>PVBE012923392.1_pt1 | contig 47405 bp, 47 predicted proteins | sample 1631181 | NCBI WGS metagenome assembly PVBE01 (sample SAMN08397723, study PRJNA350692) | Marine metagenome, whole genome shotgun sequencing project. | isolation source: water | place: Pacific Ocean | collected 2012-04
GATAAGCTGTTAGCGGGGATTCACAAGCTGCTGAGCAGACACCTCAAGCGTTCTTCTCTGTCCACCCCTGAAATTACGGGTACGAGGTCTACTAATTAGCCGGGAGCGGCTGAGCTGGGCGCTCCGTACGGACGAAAGACAGGTTATTTGCCCACGCCGTCGTATTCCTTCCAACTCGACGGAGCGACCTCCTGGGCCTCGATTCTCCACGATACGGCGCCGACGCACTCCGGACACAACACGATAAAACGCGCTTCGGGGTCATCCTCCATTTCGTCCCGGAAAACATTCAGGCAGTTTCGGCAGTGCATCTGGTTGCATGCCGTACAATAGTTCGGGTTCGGGTGCGTGAATCTCAGCCCGCAAGCGGGACAATCAACGGTTTCCATTATGACAATTCTTTCGCCGGATTAATCTTTCTCCGGGCTTTGGTACCCATATCTCATTAGCGGAAATGAAACGCCTTTGCTACTTTATTCGTATTGTTGTTTTTAGCACTTATCGAGGAGGCGCTCCATCATGATTATCGATACCGACCGGCTAGACGACTACGAACTTATCGACCTAAGCCACCCCTGGGGGCATGGCGCGCCCCTGTGGCCCTACTTTCCCGACCTAAAAATCGAGCGGTTCCATTATCACGCCAAAAGTCAGGTCCTCAGCCAACAAATCACCACATTCATGCACTGCACCACCCACACCGACGCCCCGGCACACGTTATCGAGGGCACCCCCTTCATGGACGAAGTGCCCTTGACCAGCTTCTTCGGCAACGCCGTCTGCGTCGATATCCCCAAGGAGAAATGGGAGGTCATCACCCCGGAGGACCTCGACAAGGCCCGGCCCGAAATCCGCCCCGGCGACATCGTCATCCTCCACACGGGGTGGCATCAATACTACGGCGACAACACGAAATATTTCATCTACTCCCCCGGACTTTACCGCGATGCCGGGGAGTGGTTCGTCGAAAAAGGGGTCAAGGGTGTGGGCTGCGACCACCAGGCGCTGGATCACCCCCTAGGCACCAAAATCGCCTGGGGGCCGGAACCTATCTGCCCCTTCACGATTGACGAGTACAAAGCCGACACCGGAAGGCATCCCGACGAGGACTTCCCGGACTGGGAGCCCTGCCACCGGCTTTTGCTTGGCAACGGAATCGTCGGGTTCGAAAACGTGGGCGGGGACATCGACCGGGTGGTGGGAAAGCGGTTCACGGTGGCGGCTTTCCCGTGGCGCTGGAGAGGCGGCGACGGATGCATCGTCCGCCTTGTGGCCATTGTCCTTAAATCCGAGCTTGATTAAGACACCATTGAAGGAAAGAGGCGCTAGTCGGCGGACTTGGATGTTATCTTCTTTGAATCGCCCGGCTTTTTCTCGCCGCCGCTCTTGGATTCGCTCTTAGACTCGCTCTTGGATTCACTATTGGTCTCGGTCGCCGTCACGGAAGTGGATTCGCTTTGGGATTTTTCGGAGGATTCGATTTTGGATTCTTTGGCGGCGCCGTCCTTCTCCGGTTTTTTCCCGTTCTTGCCATAGTCCGTCACATACCAACCTTCGCCTTTCAGATGAAAAGCGGAGCGGGAAATTTTGCGGCGCAGCTTCAATCGGCCGCAGGCGGGGCATTTTCGAAGAGCCCCGGCGGACATGCCCTGCATGGTTTCGTGCTCCTCACCGCAGGAACCGCATTCGTATTCGTAAATCGGCACAACTACACTCCCATTGTTGTGTGGGTCAAACGTTCGTGAGCCAACTGAGATGAGCCTCGTCCTCTCCATTGACCACGGAGAAAAAAGAGGTCTGTAGGCGCTTGGTAATCGGTCCCGGCTTACCGCCGCCGATCATCCGGCCGTCCACTTCCCGAATAGGGGTGAGTTCGGCGGCCGTTCCCGTGAAAAACGCTTCGTCGGCGGCATACACCTCGTCCCGAGCGAACATCTCGACCTCTATCTCGAGGCCTTGCTCCCGGGCCAACGCCATCACTGTCTCGCGCGTGATTCCCCTTAAAACACCGTGGAGGGGAGGTGTCTTCAGTATCCCGTCGCGCACGAGAAAAATATTTTCCCCCGAGCCCTGGGCGACGAATCCCTCGGGATCAATCATCAACGCTTCATCAACGCCGGACCGGACCGCTTCCATCTTGGCCAACTGGCTGACAGCGTAGTTCCCCGTCGTCTTTGCGCCGGTCATATAGCTGTTGGGATGATGGCTCGTGAAGGATGAGACCTTGACCCGGATCCCTTTTTTGAGGCCTTCCTCGCCCAGATAAGCGCCCCACTTCCAGGCCGCTATCATGCTCCGGACGGGCGCGCCAGCGGGGTTCACTCCCATCGAGCCGTAGCCGAGCCAGACCAGCGGACGGATATAGCACGCCTCTACCTTATTGACGCGGATGGTCTCTATGACCGCGTTCGTGAGCGTCGCCTGATCGTAGGGGAGATCGATGCCGACGATATGGGAGGAATCGCATAGGCGCCTCATGTGCTCATCGAGGCGAAAGACGGCGGGGCCACGGCTCGTCTTATAGCAACGAATCCCTTCGAAAACTCCCAACCCATAATGCAGACTGTGGGTAAGAATGTGAATTTTCGCCTCGTCCCATGGCAAAAATTCGCCGTCCATCCATATTTTTTCGGTGGCGCCTTCCAAAATTCAAAACCCCATCTAAAAGTAGGAAATTGACCTGATATTCGGGCAACCGAGGGAGTATAGATAGCTGAAACCGAGGGAGCAACCTCCTCCCGGCTACTCCGCGCTAAAACCGGGATTCAGGCGGTTCCGGAGTTATTTTCATATATTTCAGGGTTTTGCAGCATCTTCGGATCAGGTCGCGCCCCACTTAAAACCTTGACAATGCTTTCCGTCGCCATGTGAAAGATCCGCTCGTGGGCCAGATGGGTGGACCCCGCCAGATGCGGCGTGACTATGGCATTGGGGAGAGAAAAAAGCGGATTCTCCCTAGAAGGGGGCTCGCTCTCGAAAACATCGAGCCCGGCGGAGGCGATAACCTCCTCGCGGAGCGCGCCCACAAGCGCACTTTCATCGATGATCGGCCCTCTCGCGCAATTCACGATAACAGCGTGGGATTTCATCATTCCAAAACGATCGGCGCCGAACATATTTCTGGTCTCCGGCGTCAGGCTGCAGTGAATTGAGATGATGTCCGACTCCCGCGTCAGAGTATCCAAATCCACCGGCTCTGCGCCGCGCGCGCGAATCTCATCGGGTTCGACATAAGGATCGGTGGCGAGAATCCGCCCCTCGAAACCCCGGAGCAATCGGGCAAACTCGCGGCCCACGTTTCCGATACCGACGATGCCGAAGGTCGCTCCCGTAAGCTCAATTGTATCTTCAAGCACCTCTCGCCAGGCGCCCTCTTTCAGCAACCTCATGTAGGGGGGAATTCGCCGGACCGTGGAAAGCATCAAGGCCAAGGCCGCCTCCGCCACGGCGATGGCATTGGAGCCGGGGCAGTTCGTCACCGGGATACCCGCCCGGGTCGCGGCCGGGATATCGATATTTTCGACTCCGACACCGAACTTGGCGACAATCTTCAGGCGCGAGCCGGCCCGGATCACTTCCTCGGTCACCTGCTCCCGCGAGGTGACCAGGAGAGCATCCCACTCCGGGGCTCCTCGGGCCAGGTCCTCAGGCGTCCATTTCTCCGGGCCGCCCTCACGCACCTCGCCATGGGGCCCAAGAAGTTTTCGCAAAAGGGACATGGGTGTCCTCGGTTCGGGTACGAAAATGACAGGCCGATCGTTCAATGTGCAGGTCTCCCCCGCGGCGGGAATCCAGCCGGAACCGGTCCGGCTTAAGTGCCCACCACCAATGCTGCCGTTCTCTGGCGCAAAAAATGGATGTTCGATAAATAAGTAAGAATCCCCGTCCTGTGGTTTTCCGTCGGGATATTTTCGATTCTTATAAAAGAGCGGCCAAACTCGCCCACCGCCTCCACCTCGTGAACATTCCTGTTCGCCGTCGGATCGCAAATAATTCGCATTCGAGTCCGGTGGGGGCCGATCCCGGCGAGGCTGACAGCGGCAGATACATTGACGTTGGCGGGAAATCCCTTGCAAGCCTCAATCGGTGAGCCTTCGAAGATAACCGTCGGCTCGGTAATTTTATCGATTTCGATGTTGTTTTCATCAATAAACGGCGCCCCCTTGAGACTCTGAGGGGGTTTTCTCGTGGTCATGGTCACCGACTCCAACTTTCCCGTGGCCGCTCCCTTGAGACCATCCAAGCCAATAATCGCCCCCGAGGGAACATAGATGCGGGCCTTGTTTTCCTCGGCCAATGCCACAAGATCTCCCCGTTCCAAAAGTGCGCCCACCGAGTTGATAACGACGTCCTTTCCCCGGGACAGGGCCTCCCGGCAAATTGTCTCAACGGTAGGACCGCCGGAGGCCTCCAGCACGGTATCGGAGACTTCCGCCACCTCCGGAATCTCCATCATAGGGGGCCTTCTCGTCAGCGAATCCAGAAAATCAGCCGCGTTCCCGGGCGTTCGCGTCGCCACACCGGAAACCGTAAAAGGGACCTGACCCTCATCAGCGGCCTTGACTACGGCACGCCCGATAATCCCCAAACCAATGACTCCAAGATTCATCGCCTCTCCCGGCTGCCGGAAACTTAATCCTAGAGGGAAGATTCCGGATTCCCATCCGCCCAACCAACCCCTGAATACAAAGAAGGAAGGAGGATAATTTATAAATTCTAACCAGGATACTCCGTTTCTTGCTTTATTTCTCCCTTAGACCGGCTTAATATAGCTTTTTTGAACGGTATGCAGCCTTGTTTTTTAATTGTTGCCTATTTTCCATCCGCCAGCAGGGGAACCCATGGTTTTCGAATCCATACTTGCCCAGGTTCCTTTGTTTTCCCATTTGCCGGACGAAGGGTTAGACGAACTGGGGGGAAAACTTCAACGCCGCCGGTTTGAACGTGAGCAGATCATCTTTCACAAAAACGACCCTGGCTCCACCCTCTACATCATCATTTCGGGCAAGGTGAAAATCGTCCTTCCCTCGGCCGAGGGAGAAGCCGTGCTCGTGGCCCTACTCTCCACCGGAGATTTCTTCGGCGAACTTTCGCTGTTTGACGGCGAACCGCGATCGGCTACCTCGATTGCCTCCGAGCCCACCGACATCCTCACTCTCGACCAAGAAGACCTTTTTGAATATCTTCGCGGTAACCCGAATGCGGCCGAGGAAATATTCTCGGAGTTGAGCCTTCGCCTCAGGCGGACGGACGAGTTGTTAAGCGACGCCGCCTTTTGCAATCTTTCGACCCGCCTATCGAAACGTATTCTCGACCTCGCGGAGCGCTACGGCCAACCCAACGAGGAAGGAAACACTCGTATCAACATGCGCCTGAGGCAGCAGGATCTTGCCGACATGGTGGGCGCCACCCGCGAGAGCGTGAACAAAATGCTGAAAACCTATAAGCTAAAAAACCTTCTATCGATAAAAAGTGGCTATATCACAATCCTCGACGAGGGAGCCTTGCGCCTCAGGACGCGCTGACCACCCGTCCCTCCCGGCCATTACTCTTTACTAACCAAACACTACCAGTTCTATTTTGCCCGGCTCCCCAGGCCGCGGAGCATGTGGTCGGCGAGCACCAGCGCCACCATCGCCTCGCCAATCGGGACCGCCCTCGTGGCCACGCACGGATCGTGGCGCCCCTCCACCCGAACCGTCGTCTTTTCTCCGGAAACTGTCACCGTCTCCTGCTCAATCGGAATCGACGAGGTGGGCTTTACCGCGAAGGTCACGACTATCGGCGCGCCCGTTGAAATTCCTCCCAGGATTCCGCCGGCGTTATTCGTCCTGGGAACGACAATACCGTCCACCATATCAAACGCATCGTTGTGCTCTGAGCCCTTCATCGAGGCCGCCCTGAAACCCGAACCTATTTCAACGCCTTTTACGGCATTGATCCCCATGATGGCCAATGCGAGTTCGGCGTCCAGCCGCCCATAGATTGGCTCGCCCAGACCCGGGGGGGCGCCAATCGCTATTACGGAGATAATCCCTCCGAGAGAATCGCCCTCTTTTCTAGCGGCGAGAATGGCCTCCTCCATCTTCAGGGCCGTTTCCGCATCCGGGCAGCGGCAAGAATTGCGCTCTATTTCCTCCAAATCGAAATTACTCCCGTCCCAGGTAATATCGGCGATTTGGGAGACGAAACCCTGGACGTTTATTCCACGATCGGCGAGATATTTTTTAGCAATCGCGCCGGCCGCCACCCTCGACGCCGTCTCCCGCGCACTGGCCCTTCCTCCGCCACGGTGGTCGCGGTGGCCCCATTTGACCCAATAAGTGAAATCCGCGTGCCCCGGTCGGAAAAGATTTTTCAAGTTATCGTATTTTGACGAGTCGGTGTCCTTGTTTCGAATCAAAATTGAAATCGGCGTTCCCGTCGTCTTGCCCTCGAAAACTCCCGAAAAAATTTCCGCCCGATCTTCTTCGCCGCGCTGAGTCGTCACCTTGCTCTGCCCGGGCCGGCGGAGGTCGAGGTCACGCTGAAGATCGGCCTCTTCGACGGAAATACCCGCGGGGCACCCATCCACCACGACTCCAATAGCCGGGCCGTGGGATTCGCCCCAGGTGGTAAAACGGAATTTTTGACCAAATGTATTCGACACGGAGAAAAACCCTCCTTATGGGTTCATTTACGGGATTTCATCCATTCCACAACTTCTTCAAAGGCCAAGCTCGCTCCCCGGGAGGGCTTTTCGCCGTCCGGATTATCGACGACAACATCGGCCACCTCCTCGTACCAGGGGAGGCGCTCGGCGAGCAGCCGCCTCAGTTCCGCTTCGGGGTCCGCCTCGCCGTCCAGGTATGCGGGCCACCCGCCCGAGCGAACCCTACGGACCAAATCCTCCTCGGGAACGCGGATATAAACCACGCAACACCCCTCGACAAGCTCCCTGGCGGCCGGCGCGAGGACCGCGCCTCCCCCCAGGGAGAGAAACAGGTTTTCCTCGGACAACGCCTCGGCAAGCAGATTCGCCTCCATCTCCCTGAAGCGCTCCGCCCCCAGGCGCCGGAACGCCTGCCGGACATCCACATCCTCCCCAAGCTCCCTGGATGCGGCCCCCTTCATGCGCCAATCCAAATCGTCAAAGCGAAAACCGATTCTCTCCGCCAGGAGAGGACCCAGAGTCGATTTTCCAGCGCTTTTAAATCCGATAACCACAACATTCATGCCCCTGTTCCTCTCTTCGGAACAGAGGCCATACTGGAAGGAAGTGTGGATTCCAAATAGGTGGCCAATGCCTCTCCCGCACAACGGATCAGATAGCCCCGGTCCGCTTCCGCCGGCTCAAGCCATAAAACGTTTTCAATTTTCTGGCACCACGTCCCCTGACGTTTTGCGTAGCTGCGGTGAAGCCGACAGATGCGTTCAACGCAATCCTCGAAACCCATCTCCCCTCGGCTTAGTGCCAGGGCATCCTCATAACCAAGGCCCTCGAAGGATCGCGCGCCGCTCAGCCCCGCCTCGGCAAGCCAGGCCGCCTCCTTCTGCATCCCGTTTTCGAGCATACGGCGAACCCTCTCCTCGATCCGCCTCCCCTGAATTTCCTTGGGCCAGGCCAACCCGATATAAAAGGGCTGGGAAAATCCTCCCCCGCCCGCCTCGGCCCGAAGCGCCGAAATAGGCCTTCCGGACACCTCGAAAACCTCGAGAGCTCGGATAATCCGTTTCTTGTCGTTCGGATGGACATTTTTCGCCGTAACCGGATCGCAATTCGACAGGCGGCGGTGGAGCGTTCCTGCACCCTCCCGCTCCGCCCATCTCTCGAGCCGGCTCCGAATGCTCATATCCGTGCCGGGGCCCTCGAAAAGTCCCTCCAGCAGCGCCCTGATATAAAGACCGCTCCCGCCCACAACAAAGGGAAAGGCCCCCCGCCCATAGATCTCATCCACACAAACGCGAGCCTCTTCAGCGTACCGGGACGCATTGAAAGTCTCATCCGGCTCGGCCACATTGATCATATGATGCGGGACAGCTTCGCGCTCCCTCAGCGTGGGTTTCATCGTTCCGACGGATAGGCTCCGGTAGATCTGGCGCGAGTCGGCTCCGATAATTTCGACCGCCACCCCTCGCTCCTTCAGCCAGCCGGCGACGGAAATCGCCATGGTGGTCTTTCCCGAACCCGTCGCGCCCACCAGGGCGGCAATCGGCCGCTCATCTCCGGCTTGATTAAGGTTCGACATTTTCGAGCTCCGCGGCAAACGCCTGATAATCGTCCTCTCCAAACATGACAAACTCGATTCTTTCGATAACGCCCGGCTCCGAGCGAAGGTGAGCGGCGGCGGATTGAAGCATCCCCCGGGCACACTGATTCAGTGCGAGTCCTCCCACCCCTGTTCCGATCGCGGGGAATGCGATGCTGGTGATTCCGAGATCGGCGCCGCGCCGCAAGCTGGCCGAGGTGCACGAGGCGAATATCTCCTCAGACGTCCTCAGGTCCTGGCCCATTCCCGCCGCATGAATCACATAGCGGGCCCTCAACGCACCCCCGCCGGTCGAAATGGCCTCACCGACCCCGATCGGCCCTTTTCGGATGGCCTCCTCCTCGATAACGGCTCCGCCCTTTCTCTTGATCGCACCAGCAACGCCCGCACCCATCCACAGGTGATTATTCGCCGCGTTCACAATTGCGTCCACGCCGCTGTCTGTGATGTCGCCTTGGGAAATTACCAGGAGACCCCGGCCTATGCGTTTTTCGATCATGGGAATCGACATCCACGCGAGGCAGAGGATATTTTATTCATCCGCCCTTTTGACGGGCGGGAAATTCGCTAAAACCGACTTTCCTCAGCGGATCCGCTCAACACCTCGGAGACCGGCCGGGGGACATCCGGGCTCTCGCCCGAAGCATCGCCGGAGGAGAAGGAACTCGACGCCGGGGCGGGGTCAGCGTTATCGACCATTTCCCGTAATTCCTTGCCTGCCTTAAAGAATGGGACTTCCTTGGGTGGGATCTGCACCGTTGCTCCGGTGCGCGGGTTGCGGCCATCACGCCTATCTCGCGAACGAACACGAAAACTACCAAAACCCCGCAATTCGACTTTATCACCTTTGGCCAAAGCCGAGATGACACTCCCGAAAACGATGTTTACGACTCGTTCGGTATCTTTTTTTGTCAGGTTGATCTTCGCGGAAACTTTCTCAACCATTTCGGCCTTGGTCATCGGAACGAAACCTCCTTGATTATTCTCAGCTGTCACCGAAGCGCCTTAGCGGCTATCTCCTCAATCGGGCGACGACTTTAGAAGATTATCTCCACATGTACTGTAGCACGGCTGGATACCCACCCAAATAGGAAGAAGGCCCACCTTCTAACCATCCTGTCAACGACTGTCTCAATAGTCCCCAAACACCTCCCCTAGGCTTGATTTCGAGAAGTTTTGGCTCCCCCGGGATTTTGGCCAGCCGCCCGGCTTCTAGCGCCGCGTCCCACTGCCCCCCTAGTTTATCAACCAGTCCGAGTTCCTTGGCCCGCTCTCCGCTAAAAATGCGGCCATCGGCGATCTTGCGGGTCTCGTCAATCGGTATCCGGCGCCCCTCGGATACCGCCTTGACGAACTGCTGGTAGGTATCGTCGATGAGCCGCTCGAAAATTTTCCGATCCTCTTCCGTCATTTTCCTCAGCGGCGAACCAATATCCTTATGCGGGGCGCTTTTGATAACGTTAAAACTCAAGCCCAAATTCCCCAAAATCTTTTCGGCATTGGGCAAAACAACAATAACCCCGATGCTCCCAGTAACAGTGCCGGGATAGGAAAATATCTTATCGGCCGCAGACGCAATATAGTAGCCGCCCGAAGCAGCCACGCTCCCCAACGAGGCGACCACCTTACGGCCGGTCCGGCGAAACCGCCGAATTTCCCCATAAATCTCCTGGGTGGGAGCCACTGCCCCGCCCGGGCTGTCAATTCTCACCAACAAGGATTTCACCCGGGGATTCCGCCGGAATTCGGTGAGGGTTTTCACCGTATTCGTCGCGTCGAAAATACTCCCCTTTATCCGGATAAAACCCACTACGTCATGCTGCCCAAATCCGAGGCCGTATCCCCGATCGCCGCCGGTTCTCCCACCCCAAAAAAACCAGGAGAGGCCATACAGGCCCATGGCGATGACAGCAAACAACCCTGCCGAAATCATAAAGCCGGGAGTTCTCCACTTCTTCATCGCAGGCTCCTCGGCAGCCGGTATCTTTTAGGCCTCTTCGCTTCCGGCCTTTTCTCCTTCGGTTTTAGCTTCAGCTTCACCCGCTTCACCAGAGGTTTCAGCTACCGCCACCGGAGTGTCGGCTTCGCCGGAATCCTCGGAAGCTGTCTCCGCCGCCGGCTCCCCATCAACAGCAGTGGGGGCGGGGGCGAGTTCCGGCTCAGGTGCGCGCTTGATTAGCGGATCCTCGCTGGTAGCCTCGACATAAGCTCTGATGCTAAGGCCCAGCTTTCGCTGACTCGCCTCTATTTTAATGACACGCATTTTGTACACATCCCCGACCCGGACGATATCCTCCGGTTTGTTCACCTTCTCAGCGCTAATCTCGGAGATATGGACAAGACCTTCGAGCTCTTCCTCGGGGGCGGCGAAAACACCGAAATTCGTGATTTTCGTCACCTCCGCTTCCACGTCATCACCGACACCGTACCGGTCATCGATATCCGCCCAGGGATCCTTCGATAGCTGTTTGATGCCGAGCGAGAGCCGCTCTTTCGCGACATCCACGCTCAACACGACGGCATCGACTTCTTCGCCTTTTTTCAAGGCCTCAGAAGGGTGCTTGTAGCGCTGGGTCCAGGAAATATCGGAAATATGGATAAGCCCGTCGATGCCCTCTTCGAGCGCGACGAAAGCGCCAAACTCGGTCAAGTTCCTGACCTGACCGCTCACCCTTGAGCCGACGGGGTATTTCTCCTCGACCTCGGTCCACGGATTGGCCTCGACCTGTTTCATGCCTAATGAAATCCGGCGGCCATCCTTATCCAGACTCAAGACCACCGACTCGACGATGTCCCCGATGGTGACAATCTTGGAGGGATGACGATTACGGCGGGTCCAGGACATCTCGGATATATGGACAAGGCCCTCTACGCCCGGCTCGAGCTCGACGAAAGCCCCGTAGTCGGTAATCGACACGACCCGGCCTTTCACCCGGCCGGTTTCGGGGTACTTAATCTCAACCCCTTCCCATGGGTCGGGCGTAATTTGCTTGTGACCCAGCGACACACGCTCGCGCTCTTTGTCGAATTTGAGGATCGTCACCTTCACCGTATCGCCGATCGAGAGCAACTCGCTGGGGTGGCTGACGCGTCCCCATGACAAATCGGTGATGTGAAGCAATCCATCGATACCGCCCAAGTCGATAAAAGCGCCGTAGTCGGTGATGTTCTTCACGACCCCAACCGTCTGGAGACCTTCCTCGAGATTAGCCAAGGTCTCCCGCTTGAGTTCGAAACGCTCCTCTTCGAGCAACACCCGGCGAGAGAGCACAATATTCCCCCGCTTTCGGTTCAATTTGATGATTTTCAGATCAAATGTTTGGCCAATGAACTGATCGAGGTTCCTCACGGGCCGAAGATCCACCTGGGAACCGGGGAGGAACGCTTTGAGGCCGATATCGACAGTAAGGCCCCCCTTGATCCGTGCAATCACACGGCCCGGAACCGTCTCCTCGCTTTCGTAGGCGCGGGTGATTTCATCCCAGACTTTGATTCTATTGGCTTTATCTTTCGAAAGGATAATTCGTCCGTCTTCATCCTCCCGGGCCTCGACGTAAACCTCCACCAGATCGCCCGCCGAAAGGCTTCTTCCTCCATCGGGAAATTCGCGGCGTGAGACAAATCCTTCGGATTTATATCCGACATCGACAAGAAGATAATCGCTTTCAACCCGGACCACTCTACCGTTGACAATTTCTCCGTCTTTAATCGGATCGAGCGTTGATGCATATAGGGATTCCATCTGCTCAGGAGTAAGCGTATCGGGATCCATTTCCAAGAGAGTTGATTGGAGAGCTGCGGCGGATTCTTCGCCGGCATCCTCGGCCGGCGAGAAAGAAGGATTTTCTGTCATTCGATTACTTCACCTCGTACAAAAACGGGAAAAGACCTCTTCCACCGTCCGGAGCCCCTATCCCCAGACAGCCGATGAAGAGGCACTGTTAGGAAGCGTAAAAAGTACTTCACGGGAGCGGGTGTGTCAAGGAAACTCATCTAAGGTCAATGAGTTGCCCATATTCCCGGGCGATTTTGTCTAGCATGATTCTGAGCACATCGTCAACGGAGAGTTTGGACGTATCCAGCCGAAAGGCATCCTTTGCCTGTATCAAAGGGGCCTGCGCCCGGTGGCGATCCCGGTGATCCCTTTCCCTGAGGCTCGCTCCCAGTTTCTCCGGGTCAAAATCGACCCCTTTTTCCCTCAATTCCTGAAATCTTCTCTGAATTCGGACCTCAACGTCCGCATCCAGGAAAAATTTGAGGCGGGCAGCGGGAAATACGACCGTTCCAATATCTCGACCGTCGATCACGGCCCCGCCATCCCGGCCATAACTGCGTTGGAAGTCGAGGAGGGCTTCCCTCACGACCGGATGTGTGGAAACCATTGAAGCAGCTTCACTTACGCGTTCTTCCCGTAAATTATCGGTCGCATCCCGGCCATTGAGAAAATTCCGCCACCCCTGGGGCGTCTTTCGGCATTCAAAGGAAAGATTGCGGGCCTGGCGAGCCGCTTCCTCCGGGTTTTCAGGGTTTCCTCCCATTTCAAGGACGCTCAACCCCACCGCACGGTAAATGGCCCCCGATTCCAGATATTCCCATTGTAGATGGTCGGCGATTCTCTTGGCCAAGGTGCTTTTGCCGGAACCCGCCGGACCGTCCACGGGAACCACGATACCCCCGCCTTTCGCCTGCTTCCCGCTCATTACAACCAGCCCCTCTCGCGGAGCCAGCCGTCCCTGCCCTCCTTGGCGCTCGAAAAGCGCGGTTCATCCCCTCGCTGTCCTCTTCCTCCACTGCCCGCCGAAGGCCTGCGAGGGTCCTCACAAACGCGTCCAAAGAGGCCAGGAGCGCCTCCCTGTTGTCGAGGCATATCTCCCGCCACATCTCAGGATTGCTCGATGCGATACGCGTAAAATCCCTGAATCCGCCCGCCGCATACGAAACGGCGCCACCCTCGAGAGCCATATTAACGAGCGCATACGCTACAAGGTGGGGCAAATGGCTAATGTCCGCCAAAATTCGATCGTGGCGCTCCGGGTCGAGAATATCCACCTGGGCCCCCACGCCCTCCCAAAGCGCATGAAGCTTCTCCAGCGCCTGCCGGGAGGTGGAGGCGGTTGGAGTGAGAATCGTCCGGTGGTCTTCGTATAGGGCGGAAAAACTGGCCTCGACGCCTGATTTCTCGGTGGCCGCGGTGGGGTGACCACCGACAAAGCGAACATCTCCGAGGTTCAATGATTCGACGGCCCGGACAAACGGCCCTTTCACGCTGCCCACATCGGTGAGAATCGCCTCGGACTCCATCCCGGGAAGAATATTCCGAACGACATCCACAGCCGAGCGAACGGGGGTGCAAACCACAACGATGTCCGAGCCCTTCACCGCCTCCCTGTGATCCGTCTCGAATCTATCGACGACGCCCAGCGAGAGCGCTTTCTCGAGGTTTTGAACACTTCGCCCCGCTCCGACAAATCGAGACACAAGTCCCTTTTCCCTCGCCGCGCGGGCAAGCGACCCCCCAATGAGCCCGACACCGATGATGGTCATTTGCTGAAAAAGTACGCTCATCCGATTACTCGATCTCAGGCCGCGGAAAAATCGAAGCCCAGCTTATTTGCCCAGGAGCAAGGCCAGCGAATCGATCACCCGCCGGTTCTCTTCGGTGGTTCCGATTGAAATGCGCACGTGACCGGGGAATCCGTATCCCCCCACCTGACGAACGATAACGCCCTCGCGGAGTAGTCCCTCATAGATTTTCATCCCGTCGCCCACCTCGGCCATGATGAAGTTTCCCTGGGTGGGCACGAACGGAATGCCCAGCGCCGCGAACTCGCGGACGAAAAATTCCCGCCCTTCGGCGTTTACGACGACGCTCCGGCTCACATGCTCCTCGTCCCCCAGGGCCGCCTCCGCCGCGGCGAGCGCCAGCGAATTTACGTTGAACGGCTCGCGCACCTTGTTGATGACTTCGATGATATCGGGATGTGCGATCCCGTACCCCACCCGCAACCCTGCAAGCCCGTAGGCCTTCGAGAAAGTCCGCAGGGCGATCAGGTTCGGATATTCGGCGAACAGTTTCGTGGCGTCCGGATAATCCTCGCGGTGTGCGTATTGACTATAAGCCTCGTCCACCACCACCAGCGTCTCCCCGGACAGCGTCTCGATAAACCGGCGGAGCGCCCCTTCTCCCACCGCGGTTCCGGTCGGGTTGTTCGGGTTCGCGATAAACACCGCCTTGGTCCGCTCGCAAACCAACCCCGCCATCGCCTCCAGATCGTGGGTGTAATCCCGCATCGGCGCCGCCCGTATTTCACAATTTGAAAGCTGGGAGACAATGAGATAGACGATAAACGCACCCTCGGAGAAGACAACCGGGTCGCCCGGGTCGAGAAACGCATGTGCGATACTTTCAAGAACCTCGTTGGTCCCGTTCCCGATGGTGAAATTCTCGGGCGCCATGCCGTGGAATTCGGCCAGCCTCCGCTTGAGATAAAACCCTCCACCGTCAGGATAGCGATGGACCCCGGAGAGGGCCTTGCGGACAGCCTCAAGTCCCTTGGGAGAGGAGCCGAGCGGGTTTTCGTTCGAGGCCAGCTTGATTGATTCGGAGATGCCGAGTTCGCGCTCGAGTTCCTCGACCGGTTTTCCCGGTTGATAGACGACGATATCCTCCGCCGAGCGGGAGATTTTAAATTTCATTCCTTGCTCCGATAGTTACGCCCATTTTCAACTCACCGTGGGGTACGAACCAAGAAGACGAAAAAATTCCACTTTCTCTTTCAAATCCTCAAGAGCTCCGGCCAGCTCCGGATCTTCCACATGGCCCTCGATGTCCACGAAAAAGATATAGTCCCACGCCTTCCGGCGAGAGGGACGGGACTCGATCTTAGTCATGTTGAGGCCCCGCTCGGCGATGGACCCGAGCGCGCGGTAAAGGGCGCCAGGCTCGTTCCTGAGAACAAAAAGGAGGCTCGTGCCCGATCGTTCGGCCCGCGGGGCGGACTCTTTTCCCAAAACGAAAAACCGGGTCACGTTGATGTTTTCCGTGTCCAATTTCGACGCCGCCACCTCGAGCCCGTATTTTTTCGCGGCCAGGGCGCTTCCCAAAGCCGCCAGTTCGGGGTTCTTTCCCGCTTCCTGGGCCGCCAGGGATGTCGAAGCCACCTCCTCCACCTCCACCTCCGGCAAACATTCCCGAAGCCAGCGTCGGCACTGGGCCACGGCGTGCGGGTGGCTCAGGACCCGGCGAATCGCCCCGAGCTCCGCCGCATTGGTGAGCAGGTGAATATCAATGGGAAGCGAAATCGCTCCCACGATGACGAGAGGAGAATCGATGAGGCGGTCCAGGGTGATGTTGACCGTTCCTTCGAGTGCGTTTTCGATTGGAACAACGCCCATGTCCGAGCGCCCCGCCTCGGTGTCCTCGAAAATAGAGACAATTGTCGGCGCCGGCATATATTCGGCCTCCTCACCGAAGTGGCGCAGCGCCGCCTCGTGGGTAAAAGTCGCCTCGGGCCCCAGGAAGCTGACGTGGATTTTTTCGGCCATGTTTTCCTCTACCGTCATTCTATACAATCATTTACTGTCATCGCATCGGAAGCGAAAAAACCCTTTGCCGGAAAACGGTTGTTAACAAGAATAGTCGCGGACAATTCCCTCTAGCTCAATCGGCACGCGCGATTAGAGATACTCATCGAACCAGCCCACCGCTTCCTTCATTCCGACCTCGTGCAAATCCGGCCGGACGAAATAATAGCTCTCGTAGTGCTGCGCACCCGGCAGCTTGACGAGTTTCTTGGGTTCTCCGCACGCCTCGTAGCAGGCGAGCTGCTGATCGACCGGAACGAGCATGTCGTTTTCCGAAAAAATGATCATCACCGGCCGGGGAGCGATATGTCCCGCCACCCATTCGGGCTTATAACGCCAACAAGCTTCCGCGCTTTCGAGGTCGTAATCGCCTACATAGCGGTGGTCTTTTTGGTGGTGCCCCTTGATTACGCTTTCGGTGTGCGGATCGCAGAGCATCATCTCCGTCAAGGGGACCTCGGTTTTATCGCCTGTCTCGACGCGCTTGCGGGCGGCCTCGCGGACCCTTTCCTTGAACGCGGCCCACTCGTGAGGCCGGCGAACCGAACGCATCCACCGCTCGCCCTCGAACACGCCCACCGACGTCACCACGACCTTCACACGCTCATCGAAGGCCGCCACCCAGATGGCGTTCGCGCCGCCAAAGCTGGTCCCGTATATTCCGATTCTTTCGGGGTCAACTCCATCGACCGTTTCCATGAAGCTAATGGCATCGTAGGTATCCTGGGCCTGCTCCAGTGGGCGCTGGCGGCCGCGCTCCCCTTCGCTGACCCCAAAACCCCTGTGATCGGGCGCAAGGACGAAATAACCCTCCTCCGAGAGGCGCCGGGGAACATCGAGCCCGTATACATCCTTCATCCCGCTATAACCATGAAGGGAGATAACCGCGGGGCTGGGAGAATCGCCCGCTTTCCAGCCCTTGGGTTTGTATAGATAAGCCGCAATCCTCAGCCCTTCGCTGAAATAACTCACCTCTTCATACATCGGGCTCTCCTCCGCCATGGCACGTTTCCGGCTTTCAGGCGCACATATCGGTGAAATCAAAGATACCGCGATTTCAGCCACACTTCGTATATTAAGGGAAATTCCGGAACCAAAGTACTCCGTAACCCTATTCTTTCAGACCGCGCAGCTCTCTTAAAAGGGCCTCGGGCGATGGGGCGCGCATGAGGGATTCACCCACCAATATGGCGTCCACACCTGCCTCAACGAGCGGTGCGACCTCCTCCCAACCGAAAATTCCACTCTCGGAGACGAAAATCAAATCCTCATTCATCTCCGCTATCACCTGAGAACGAATCTTGAAAGTATGACGGGTATCCACCTCAAACGTTTTCAGATTGCGGTTGTTTACGCCAACGATCCGTGCGCCGGAACCAAGCACACGCTCCACCTCCTCGTCGGCGTAAATTTCAACGAGAGCGTCCATGCCCAACTCCTCCGCCTGGCAGCGAAGATCCTCCAAGGCGGACTTTTCCAGGATGGCCGCAATCAGGAGAACCGCATCGGCCCCCGCCTCTCTCGCCTCGAAAACCTGATAGGGATCAAAAATAAATTCCTTCCTGAGAACGGGAAGGCTTACCGCCTCTCGCACGGCGCGAAGGTCATCGATGCTCCCCCGAAACTTCCGCCGCTCGGTCAGAACGGATACGGCGGCCGCGCCTCCTTCGGCATAACGGCCCGCCACTTTGGCCGGATCGACCTCCTCGGAGATTGTTCCCTGAGAGGGAGAGGCGCGCTTGACCTCGGCAATAACCCGTATCCGGTCAGTATCAGAACCGGAGGGTTCACGGATCCCCTCCCCGAATTCCAGGGTCTCGGGCATATCGGCCACGCGCGAGCGAAGTTCACCCATCGGGCGCCTGCCGCGATCTCCGGACATATCCTCTCGGACACCCTCGACGATATCGTCGAGAACCGTTTGGGTTCTAAGCGTCACTCGTTCGAGACCTCGATCAGGCGCTCAAGCGCCTTCAAAGCATTTCCGGAATCGATGGAATCCGCCGCTTTTCCGACGCCATCCTTGAGATCCGTGGCCTTGCCCGCCGCCATGAGCGCCGCCGCGGCGTTGAGGAGAACCACATCGCGTGGCGGCCCTTCATCACCCTCGAGGATGCTTCGGAGAATTTTGGCGTTATCATCGGGGGAGCCACCGACAAGGTCTCGCGCCATGACTTCGGAGAGACCCGCATCCCCGGGCCGAACTTCGTAGGTCTTGACCTTCGAGCCGTCCCACTCCGAAACGCGGGTTGGGCCCGTCAAGGTAATTTCGTCCATCCCGTCGCTACCGTGAACCACGAGCGCCCGCTGGGCGCCCACCTGCCCCAGCACAGTGGCGGCCACCTCCGTCAATTGAGGCGCATAGACGCCCACGAGTTGGCACTGGGCGCCGGCGGGGTTGGTCAGTGGACCCATGATATTGAAAATACTGCGCATAGCGAGTTCGCGGCGGGGGCCGATAGCGTGCTTCATCGCGCCATGAAGGGCAGGCGCGAACAGGAATCCAAATCCAGCCTCATCCAGGCAGCGTCCCACCTGCTTCGGTGAAATTTCAAGGTTCACGTCAAGCGCCTTAAGTACGTCAGCGCTTCCCGATTTGCTCGAAACCGAGCGGTTTCCGTGTTTCGCCACAGGTTGACCCGACCCGGCGACGACAAAGGCGGCCGTTGTACTGATGTTGAATGTCTGCGTCCCGTCCCCCCCTGTGCCGCAGGTGTCCACGACAAGAGGATGTTTCGATTTTACCGGAGTAACCTTGGCCCGCATGGACCGGACACTTCCCGCGATTTCATCGGGCGTCTCGCCGGCCATGCGAAGCGCCATCAGATATCCACCAATTTGAGCGGGGGTCGCCTCGCCCGTCATAATTTGATCCATTACCTTTTCCGCTTCATCGGCCGAGAGGTGCAGGCCATCAACCAGTTTTGCGATGGCATCCTGAATCATCTGACTCACCTCACCGAATTACTTCATAGGGGTTAAAGTAAATAATAACAGTTACTTACAAAGGACGCTCTCGGCGCCTACCTCGTTCGGCCTCTCGCCTAAAATCACCATATTTGACAATACCTCGCCCGGAGATAGCTCTCAACCTCATGATTTATGACAGGACCGCCACCCCGCCTTCAAGGGCATTCAGCAGGAGGGATTTTCCGTCGGGCGTCAGTATCGACTCCGGGTGAAACTGCACACCGGCAACGGGAATACCCTTGACCCGGATACCCATGATTTCCCCCTCCTCGGTTTCCGCGCATATCTCGATATCATCAGGCACCGAGTCGCGTTCGACGATAAGGCTGTGATACCGGGTCGCCGTCATGGGATTCGGCATATCCCTGAAAAGCCCCTTATTGTCATGGTGCACCTCGGAGGTTTTTCCGTGCATGATTCGCTCCGCGCGGACGATGCGCGCCCCGAAGGCGGCCGCGATTGACTGGTGCCCCAGACAAACCCCAACGAGAGGAAATTTTCCCGCATAGCGCTTGATCAATGGGACTGAATGCCCCGCCCTATCGGGGACGCTGGGCCCCGGCGAAATCACGATCAATTCCGGCAAGAAGTCATCGATATCGTCCAATTTAAACTGGTCGTTTCGCCAAACGGTGACCTCCGCCCCCAATTCGGCAAGATATTGAACCAGATTGTAGGTGAACGAATCGTAGTTATCTATCATCAACACACGTGACAATGTTCCACCTCCTCAAACTCAAGGCTTGTACTTAAAGAAGCCCGCTCCGCGCCACATCGAGGGCCCGAAGCGTTCCCCGGGCCTTGTTAATCGTTTCCTCATATTCGAATTCAGGCCTGGAGTCCGAGACGATTCCGGCACCCACCTGAAGATAGAGCCTTCCACCCCGGACATAAAGCGTGCGGATAGCGATGCAGGTGTCCATATTTCCGTCAAAACCGAAATAGCCCACCGCCCCAGCGTAGGGGCCGCGCCGGACCGGCTCCCTCTCCTCGATGATCTCCATGGCCCTCACCTTCGGCGCCCCGGAAACCGTCCCGGCGGGAAAAGTCGCCCGCAAAACGTCGTAGGCGTCCTTCCCGGATTCGAGCTTGCCGACCACGTTGCTGACGATGTGCATGACGTGGCTGTATCGCTCAATCGTCATTTGCTCGGTGACGCGAACCGTTCCCTTCTCGCAGACGCGGCCAACGTCGTTCCGCCCCAAATCGACGAGCATGATGTGTTCGGCGCGCTCTTTTTCGTCGGCGAGAAGCTCCTCTTCAAGGGCGAGGTCTTCGTCCTCGTTCGCCCCCCGGCGGCGGGTCCCCGCAATGGGGCGCACCTCGACCTTGTCGCCCTCCAGGCGAACGAGCACCTCGGGAGACGCTCCCACTACCGTCGTTTCCCCCAGACTCAGGTAGAACATATAGGGAGAAGGGTTCACCGTGCGGAGGGCCCGGTAGATGGCAAACGGATGAACGTCAAGGGCGCTCTCGAGACGCTGCGACAAAACAACCTGTATCGCCTCTCCGGCATGGATCACCTCAACCGTTTCACCGACATGTCTCTCAAATTCCGGCTTCGAAAATGAGGAAGTCAGCCCAGCCATCCCCGGAACCGGATGACCCGACAAATCCCCCGCGGGAGGTGTGGGAGGCTCCGTCGGCGGGGGAACGCCCGGCCCGGCCAACCGTTCGACGAGAGAATCGACTCTTCCGACTGCATCCTCGTAGGCGGCATCTCCCTCGCACCCGCCATCGCCAACATGCGCCATCGCCACCACCTTCATACGCTGGGCCACATGGTCGAATATCACCAGCGTATCGGTGAGCATAAAACAACTCTCCGCCATCTCCAGGTCGTCGCTGGCCACCTCGGGAATCCGCTCGATGAACCGAATCATGTCGTATGACATATAGCCCACCGCTCCCCCCCAGAAGCGGGGGAGACCCGGCACATCCACACAACGATAGTCCTTCAACAAATCCCGCAGGGAAGCAATGGGATCCTCGCTTTGGAATTCCCGGGTCTCCCCGTCCTTCGTCACCCGAACCGTCTTCCCCTTGCTCTCGAAAACGGCGGAAGGACGGCTCCCCAAAAAGCAATACCGAGCCCATTTCTCCCCGCCCTCCACGCTCTCGAGCAGGAACGAATAGGGATCGTCCGCGATCTTCAGGTAGGCCGAGACGGGAGTCTCCAAATCGGCGAGGACCTCGCGGTAAACCGGAATGATATTCCCCTGGTTCGCAAGCTCCATGAATTCTTCCCTGCCGGGCACATACGGCGGCTGCGTCATACACACCTCACTAAGGCGGCCGAGGTGGCCGCCTTATAAAAAAAAAACCATGGAGGATACGTAGAATCCGCCATGGCGCATACCTTATCGATTCGAAAGAATCTAACCGGCCGCGGGCGGACCCCCCCACTGAAATTTGGCTTCAATTCGCCTAGGCCAGGCATTTTCATTCCGGTAACGACTAATCATTTCGTCAACTCCACGAATTAATTTGGTTCGAACGGCTGAAAAATCGCACATACCCCCCCAGCCGTCAAGTCTCCGGTTCCTCGGCATCGCCCTCGTCGCCGGGAGGCGGAAGTTTGTCCCCGTAATGCACGCATACAAGGCATAACCCCTGGGCGGGGGCTTTCAGGCCCGCCCGGTTCCTGTCCCGCGCCTCGAAAATCTCAGGAATGGAGTCCGGCAACTGTTCTTCCCGGCCCACCTCGGCAAGCGTACCCACAATGGTCCGCACCATAAATCGAAGAAAGCCTTCCGCAGTAACCTCGACCCATATTTCATCTTCGTTCACCACTACATCCATCCGATCCAAACGGCGAACCGTCGAAGATGCCTCCGTATTTTCCGGGCAGAAACTGGCGAAATCCCGCTCACCGACGAAGTAAACCGACGCATTTCGCATCAGATCGATATCCAGCTTCCTGCGGTGATGCCAGACCTGATTTCGCCTGAGGGCGCTCGGCGCCCTTCGCGTCAATATTCTGTAGCGATAGGTCTTACGCACGGCATCATATTGCGCATGAAAAGGGGACACCGCCTCGCGGCAATCGAAGACGGAAACATCTCTCTCGAGCATGGAATTCAGTCCAAGGCGGAATTTTTGGGGAGAAATCCGGGAAGTGGTGTCGAAGTGCGCCACCTGCCCCATGGAATGAACCCCCGCATCGGTGCGCCCGGACGCGATGACGCGAATCTTCTCTTTGCACATTACCGAGAGGGCGGTCTCGATATCGGACTGGACGGTGCGCTGGCCGGGCTGAAATTGCCAACCGTGAAAATCGGAGCCATCGTACTCAATCCACAGGACCACGCGCCGCTTTTCTTCACCTGACATGAGCTAGATCCATCCACTCCGGATGGCCATCTATTCCTTCGCGCCCGAAAGAAGAGGTGTTTTTTCGAAGGCTTCGCGAAGGAATTTCCCGGTGGCGGATTCTCTGACCTCGGCGATTTCCTCTGGAGAGCCGGCGGCGATGAGGTAGCCGCCCTCCTCTCCTCCTTCGGGCCCCAAGTCAACGATATAGTCCGCTGATTTAATCACGTCTATGTTGTGTTCAATAATGATGACGGTGTTCCCTTGATCCACCAGCTGATGAAGAACTGACAGAAGTTTTTCGATGTCGGCGAAATGAAGCCCCGTCGTTGGCTCGTCGAGGATGTAAAGCGTCCGTCCGGTGGCGCGCCGGGAGAGCTCTTTCGCCAGTTTAAGGCGCTGGGCCTCTCCTCCGCTCAGGGTTGTAGCAGACTGCCCCAAACGGAGATATCCCAGCCCGACATCCTGAAGCGTTTTGTGTTTCCAGCGTATTTCGTTGAGATTTTCGAAAAACTGGGCCGCATAATCCACAGTCATTTCGAGGACATCGGCGATGGTGCTCCCCTTGTAGCGAATATCGAGTGTATCCCGGTTAAAGCGCTTGCCGCGGCATTCTCCGCACTGGACGTAAAGATCGGGAAGAAAGTGCATTTCCATGCGGATGGTGCCGTCACCCTGGCAAGCCTCACAGCGTCCGCCTTTTACGTTAAAGCTGAAGCGGCCGGGTTTATAGCCTCTTTTTCTCGCCTCGGGAACTTTCGCGAAAATGTCCCTAATCGGGGAGAAAACGCCGCTATAAGTGGCCGGATTGCTTCTCGGGGTGCGGCCGATGGGCGATTGATCGATGTCGATTACCTTATCGACCTCCTCGCCTCCCTCGATGGACCGATGCTCTCCGGGCGTTGCGAGTGAGCGGTAGAGTTTCTGCGAAAGAGCCCGGTATAGTATTTCCTCGACCAAAGTACTCTTGCCGCTTCCGCTCACCCCCGCGACGCAAACCAGAAGACCCAAGGGAATGGACACGTCCAAATCCTTGAGGTTGTGCTGGCTGGCGCCAATTATCTTGATATACCTCTCTCGGGGAGTGCGGCGTCCCTCGGGTGATGAAATTCGGCTCTCGCCGCTGAGATAACGGCCGGTCAACGAATTTGGAGTTTGGATAATTTCATCGCGACTTCCCGAAGCCACCAGCCACCCGCCATGCTCGCCGGCGCCCGGCCCCAAATCCACAACGTAGTCGGCGCTTTCGATGGTGTCGCGATCATGCTCGATGACAATAACCGTGTTCCCCATGTCGCGCAGTTTAGCGAGCGTATCCAGAAGACGGCGGTTATCGCGCTGGTGCAGGCCGATGCTCGGCTCATCGAGGATATACAAAACCCCGACGAGAGAGGCACCAATCTGGCTCGCCAGGCGGACCCGCTGGCCTTCTCCGCCACTCAATGTGGCCGTCGCACGATTCAGCGTCAGGTAATCCAGCCCGACCCGAGACAAAAAATCGAGCCTTTCCGTAATCTCCTTGAGAACCCGCTCGGCAACCGGATCCTGCGCGTAGCGCTCCGCCATCTCACTGAAAAAGGCGCGGCCCCTTGCGATGGATAGGGCGCATATTTCCCCGATATTCCTGCCGCCGAAAGTAACGGCAAGACTCTCGGGCCGGAGCCTGGCGCCGCCGCAGCCCTCACACGGCAAGGCGCTCATATATTGTTCGGCGTCCGCGCGGATGTTGTCGCTCGCGGACTTATCAAACCGCTCCCTGATTGCACTCAAAATACCATCGAAGACCCGCTCGCGCCTAAGTGTGCGCTTGGCCGTCTTGTGGCGAATTTTCAGCTTTCTTCCGTTGGTTCCGAACATCAACAAATCGCGGTGTTTCTTCGACATTTTTCCAAAGGGGCGGTCCCGCGGGATTTTGTATTCCTCGATCACCGCATCGACAACGGAAGAAAGAAAACTTTTTTTCCCCGACAAGGGGACGATTGCTCCCTCATCAATCGACAGCTCGAAATCGGGCACCACCCGGGCCGGGTCCATCCTGCGTACGACCCCCAAACCGCCACACATCTCACAAGCGCCGTAAGGGCTGTTGAAGGAAAACATCCGGGGCGCGGTCTCCGGAAGGGTTACATTGCACCTTGCGCACGAGAAATCCTGACTGAAAAGATATTCCGGTCCCTTCTCATCTTGAAAAATAATCAATCCGCTCGAAAGCGAAAACGCCGTTTCGATGGAGTCGATGAGGCGCCGCTCGAGACCCGGTTTAACTACCAGGCGATCTATCTGAACCTCGATATTGTGTTTCATGTGGCGCTTGAGAATGATCTCAGTACCCAAGTCGAAATAATGACCGTCAATACGGACACGTCCGAAACCTTTCCGCTCGAGCGCTTCGAGCTCCTTGCGGTAAATTCCCTTTCGCCCCCTGACAATCGGCGCAAGTATCTGAAGACAAGTCCCGGGCGCCATGTCCATGACGCGCGAGACCATCTGCTCCATCTTGAGCGCGTTCATCGGCTCCCCGCAGGAGGGACAGTGAGGGGTTCCCACCCGGGCATAAAGCAAGCGGATGTGATCGTAAATTTCCGTTACCGTACCCACGGTGGAACGTGGATTTTTGCTGACGGTCTTTTGCTCGATGGCTATGGTGGGTGAGAGGCCCTCGATAGAATCAATGTCGGGCTTGTCGATCTGATCCATGAATTGGCGGGCATAGGCCGAGAGGGACTCTACATAGCGCCGCTGGCCCTCAGCGTAAAGCGTATCGAAAGCGAGACTGCTCTTCCCCGACCCACTCAGGCCCGTAACGACAACGAGTTTATCGCGGGGGATATCGATATTCAGGTCTTTAAGATTATGCTCGCGCGCACCGCGTATGACGATTTTCCGTTGACGCCGCGGCCGGCCGTTGGCGGGAACCATCCAAATCTCCAGCAATAAAGCCAAGGAAAAAACAGAGTAGCGGCACAAACAACCGGTTAGCATAGCATGGGGCGGGATTTCTTCACACGAGGGGCTAATACCAGGTCAGACCACCTGAAACGTTGATGTCCTGTCCGGTGATATTCGCTCCGTCTTCGGAAGCGAGAAAAATACATGCCGCAGCGTGGTCTTCGGGCCGGACAAAGCGCTTCAACGCGGCGGGGGCGGTAAAAGTGGCGGCTGCATCCTCGTATGAAATATTTTCGGCGAGCGCCATTTCCTCGCAAACGCGTTTTATGCGCGGGCCCTCGGTGGGACCCGGACAAATGGTATTGGCCGTAATGCCGAACTCGCCCACCTCGAACGCCAGGGTGCGGGTAAACCCGATGAGAGCCATCTTCGAGGCCGCATAGGGGGTGCGGCCGGGGAGGGGGCGTTTGCCGGTAACCGAGCTTACGTTGATGATTCTTCCGCTACGGTTTTTCTTCATTATCGGCAATACGGCCCGGGTCATGAGAAAAACACCAGTCATATTCACTGAAAAACAGTTGTCCCATTCTTCACGGGACACGTCTTCGCATCGCTTGGTGGGGCCGGCAATTCCTGAATTGTTGATGAGAATGTCAATCGTGGCGTACTCGGAGAGTGTTTTGCCAACCAACTGCTCTACGGCGGTTTTGTCGGTGAGGTCTGTCGGAGCAACGAGGCAGCCCCCCCCGTCCGAGGTGATTTTCTTCGCGGTTCTTTGGAGGTTGAGTTCGTTACGGGCGGCGATGACCGTCCGTGCACCTTCCCCGGCAATCCGGCAGGCGATGACCTGTCCGATACCCTGATTTGCACCGGTGACGATGGCCACCTTATTTTTTAGGCGCAACGGCTTTCCTCCGGCATCATCAAAAAATCCACGTTGCGCCAAGTCCCCAAAACATTAATACCAGCAAAGCCCGTCAGTGACGTTAATATCCTGGCCGGTCATGTGCCTGCCCTCTTCGGAGCAAAGAAATACGCACATATTTGCGGTGTCCTCTGGCGTGACGAACGTCTTGAGCGCAGCCGCGCCGGTGAAATTCCTTTCGGCTTCCTCAAGAGAGATGCCCAGCGCCTTCGACTCGTTTTCGATGACAAGCCTGATGCGCTCTCCCTCGGTTGCGCCGGGGCACACAGTGTTCACGGTGACTCCAAATTCACCCACCTCGAAAGCAAGGGTGCGTGTAAGCCCGATGACAGCCATCTTCGATGCAGTATAAGGCGATCGATGGACCAGAGGGCGCTTCCCGCTCAGCGAACTGATATTGACAATCCGTCCGGATCGTTTTTCCTTCATAACCGGGATGGCGTGCTTGCAACACAAAAACATCCCGGTCACGTTCACCGCGAAACACTCCTCCCATTCCTCGGCCGAAATCTCCTCGGCCGCTTTCATGGGCCCCGCGACACCAGCGTTATTGATCAGAATATCGAGAGTTCCAAACCGGGAAACGGTCTCATCCATTAAATTTTTCACCGAAACCTCGTCCGTAATATCGACGGGAGTGACGTGGGATTCGCCACCCGCATCGGCGATCATCTCCGAGGTAGCCTTAAGATTATTACCAGAGCGCGCCGCGAGAATCGTTACCGCACCCTCACGGGCCACCACCTGCGCGATAACCTGGCCGATACCCTGACTGGCGCCGGTGACGATAGCGACCTTGCCGTTGAGACGCATACTTGTTTTCCTCCTAGTCCTAAACGGCTAGGGAATCTCGACACCGGGAAACCAGTAGCCCAACTCAAACGCCGCCGTGTCGGGTGCGTCAGAGCCATGAGTGGAATTTCGCTCGATGCTCTCTCCAAACTCCTTGCGGATTGATCCCGCGGCGGCCTCCTCTGGATTTGTCGCACCCATCACATCCCGCCAATGTCTGATGGCCTCCTCCCGCTCCAGCGCCAGGACCACCGTTGGCCCCGAGGACATAAAGGAGGTCAGATCACCGAAGAACGGACGTTCCCGATGGACGGCATAAAACCCCTCGGCCTGCGCCTTGGTCATATTGATCAGCCGCATCCCCAGGATTCGAAAACCCTCCTCCTCGATACGTGAAATAATTTTTCCGGCAATCCCGCGCTCGGTGGCGTCGGGCTTAATCATCGCAAAAGTCCGCTCCATTTAAATATTGCTCCTCATTGAAGACCTGCATGATGAATGCGGTTTCGGGAAATTAAAAAGCGAGTTTGAATTATGCCCTTTTCAAGGCCTCCACCATTGTGGTACCCATGTCGGCCGGACTCTTCGATACCAGGATACCGCACTCCTCCATCACACGCATCTTTTCGGCGGCTGTCCCTTCTCCGCCCGAGATAATCGCCCCGGCGTGGCCCATGCGCCGGCCGGGAGGAGCGGTCTGCCCCGCGATGAAACCAACCATCGGTTTCTTTACATTGTCCTTCGCCCAGCGGGCGGCATCCTGCTCGGCCGTACCGCCAATCTCGCCGATCATGATAATAGCTTCGGTTTCCGGATCCTCCTCGAAGCGCCGGAGGAGATCGATATACATCGTTCCGATAATTGGATCGCCGCCAATGCCTATGCACGAGGATTGCCCCAGTCCCTGTTCGGTCAACTGGGCCACCACTTCATAAGTAAGCGTTCCGCTTTTGGAAATGACCCCGATGGAACCCTTTTTATGAATATGCCCGGGCATGATTCCCATCTTGCACTCCCCGGGAGAGATGACACCCGGGCAATTGGGACCGATAAGAACATTATCCTTGCCTTGGCGGTGCCTGTGGACGTTGACCATATCCCGCACCGGGATCCCCTCGGTAACACATACGACTATCTGAACACTTTCATCGATGGATTCGACAATTGCATCGGCCGCAAAGGGGGGAGGCACAAAAATCAACGATGCATTGGCGCCAGTCTCACGCGCGGCCTCGGCCACGGAATTGAACACCGGAACGCCGTTTGCTGTTTGCCCTCCTTTTCCGGGAGTGACTCCTGCGACGATCGCTCCGCCGCCGCCGGCGAATTCCTCGCTATATTGTTGACACTGCCTGGCATGAAAACCACCTTCACGGCCTGTGATTCCCTGAACGAGAACACGCGTCTCTTTATTGATTAGAATGGTCAGCGAACAATCTCCCTTACCGTTTGAGGGCCGCCACCACCTTCTCGGCGGAATCGGCCATTCCGTTTCCAACAGTAAAATCGAGGCCGGAGTTCTCGAGGATATCCCGGCCCTTTTCGACGTTCGTTCCCTCCATACGAATAACGATGGGAACATTTACATTCACCGTTTTCACCGCTTCGACCACACCCTCGGCCAAAACGTCGCACCGAAGAATACCGCCAAAAATATTGATGAACACAGCTTTCACATCATCGTCATCCATCAGAATGCGGAAAGCGTTTTCGACCATATCTTTGTTCGCGCCGCCTCCCACGTCCAAAAAATTCGCCGGCGAAGAGCCAGCCAGCATGATGATATCCATGGTGGCCATCGCCAATCCCGCTCCGTTCACCATGCAGGCGACTTCCCCATCCAGCTTGATGTAGTTGAGGTTATATTTCGAAGCCTCGACCTCAAGGGGGTCTTCCTCTCCGATATCGCGCATCTCGGCGACATCCTTATGCCGATAAAGTGCATTGTCGTCAAAGTTCACCTTTGCGTCGAGAGCAAACATTCGGCCGTCGGCTGTTTGAACAAGCGGATTTATCTCGACGAGAGAGCAATCCATCTCATCGTAAAACTTATAGAGATTCGAGACGAATTTCGCGCCTTCGGCCGCCTGTTCGCCCTCCAGACCGAGACCATAGACTACGCGCCGGGCCGTCGACGGCCAGATACCAAGCGCAGGATCGATTTGAATTTTAATCAGTTTCTCGGGGGTTTTCGCCGCGACTTCTTCGATATCCATACCACCCTCGGTGCTTGCCATGATGGTGGGCCGCCCCGAGGACCGATCGAGAACAATGCTCAGATAAAGCTCATTCGCAATATCACTGGCTTCCTCGATAAGAACTTTTTTCACCACACGACCGCCGGGCCCTGTTTGATGAGTCACCAGCGTCATCCCCAGGATTTCCGATGCCGCTTTCCTGGCCTCGGCCGGATCCTTGGCGAGTTTCACACCGCCTCCCTTGCCGCGACCACCCGCATGGATCTGAGCCTTTACTACAACCGCGCCGCCCATCTCCTTGGCAATCTCCTCGGCCTCATCGGCGGTATCCGCCACCTTTCCCCGCGGGACCGTTACGCCGTACTTCTTAAAAAGCTCTTTTCCCTGATATTCGTGAATATTCATCAAAATTATCCAATGTCCCGAAAAGACCCAATTTTCTCCCGAGTCATCTAAAGGAATAAAGTTTGTATGCGCTGCCTACTCAGCGGCATATTCCTTGAATCCCTCTTCGAAAATGTTATTTCCATGGCAATCGATGGCCACGACAGCGGGAAACCGCTCCACCCAGAGTTTCCTGATGGCCTCGGTCCCCAAATCTTCGTAGGCAATCATCTCCACCTTCTTAATCGAGCGCGAGAGCAAAGCCGCTGTTCCCCCTACGGCAGCGAAATATACACAGCCGTATTTTACGATGGCGTCGACAACCGGACGGCTTCGGCCCGCCTTTCCTATCATTCCTTTCAGCCCGGCCTCAAGAATCCGGGGAGTATAGACATCCATACGGCCGCTCGTCGTAGGGCCCGCGGAGCCGATGACGGCGCCCGGCTTAGGCGGCGTCGGCCCGACATAGTATACGACCTCACCCTGGACATCGAAGGGCAAGGCTTCTTGCAACTCCAAAGCCTCGACCATTCGTTTGTGAGCGGCATCCCGAGCGGTGTAAATCACACCCGACAGATGACACATTTCGCCCATCTCGAGGCGAGCGATCACCTCATCCCTCAGCGGAAGCTCAATTTCGACCACACCGGCGCTAACCACCCGGTTCAAAACTCCAGTTCCGCGTGACGATGTGCATGGCATTCAACATTGATGCAAATTGGAAGCGCCCCGATGTGGCAGGGGTAAGTTTCGATGTGCACCGCAACACAGGTGGTGTCGCCTCCCATTCCCATGGGTCCCACCCCGGTCCGATTCACAGCTTTTAAGATATCCTGTTCGAGATCGGCAACCAGAAGGTCCGGGTTGGGCCTCCCCAGCGGCCGAAAAAGCGACCATTTCGCAATCTGGGCCGCCTTTTCGATCGATCCCCCCAGGCCAATGCCCAAAAGAATAGGCGGACACGGATTCCCGCCCGATTCGAATACATGCTCGACAACCGTTCTCAGAATTCCTTCACGGCCGTCCGAGGGCTTGAGCATCCTGGCCATGCTCATATTTTCGCTACCCGTGCCCTTGGCGGCGAAATAAAGTACGAAGTGATCCCCCGGAACCACCCGATAGTGAATCACCGCAGGCGTGTTGTCCTTTGTATTCTTCCGCCTAAGCGGATCGTTCACAACCGACCCACGGAGATACCCATCGCGGTATCCCTGCCGGACGCCTTCGTTAATAGCGCTCTCGAGGGAGCCTCCGGTAAAGTGGACATCCTGACCAACATCGGCGAACACAACAGACAGACCCGTATCCTGACAGTAAGGGACCCTTTCGGCGGATGCCAACTCTGCGTTTTCGGTGATCTGATTCAAAATATTGCGACCCAGGGGGGAGCTTTCAGAAGCTTTGGCCGATTCGATTTGGGCCAAATACTCGGGATCAACATTATAGTTCGATTCGATTGCCATATCCCGAATCTTTGCGGTGACTTCGGCAACATCAATCACCCGCATCGACAATCACCTCAGGCGGAAAAGGGAGACCCCTCCAGTCCCGCCTTTCGGCTAGGACAGGGATTTAATCAACTCACGCACATGATTCGCTGATTCGTCGAATGCGGATTTTTCCTCGGCGGTAAGGTCCAACTCGATCACCTCTTCCACTCCGCCGGCGCCGAGTTTCACTGGAACGCCCATGAATATTCCATCGTGGCCGTACTCGCCTTGAAGCAGGGCCGCACAGGGGAGAATCCGTTTTTTATCCTTCAAAATGGACTCAACCATCTGGACAACTGAAGCTCCTGGCGCATAGAAGGCGCTTCCCGTTTTCAGGAAATTTACGATCTCGGCGCCACCATCCCGTGTGCGTTGAACCAACTCTTCAATCCGTTCGGGTTTCATAAGCGCCGTAATTGGAATTCCGGAGACGGTGCTATACCGCGGAAGAGGGACCATGCTGTCCCCGTGCCCCCCCAGCACTGTTGCGCTGATGTCTTCAACCGAAACATTGAGCTCCATCGAGATAAATGCGCGGAAACGCGCGCTGTCGAGAACGCCCGCCATCCCCACAATTCGCTCGCGGGGAAAATTGCACTGCATGTGGGCCTTCGTAACCATGACATCCAGCGGGTTGGAGACAATAATCAAAATGCAGTTCGGGGACCTCGATACGATTTCATCGGTGACGGAACCGACAATTCTCGCATTCGTCGAGATCAGGTCGTCCCGACTCATCCCTGGCTTCCTGGCGATACCGGCCTTAATAACAACGATATCCGAATCTTTTGTGTCGTCGTAATTGTTGGAACCTGTTACGCGGCAATCGAACCCTTCCACCGGGGCCGCTTCGTAAAGATCAAGTGCTTTCCCCTGGGGAACACCTTCGACGATATCGAGGAGGATGATGTCCCCGAGTTCGTGAGCAGCCGCCCAATGTGCCGCGGTGGCTCCTACATTTCCGGCACCGACAATCGTAATCTTCGGTCGGCTCATAATACCCTCCTGGCGGGAAACTTCCCTTACATGTTTTTAATAATGGCCTTGCCAAATTGCGAGCATGACACCTTTTTCGCTCCCTTCATCTGGCGATGAAGATCGTAGGTAACCGTCTTTTTCTTGATGGCGCCCTCTATCCCCTTGACGATGAGATCGGCGGCCTTATTCCACCCCATATCCTCAAGCATCATAACGGCAGAGAGGATTAGGCTGCACGGATTCACCATGTCCTTGCCCGCATACTTTGGCGCGGTGCCATGGGTAGGCTCATAGAAGTGGATTTTATCGCCAATATTGGCGCCGGGGGCCATACCGAGTCCCCCCACCTGGCCCGCGATGGCGTCTGAGATATAGTCACCATTCAGATTGGTGCAGGCAAGAACCTCATACTCCCGCTGACGCGTGAGAACCTGCTGAAAGATATTATCGGCGATACGGTCGTTTACGAGAATCTTGCCCTTGGGCATTTTCCCATTATATTTCTTACTCCAAAGCTCCTCTTCCGTAACGATATGCTTTCGGTACTTCTTCTTGAGAAAAGCATAGCCCCAATCCTTGAAGGAGCCTTCCGTGTACTTCTGAACATTCCCTTTGTGAACAATAGTCACAACCTTTTTCTTGTTGGCAATCGCGTAGTCAATCGCTTTTTTTATGATGCGCTCGCTTCCGAAGACGGATATGGGTTTTACCCCGATCCCACTATCCTTCCTGATGTTGCACCCCATCTCCTTATTGAGGAAATTAATCACTTTCTTCACTTCTTTCGAGTTGAGTTCCCACTCAATGCCCGCGTAAACATCCTCGGTGTTTTCGCGGAAAATACACATGTTCACCCACTCGGGATGCACCATCGGCGAAGGAACACCCGTGAACCACCGGACGGGGCGCACGCAGGCATAAAGATCGTTAATTTGGCGGAAGGCAACGTTCAAGCTGCGAAATCCGCCTCCGATCGGGGTGTAGAGTGGGCCCTTGATGGCAAAAAAATAGTGGCGAACCGCATTCATCGTTTCGTCGGGCATCAGCTCCCCGTACATTTCCATCGCGTCTTCGCCCGCCATGACGCGGAACCATTCGATTCTCTTTTTGCCCTTGAACGCCTTCTCCACAGCGGCGTCGACAACATCCACCATCACTGGCGTTATATCGACACCGATGCCATCGCCTCTGACGTAACAAACGATCGGGTCATTTGGAATTACCGGCTTACCGCCTTTAAAAGTGATGCGAGTTCCTTCTTTCGGGGCCACCAGTTTTTCAAACTTCGGCATCGCAGGACGCTCCCTACCTGTTGGTGATAGAACGCTGACTGGTCAGCGCCATGACGGCATCAGGACACCGCCACTCGAAATAGAAAAAAATCCTTGAAAAAAAGAACGCAATCCCAATACCCTGCGCCCCTAAAACAACCTTTTTCAAGAAATCCATCTCGGCAAAGACATGATAACCTTTGCCTTTTCCGGTTTAAGCATCTCACCGGAATATGCGCCGGTGATACTAAAGACGCAACGGAAAAAAATCAACTCGGCGGGGACCTTCACCCTCCAATGGGAGCTACCCAATCAACCCAACGCATGAATCAACCTGTATCATCCGATAGCAAATGATTTATTCTCCTTGCAAAGTGGAGGGTCATCAGGCAATAGAACAATTTGCCGGAATATTCATCCACCTAGAACCCCAGCGCCCCAAAGGGAGCGGGATTCCTCCTATCACTTAATGTAAAGACTTCGGAATGGCTTATCACCCCAAAAAACGCCTCGGCCAACACTTCCTCCGCGACGGCGATATTTTATCCCAAATTATTGAATTTGGGGAGCTATCGGACTCTGACCAGGTTCTTGAGATAGGCGCCGGAGATGGAACGTTAACCCGTGCCCTGCTTGCATCGGGCGCTCGCGTCACAGCCGTTGAGTTGGATCGGGATCTCCTTCCGGGATTAACAAATCTGGCTCTGGAAGAGCCCCGGCTCGAACTCGTGGAGGGGGACGCCTTGAAAATGGACCATTTCGATCTCCCCACCCCCATGAAGGTCATCTCGAATCTTCCCTACCAGATCGCTTCTGGGATCATCTCCGATCTCTCCCCCCGGCCCGACTGGTTCCCCATGATGGTTCTGATGGTCCAGCGCGAGGTGGGAGCGCGCCTGGCGGCCGGGCCCGGCGGCAAGGATTACGGCTCCCTCACCCTCTGGGTTGGCCACCGTTATAGCGTGGAAATCAAGCGCATTGTGCCCCCCGGCTCCTTCCGCCCCCCACCCAAGGTGGACTCGGCCCTGATTCTTCTCAAGGCGCTTGATTCGCCTCGCGTCGAGGTCCCGGACGAGGAGGTCTATTTCGGGCTGATCCGGGCGGCTTTTTCCATGCGGCGCAAGACGATCCTCAACAATCTGCGCTCCTGGAGCCCTCCTGACGGTGGCCCACCTAGCGGTGGTCACCCCGGCGGCGCGCGACCCGATTGGCTCAACATCCTCAATGAGGCGGAGATCGAGACCCGCCGCCGCGCGGAGACCCTCTCGGCCGAGGACTTCGCCCGCATCGCCCGGGCCCTCGGCCCCTGATACGCCGTGCGGATACTCCTCTACCGCTCCGGAGCCCAGGGCGACACCCTGCTCACCCTTCCCGCCCTCGACGCCCTGCGCCGCCGCCACCCGGCCGCGATCCTCACTCTCGCGGCCCATCCGGCCTACGGCGCCCCTCTCCTGGGCGCGGGGCGCGCCGACGCCCTTATCGACGCCGGGGCCCCGCCTTTTCACCTCCTGCACACCGCACCGGTGCTGCACACTGCACCAGTGCCGCGCGCCCCTCAGGAAGTGCCGCACCCCGCGCCTGAGACGGACGACCTCGACCGCCTCCTTCGGGCCTTCGGCCTCATCATCCTCCTCACCCGCGACCCCGAGGGGCTTGGCCCCGAGGGCGCCGCCGCCGCCCGCCTCCGGTCCCTCAAGGCCCAGACCAGCAAGGTCAGTACCCTCATCGCCCCGCCCTTTCCGCCCGAGGGGGACCGCCGCCACATCGCCGCCTGGACCTTGGGGACGCTCGCCGCCCTAAAGGCGAAAATATCGATCTTGCCTGATGCCCCCACCGCACCTGCCGTCAAATGCGGGGAAATGCGCGTTGCTTCATGCGATTCCGCACCGGCGGCGGCGCCTGAGACCGGACCCGAAGCTGCCTTATCGAACCTCAACCCAGCTCCCGACCCGCTCATACAAACCGAGCAAATACAATCAGATGCCAACAAAACCCTGAACCGGCTTGGCATCTCCTCCGCGAGTTCCTTCATCGCCATCCATCCCGGCGGCGGAGGCCGCCCCAAGTGGCCGCCCTCCGCCGCCCTCGCCGCCCTCGCCAGGGGTTTTTGCAAAAAGACCGGCGCCCGCCCCCTCCTCATCGAGGGCCCGGCCGACGAGGCCCCTACCGCTCTTTTCAAGGCCGCCTGGGGTGCGATCGCGCACACCAGTGGCGCGGAGGAAATACCCCGCCTCGTCTCCCCCCCGCTCGACCTCCTCTCCGCCCTTCTCGCCCGCTCCGCCGCCTTCGTCGGCGGAGACTCGGGCGTCAGCCACCTCGCCGCCCTCTCCGGTGCGCCCACCCTCGCCCTATTCGGCCCCGCCTCCAACCCCGTCCGCTGGGCCCCCATCGGGCCGAGAGCGGGCTGGATATCGTGGAATAAAGCCGATGAGGGAGCGGACAGCTTGATGAGACTGGCGGGGAGAGAGCCCTGATCGGGGCCGGGATTCGCAGGCGGATAGTCTTCCGGAGCCAGATGGGATGCCCCCCCCGAGGCCAACCGCCGGGGGAATGTCAGGCAAGGAACCCACTAGTGGGGAGAAGTATGTCCGGGGAGCGCCGAAGTGCTTGAAAGTGAAACTATTATTGACTGTTGTCCGGGTCCGGAGGGGCAGTTCGGGTCCGGAGCCGGTCGCCTGGAGAGAAAACCTTGGCGTGAAATGCCAAACTAGGCTAGGATTTTTCCACAACAAAACCATATGGGAAATGCCGGGCAAGCAGGGTTGCCGCGAGGGAGAGGAGGAACGCATGGAAGCCGATGAAAAGAAAAAACTTGCCGAAGAGATCGGAGAGTGCGCCCGCGAATACACCATGAAATACGGCGGCTGAACTCAGACCGTTCTTGCAGCTTTGCAAGAAAAGCTCGGTATGGAGGATGCGGGCGCCTTTCGTGCGGGAAGCGCCCTTGCCGGCGGTGTGGCCAAGATGGGGGAAACCTGCGGCGCGCTCACGGGCGCCCTGATGGCGGTGGGCCTCGCCGCGGGAAGGGAGCAACTCGAGGACACCGCCCAGCTGGGACAGTCGATGATCCCCGCCGAAAAGATTTATCTCCGCTTTCAGGAAGCCGAGGGAACCACGCGTTGCGCCGAGATTCACAAGACCCGCTACGGGCAGAGCTTCCAGCTCACCGACCCGGAGCAATACAAGGCGTTCGTGGAGGCGGGGGGACACGACGCAACCGGTTGTCCGGACGTTTGCTGCAACGCCGCCCGGATCGCCGCCGAGGTGATCCTCGACCTGCGCGAGGAGTAAGAGGCCGGGAACCGGCAAGACGGCGGCGGATCTGGCGCTTCCCAGGCTCGTGGGCTGTTCCGCCTCACCTCCTCCGGCGCGCTTTCCGGCTGAAAAACCGGTTACTCAACGGGCCGCCCTCAGCCCCCCCCCGGCCGGGTGGATTCCGCGAAATCGCGCCGAAGAGGAAGGGGAGCTTTTGATGAGATTGGTGTGGGATTTTTCGTGAATTTACCTGAACGTAGTTACATAACTATCTGATTTTAAGGATATTCCATTCGATCAACTCGATCGGACCGGCTAAACCCGCATCAAACAGGCGAATGACTCGCCGGATTACGACACCCAGTTAATGTTGGCGGGCAGATTGCCGGGATTATAGTCGTTCGCGGCATTTTCCATGCGGTCCTTTACGCTCTGGTGGATAGATGCATTCTCGCGAATTTCCCGAGGATCGCTTCCAAAGATAATCCACAATCCCGTGTATGACTCGTGGATTTCATCATGAGGGTTGCCAGGGAATTTTCCCGCGACAGTGGCATCTATTTCCATTCCGCACCCACCGGCTTTTTCCAACATCCACTGTAGGGCAAGGTTGGAGAGCCCTCGTTCGTCGTACCATCCTCCAACGTCGGAGTGCACGCCCGCGAACCACACTTGCTCAATCGTTTGCCCGGCGGCGGCACTATTCGTATCCCATGCGTCATACGGAAATTTCTCCCTTTTCTCGTCAATGGCTAACGCCTGGTAACCAAGCGTCACATCCGGATTCAGCTTAGAATCATGGAATTTTTTATCGGCGTTCATTGACAGTGATTTCACCGTGTCCCAAACGCCAATAAAATGAACCGGGCATGCACGCGAAAATATCGCTTTAAATCCGGCCGCGACTTCATCATTTTTTTTGGTGTTGTAAATTTTAGAAGCATATTCCACAAGGTTATCGGAGCCTTTTTCGAGCAAACCGCATTTATAAATCATTCCCGCCAGGGAGCGGACAGTGAAAGCCCCCCGGCTAAATCCGAACAGGTAGATATTATCCCCCGCCTCGTAAAATTCCATCAATATGCGGTATGCGTCCAAGACATTTTATTGCAGACCCTCGCCGGTGGCCTGGTCGCTTTTTGCCTTAAGGTCCAATGGACTATCTTCATGATATTCCCAACCGCCCGTTCCGACACCCGGATCGTAAAACGCAATTTGCGTTGCGGACTTTTTAGCGGCCATATACGTCAAGACTATATTCGTGTTGTTTTTTCCGTACTCGTTCCCGGTCCCATCACAACAAATCACGATATTTTTCATTTTCCAATCTCCCCGGTAACAACCCAATTCTCCGAGACAAGGGCCGACGGAGATTCCTTTTGATGCTTCCCTCGGAGGAAGGCACTTGAGGTGTTTTTATGTCGGTATCGACCAAGCCCAATGGCCCACACACCGACTCAGTTTAAAGTTATTTATTAATAAATTTACTACGAAATAACAGGTGGATCAATGATCTGATTTCATGCCCCCGGCGCGGTGGTACCCGCGCGGGACGAACCGGAAAGCCCGGGTGAATTCCGTGGGAACGCACGGACAAGGGAGCGGAATGCTTGGTGCGGCTGGCGAAGGTGTCGTGAAATTACCTGAAAATAAGTTCGTAACTAGCTGATTATACTGTTATTATGGTATGTCAAAAGCCAGCTTGTCCGGCCCCTTCTAGGCCCTCACGCGCCAGACGGCGGCGGCACTGACGAGCCGTGCGGCGGCTATCGTCCCGAACACCCAGACCCACCCGCCCGAGGCGGCCATCGACAGCCAGCCGAAGAGCCAGGCCTGCACCGCCCCGTAGATGTAGCCGTGGACGCTCAGGAGCCCGGTCCCGGTCCCGGCGAGCCGGCGGCCGACGAGATCGATCGCCAGCGCGGGCAGCGGGGCCATGTTCAGCGTGAAACCGGTCAGGAAGAGCAGCCCCGAGGCGAGGGGGGCGTTGTCCGCCGGGCTCAGCGCGATCGCGGCGATGGCGGCCCCGCTCAGGAGGGCGGCCATCATGATCACCCGTGAGCGGTTGCTCCCGAAGAGGCGGTCCGAGATGTATCCGCCCATCAGGGGCCCGAGCATGATCCCGGCCGGGTAGGCCACCGTCACGAGCGACATCTCCTTGAGGCCGAAGCCGCCCGCCTGGGCGTAGTATACCGGCGCCCACGAAACCACCCCGTAGCGGACCAGAACGTCCAGCCCCCGGAGGTGGCAGGCGAGGACGAAGCGCCAGTTCGTCATGACGTGGACGTAGGCGGCGAGGCCTCTTTCAGATTCCTCCGAGGCGGCCTCGGCCTCGCGGGAGACGGCCTCGGACTCGGCGTACTCGGGCAGCCCCACCTGGCCGGGCCGGTCGCGAGCGATGAGATAGATCGCCATCCCCATCAGTGAGATCAGCATCGGGGGCCAGCGCATCGCCGCGCGCCAGCCCCACTCCGCCGCCACCCAGGGCGCTATCAGCCAGACCACCACCATCGCGACGCCCGCCGAGGCGCTGGCGAGCCCGACCGCCCTGCCCCGCTCCCGCCGCGACCACCACTGGGCGATGAGCCCGAGGCCGGGGGCCCAGGTGGCGGCTCCGAAAAACCCGGCCAGCGCCCAGGGCACGAGAAGCCCCTGCGCCGAGTCGGCGTAGCTCGCGACAAAATTAAAGACCCCGATACCGGCGGCCCCGTAGAGGAGCACCACCCGGTAGCCGATCCGCTCGGCGATCCGCCCGTGGAGAGTCCCCCCGAGCGCGAAGCCCCAGAACATCCAGGAGTTGATCCAGCCCGTGTCGGCCCGGGTGATCCCCAGGTCCTCGATGACGGCGGTCTGGATGAGGCTGAAATTGAAGCGGCCCAGATAGCTCGTCGCATAAAAGGCGCAAAAGGCGAGCAGCACCCGCCACTTCCACCGGCGAAAGGCGCCGGCCGGATCCAATGACTCCGCATCTGGGCTCATGGGAGCAGAATTATGGGCCAACCCCGCCCCGCCATCAAATTCGACCGGCGCGGTCTCCGATAGGCCAGTCCCCGGCGTGGATACCTGGTGCGGCCGGGGCGGTCCCCGATAAGTCGGCTGGCGCGGCCGGGGAAGCTGGCGCAGCGAGTATTAGATTCCACTCAAGGGTGATTGTGCTAGAATTTCGTTATCCAATAGGGCACCCGGGAAAAGTCGGTTAACAAGACTTTTTTTGTTTTGATAGGGGGAGCGATGCCCAAGGAAAGGGGGGAGGCCCGTCATGGCTAAAGATGAAAACCCGGACGAGAAAAAGGGAAAGAAGCAATCCGGAACCTCGAAGGTCGTTTTCACGAAAAAGTTGCCCGCCAAGATACGGGACCTTATCTCCAAGCTTCAACAAAACTATCCGTTTTTCGCCGAGATGCACGAAAAAGAAATCGAAGAACTCCTCCGCCAATGCGAAAATGAAACGTTTCGTGACGGAGAAATCATTTTCGAAAAAGGGGCCGGGGGGGACAAGTTTTATTTAATTGTCTCGGGCAGCGTCCTCATTTTCCCGGGTAATGCCGAGATTCGCCTGGAGCCGGGAAATGTATTTGGCGAGATGGCGATTCTCGATCGCTCGGAACGTACGGCGACCGCCATGGCGGCATCCGATGCCACGCTCTTATCCCTTCACCAGAAGGTTTTTTCCACGGAGATGCTTGCCCTGCGCAGCAAGATAGCCATAGGCATCGCCAAGCAGCTTTCCGAAAAACTTCGCAACACCAACCAGATCATGAGGCAGATTGCGGATCAGCTTTCCGGTGCCTTGAAAAAAATCGCCGAACTCTAGGGGAAAGTCTCCGAGAAGGCTCTCAGTCGATCCCGCTGCCGATGCGGACCCAGCGGACGCTGCCCGCCTCATGGTTCCAGGACCAGTAGATCAAGAACGCCGAGCCGCGAATCTTCGAGTCCCAGCAGGCGGACCGCCAGAGCCCGCAGGGAAAGGGAAGATCCCAGACGTAGTCGGAGAATCTGAGGCGGAAGTGACCGAGTTGATCGCCCGCCTTCAAAAACCCCCAGAAGCGGCTGTCCTGGCTGTTGTTGCGGTTGTCGCCGAGGACGAGATAGCTCCCCTTCGGGACGCGGAAGGGGGTGCGCTCGCTCGGCGGGCCCGCCGCGACCCCGTCGTGGTCCTTGAATACGGTGTAGGGCTCTTCAAGCGGGGCGCACAGATCGAGGGCGCCGGGGGTCTTGCAGTTGACGTAGACGCGCTTCTCCCGGACCAGCACCACGTCGCCCGGAAGCCCGACGACGCGCTTGATGAAGTCGCGCCGCTCGTCCTGCGGGAAGCGAAAGACGATCACGTCGCCGCGCTCGATGTCGCGGAACCAGTAGATGAACTTGCTCACGAGAATATGGTCGCCGACGAGGAGGGTGTTCTCCATCGAGCCCGATGGAATCTTGAAGGCCTGGACGATGAAAGCGCGCACGAAGAGCGCGAGAAAGAGCGCGATCAGGATCGCCTCGGCGTACTCCCGAATCGTCGACTTTTCCCGCCGGGGCGAATCGGCGTCCTTATCGGCGGCCCGAGCGTCCTCGGCCGCGGCGCCCTCGGTCACGATCCCTCCTTGTTCACATCGAGGACGGCCATGAACGCCTCCTGGGGCACCTCGACGGTCCCGATGTTTTTCATTCGCTTCTTGCCCTCTTTTTGTTTTTCGAGCAGCTTGCGTTTCCGGGTGATGTCCCCGCCGTAGCATTTGGCGGTGACATCCTTCCGCAGCGCCTTGATCGTCTCGCGGGCGATGACGCGATTGCCTATCGCCGCCTGGATGATCACCTCGAACATCTGGCGGGGGATGAGCTTTCGCATCCGCCCGGTCAGCGCCCTTCCGTGATAATACGCCTTTTCCTTGTGGATGATCGAGGAGAAGGCGTCCACGGGCTGATCGTTCAGGAGGATGTCGAGCTTGACGACCTCCGAGGGCCGGAAGGCGAGATGCTCGTAGTCGAAGCTGGCGTAGCCGCGGGTGATCGATTTCAGCTTGTCGTAATAATCGAAAAGTATCTCGCTGAAGGGCAGCTCGTAGATGAGTTCGACTGTCTGGGTGTCGAGATACTTCATCGTGCGCTGGGCGCCCCGCTTCTCCTGGCAGAGCTTCATCACCGGCCCCACGTAGTCCGAGGGAACGACAATCGTTCCCAGGATATAGGGCTCCTCGATGTGATCGACCCGGGACAGGTCGGGGAGCCGGGCCGGGCTTTCGATCTCGATCGCCTTCCCGCCGGTCATCACCACCCGGTAGACCACCGTCGGCGCCGTGAATATGAGGGTGAGATCGTACTCGCGCTCGAGACGCTCGCGGATGATGTCCATGTGGAGGAGCCCGAGGAAACCGCACCTGAAACCGAAGCCGAGGGCGCCCGAGGTCTCGGGCTCGAAGGTGAAGGCCGAGTCGTTGAGGTGGAGCTTGTCGAGGGCGGCGCGCAGGTTCTCGAAATCCCCGCTGTCGGCGGCGTAGAGGCCGCTGTAGACCATCGCCTTGGGCTCCTGGAATCCGGGAATCGGCTCGCTCGCGGGCGAGGCGGCCGAGGTCACGGTGTCGCCCACCTTGGTGTCGCTCACCTCGCGGATGGCGCCGGTGAGCAGGCCCACCTCGCCGGGGCCGAGCGAGTCCAGTTCGGCGAGACGGGGAAGGAACGCCCCTGCGCTGAGCACCTGGTACTCCCCGCCGGTGGCCATGAAGCGGATATGGTCGCCTTTCTTGATCGTGCCGTCGAAAACCCGGATCAGCGGGACCGCCCCCTGGTAGGAGTCGAACCACGAGTCGATGATGAGCGCGCGCGCGGGCGCCGCCGGGTCGCCGCCGGGCGGCGGGATCCGCTCGACGATGGCCTCGAGCACCTCGGGCACACCGGTGCCCTGCTTGGCGCTGACCTCGAGGCAGTCCGCCCCGTCGAGCCCGAGCACCTCCTCGATTTGGGCGATGACCCGATCGGCGTCGGCCGAGGGAAGGTCGATCTTGTTGATGATCGGGATGATCACGAGGTCCTGCTCGAGGGCGAGGTAGGCGTTCGCCAGGGTCTGGGCCTGGATGCCCTGAGTCGCATCGACGATGAGAAGCGCCCCCTCGCAGGCCGTCAGGCTCCGGGAGACCTCGTAGTGGAAATCGACGTGCCCCGGGGTGTCGATGAGGTTGAAAACATAGCTCTCGCCCGAGGCCGCCCGGTAGTCGAGGCGGACGCTGGCCGCCTTGATCGTGATCCCCCGCTCCTGTTCGAGGTCCATCGAGTCGAGCACCTGCGAGGACATCTCGCGGCCGCTGAGCGCTCCTGTGACCTCGAGAATCCGGTCGGCGAGCGTGGACTTCCCGTGGTCGATGTGGGCGATTATCGAAAAATTGCGGATTCGCTCTGGGTTCACGGTCTGATCGGCACACCTGAAAAAGGGGCGGAGACCCGGGAGGCGGCCGGGCCGAAATCGAGACTTCCCTCCACCGCCGCCTCATACCGCGCCGGGAGGTTCGCGGCCTTTTCGGCGCCCACGCTATATCAGAGGGAAACCGGGGAGGTCAAGACTCGCGCCCCGGCGAAACCGCCTATTGGACGGTCCAAAATGATTGAGCCGCTCACCCCGCAATGGTAGCATTAAATTGAAAGAGGAACGTGAACCCTCTTTCTGCAAGCCCCTCTTTTTTGGGCAACACAGGACACCAGGTGAAGATGCGAATCTCCCCGCTAATCCGCGCCGCAGCCGCAGCCACCCTCATCGGCGCCGTTGCGCCCCCCGGCGGCCATACGACCACGCCGCCGGGCGGCAGGTCCGCCGTGCTCTCAAGCGGCCACGCCGCCGTGCTCGAAAGCGGCCGGGCCGCAGCGACGAGACCCGTCTTCGGCGACCGCACCTTCGTCGAGGCCGTCAAGCGAATTCGCCCGGCGGTGGTCCACATCCGGGTGAAGCTGCCCAAGTCCGCCGGGAGCGGCCTCATGGGTTTCTTCGGACGCGGGCCGAAACGGGAGCCCTCTCTCGATTTCGGCGAATCCGACCTCCGGGGAAGCGCCCAGGTCGGCGCCGGCGTCATCATCTCGAAGGAGGGCTACATCCTCACCAACCAGCACATCATCAAGGACGCCGCCGAAATTTATGTCAAACTCCACACCGGCGAGGAGTTCACCGCCCGCGTCAGCGGGGCGGACGAGAAATCCGACCTCGCCCTGATCCGAATCGAGACCAAAGGGAAACTCACGCCGGCGGCGCTGGGTGACTCCGACGCCGTCGAGATCGGCGAGTGGGTGATCGCCGTCGGGAGCCCGTTCGGCCTCGCCCACTCCGTTTCGGTGGGCATCATCAGCGCCAAGGGGCGTGATCTGAATCAGGGGCCCTACGACAGCTATTTACAGACCGACGCATCGATCAATCCGGGCAACTCGGGCGGTCCGCTCGCCAACAGCCGGGGCGAGGTGATTGGAATCAACACGGCGATCTTCACGCGCGGGCGGCGCTACAAGAGCCAGGGGGTGGGCTTCGCCGTCCCCATCAACCAGGCCAAGGCCGTCCTCGACGACCTTCGCCACAAGGGATATCCCATTCGCGGGCGGCTGGGCGTCTCGGTCGGCGAGGTTCCCGCGAAGGAGGGAAAGAAGATCGGCCTCACGCGCTATCAGGGGGCGCGGCTCGCCCACGTCGTGCGGGGCAGCCCGGCCGACAAAGCAGGCCTCCGGCGCGGCGACGTGATCGTCGAGTTCGGGGGAAAAACCGTCGTCACCTGGCAGACCCTCCCGCGCGTGGTGGCCCGCGCCCGGCCCGGCGAGGAGACCGAGGTGAAATACTACCGGGGGGGCGAGCTCAAGACCCTGCGCGTGCGCATCGGCCGCCGCCCGGACCGGCCCGGAAAACTGCGCTCTCAAATCAGGAACGCGCTGGGCATGAGGGTCGAGGAGATCACTCCCCGCCTCGCCAGCCGGTTCCGCCTGGAGGCGAAGCGGGGCCTGATCGTCACCGCCGTGAAGGCGGGGGGTCCGGCCGAGCGGGGCGGCGTCCGCGCGGGCGATGAAATTATCGAGGTTAACCATACCGCCGTCTCCACGCGGGCCGAGTTCGACAAAATCATCCGCCGGGCGGAGGGTACGAGTTCGGAAGTAGAAGGCTCGGCCCTTCTGCTGCTCCGGCGCGGGGGGTCGGATTTGTTCGCGGCCGTCAGGTTCAGCCGATGATCGGCCGCTGCCCGGTCCGGTGGCCAACCACTCCGCGGGACAAGCTCCGATCTGCTCGGCTGCAGGCGCTGGCGCTGCTTGCGGCCATCTCTTTTTCGGGCCTTTTGCCCACCATGCCCGGCGGAACAGGGTCCGGATGGTTCGCCCCGCCCGGCTCCGCGGAGGCGGCCACCGCCTCCTCTTCCCTCCGGGGTCGCCGGAGGCGTAAGGGACGCCGGAGCCCGGTCGTCCTCGCCGTCGAGCGCGCCGCGCCGTCCGTCGTCAATATCTCCACCCTCCAGGTCCGCCGGAAGGCGAACCCCTTCTCGCAGATGGAAAACCCGCTCACGGACTATTTCTTCCGCGACTTTTTCGGGGGAAGAACCCGGAAGCGGCGCGAGCAGAGCCTCGGCAGCGGCGTCATCATCCGCGCCGACGGATACATCCTCACGAACGAGCACGTCATCTCCCGGGCGACCAAGATCCTCGTTCATCTTTCGGGAGACAATGTCTACCCCGCCCGCATCATCGGCTCCGACCCGGTCAACGATCTGGCCATCATCAAGATCGACGCCGACATCGCGCTGCCCTACCTTCCGATGGGCCGCTCCGGCGATCTGATGATCGGCGAGTCGGTGATCGCCATCGGCAACCCTTTCGGGCTTCAGCACACCGTGACGACCGGGGTGGTGAGCGCCCTGGGGCGCTCGCTCAACGAAAAAGGGCGGAACCAGGGGCGAAACCCCACGGACTTCATCCAGACCGACGCCTCGATCAACCCGGGCAACTCGGGCGGGCCGCTGCTCAACGTCTTCGGCGAGCTGATCGGGGTCAACACGGCGATCTTCTCGAAAGCGCAGGGGATCGGCTTCGCCATTCCAATCAACCGCGCCCGCCGGATCGTCGACGACCTGATTCACTTCGGCAAGGTCCGCAAGGCCTGGGTGGGGATCGTCCTCCAGGACCTCACTCCCCGGCTCGCCGCGCGAGTCGGCTACCGTCCGGGGCAAGGCACCATCGCCGCCCAGGTGCTCGGTGGCAGTCCCGCCGACAAGGCGGGCATCCGGCGCGGGGACATTCTCGTCGATTTCGGCGGAAAGAAAATCGCCTCGCGGGAGGACTACCTGAACGAGTTGTCCGGCTACACCGTGGGCTCCGAGGTGGGCGTGCGCTTCTGGCGGGAGGGGAAGGTGAAAGAAACCCGGATCCGCTTCTCGGCGATTCCCGTCGCGCTGGCCGACGCCATCGCGCAGAACTGGCTCGGCCTCCGGGTCTCCTCCATCGACGATCGGGGGGTGCGCCGCTACAGCCTCCGCACGAGGAGCGGCGTCGTCGTCACCGCCGTGGTGAGCGGCGGGGTCTCGGACTCGATCGGAATCCGCCCCGGCGACGTTATCCGCCAGGTCAACGGACAATCGATCGGGAACGTCGAATCGTTCAGGGAGATGGTGGTGCGCGCGAGGGAGTTTCCGCGAGTTCAGCTAATCGTTCAGCGGCGAAACGAGGGCTACAACGTCACGCTGGAGCCCTGAGGAACTCACCCTGAGGGGCTCCCGAGGGTCCTCACTCCCGCCCCGGAGGGGTCCTTACTTCACGTCGCCGGCGATCCGCCCGCACAGATCGAGAGCGAATCGGTCGGTCATCCCCGAAATATAATCACACACCATGCGGGCCCTGCCGTCGATCTCCTCGCGCCGGAAGACATGCTCCGGGAGCCGGGCCGGCTCGGACATATAGGCCTCGAACAAATCCGACACCGTCTCGCGGGCTTGGCTCTGAATTCTGAGCAATTGCTCGTTCCGGTACATCCGCCGCATCAGGAACGCCTTGAGTTCGGCGTTGCGGGCGGCCATCTCCCCGCTGAAGGCGGCGGCCCCGCGCCCCCGCGCGCGCACGTCGGCGATGTCCCCGAGAGCCAGGGCCTCGATGCGGCGGCGCGTGGCTTCGACCAGGTCGCCCACCTGGGCGTTGATGATCCGGCGGATAGTCTCGTGGCGCACGGCGCCGGGCTCTGCGCCCGGAAACGCCCCCCGCGCCGCCTCGTAGTGCTCGGCCCAGAGCGAGGTCTCCATCGCGTCGGCCTCGGTGAAAAGCGCCGAGCGCATCGCGTCGTCGAGGTCGTGGTTGTTGTAGGCAATCTCGTCGGCCACATCGACCACCTGGGCCTCGAGGCTCAGCGCGATTTCGTTCGTGAGGCCCCCGGGCATCGCCCCGGTGTAGGAGGCCATGTGCTTAATAATCCCCTCGCGGGTCTCCCAGGTGAGGTTGAGCCCCGGAAACGCGGGGTAGCGGCGCTCTAAGACCTCGACGATGCGGAGCGCCTGGAGGTTGTGCTCGAACCCGCCGCCCTCCGCCATCAGTTCGTCGAGAATCCTCTCGCCCGCGTGGCCGAACGGCGGATGGCCCAGGTCGTGGGCCAGCGCGACCGCCTCGGCCAGATCCTCGTTGAGGGAGAGCGCACGCGCGGCCGAGCGCGCGATCTGGCTGACCTCGATGGTGTGGGTCAGGCGGGTGCGGTAGTGGTCGCCCTCGTGATTGACGAACACCTGGGTCTTGTACTCGAGCCGCCGAAAGGCGGTGGTGTGGATGATCCGGTCGCGGTCGCGCTGAAAGGCGGGGCGAAACGAGTGCTCGGGCTCCGGGTGCTCGCGGCCCAGCGAACTGGCGCTGTGCGCTGCGTAGGGGGCGAGCAGGACCCGCTCCCTCTCCTCGAGCCGGGTGCGCATGGTGTCGTTCAATGCTGGTTCCTCGGATGTTTTAAAGGACCTTGCAGACCGCGCAAGAGTCGCAGACCTCGCAGGCCCTCGCCGGGGCCGCAGGCCCCTAGTCGCCCTTCGCCGGTATACCCGCCCGCCGGGCAGCGAACAAGTATGCGCTCGCCAGCGCCCCCCACGGCTTCCACCCTAGAGCGGCCTCGCGGGCGCGGCACTCGTCCACCCGCACCTCGCCAA
>PVBE011388978.1_pt1 | contig 47388 bp, 36 predicted proteins | sample 1631181 | NCBI WGS metagenome assembly PVBE01 (sample SAMN08397723, study PRJNA350692) | Marine metagenome, whole genome shotgun sequencing project. | isolation source: water | place: Pacific Ocean | collected 2012-04
AGAGGGAGACAGGCTCCCACTGCTCGTGGCCATGACGGAACGCCACCTGAAGCAGAATCACGAGATCACGGGCAATGGCCACGGTGTCTAGCGAAGCGTAGCGGGAGTATTCACCTTCACGGACCATTCGCTCCTCGGACGTCACATGAAGTGAGTCGGCGTCCAGTGCCACGACCTTGCCGACGATCCATGTACTGTCAGGACGAGTCTTCACTCGAACTCGTTCGCCGATGCGGATTGACTGCGCGTCCTGGGCGAAGGCGTGGACCACAGGCATGAGCAGCAGGGCAAGCAGGATCTGTCTGAATGTCTCGATCCGCATAGTCGGGCCAGTAAGACAGTCAAGCAGGGGGTTGGTTCATACCATGCCTTGCAGCTGTTCCCTAGGCCTCTAACCAACGAGGAAATCTCCCTCTGTCAGAGGGTAGGGGTAAGACTAGGGCCGGTAAGTGAATCGGCCACAAGGTCGCCGATCTACATGGCAAGGGCAATTCCGAGATGACACCAGCGGGACGGGCCACCAGAGTGGCATGGCCGCCCGGTATACACCTCATACCGATGGTGGCGAAGTATCGGTTGCTCACGGTACCGGCATGTGCCAGTTTCGCCTCGAGCGCGCCGCCGTGGGGCCCTGTTGCTCGCTGCCACTGCCGCTGAAAGGAGATACGCCATGAGAATCGGGATTGCCGGCATCTCGCACGAGACGAACACCTTCGCCCTCGAGCGGAACGACTCGATGGACAGTGTCGGCATCCGTCGGGGAGGGGAGCTGATCACCGGCGCCCATCCGAAGAGCTTCGTGGGCGGGTTCGTGGAGGCGGCGACACGCGACGATATCGAACTCGTTCCCGGCGTCGGCATCAGCTTTCGTCACGGGGGCCTCATCGGCCGGCAGGTCTACGAGAAGTGCCGCCGGGAGATCATCGATGCCTTCGCCCCCATGGGCGATCTCGATGGAGTCTACTTTGCTTTTCACGGGGCCATGGTGGGCGAGACGCCTTACGGCGACGCCGAAGGTGAGATCGTCAGAGCCGCGCGCCAGTTGCTCGGCCACGACCTACCCATGGTGGCCACCTACGACTTCCACGCCTTGATGAGCAAATGGGAGAACGAGAACTGCGTCCCCTTCCCCAACGACACGAATCCCCACATCGACGGGTATGAGCGGGGACTGGAAGCGGCCGGCTGCCTGCTGAAGATGCTGGACGGCGAACTGAAGCCGGTCACGCGCCGGCTCTTCGTGCCCATCATCGGCCCCAACATCGGCCAGAGCACGTGGTCGCAGATCCCGGCCCAGGAGCAGCAGCTGCTGCTGTTCCGGTTGAACGAGCAACGGGCGGAGCTGGAGAAAATGCCCGGTGTCGTCAACATCACCATCCTCGGGGGATACGGCTACTCGGATGCTCCCGACGCGGGCATGTCGATCGTGGCCACCACCGACGACGACGAGGATCTGGCGCGGCAGGTCTGCGCCGAGCTCGGCCAGGCGCTGTGGGATCAGCGTGAGGATCTACTGAAGGTCAGACCCATTCTCACCATCGACGACGGTGTGCGGCAAGCCATGTCCAGGTCGGAGAGGCCGGTGATGCTCGTCGACCTCGGCGACGACCCCGGCAGTGCCTGTCCCGCCGACAGCCCCGCCGTGCTGGAGGCGCTCATCCGCCTGGGAGCCAGGGACTGCGCCCTGACGATCCGCGACGCCGAGGCGGTCGAGGCCGGTCTGCAGGCAGGTGTGGGTGCTACGCTGTCGATGCAGGTGGGCGGCAAGATCGACAGCCGCTTCTACGCGCCCCTCGAGGCGACGGGCACGATCCGCGCCATCGACGACGGCAACTACATGATCCTCGGCCCCACGCACGGCGGCTGGGGTCGCGATGTGAATCAAGAGGCCTTCCGCGAAGCCAATGCTGGCCCCCGCGTCGTCGTGCGTTATGGCGACAAGATCGACGTCATCTTCTCCCGGCAGCGGACCGGCAAGGACCGCGATTTCTTCAAGAGCGCCGGCGTGATTCTCGAGGAGAAGCAGATCCTCGTCGTCAAGTCAAATCAGGCCCATCGCGCCAGCTTCGACCCCGTGGTGGCCAGCACGATCGAGTTGTCGAGCCCGGGGGTGAGCACCGTCGACTACGCCAGCCTGCCCTTCAAGCACCTGCGGCGGCCCATCTGGCCCATCGACATGGACATGTCCTGGTCGGCCGTCGATGATGGGGCCTTCGACCTGTGATGCCGAACGCAGAGGGCCGCTTCAACGAAAGTGTAGCGCACCGAAGTGGTCGGGGTTCATCACGTTCCCTCCGTAGGCCCGTGTCCACTGGGTGTACTCTCGGCGTCGGAAGGTACGCCCGAAATTGAAGCCCCAGACGGTACCGGGTGTTGGCGTCGGTGCCCGTGAGAGGAATTGGGCATTTTGTGGCGTCGTCAGACCCGCTCTGAGATCCAGGCGTGGGTGGCGGCCGCGATATCGAAGGGGTTGCGGTCCTCCGGCTCGTCCTCCCAGGACCAGTGGCCCTGATAGCCGATCTCCTTGAGGGCGCCGATCATGCCTTCCAGGTTCACGCAGCCGGTGCCCAGCTGACAGGTCTCGTGGGCGCCCGGGGCTTTGACGTCCTTCAGATGGACGTGGCGGATGCGTCTGCCGAGGATCCTGACCGCCTCCACTGCGTCAACGCCCTGCGTACCCAGCCAGCCGCTGTCGAGAGCCACGCCGATTCGTTCATCCGGTCCGATCCTGTCCAGAATCGCCTGGGCCGACTTCTCGGGATGGTTCTCATAGTTGGCCGCGATCCCTGTTGCCTCTGCGATCTTGAGCACGTCCTCGGCGCATCGGAAGCCGCCGTTGCAGGCGGGCATGTCCATCCACTGGCAGACCCGGGCCAGCTCCGGCGTCATGCCCCCCGCCGCGCCGATGGGCAACAGGCCGTGCCCGTCGAGAATCTCGCGAAAGCGCCGGGCCCGGGGCTCATCGGTCAGAGCGGGGCTGATGTGGGCCGACCAGACTTCCACGGCGTCGAAGCCAGCCGCACGGATCATGGCGCAGGTACTGTCCCACACTTCTTCGGTCATCGACCGCGCCGACAGCGCGTCCTGCGCGCCCCAGTTGCTCAGCTGGAATCGCCAGTCGGTGAACTGCGCCACGAGATTGGCGGTGTTGAATGCGATGGCCATATCAGGCACTCTCCGTCTACTGGTTATCTCGCGGCAGGTTGCTGAAGTCGTGCTCCGGTCGCCAGTCGAGTCGACGACATACCGACTCCATGTCGGCGTGGTCTCCCGCCATGGGCGTGCTCAGCGCATAGAATACCTCGAAGCCCAGGTCCGGCAACCCCAGTGCCCGTCGGGCGATCTCGCCGATGTCGCGGCGGTCGACGAACTGCCAGTTGCAGCTGGTCGCCTGGCGCCCGTACTTGTCGCGGCAGCTGTCCATGTCGGTGATGTAGCCCGGTCGGATGGTCGCCACGCCCAGGCCGTGCTCGTAATGTAGCTGTCGGGCGATGACCTCCTGGCAGATCTTGGTATGGCTGTAGATACCCTCACCACGCAGCGGCAAGTCGCCATCCAGGAATGTACCTTGTTGCTGCCAGTGGCCGACGACGCCGGTACTGGAGATCAACGCTACCTTCGGGATGCCTTCGGCGATGGCGGCGTGCAGGACGTTGGCCGTACCCTTCACGTTGGCATCATAGGCAGCCGGCGGTGTATCGTAGGAGCCGGCCTGGCGTGAGGCCATGTGGGCGAGGACGATACCGTCGATGCCCTCGACAGCCCCCTGCATGGTCGCCAGATCCGCGACGCTGCCGATGATCCTCTCGTGCGGCGTGTCGAAGTCGACCACGTCCATCAGCCGCAGGTCGGCCTTGCCCTCGAAGGGCAGGATCAGGCCCTGCCCGAGATAGCCACCCGCACCCGTCACCAGGATCTTCATGCTGTCACATTCCTCCGTTCGTGCCGCAGAATCCTGGCCATGAGTCTACGCACGTTCTGCGTCGCCGGCCCGGTCGGCGCTGCGACAATCGTGGCGCTGACCATGTGGCTGACGGCCTGCAGCCGGTCGGTGGCCAGCCTGGTCGACGATCTGGAAACGGGTGGAGAAGTCGGTGCCCGAGCCGCCACAGAGTTGCTTCTGCTCAAGACCGATGCTGCCGTCGAACCACTGTTGGCGGCGCTGTCTGACCCGGCCAGGTCCAGGGCTCATGTGCCGGCCGTGGGTGTGCTGATCCGCGCCATCGGCAAGCTGGAAGACGATCGCCTGCAATCGGGGCTCGAACACCATCTCAAGACCCACGCCGATCCAGAGGTACGTGCCGGGATCGCCCGGGGCCTGGGAGTGCGCCAGCGCTACCGCTACGCTGACGCCTTGCTGGCGGCAGTGCAGGACACGGTACCGGACGTTCGTTATGCGATGTACCAGGCCCTCGTGCAACTGTGGAGCAAACTCGAGACGGGGCAGCAGGAGGAAGTGGATGCCCTGGCCCGCAAGTGGGCAACTACCGACCACGAGGGGCTGCGGGAAGAGATCGAGATCCGCCTCCAGGGTCAGGTGAATACACTGTTGCGCTCTGCCAATCAGCTCGTTGTCGAGGCTCGCATCGATGAGGCCAGACAGAGCTTCGAAGAGGCGGCCGCCCTGTTGCCCAACAGCTGGAAGACACGGTTCTCGCTGGCCCGTTTTCATCTGGACAACGGTGATGCTCAGCTGGGATTTGACAGCCTGGACGAGCTCGGCGCGGTGCTGCACGTCCCCCGGGCTCGGGAGGCGCCTCGTATCGATGGTCGTCTGGACGAGTCGTTCTGGGAGACGGCAGGCCAGGAGCCCATGGCGGTGAAAGGCTACCGCGGCTTCTTCGAAGAGGCTGAGATCGAAACCCGGACCTTTGTCGCCTACACCGACGACGCTCTCTATGTCGGCGTGCACAGCACCGATGATTCCCCCGCCGATCTCGAAGCCACCAGAACCACGCGCGACGACCAGGTCTGGATGGAGGACAGCATCGAGCTGTTCTTCGACAGCAACGCGGATCGCCACAGTTACCTGCAGGTGATCGTCAGCGCCAGGGGGACCCTGTTTGACGCCACGCAGACCGACGGGCTGGCCACGCAGGTGCGCGATTGGAATGGTGACTACCGCGTGGCCACCCACGTGGGAGAGGACTTCTGGTCGATGGAGGCGCGTCTGGCCTACGACGGCACGTGGCTCAAACGACCGCGTCCCGGTGACCGCTGGGTGGCCAATTTCTGCCGCAACTTTCGCGACCGCTCACAGAGTATGCAGTGGGTCTACACCGGCGGCGACTTCCACCGACTCGCCGACTTCGGCTTCCTGTTGTTTCAGTAGTCGGGCACGGCCCGCCCCTTCACTCGCCAGGACCGAGAAAGCGAATCTCGCGAGCGCCGGTGTTGCCCCCTGTTGTTGTCACCGCATCGACACGTACACTGCGGCTGACCACGGCGGTCTCGAAATCGAAGCCGTAGACCACGTCCGGATCGGGCGTGCTGAAGGGACCCAGCACGACGTCATCGCTGAAGATGAGCTGCACGCTCGTGATGATAGAGCTACCGTCAGCCATACGGCGGCTGCGGAACTCGAAGCGCGTGATCTGTCGCTGGCGACCGAAGTCGAAGGCGATCCAGGCGTTGTCCCCATCCCCGTGGGTCGCCCATTCCGTACTCAGCTGGCCGTCCACCGCGTGGTGCGCCCCTCAGGCATCGTCGTTGCCGACGCCACCGAAGTTGCTGCTCACACCGCTCACACTGGTGCCCTGGTCCAGTCCGACGAAGTTGGTCAGTTCTGCAACGATGTCCGCCACGTCGGTGGCAAACTGCAGTACATCTGAGAAGTACGTATCCCCCGCCTCGTCAGTAGCCCTGGCGCGGTAGTGGTAGAGCGTGGCGGGCTGCAGGTCTTCGGGGGGGACCTCGTGGTCGAAGGCGTAGAGCTCCGGTCCCATCGACGGATCGGTTGCCGACAGGTCGAGAACATCCTCCTGCAGCCCGTACTCGGCCTCGCAGGTGGTCTGCCGGCTGGTGCCGAAGCGGATGACAGCCCGGTTGGCGCCAATGTCCTCGGCGCGCAGATCGATGAATTCCATCGGTCCAGTGTCGGCGCTGCCCGAAGGCGCGTCGGTGCCACCGCATCCCAGGATGGAGGCAGTCGCGCCGGCGGCGATCACGGCGGAGCGGAGTGTCGTCATCAGCGATCTGGTCATCCTTCGTTTCTCCCGAGAAGTCAGCCCAGCAAACATCGCCATGTGGCCACCGTGCGGCCGTGAATCATTCACCCTCCGGTTGCGGGATACAGTTGTGCCGCCGGTGTAAACACGACACCCTCGTCCAGCGGAAAGACGGGCCGGCGGCAGATCGTGTGTCCGAGGCTTCTCAGGTTGGCGCTCGTCGACCCCGGTGCGTCGATGTTGAAGTTCGCCGCCGCCCAGGCGACGAAGAAGCGCTCCTGACAGTGGGGTGATTTCACCACCACCAGGTCGAAGTTCTGCGGATCCCGGCCGTGGGCGAGAAAGAGGGAGCGATCGAAGAGATACACTGGTCGTGAAGTGACGACGATGGTGATCTGCCCCGCCTGCAGCACGGCCGTGTCGCCTCCATCCTGCTGTGTACCCCACGATTCGAAGTGGTACGGGCCGGCGGCCAGCATGGCGACGGTGGCCTCCAACTCGACGGGGGAGAATCGGGGATCGCAGGCGCCGCCCAGTCGGAACATCGCACTCTGTCCTACCCCTGTCTCGACGGCACGTTCCGCCGCTGGCGGGTCGACGATAGGCAGCAACACTTTGCCGCTGTAGCCGGCTTCGAGCAGGGCGGCGAGGATCGCATTGCTGTCGCCGGTGGCTCCCGAACTCGTGGCGTCGGCCGCATCGGCGAAGATCGCCGTACCCTCCAGCTCCTGCGCCGCGGCAATCGCCTCATCCACAGGTATCAGCGGCGCCTGCATCAACTCCCGCTTCTCCCAGAAAGCAGCCGCCATGTCCACTGCCGCCTGTGCGGCCGTCTCACGATTTCCGTCGGTGACGACCACGCTCTGCGAGCAGAGCTCGGGTACATCAGTGAAGGGATTGCCGATCATCATGCCTGCCGCCAGCGCCGCCCCGGTCCTCTCCAGCTCCTGCGCCCGGCGGATGGATTCGCCGAACACGCCCGTCTCCGTCTTCAGCTCGTCGCCGCGCACCAGGGCCGGCACCACCACGCGGGCGATCACGGGCTCGAGGCCTTCGTCGAGCATGCGCAGCAGCAGCTGTGTCGCGCGCATCCCCGTGTCGGCGAGATCGACGTGGGGATAGGTGTGGTAGATGGTCAGCGCGTCGCAGTGCTCGAGCATGCGCTCGGTGAGAATGCCGTGCAGGTCCAGGGAGATGACGATGGGGACATGGGGTCCCAGGATCTTACGGGCTTCTCGCAGCAGAAATCCCTCGGGGTCCAACTCCGACGTGGCGCCCATGGCACCGTGCAGACAGAAGTAGAAAGCGTCGGCGCCGTCTTTGTGCGCGGCGAGGGCTTCCGTGAACTCCGCCGCCAGACGCTCGAAGGCATCCTGTGCCAGGGGCCCGGCCGAGCCCGCCCGAGCTCCCCAGACGGGCACCGCGTCGACGTCGTCGCGTGCGCTGAAAACATCCAGGGCGCCGCCGATCTCCGACTCGATGCCGCGGTGATAGGCGAAGAGCTGATCACCGCGATTGATGACAAAGGCCTCGTACTGCGTCTCCACCGGATTGAAGGAGGAGATCTCCTGCTTGCATTCGGCGATCAGGATCTTCAGCAATTGGTACGTCCCCCCGTTCCACTACTGTATCGAGGCCAGCCGGTGCGCTCCTGTCGCCATCCCAGCGCGTCCAGATGTCGCTCGCGGATGGCCTCGATGTGGCGTCTGTGGGGCTCCATCTTCTCCTCCGTCAGCTCGTACTGCTGCAAGAGATCGGGATCGAGCTCCACCCCGAGGCCCGGTCCTTCAGGTATCTGCAGGAAGCCCTGGTCGTAGGTCAACTTGCCGCCACGGATGACATCCCCCTCCCACTGATTGTAGTGACCGTCGAGAGCGTGCAGGGCGAAAGGCGCCACCGGCCGGCCCCAGGCGATGTGGTAGGGCAGCTCGTAGGGAAAGGCGAAAGCGGCGGTGTGCAGCCGGATGACGGTGGCTGGACCCAGCTCGTAGGCGCTGTGCATGCCGAGCTCCAGGCCCATGAACAGCGACGTGTCGTAGAGGCGCTTGAGGGCCAGGGGCCCTTCGTAGGCGTCCGGGGCCGAGATGTCCGCCGGCACGAAGCGCCGTATGGCGTCGAGGTCGAGGGGCGCGTCGAGAGCGCTGTCGCTGTACCGCCCGAAGCCCCGTCCATCGGGCGATGGCGGGATCAGATCCTTGCGGATCGGCGGAATCCAGGCGTGCGACGAGATCGGCACCGTGCTCATGTTGCGCAGACGGTGCCCGGCGCGGTAGATGTTCTCGAAGGAACCGCCCACCGGTTCCTCGATCCACTCCAGGTCATAGGGCTCCACCGCCTGCATGAAGCGGAGGGCCTGACTCTCGCTCCACGAGGCGTGGGGGTCGACTCTGATGATGACCTCCGGCCCCAGGGCCTGACGGATGTTGTGGATCAGCTCGACATAACGCGGCGGTTCGAAGTCGCACATGGACAGCTTGATGACACGAAACCCGTGTTCGTCGATGATCTGCTGCAGGTGTTGTGGGTACGTGTCGAAGGTCACCTCGTGGTTGCCATCCGGGTCGGGAAACCGATACCAGGTGTAGGCCGCCATCGGCACCCGCTCGACGACGGGGGTGTCGAGTTCGAAGACCTGGCGCAGGTAACGATGGAGTGGCAGTCCTGCGACTTTGCCGGCGAAGTCCCAGTAGGCCAGCCCGAGATCGGCACGGATGGCCGGATCGAATGGATTGTGGTCGAGAACTCGTGCTTTCAGTTCGTCTGCCGTGTCCGCCGGCACGCCCTCGGCGATTCCCACCAGTCCCTGGTCGGTCTCGAACTCGGCAAAGGAGAAGGTCTCGGCCGAACCGTCCCAGCGTTTGGTCCCCGTCCAGGGCATCATGACCCGATAGAGACGGACGTCGCGAATCCGGTGACCGGTGGCGTGACCGCTGTCGTTGATCAGTGTCTGGCGGCGGCGGATATCCGCCACGACCTGGCGGTCATGGGCGGCGATAGCATCAGCGTCGTACATCGTCGACTCCATCTGTACATCCCGGCACTGGGATGTGAGGCTCAATCCGGCAATCATGCAACAGACCGACTGTATTGTGGCTGGTCTGTCTGGTCAACCGTCGATCAGAACCCATGGTAATCGTACTCCGGGGGATCCTCACGACGCCCGATGTCAACGGGATCTTCCATGAACTTGAACAGAAGAGTCTGGCGCCCCGGAATGACGCCGGCGGGCTCGTCCCAGTATTTCAGTGAACGCATCTCCCGTATACGGTAGCACGGCCGCTCGCTCCGGATCCGGAACGCCACATCCAGTTCGGCTTCGTTCACCAGGTAGATCAGGTCGTGGAACTTCGTGTGGACCACGCGGCACTCCAGGTGCGCCAGGCTTTCTCCCTGCGGCCCGGTCACTCGTACCGGACGTCGGACTCCCACACGATCCATCAGGACGTCGATGACCTCGCGTAGTGTATCGTGTGTCGGCGTGCCGGCGAAGGCGTACAGCTGGCCCTGCCCGATGGACTGTTGCAGCAGGATCGGACACCCCTCACCGGCGGCGAGGACCTCGGCGTCGGCTGCCTCGAACTGCTGAAATACTCCTTCTGTCTGCACGGCGGCACCGGTGTTGTCAGCGAAGAACGCGTCACACAGGGTGTCTGCTGTCATGCGTCGCCCCGCACCGAAGTCGACGTCGCTGCTGAAGCTCTGGTCGTAGCCCTGCTCAGCGGGGGCAAGACCCAGAATCTGCGGTACAGCCACCGTCGTCACTTTCAACCCCCAGCGGGACAGGTAGTCCTGCCCGCGACCATACTCGTCAGTGATACACGATTCAGGCAACATCACGACGGTGCCGCCGTGGCGCAGGTAGCCGTCGATGGCGTCGAACACGGCTGCCGGCATGTGGCGCACCGCCGGCAGTAGCACGATTCTGAAATCGCCCGACCGACCCTGGACCAGCTGCCGCTCCGACACGAACGTGACCGGGGCGTCAAGACGGGAGACGGCATCGTAGGACAGTCGCAATGACTCCAGATAGGGCGTGGTGCGCGCTTTGAGCAAACCGTACGGCACCTGCAGGATCGAACTCTTCGAGTAATGGATGGCCACCTCGGCCCGCAGATCCCAGAAGGCGGCGATGTCCGTCCCGAGTCGCCTCACGTCCAGGGCCACCCGCATGTGCTCGTAGACCTCATCGAGATCGACACGCCCCTGCATGGGGGCACCCAGCGTCATGTGCGGATAACAGCGAGAGGGCTGCTTCGGCCACCAGAACTTGGCGATCGTCGACTTGCCGTGGAGGAAGCCCTTGAACACGTCCCAGGCGCCGCCGCCGAACTCGGGATCGACTACGGGCCGGGGTGCATCCGACAACGCCCGCAGCAGATCGAGGCTGAGGAGGCTGGAGCCTTCATGCAGAATGACGTCGTCTACCTCGTTGATGATCAGTTCCTCGTCGATGCCGGTGGTGCCGTTGGCCGACGAAGTCATCGACGAGGTACCGCCGGCGCAGATGGCGACGTTCGGGTCGAGCTCGTGGATGTTGTCACGAGCCCACTTGAGAATGTCGGTGAAGCGACGTGTATTCCAGCAGGTCCAGTCGAACCAGGCGCCATGGTTCGTGCCGGACTCGGGTACACCGTCGGGAGCCGCCGGCGGGTTGACCTCATCGATCGACGACAGGCGCGCACCCCAGGCCTCGTTCAACGATTTCACACGGCCGTACTTCTGCGCCAGCCAGATGCGGTACATCTCAATCGATCGGTCGCAGTAGCACATATACATCAGCTCATACTGCACGATGTTGTAGAGCAGGTTCGGGTTGCCCCGCCATTCGTGTACGTGTTCGCGGTTGTACTGGCGGACGGCGTCGCGGATCGCCTCGTTCTCCAGGCAGATGACGACGTTCTCCTTGCGACCACCCATGGCCCACTGGTCCTTGATCAGGTGGCCACACCAGCCGCGCCAGCCGACACGAGCTGCCTCCGCATTCTGGTGAAACGTCCGATAGACGGGTGACCACTCCGTGTCGTAGCGCGAGCCGCCGCCCACCGAATACGACTCGACGCGATGGTCGTCGGGTGCGAAGAAGCGCAGCAACGGTCCCTGGTGGTGGTAGTTCATGGCGTAGAGCACGACCGGTCTGCCATTGGCATCAGCGAAGCAATTCCCCTGGATCCTGAGCGAAGACAGGTCGGGCAGCTGTGGAACTGCAGGCACGGGAATGTTCGAGTCGTCCTCGTCGTCGGCGTGAACGATGCCGCGGGAGAAGGCGTCCAGTTCTGTGGTCTGTTCTCGCACCAGCGCCAGGGCATCGCGCAGGTCCTTCTGTCGCCATTCGACATCGCGGGTCCAGGGGTAGAGGGCCCGCGCCTTGAGGGCGATGTCGGCAACCAGCTCGGCCGCCTCGACATAGAGCGTCTGCCGACCGGCGATCTGTGCCACGCGGTTGGCCTGCTGCAGTCGGCCGGTCTCGGCTTCCAGTTCCTTTTGCAGAGCCTGGACTTCGGGCGCCGGAATGACGTTCTCCAGCTCGTATGTGTAACAGGACTGGTCCTGGTTCTGCAGACAGCTGATGCTGTCCCCGGGTACGGGGACGGCCGGCGCCCCGACGGTGTCGCGCTCGACGCAGAGTCGCAGGTGGCGCAGATAGACCGGGGCGTCCTGAGTGGCTCCCAGGTGCATGGTGAACTCGCGGATCCGGGAAAAGTCGAACTCGCGGTTCCCCTGGGTTGTGCGCATGGGGTTGATGTCGAGGATGATGTGGGTGATCCCCTGGGGCAGCATCAACCGTCGCGCCATCGAGATCCGGTCGCCGTACTCGCGTTCCGGCGAATTCAGCGATACAGCGTCATCGGCTTCCACACCACCGGCGATCGCGCCGGTGGGCCGGTAGAGCGTAAGTTGGATCGAACCCGCCGCCCACGACTCGGCTATATCCGTTATTCGCAGCACCCCGGTAAGCCGGCCGCTGGGCTTGCCGTCGGGGAATCCGCCGTCGGTACCCTCAGGTACGACGCTGACATTTTCAGGCAAAGGCGACGAGTCGTCGCCGGTGAAGCTCCGGATGATCAAACCTTGACAACCTCCGTAATCCGCCTGTGAGACGTGTTCCCTCCCGTCTCGGGGCGATGTTTTTTGTCCAGAACCTGGTCTGGGGTGGACAGGTCATCCTGCTGGCCGGACACCTCGATCAACTCAGATTCGACGGTCGGCAGATCAGCTATGTGCTGGCCACATCCTCTGTGGCCGCCGCCATCTCGCCGCTCATCGCCGGTTGGCTCGCCGACCGCTACTTCGCCGGGCAACGGGTAGCGGGTGTCTGCTACCTGGCCTCCGCCCCACTGCTGTGGCTCGCCTGGAGACAGACGGAGTTTACGCCCCTGCTCGGTCTCATGCTGCTCTATTCGCTGCTGCACGCACCCGCCATGTCCGTCCTCAACGCCGTCGCCCTGCGCCACCTTCCGGACCGCAGGCACTTCGGCCGCGTTCGTGTATGGGGCAGCATCGGCTGGATCTCCATCAGCTGCGCCCTGAGCCTGTACCTGCGCCTCTGGGAAGGTTGGGATCCCGACAGCAGCCACCTCGGCGACGGACTGGTGATCGCTGCCGGCCTCTCGGTGTTGATGGGAGTGTACTGCCTGACGCTGCCGCACACGATGCCGCAGCAGACCTCGAGCCGACCGCTGGCCTTTCTCGCCGCCTTCCGCTTTCTCCGGGTTCGCAGTTTCGCCGTGCTGCTGGTAACCGCCTTCCTGGCCTCGGCCATGATGCCCTTCTCCTACAACTTCTCCTTCATCTTCTTCACCGATACTGCCGCCGGTCCCGGCGTGTCGGCCAGTACCGCCAGCCTCGTGCTGACCCTTGGCCAGCTGGCCGAGCTGCCTCTCATGCCGCTGCTCAGCGTGCTGATCGTCCGCCTCGGATTGCGACGGACCATCTTCCTCGGCCTGCTGGCCCAGGCGGTGCGGTCCCTCGTACTGGCTCTCGGCGGCCCCTTGTGGACCCTGATCGCCGCCCAGGCGTTGGGCGGTGTCGTCATCGTCTGCTTCATCGTCGCCGCCACGATCGCCATGGACCACCTGTGTCCGAAAGATGAACGCGCCAGCGCCCAGGGCCTGCTGGTGTTTGCCCTTCGTGGCGTGGGACCACTTCTTGGCCACATGCTGGCCGGACAGGCCTTCGACCTGTTCACCTTCGCCGACGGCACCCACCAGTGGGGTTGGATCTTCTTTTTCCCCGGCGCGATATCGCTGGCCACCGCCGTCGGCTTTCTGCTGCTGTTCAGAAACCCGGACACACGTCAGGAAGCGGATTAGTCCGGCAGCCGGCGCATGCGCAGTCCGCCTCCTCCCGGCACGATCTCTCCGCCGCGTACGGTGGCCGCCGCCACCAGCAGTTCCTCCCCCACGCGAGTGCCGTCATAGCTGTCCTCGAAGAGAAACCGGCCCTGACGCCGCTCCAGTATGGCGATGTCCGCAACGCTGCCCGTGCGCAGGGTACCCAGTTCATCCTCGCGCTGGAGAATCTTTGCCGGCCGTGTCGTCGACATCTCGACCACGGCCTCCAGCGACAGACCGAGCATGAGAAACTTGCTCATCGTCGTCGGCATGTCATAGACCGGCCCGTGCAGGTTGCCGGTGTGCAGGTCCGTACTGATCGTCGTCGGCGGCAATCCTTGGTCGATGCAGGTCTCTACCGTCTCCCAGTGGAAGCTTCCCGAGCCATGGCCCACGTCGAAGATGACGCCGCGTTCCGCCGCTCTGGCCACGGCATCGTACACGCGCAGGTCCTCGTCGACGACCCGTGTCGAACCGCCTTTGTAACAGTGCGTGATGCAGTCGCCCGGCTCGAAGTGTTCGAGCATCTCCGGGATCGTCATCGGGCATTCGCCGATGTGCACCATGAGCCACGTATTCGAGTCCCGCGCTGCCTGCAGGGCCTGGCGCAGATGTGACCAGCCCTGGTCGCCGGCACCGATGATGTGCGCCCCGGCCCGGATCTTGACACCCACCGCTACATCCGCGTGCTCTTCGACCGTACGCAGCACGCCCTCCGGATCGGCGTAGCGGGGGTCGAGCAGTTCCCCTAGATTGGCCGCCGACAACCCCATGCAGGACAGATTGACCAGTCCGAGGATCTGCGTCCTCGCCTGATCGATGATCTGGCGGCGGAACATGTGAAAGTTGAATGAACCCGCCGTGCCAGCGTCGAGCATTGTGGTGACGCCTCCCGAGGGGCACAGCGGGTCGGGGTCCAGGCCGAAGGGAGAGTGCGGGTACACGTGTACGTGCAGATCGATCAGCCCGGGCACTACCAGTAGACCGCGGGCATCGATCGTGTGCCTGGCGGTGACGCTGGCGGCATGCTCTACCATGCCGCTGATGCGATCACCCGTGACCAGCACATCACGTACGCCCCGCAAGCCCTGTGACGGATCGACCACCTCCCCGCCCTGGATCAGTACGTCACATTCCATCCCGCCGCCTCTTTCCGGTTCTACATCGTCAGGAATACCACATGGACCTGCACAAGAAGTACCAACTCCGGCGGGTAATCAACGCCTGCGGCAAGATGACCCACCTGTCGGGGGCCATCGTGCTGCCCGAAATCGCTGAAGCCGCCGCCGAATCGATGCATCACTTCTTCGTTCTCGACGAGTTGCAGGCGGCCGCCGGGCGTATCATCGCCGAGTCCAGCGGCGCCGAGAGCGGCTGCGTCACCGCCTGTACGGCGGCGGGTATCACGCTGAGTGTGGCCGCCACCATGACCGGCACCGATCTGGCCAGGGTCTATCAGCTGCCGGACAGTGATGGCATGCGCAATCGTGTCCTGATTCAGAAAGGACATTGCGTCAACTACGGCCAGCCCGTAACCCAGGCCATCCGACTGGCGGGGGCACGTGCCGTGGAGGTGGGTGTCGTCAACCGTTGCAGCGAAGCCGAGCTGCGGCACGAGCTCGAGCGGGGTCAGGTGGCCGCCATCGTTCACGTCGAGTCCCACCACACGGTTCGCTTCGGCTGGGTTGCGCTGCCGCGCGTGGCCGCTCTCGCCCATGAGTATGGCGTGCCCGTTATCGTCGACGGCGCCGCCCAGGATCTGCGACTGCGGCAGTTGATTGAAGCCGGCGCCGACATCGTCATCACCAGCGCCCACAAGTTCCTCTGCTCGACTACGGGGGGAGTTGTGGCCGGCCGCAAAGACCTGATCGACGCCGTCTATCTGCAGAATCGCGGCATCGGCAGGCCCATGAAGGCCGGCAAGGAAGCTATCGTCGGCGCCATGGCCGCCCTCGAGTACCGAGCCGATCAGGACATGGCGGCATGGACGGCCGATCAGGATCGGAAGGTGCAGCTCATTCTCGATCAGCTGTCGTCGGTCAGTGGACTTGATCTCGGCATCGATCCCGATCCCAACGGCTGCCCCTTCTCGCGGGCAAGGCTGACGCCTGATCCCGACACGACGGGACATACTGCCGCCTCGCTGTCGACCGCCCTGGCCGAGGGCGATCCCACCATCGTCTCCCGCGATCATCATGCCGAGGAGGGATACATCTATCTCGACGCCATCGAGATGACGGACGACGAAATCGATGTCGCCTGCCAGCGCGTGCGCCAGATCCTGCAACAGAACTGAGCCTCGTTGCTACTGGGGGATCACGGCCACGACGAGGGTTTGGTCCAGGAGCAGCCGCCGCGGCTCATTGCCGTCGTGCCTTCACCCCACTCCACACGATCGGCGTCACGGCGGTAGGTCGAGGATCGCGCAGAGCACCTTGCGCGATCCACAGGCGGACGAGATCGGCGAACTGCTGCGCCACGATCATGCCGTTGGGAGGCATGGGCAGACCGACCCCGTCGTCACCTTCCATCTTGCGCACCAGGAGGCTCTCCTCCGGATTGCCGGGAATGACGCGCGTAAATCCGAGGGTTGACCTGGACGCAACCTCGACGAGGGCATCGTACGCCTGGCCCTCGGAGAGATCCTGGCTGGCGGCAGCACCCGGGCCCAGGTGACAGCCGGACAGGGCGCAGTTCATCGTGAAGATGGGCTGGATCTGTCGGTCAAAGTCGATTCGGTCCTCGTCCTGTCCGTAGACTGTCTGGCCGTGCCCGACCCAGCAGAGGATGATGACGATCGCTGCCGTGCGCATGCTTTCCACCCTCAGGCCGCAGGGGCGGCTGTTTCTTCTTGCGTGGCAAAGGACAGCACGGCCATGGGACACACGTCGATACAGATGCCGCACTGGATACAGGCGGAGTTGCGGTTGTCGAAGGGCTCCTGATTCTTGGCGAAGGCCATGACGTCGACGCCCACCTGACAGTACTTCGAGCATTGCGTGCAGGAGATGCACTTGTCATTCGACCAAATCTTCAGGCGCCCGTACCACTTCGACAGCAGGCCGTTGTATGCCGCCAGCGGGCACCAGTAACGGCACCAGACCTTGCCGCCGAAGAAGGGATACAGGGCGATGGGGATGACGGCGACGAGCCAGAAGTCCACGAGGTAGTCGTAGACCCGCCACCAGGCGTTGTTGCCGTCACTCTGATACAGACCGACGACGACGAGGCCGATCAGGACCGAGGCGAGAAAGATGACGACGCCCTGGAACTCCCAGGAGCGCGAGCGCTTGCCTTTGGCCGCCAGGTGCCGCCAGCGGTCTCCCAGGGTCTCGGCCAGGCCGCCGCAACCGCAGACCCAGGTACAGAAGCGTTTGCCGTGGTTGCGTGAGGCGATGGGGATGGCCACGAGTGTACCGACGAGACCGGCGCCGATGAAAGAGTGCATGATCCACGCTGGATCTCCGTCATACCACCAGAAGAAGGTGTTGAAGAACAGCGGGTACGGCTGGTATAGCCCCCAGGCACGCCAGGCGAACTTCACAGTCAGGGCCTGTACGGCCACAACGTTGACGATGAGAAAGAAGGCGAGCTGAAAACCGATGAGGGAGGCGTAGCGCCAGGTCTGGTAGGTCTTGCGGCGGGCGATGCCACGCCAGCGGATCAGTGCTTCGTAGCCGAAGAAGGCCATGATGACGGTGTAGAGCAGGCTGTAGAGGTACCCCTGCTGAAATCCCCTGTCCGTGAGCATGTCCGCCATCGCCTGGTCACTGAACAGCCAGGTGAAGGGGGCGTAGGTCCATTCGAAAAGGGGGCGCACTACACTGTCGTATGATTCGGGCGCGATGAGTCGATCGAACGGCCAGGCGGCGATCTTGTGACCCTGCAGCTGTCCATCCCCGGCACGGTAGACGCCGAACTTCTTCAACGAATAGAGGCTGTACACGAAGGCGAACAGACCGAACAGCGTGACCCAACGGGCCCGGTTCCACTCCCCTTCGAGTTTGATTCCCACCTTCTTGAAGAAGGGCGTCGGCAGCTCGGCGCCGATCATCTCGTAGACGAAGTCGTTGCCGATGCTCTGACGTTCGCCGTCGGGGCCGCCGTTGCTGAAGGCTACCGAATCGGTACCTACCTCCTTGAGGAAGCTGTTCATGTGGATTTTCAGCTTGCCCTCCGCCGCGGCGGCCTGAAGCTTGTCCACGTTGCGTTTCTTCGGGTAGACGAACTCCTCGTCGATGGTGACGAGGGTGACCTCGTTGTGATCGGCCAGCGCCAGTGCCCCTTCCAGGGCCACGTCGCCGCCACCATATATGAGGATACGCTGGCCCTGATGTTCGTCCGGGTCGAGCAGACGATGGGCGATGCGGGCGGCGTTCTCGACCTCGCCATCGACACCTGCCTTGCGTGGATTGCCCGCCTTGCCGGCGGCCAGGATCACCCGGCGCCCCTTGTACATCCCCTTCTGACTCTCCACCTCCAGCACATCTCCGGACCGTCGGATGTCCGTCACCTTTTCGAACTCGCGGATATCCAGCCCTTGCTCAGCGATCTGGGCATTCCACTTCTCCAGCAACTCTTCCTTCGTGCATTCCTCGAACCACATCGAGCTCTTCAGCGGCACCGTCTCCGGCTCGGCGAGCAGCAGCTTGCCCTTCATCATTGTGTACACGGTTTCGGCCACGTGGTTGGCCTCGATCACGACCGCCTTCAGACCCAGCTCTCTGGCGTGCGCTGCGGCACCCAGTCCTGAAGCGCCGGCGCCGATGATGACGAAGTCGTAAACGACCCCGTCGTCGACGACTCCGTCGCCGAGGTCGGAGTCGGCGGAGTCCGTCGCTTCGATCTGCCCGGATGACTCACTCCGGACCGCATCCGCCAGCCGGTCGACCATGTCGTGCCCCGCATTGAGGCCCAGTTTGATCAACGGGGTGCCGGCCACTTCACCGACCAGGTAGACCCCGCCAACGCTGCTCTGTCCCTGCTCGTCGGCAGCGGGCAGCACAGGATAGCTGGGCTCAGGACGTCTGGGGGCGACGAGGGTCTGGCCGAAGGCGCGAAGCTTGTCGAAAGCAGTCATGGCGGTTCCGGATGAAGAGGCGACGTTGCTACCTGAGAATAGGCTCCGGGGTGCTTGTGGTCGGTACGCAATTCACCCTTCGGGCTCGATCTCTATTTGGTGCCCTCCGCTCTCGGGAGGGAGGGTGACGTACCAACGTCTGAAGGGCGCCGATGTCGAGATCGTTGCCTCACCACGGGGGGTCACGACGCGCACGTCCCATTCTCCGACAGTTTCGAACCGTGTCTGCGCCTGCGATGCCGGCCGCGCCGCCAGCACTGCGAAGTAAGGCTGCCCTGGTCTGGCGTGAGCGCGCAGGGTCAGTGCCTGCTCTGCCATGTTCGTCATCTGTGTGCCTGGCGCTGCCGTCCAGCGTGCAGACCGCCACCACCCCTTGGCGCCGCGTGGCTCGTCAAAGCCGAGGTGGCTGTAGCCGCTGGTCATCAGGTCCGACTCGGTGGGCCGCAGCAGCTTCACATCCAGGTCGATGCCGAAACGCCCGGTAAAGACCGCTGTCGACGCCGTCGTACGCACCGAGTCGGCGTGGACCTGCAGGTTCCAGTCCGTTGGCAGCGTACCGTCGATCTCATCCAGTAGCACCACCGTCTCCAGGGCGTGCAGGTACAGCAGATGTCGCCGCCAGACCTGCTCCGTCTCCAGCTCCCATGGATCGCCGGCCTGGCGGAAATCGTGATCGGGATCACGGTCGGGCCACTCGCCGTGGAAGAACTGGCGGGATACCCGCACCTCGCCGCACAGATAATCGAAGCCGTCGTCGAGGTGGTACGCCACAAGACGGCCACGTCGCGGCGCGGCATCCGCTTTGTGGTCAAAGCTGATACGATTGTGCAGCCAGGGGTGGGCATGAAAGTTGGGATCGTACTGGGTGCCGAAGTCGGCCAGCACCGGCTGTCCCCAGGCGTACCACAGAAAACTGCCCTCATCTTGATCGAAGTGGCCGTGACAGTCACCCATCTTCGCCAGCAGATAGCCTTCACTCCCGTCTGCACGGTGCGTACGCAGCACCGCACCGAGCCCCTCGTGGACGCGACTCTCCCGTAGATCGTCATCGTCGGTGGTGCCCGGCAACTGGTGATCGAGCAGCAGCAGGGGCGGCGTCCAGACGGAGTTCTGCTGGTAGTCGTGCAGCGAAATGACATGCCCCCCACCACGCTGCCAGGCACGCATCATGCGGCGACTGAAGTCGGTCCCTGCCGTCGCCCGCGCCGCCCAGGCGAAACAGGCCTGCAGGGTCTGACACCAGGCGTAGACGGTTACGTGTCCCACCGTCGGCAGCATGCGATATCCGCAGCGTTCATCCACGGGTGTCTGCGTGGCAGCCAGGAACTCGAAGGCCCGACGGAAGGCTGGCAGTTCGGCCAGCCCCTCCTGTCCCCGCCGCACCGCCGCCACGTGCAGTTGCAGGGCATAACCCAACGACACCAGCTGGTAGGTCGCCGCTTCGCGCCCGGCACCGGAGGCCGTGTGGTAACGGTCGAGAAATGCGCCCATCTCCGTCACCGCCGCAGCCAGCCATTGCTGCTGGCGTGGGTGCCCGTCGAGGAATGCTGCCGCCATTCCCCTGGCGCTGACGACATCGGGGTGGAAATTGTCGTTGCCGCGCTCAATGCCGCTGTCGTTGGCCGGCCAGGCGTCGTCCGTCCATTGCACTTCTGCGACGAACGCGAGCTGCCTCAGGATACGCGACCTGTCGCCTGCCGTCGCTGATCCGAGTACGAGATCCAGGTTGATGAGCAGCGATCGCCAGCGCCGAGCCAGCGATATCCCGAGAGCACCGTCGGTGGTCGGCCCGTAGTCGAGGAGCAGCTCGACCATGTCCTCGAGTTGCGCTGCAAGCTCCGTCAGCGCCACCGACGCCCACTCCTCGTCACCGCTGGCCAGATAGGCGCCGGCAGGATCGATGCCGGGCTTCGCCGCCTGCGCGGCAAACCGCTCCTGCATCCAGGGCCAGGCTGCCAATCTCGAACGTGCTGCCGCTACATCTTCCTTGCCGAGCCACAGCCTCGGGTGTCCACCACCCACGTGAGCCGCCACCTGCAGGTCCATGCGCTGCAGATCGTCGAGCCCCGGGCCGTTCCACCGTGCGTGCAATCGGTCGATGTCGCCGCCACTGCCGTCGGTAGTGATACTCACTTGGTTTCGATCCAGGACGGCCAGCACCAACCGACGCCGGCCGCGCTGCAGGGGGATCTGCAACTCCACCATGTCAGGATCCCGTGTTGCCCGCAGCTGCAGACGCTGCAACGGACCGTGGAGGCGTGTGCGGGACGGCCTCACCCAGCCCACGTAGAGCAGGTCCGTCGAATCCTGGCCCCAGCAGGTCCAGAACGACGCTGCGTCACGCGCCCAGTTGTAGAACGGGCCGATCTCCAGTTGGTCGATCGCGGGCCGGGTGCCCTCGCCATCGGCGCAGGCAGGCACGTGGTAGATCTGTCGTTTGTGGTTCCCGTCCGTACCGCCACGCCAGGGACTCGGTGAATGGGGCCGCCAGTAGGCGTGCGCCGGCGTGCAGACCTCGCCGAGAGGGAGGGTCAAGAAACCCTCGACCGGTTGACCGGCCACCTCGACGTCGAGGCGAATCGCCGGGGACGCCGCATCTGCCTCCCACGTCAGTTCGACGGTCGCATCGCCGACGAGATGAAACCTCTGTCGCAGACGGGCCAGAACCGGTCCGTTGGCGAGGATCTCGTCTTCCCTTCGTTCGATAGCCACTCCGGACCACCCGCCCGCAGTCGTTGCCCACGAACCGTCCCTGCGTCTAAGTCCGAGCAGACTCGCCGACGACGACATGCCACCCCAGGCCAGACGCAGACCCGCCCCAGCGGTATTGGTGATGAACGCCGTATCGTCATCGTCGACCGTCAGCAGGTCCGGAGAAGCAGACCCTTCCGGTGACGCCGTGATGGCATAGTGACGACAGGCGCCGGCAGGCAGATCGGCGACAAAGGCCACCCGGCCACCGTCGACCTGGGCCGGTACGTGGTGCTCATCGTCGACCGCAACAGACAGGTTCGCCGGCAACTCGTCGAGAGCCGGAACGTCCCGCCACACGATCTCCGGCCCCCATTCCCGGCCGCAGAGCTCCTCGATTGTCCAACTGAGCATATCGCCGAGTGTAGCACGCCTGTCCAGCTGCGGCAACGCTGTCTCGGGCCTCCTTGCGGCCATATGGCCGTAGGTTATTTTCGTGCCCCCGGAATCTGATCGGCGGGGCCCTTCAGGGTAGACCTTGGGGCCTCGTTCTGTTACTGCCGACCTTGGCCTGGAAGGACTGTACATAGATGAGCTTTCTGCAGGACAGCTGGCTGGTGGGAACCAGCAGCGGCGTATTCACGGCGGGAGAAGGCGGCTGCGAGCGTCTTGGCTCCTATCGGTTTCTCGTGGCGGCCATCCACCGGACCGGCGAGCGTGTACTGGCGGCCACCGGCAGCGGCTTGTGGGAGGTGACGAACGGCCGCTGGATCCAGCGCCATGACGAGACGCTGACCGAGGTGATGGATGTCGTGGACGAAGGTGATCGCATGATCGCCGCCTCAGCCTATGGGGTTGCCCTCGGCAGGACCGAAGCTTCACAGGCGACGCGGTGGGACTGGCTGTCAGACGACCTCCCCGTCAATCAGCGCTTCACCAACACGATCCTCAAGCTGGACGATGACCGCATCCTGGCTGGCGCCGAGGCAGGGGCAGCGATCCATGGCGCCGAATCTGGCTGGCAGGTGACGTCCCTGCAGAACACGGCCGTACGCTGCCTGGTCAGATGGAACGACCGGATTCTGGCCGGCGCGGATAACGGCGTCTGGTGGAGCGAGAACGGCCAGGACTGGCATCACTCGTGGCAGGGCGCACCCGTTTTCGGGTTGGCCGCAGCCGCCGGCTGCCTGCTCACCGGTACTGAAGATGGCGTCATGCTGTCCGCAGACGCTGAACAATGGCGACCGGCAGGACTGGCCGGCATGCGCATCGGGGCGGTGGGCGTCAGTCGGACCGACCCTGACCACTGGTACGCGGGAGGCGCGCCCGGGGGACTGTGGAAGACCGGGGATCAGGGGCAGACCTGGGTGGGTATCCCCGAGGTCAACGTAGGGGTAGCGGCCATCACAGCGCCGGGAGAAGAATCATGAACGACTGCGATACGCTGGAACAGCGACGCCGGGTAATCCTGGATGACATGGCACCGAAGGCCTCCTCCATGTTCGGAGCCCACGCCCTCTTCGCCACATCTGATGAAGAGGCAGCTGAACGCACCGAGAAGATCGTCACCACCAGTCTTGGCCAGCAGAGCGACAGCCCTTTCGCCCTCGCCCAGATGGGCTGCTTTGACACGTTCGGGGCGATGTTCCTGCTGTGTCGCTGGCAGGACGAAATGACGGCACACACGCGTGACCACATCCGACAGGTGATGACCGGGAACACCCACGGCCGTGGCAACACCGAGAACCACTGGCTCATGCACTACACGGCGCAACTGCTGGCAGCCGAACTCTACACGGATGTCGACATCTGGTGGAACGGCCTGCCGCGGGAGGTATTCCTCGCCGAGGCGACACGCTGGATCCTCGGCACCATCGACCGCACGGCCCGCATCGGCCACCACGAGTACGACTCGACGGATTACCATGGATGGCACGTGCTGCCCATGATCGCCCTCGCCGACCACGCGGCGGATGCGACTGTGCGACAGCGGGCAGGAGACATGGCCACACTGCTGATCGCCGACATGGCCCTGGAGTACTTCCGCGGATGCTGGTCGGGAGGCCACGCCCGCGAAGGGTATCGCGAGAACACGTGGACCCACATCGGCAGCGCCTCCGCCCTGATGTATCTCTACTTCGGTGGCCCCCTCCTCGGCCCCCTGCAGACACAGCAGGCCATGGGACCGGCGTTGGCGGCGCGGTATGAGCCGCCGGCCATCCTCTGTGCCATCGCCAACGACCGCTCGCGACCCCGCGTCGTGCGCAAGACGAAGGCGGCGCGCAATATCTACCGCCACGTCGAAGACGACGCCCGACCGGTGCGCAAGACAACTTTCACGAGCCGGTCCTTTGCCCTCGGCACAACCCAGACCGGGCTGCCCGGTCCACCGGCCGGTCCCATCGACCTGGTCTCCTGGGATCTGACCTGGGAGGGCCCCAAGCACGAAGCGAAGATCGTCTCCTGCCACCCTTATGTGGACCCGGGACGGTTCAGCGCCTTCCTGAGCGAGTTGCCCCAGGACATCGGTCGTTCGGTGCCGGCAGCCAAGCCGTACCTGCAGTTTGCCGATCGTCTGTTCGGCGCCTCGCCGTACGAGCAGATGATGCAGCACGAATCGGCGGCCATCATTCTCTACCGGATCCCCGCCGACGACCAACACCCCTACGTGAATCTGTACTTGCCCCGCAGCACGACCTGGCGGCAGGATGGCGACTTCCTCTTCGGCGACACCGGCCAGTTTCATGTCATGATTCGTCTCATCGGCGAGTCGCGCTGGGACTCGGTCAAAGATGCCGACTTCGTCAACGGCTGGTTCGTACGTCTGCGCGGTGATGACGTGGGACTCGTGATCGAGGCGAGCGAGAAGGACGCTCATGGCAGCCTCGATGAGTTCGCCAGCTCATTCGATCCCGATGTGGTGGATGTGTCGGACTGGACCGATCGGCATCAGATCGGCTACCGCACGCTGTCCGGCGACCGTCTGCAGATGACCTACGATGGCGATCATCTCGTCAACGGCAAGGCCATCGACTACGATGGCTGGCAGCTCTATGATGCGCCCGAAGCCAGGGCAGCACTCAACAGCGGCGTCGTCCACTTTGAGCACGAGGGCGAGTCTCTCACCCTCGACTTTGGTGTGGACCCGGATCGTGAGATGATCCCCATGCGGGTCATCGGCTGACAGAGTGGGCCACACTGAGAGACGCACTCAAGAACCGTGCCTCTCTGGGCGTCCGCGCCGGGAGATAGCCAGCGGCAGCACCAGCCTCATAAGGGCGGAGTTCTCCTTCGATCCGTCTCGGTAGTTCTACTGATGTACGTCTGTGCAGGATTGACAGTCGCCTGCATCGGATCCTTCCTCATCGCCACCAGCACAATCCGTAAGAAGTACCCTCACGCCCCCGTCGAGACGTTTGGGGTCGGCGATTCCCGAAACCGGGGAAGGAGAAAGCACATGGGATTCGTTCTGATCAAGGGAACTTTTCACGTGGTGGGCTACTCGCCCGATGGTGACTCGTTGAAGTTTATGGCGACGAACGCGACGCACTGGAACAAACTCTCTGGAGGCACCGTCAAACGCAACACAAAGGGGCACGTCCAGCTCCGGTTCGAGGGCATCGATACTCCGGAGACGCACTACAAGGGAGAGCACCAACCAGGGATCGTCGCGAACCCGGCCACGGACTACGCGCTCCAGGCAGCTGGCATCAGGAATGTGGTCTGGACGGCGAACAGGTACCGCGTGAAGTCCGCAGACGATGGCACGCCAGGCTACATCCTCTCGCGCGAGGCGGAGCGCTACGGTCGCCCGGTGGCCTTCGCGTTTGCGGGAACGACATCCAAAACAGATGGGTCACGCCCGTTCCTCGATACCACCTGGCTCAAGCAGAGCCTGAACTATCAGCTGGTCCGTGCAGGTTGGGCCTATCCCACGTACTACGAGGGGTTATTCGCAGATCTTCGCGAGGCTCTGACGGGAGCCACGCTCCAGGCCTGGAACGCATGGAGAGGCGTCTGGCCCTACGACTGGACCGATGGGGTTCCTGTCGTCGGTCAAGCTTCGATCTCGGACGAATACGGCCTCTTGCCGAAGCTCTTCCGTCGGCTCACGGCGCACTTCGCCGCCGGCGGCACGGTCTCGGGTTTCAAAAGCTACCTTGCGACTCACGAAGACCGTCTGCTGGTTCTGCCGAACCAGCACTTCACGAACCTGAATGCCTTGGTTGGCGTATCGGGCAACGTCGTATCGTTGAGCGAATACCCGGAGAATTTGGTCTTCCGCCCCTGAGTACGAGGCTACGTTCCTGAGGCTGTCTCTATTCCGTCTCGCCCTGGACAGCGAGTGCGGCTTCGATCCGCGTGATTGCGTCTTGTTCTGCCTGCAGCATGGCCGCCACCAGGTCACCTGCCTGAGTGCGGGTGTCCTGGGCGAACCCGCCAGCATCATTCGCTTTGCCGCAAACCTTCTGAAGTCTAGTGGCCGCATCAGCCAACGTCTCGTAGTGCTCTGCGGCCTGCTGAAGGTCATCTGCAGCGGCGGGAAGCACCTCGACGAGTTCTCGAAGATACGCGGCGGCATACCCTCGGAGTGCGAAAGGTTTAGGGACTAGCGATCGGTACGATCAGAAACTCGTCACCCACTGCACAGTCCAGGACGGTGGCGGCATTGCCGAAGCTGATGGCGATCTGCAGGGCACCTTCATCGATCAGTCCCACCCACTCGCCGCGCGCCACGTCTCCATAGTCCTCACCGTAGAAGACTTCGATGCTCTGCGACCCGAAGTGGGCACGGAACGTCGAGCCCTGGACGATACCGGCAGTAGCGAGTCCCTTCGCGTCCAGGTTCGTGTTGATGTTGGCGTATTCATCACTGATACGAACCACGCGGGCCGTCAGGGGCCCGTGCTGGGCGGCGCCGGGGCGCAGACTGGCGCAGCCGCACAGCAGGAGTGCCACAGAGGCGGCCCACACCAGTGGGTGCATCCGATGAGAATTCATGGGGTCATCTCCGGTTGTCGTCCGTCGGTCTGATATGCGATACGAACATCGCGTACATGGCCAGTCCCACACCCAGGTTCACCAGGGCTACGACGAACACCGACGTCGGGCCCATCGACTCGAAGAGCTGCCCGATCACCCACGGCACGGTCATGCCACCGGCGCTCGAGCCGATGAAGAACCACCCCGTGGCGCGCCCGGTGATCGGCATACTTCCCCCAGCCAATGACAACACGGTGGCAAACATGGGCGCCACCGCCAGGCCGCTGACGATCGTCGCCGACCAGATCAACCCCCTGGCGTCCGGCTGCAGCAGCGCCAGAGCTGCCCCTGCGGTGCAGCCGGCGATACAGAGCAGCAGGATCGACGCTGGCGCCAGCCGTGCCGCCAGCGGGATTCCCAGGAGCCGGCCCAGGGTAAAGGCGCCCCAGAAGGCCGAGGTCAACAAGGCCGCCCCCGCATCGTCAGCGATCTGCAGTGTAATGGAATATGTATAGATCCAGTTGCCGAGGCCGACCTCAGCTCCCACGGTGGCGAACAGCAGCCCGGCCACCAGAAAGATCGTCTTTCGATGGACACGCAGGGAGCCTGACTGTTCGCGGGCGTGGGCCGCAATGGGCGGACTCGGCAGAATCAGCAGCAGAACGATCCCGGGGATCAGCAGAGCCGCCAGAGACCAGTAGGCCACCGCCACCGAACCCGTCTGCCCCATGGCGTAGCCGATGATGAGAGGCGACAGCATGGCCCCGACGCCGAAGAAGAAGTGCAGGCCGTTCATCCACGGTCCGAGACCGGACGGGTAGAGCCACGTGAGCAGTGTATTGCCACCCACGTCGAGGGTACCCTCGGCAACCCCGAGGCAGACGAAGACGCATGTCAGAACCGTCAGCGAGGGACTCAGGGGCGCGCAGGCCATGGCCAGCGCCATGATAGCCAGCATCGATGCCATCAACGGGTGCCCGGCAAAGCGATCGTACAGCCGCCCCCCGAGCATGGCACCGGCGAGATACCCCCCGGACCGGGCGACGAAGACCGTGCTCAACGCCCCGAGGGACACGCCCAACAGATTCGAGAGTGCCGGCAGCGTCGGCCCCAGGGAGGACAGCACGAATCCCAGGCCGACAAAGGCGCAGTAGTAGGCACAGGTGCGCCACAGCCGCTCGCCCCTCGTCATCTCGTCATTTGACTTTCACTGCCGATTCCGGGATACAACCAGTACGGGGGTCACGCAAGGTCCCGGTGGCACCTGCCGAGTCGAGAGGAGGTGGGGACATGGTCATTATCTTCTTTATTCTGCTATGCGTTGTCGTCATGCTGGTCGTGGGTTTCTCAGCCCACTTCGCCCGCAAAGTCGATGAACCGAAGACGGTATTGGAAGCGCGCGAGGCACAAGTGGCCGTCGACGAGGCCGTCAAGGAGTTGGAGGCCGCCGAACGCCGAGTCACCGACGCCAAGGCGCAACTGGAGGCTACGAACGAAGTCAGGGGATGATCCGCCAATCGGTTGACAGTTTCTCCATCCCGCCGGCTTCGGCCGACGGTCGGTGCCGGCCGGGGCAGAGGGCCGCTCGGGTGTCGGCCCGGAACCCGCGCCAGTTCTGAATCCCCAGAGACACAGCCCCATCGTGGCTCGCCAGCCGGTAGCGCCACCGTATGAACGAACCAGTTCCCCCGCCGTGCCGACACTGCGGCCCGGCGTCCCGGCCGGCACCGGCCAGAACGGTGAATTCCAAGGTCGTTACATCACGGGCAGAACGTCCAGCCAGCCCCCACGGGCCGAGTTCGCTTCCTCGATGGTATCCTTCGATCCCAGCACAACCACGCGCCCCACATCGTTGAGCTTCGCCAGAGCGTCGCCGAACTCACGGAATTCTGCCGCCGTCGTGCTCAGCACGGCATCCCGCATCTGTTGCCGGTATTCGTCGTCGACGCCGGTCAACTCACGCACCATCGACATGTAGCCCTTGGCATCGGGCAGCTGGTAGGAATCGAGTTCGCCGATCGTGCCGATGATCGATTTCGTCAGCTCCTCGGCGGGCAGGTCGAGGTTCTGCAGAAAGGCCGCCGCACCGTCGTAGGCGTCGACGGTGCCCTGCAGGTTCGGATCCCGGTAGGAAGCGTACACCAGCAAACCGGTGAAGTGGTCGAAGGAGCAGAACGCCCCGTACGCACCGCCCTGCACCCGCACGTGATCCCATAGATAGCTGTTGCGCAGGTATTTCGTGATCACACCGACGGAGCCCTTCAACTCGTAACCGAGGTCGTAGAGGTTGCCCCCCTTGGCCACGTAGTTCACCTGCGCCGGCAGGGTCAGCCCTTCATCGGCCAGCCGCAGCTGAGGCGACCAAGCGCCGGTGACGACGGGACTCTGAGGCAATGACTGAACCAGCGTCTCGATGTGCGGCTCCACGGCACTGCGATCGGACTCGGGGAAGGTGGCGTTCACCAGCAGCGTGCCGCGATTGACGAGGTGATCACGCACGGCCTGAAGCTTGGCCAGCACGGAGCTCCAGTCGGACTCCACCCGCTTCGTCAGCTCCCGCAGGAAGAACAGGTAGCTCACACCTTCCATCTGCTCGACCGCCCAGGCCACTTCGTCAAAGTGGGACTTGAGACGCATGTTGACGACGGCATGGCCGCCGGGGATCAGCCCGGCCTCCTCGCCTGCCTTCTCCTCGAGAGCCATCTGCAGGAACCGCGCCGGATTGTCGAGTTGGGTCGTCAGCAGCACATCGCGAACGATGTCGAGCAGGTCCGGCACCTGCTCGAGCATGCCTTTGCCGCGCAGAAAGAAGTAACCTACCGGTGTCTTCCCGAGTCTCTGGTTGGTCAGGATGCTGCCGGTCCACAGGCCGCCGGTCCTGGCGCCGATCCTCTGCGACAGCCGGACGAAGTCTTCGGTCTCGGTGCCGACTTCCAGCAGACAACGGCCAAACAGGGAGACGTACGGCAGCAGTTCGGCCGGCAACGTGCGCAGGTCGAAGCCGACGTCGATATAGACGATGCCATTGGTAAACAGGTCGTGATAGAAGGTCCGGGCACCGGCGACCTCGGTGCGTTCGATCGGCACCTTGCGGATCTGCCGCTCCAGGTCATCGCGGGACAGTACCGGGATCTTTGCCAGGTCGGCCGGATCGTCTGGTGTCTCCTGGCGCTCCTTCAGTTGTACCGCCTCTGCAGCGATGCGTTCCATGTCCGCCTCAGAAAGTGTTTCGCGGACCTTCGCCAGACGCGATTTCTCCTCGGCTTCTTCCCGTTCGGACTGGGTGGGGTCAGGACGCACGTACACCGTGGTGCGATGCGGGTTCGTCAGCAGATGGTCTTCGATAAGTCCTTCGAAGTAGCCCCCCGCCGCAACCCGTTCCTTGAGGGCCGCCAGGGGCGCTTCGAAGGCGAGAGGCTCGAAGGGATCGCCGTCGTAGAGCCACGTCGCCAGGGAGCGAAGCATGAGAATGAGCCCGCGCGGATAGGAACCGGTGTTGTTCTCGCGCAGACGGAATTCCGAAGTATTCAGCGACGCCTTCACGGTCTCCGGATCTATGCCGTCTCTGGCCAGCTCGGTGAGGGTGTTGATGACGAGACCCTCCACCTTGCCCTCGTCTGCGGCTTTGACGCCCTTGAGCCCGGCGCTGAAGAACAGTTGCCGCAGTTCGGTTTCCATGCCGCCCCCCGTCAGGTCTTCGCCGAGTCCTGACTCGATCAGGACCTTGCGCAGCGGCGCCGCCGAGGAGCCGAGCAGGACATGGTCGAGGACCTGCAGGCCGAGCCGGGTGCCGTAGTCGATGCCGTCCTCCAGCAGCCAGTTCACGGCGACATAGTGCTTCTTCTCTTCGCCACCCTCGCCGTCGTCGTCGCTGGCGGCATACGTCGTTTCCACCGTACGGGATGCCGACCAGTGTGGCTGTACGGCCACCGCTGAATCGATACGGCGGGCCTCGAACTGCCCCAGGTAAGACTCGAGAATCTCGAAGCGCCCTTCAACGGGATCGTCGCCGTAGAACCAGATGAGCGCATTGGCGGGATGATAGAGATCGCGATGGAAGCTCTCGAACTGCTCCCAACTCAGGTCGGGAATGTGCCGGGGATGACCGCCCGACTCGACGCCATAGGTGTTGTCCGGGAAGATTCCCTGCTGGATGGCCTCGCCGAGAATCCGCTCGGGGGAGGAATAGGCTCCCTTCATCTCATTGAAGACCACGCCCTTGTACGTCAGCTGATCACCCTCGACTTCGTAGTGCCAGCCCTCCTTTTTGAGGACCTCCGGCGTCAGGCGTGGGTGAAACACCGCGTCGAGATAGACATCCACCAGGTTGTGGAAGTCCTGCAGGTTCTGACTGGCCACCGGATAGCAGGTCTTGTCGGGATAGGTGAAGGCGTTGAGGAACGTCTTCAGCGAGCCTTTCAGCAGCTCGACGAAAGGCTCCTTCACCGGGTACTTGTCCGAACCGCACAGTACCGAGTGCTCGAGGATGTGCGCGATTCCGGTCGAATCGGTCGGCGGCGTACGGAAGTTGATGCCGAACACCTTGTTCTCGTCCTCGGCGTTGACCAGCGACATCAGCTGGGCCCCCGTGGGATGCCGGTAGAGGCTTGCCTCCGTGTTCAGTTCGGGAATCGCCCGCGTCTCGACAAGCTCGAATCGATGCGTCATGCCAGCCCCCAGACCTCGGCGGCGGTGCCGCCCAGGATTCGGTCTCGTTGTGTTTCGGTGAGGAAATCGAAGCCCTCGCGAACGAGGCGCAGTTCATCTTCAAGGGTCAGCCAGTTGTGTTTCGTGCGATGGTGACCGGGATAACCCGTCCCCCAGAGGCACCGATCCGCGCCGTAGGCGTCGACGAGGAGGCGGACGAAATCGTGCGTGTCGACAAAGGGAAACTCCTGCTTCGAGCGCCCCTTCACGTCGGAGATCTTGACGTGGAGATTCGGGTGCCGCGCCAGATCCACAATCGGCTGCCATGGCCCCGGGCCTTCGTCGAGATTGGGATACCCCATGTGGTCGATGAGCAGCAGCATGTCCGGATGCCGTGTGGCGATCTCGTCGATCTGGTCGGCGCAGGCAGCATTGGTGTGGAACTGGACGACGGCGTCCAGATCGGCCAGCACTTGCCACAGGGGACGGTTGCCCTCTGTGGTCAGCACTTTCTCGTCCTTGTAATACATGGGATGAAAGCGGAAGCCCATCAGGCCGCGGTCCTCGATCCAGTAGCGCGCCGCCTCGGCATTGTTGGCCTCGTCCTGGGGATCCACCATGCCGTGGCCGACGAAGCGAATCGGGAAACGCGCCACCGAGTCGGCGATATACCCGTTGTCCCAGGTCGACCATGACGTCTGCACCAGCACCGACGCATCGACGTGGTTGGCATCCATGTCGCCCACCAGTTCGTCCACTCTGGCCGGTTCATCCGGCAGAGAGGTGAAATTGGGCGCCGTCGGGCCGACAGGGTACCGCGGCGGGTCGATCTCCCACACGTGCACGTGCGTATCGACGATCAATGTGGTCCCTCCTCTGACAGCGGCGGCAACGAGATCTTGCCGAGGACGGCGTCCATCGTCGCCCCCGTCGCACCCCTGACATTTCCGGCCCGTCCCATGACCGTCTCATTGGCCAGCACGGCGAAAGCCAGCGCTTCCTTGGCGTCGGCCCGCACACCCAGATCGTCGATGGGCCGGACGCGGCGAGGGCTCAGCACCTCTTCGAGCAGGGCCATCAGGTGGCTGTTGTGTACGCCGCCGCCACCGACGAAGACCTCTTCCATTTCCCCCGCCGAATCGGCGAAGTGTTCGATACCGACGGCGATGCTGCGCGCCGTGAACAGAGTCAGCGTCGCCAGCAGATCCGCCGGGGCCAGGTCGGCCTGGTGCATCAGTTCGGCCACAAAAAAAGTGCCGAACTCCTCGCGTCCCGTCGACTTCGGCGGCGGCCGGCGAAAGAAGTCGTGTTTCAGCAGCTTCTCCACCCATTCTTCACTGGCCGTGCCCCCGGCAGCGCGACGGCCATCGTCGTCATAGCGCTCTGTGCCTCCTGTCAGGTGCTGCACGGCGGCGTCCACCAGGGCGTTGCCAGGCCCCAGATCGAAGGCCAGCACACCATGGTGCGGCGTCGCCCCCGCCGGGATGGCGGTCACGTTGGCGATGCCGCCGATGTTGAGCAGCAGTCGGCCGTTGTCCGGATGACCGAAGAGCAGCACATCCACCAGCGGTACGAGAGGAGCGCCCTCGCCACCGGCTGCCATGTCCGCCGGCCTGAAATCGCTGATCACCGGAATGCCGGTATGTCGAGCGATCACCGCCGCTTCGCCGATCTGCAATGTCGACGGGGGATTGCCCTGGGGCAGATGGCGTACGGTTTGGCCATGGCTGCCGATGAGGTCGACTTCCTCCGGGACCATATTGCCCGCCTCGACGACCTGCAACGCCGCATCGGCCAGGGCCGCACCGAGGGCAAAGTTCGTCCGGCACAGGTCCTCCACGAGCGCATCCGGCTGGAACAGCATGAACAGATCGGCCTGGAGCGACTCGGGCAGCTTGTGGGTGAGCTGTGCCAGGACGTGGAACTCCGTCGTCTCGCCGAAGCCATCGATCTCAGCCAGCACGGCATCGATGCCGTCGGCAGAGGTCCCTGTCATCAACCCGACGATCCGCCGGGACGGTGAGGATGCAACATCGATCAGTCTCTTCATGGAACCGTTCTACTCCTGTCGTCGTCGGCGTCCATCAGCATGATCAGTCCGAAAAGCACGGCGAAAAGGGCAGCGAAGCGTCCGTTCACCATGGATCCGTCACTGATTCCCAGCAACGCCATACCCACCAGGGTCGCCACGGCGGCGGCAGCGAAGGCCCGCTCCGACGGGTCCCGACTTCGGTGGAAGACGCGTACTCCTGCCTGCACGACACGAAAGCACAGCCAGGGAAACAGGACCAGTCCCGCCAGTCCGAGCTTCAGCCACAGTGTCAGATACAGGCTGTCCAGGGTCCACGCGGTCCAGGTTTCGAACCGGTCCGTATCGGGATTGAAGGAGTAGGACGTCACCGTCGCTCCCTGACCGGCGCCGAGAACGGGCTGCTTGGCGATCTCGCCGAGGGCCGTGGCGTAGTTCAGCAGACGACTCAGAACCTGAACGTCCCGGCTGTAATCGAGGAACGTACGCGAACGTTCCACCGCATGGGCCGAGATCGCCGCCCCGGTGACCCGCTGGAAGATGAGGACCGTCGCCGTCAGCGTCAGCACCAGGCCCATGGCGAGGGCGATACCCTTCCACGCACGACGCTGGGCCACCGGCTGTCCCTTGTGCCACAGCCACACCGAGACGACGAGGCCCAGGCCGAAAGAGACCCACATGCCTCGCCCCAGGGTCAGCGCGAAGCCGAGTCCGGTGAACAGAAACAGGCCCAGCAGCAGGGCTCGCCCCCAGCGACGGGGGTCGTGGACGATCCAGTTGGCCATGACGAGCAGCGAGACCGGCAGCACGATGCCCTGGCGATGCCCGATACGTACGAAGTCATCCCCCGTGGACAGATCGATGGCGCCGAGGAACTCGAGTACGTATTCGGCGCTGATCACCACGCCGATGATGACAAAGAGCGGCGAGAACAGACGAGTCACGTCGCGCCGCTCGAGGGCCTGCAGCACGAGAAAGAAGCAGACGAAGTAAAACGGGTAGCGCGCGTTTCGCAGGAACGCCTCGTGGCCGTGCCAGGCACCGATCAAAGTGCCGACGGTGGCGACTCCCAGAAAAGCCAGAACCAGCCCGTCTACGCGCGTGCGTCGCAGCCGCATGCCGTCGAAGAGGATGAGATCGATGGCGGTGAACAGCAGCGCCGCCAGCAGGATCAGTTCCCACGGTCGGGCCCCCAGCGGCAGACGCACAGCGTCTGCCAGGGCCACGGGCAGGACGGCGGTGACCACCACCAGCGCCGCCAGAGCCCGTCGCGGCGAGAACAGGGTGGCCGCCACCGACACCAGGGCGCCGGCCACGAGCACCATGTGCGATACCGTACCAAGCAACAGCAGCGGCAGGGCCGTCACCAGCGATGCCGCCAGCACGGCGCCGGCCACGAGCCAGCCGTTGTCAGGCCTTGCCCAGTTGTCGCGTGACACGCCCTGCTGCATCACTCTGGCTTCTCCGTCCTTGGCTTGCGGGCCACCAGCATGTGATTCCAGGCGTCGCTGTCGACGCGGTGCAGACTGTCGAAGGCGAGGCAGACCACCTGGATCAGTGCCATCAACGGTCGCGTCACCGGATGCAGGTAGAGCTTCTCGAACTGGGACAGGTACTGGGTGAACCGGGCTCCCATGGTGACCCAGAAACCGGCGAGGGGTACCACGCTGTGCACGCGCAGACCCACAGTCTCGGCCAGATAACGCAGTCCGTAGGGAGTGAACCGATAGTAGTCGTGTGGTTCCTCGTGGATACCCCAGATGTGCGGCGCCGTCAGCACGAGCACCCCTCCCGGCCTGAGGACACGGGTGATCTCGGCCAGCATACGCGCCGGTTGCGGTACGTGCTCCAGAACCTGGAACGAGACCGCCGTGTCGAAGGACCCGTCATGGAAGGGCAGATGCAGACCGCTGGCCCAGGCATCGGGCAGAGACATGGGTTGCTCGCCGCCGCTGCAGGCGATCATACCCTCCGCCGAGTTCGACTTCAAGCCGAACCGTCCCCTGTCGATCTCGATCCCCAGCGAACGGTCGCTGTGAGCCTCGAGCAGGTCGGCGAAAGGTCGGGTACCACAGCCCACATCGAGCAGCCGCCCCCCAGCGCAGGCACGCACGGCACGGGCCACATGCCGGGCGTGGATCAGCGTGACCAGCCAGTTGACGGAAAAGGGAGTTCGGTCGGGCACCGCCTGTTGTGCCCTGCCTCTCCGCCCCGACCTACTGCCGGTCGCGGGCGGTATGAGGGTAGAAGTCGACCACCGTGCCTTCGGCGTCGATGACGAAACTGCCGGGATAACGGATCGTCGTCGGGCAGACATGCCCGGGAACGGCCAGCAGGTAATCGCCCACGGCGGGCAGGTCCTCACCCGGCCACAGGAAGACGCCATGCTCCTCGTTCTGCAGCAGGAGTCGCGCGTCCATGTGTCCCAGCAGACGGGCACGACTGGCCAATGGCGGGTCGGAGGCGATCGCCTTGACTCCCAGGTCGGTGGTGATGGTCTGTTGCTCGGGGCGACGCTCAACGACCTGGCACAACACCATGGCGGCCCACCGGAAGGGCTGATCGGGCATACGTGTGGTGCCGTTGATATCCCAGTAGATGACGGTGCCGGGAGAGCCGTGGAATCCCTCGGTACGGGCATAATAAGGGAAGGAGAAGGAGCCACCGGCAACGATACGTGGTACTGCCATGCCGCCGGTTTCGAGCCGGCTCTTGAGGGCTTTGAGATCATCGATATGCTTGTGCGCGGCGCCAGCACGGCCGTCCGGGTCCTGGAAGTGCTCGTGGCCGTCATAGGCGTGAATCCCCGCTGCCTGCAGCCCCGATGCCTTGTGAATCTCGGCGTACACCGACTCAGCCCCGGCCAGAGACGCCCCCGTACGGTGCATGCCCACGTCCAGGTCCAGCATCACCAACAACGGGCGATCCCGACCGATGGCGGCTCTGGACAGGACCTCCACATGGAGAATGTCCCCCGCTGTGGCGTAGACCCGAGCCTCGCCGTGGGCGTCCGCGATGCGTCCGAAGCGCTCCGCCTTCAGGCTCTGCACCATCGGGTAGGCGAGAATCGCCTCGGGAGCACCGGCGTCGAGGGCCAGCTCCAGTTCCTGTAGAGTCGCGCACTTGAACCCGGCGATCCCCGCTGCCAGCTGCTTGCGGGCGATGGCCTCGGACTTGTGCGTCTTCACGTGGGCCATGAGGTTGGCGCCGCCGCCCACGAGTCCACAGAGGTCTGCGATATTGGCGTCCAGCTGTTGCTCGAATACCACCATGGCCGGCGTTTCGATGGCATCTGGGTCAGCGATGAAGTAGGGATCGTGCTCGATCATCTGGGCCGCGGATCTCCGACGTCGGGATTGGCGTAAACCATTGAAAATAGGCGTCATGGCTGTCGCGTTCAACGTCTGGGACTGGCTCGGATGGGACGGCCCGTCACTTGAGATTGTCCCGCTCCGACGAACCACCATAGAATTCTCCCCGCCCGCCCGAACCCACCGATCTCACCGGGACCAAGCCTGTGACCCAGCCTCCTTCTCCGCCCATCGCCGAACGCCGACCACACGAGTTGACCCGCCACGATCACACGCGCGTGGACGACTACTTCTGGCTGCGCCAGAGAGACAGCCCGAAGGTCATCGCCTACCTCGAAGCGGAAAACGCCTATGGCGATTCTCTGCTCGCTCACACGGGTTCGCTGCAGGAGGAGCTGTTTCAGGAGATCAAGGGTCGTATTCAACAGACGGACACGTCGGCACCGACACGCATCGGCGACTGCCTGTACTACCATCGCGTCGAAGAGGGCCGCCAGTACAAGATCCTCTGCCGGCGTCAGGGCTCCATGGCCGCTGACGAGCAGATTCTGCTCGACGTCAACGCCCGCGCCGAAGGCCACCGGTTTTTCGACGTGCGCGGCGCCAGCACCGGGGGGCCTGAGCAGGGCCTCTACGCCTGGGCGGAAGACGACGAGGGACGCGGCTTCTTCACCCTGCGCTTCAAGGATCTGGCCTCGGGAGAACGGCTCCCTGACGCGATTGCCAACGTCACCGAGAGCTTTGCCTGGGCGGAGGACGGCCGCACCATCTTCTATGTGAAGCAGCACCCCGAGACGTTGCGCTGGTATCAGCTCTACCGGCACGTTCTCGGGACCGACGTCAGCGACGACGAGCTGCTGTACGAAGAGGCGGACGAGACCTTCGACATGTGGTTGTCGAAGACGCGTTCCCGCCAATACATCCTGCTGACTCTGTGGCAGACGGTGAGCACCGAGATCCGCTACCTGCCCGCCGATCAGCCTGACGCCGACTGGCGGATATTCGAGCCCCGTCAGCGCCATCACGAATACTCCGTCGACCACGGTGGCGACCGGTTCTACGTCCGGACCAACGATGAGGCGGTCAACTTCCGCCTGATGCAGACAACCCTCGACGCCACGGCCCGCGCCAACTGGGAGGAGGTGATCCCCCATCGTGACGACGTTCTGTTGGAGGATGTGGCCGCCTTCCACCACCATCTCGTCGTCTCTGAGCGCGAAAACGGTCTGCAGCAGTTGCGCATCCGGCGGCGGGACACCGGCGACGAGCACTATCTCGACTTCGGCGAGGCCGTCTATGACGCCTCCACGTCCCGCAACGCCGAATATGATCGCACCACCCTCGGCTTTCGATACGAGTCGATGACGACGCCGGAGTCGGAATTCGACTACGACATGGATACCCGTGAGCGCGTCCTGGTCAAACGCCAGGCCATCCTGGGTGGCTTCGATCCGGCCGACTATCAGACGGAGCGACTGTGGGCCACGGCTGACGACGGTCGGCGCGTACCGATTTCCATCGTCTACCGGCGCGGCTTGTCTCGTGACGGGAGCCAGCCGCTGCTCCTCTACGGATACGGCTCCTACGGTGCCAGTATGGACGCGGACTTCTCGGCCAGCCTGCTGAGCCTGCTCGACCGTGGATTCGCCTTTGCCATCGCCCACGTCCGCGGTGGCGAAGAGCTGGGCCGCACCTGGTACGAGGATGGCCGACTGCTCAACAAGTGCAACACCTTCACGGATTTCATCGCCTGTGCCGAACACCTCGTCGGCAAGGCATATACCCACCCTGACCGGCTGTTCGCCGAGGGCGGCAGTGCCGGCGGCCTGTTGATGGGGGCCGTGATGAACCTTCGCCCCGATCTGTTCCACGGAATCATCGCCCATGTGCCCTGGGTCGACGTGGTCACGACGATGCTGGACGACAGCATTCCGCTGACGACGAGCGAATATGATGAGTGGGGGAATCCGAACGAGAAGAAGTACTACGACTACATGCTGGCCTATTCACCGTACGACAACATCGTCGCCACCGACTACCCGCACCTGCTGGTTACTACCGGGTTGGCGGATGCCGCCGTGCAGTACTGGGAGCCGGCCAAGTGGGTGGCGCGGCAGAGGGCTCTGCGCACCGACGGCAACCGACTGGTTCTGAAGACGGAGATGGAGGCCGGCCACGGTGGGCCGTCGGGGCGGTATCGGCGCTACCGCAAGACGGCCCTCGACTACGCCTTCCTCATCGACCTGGTCAATCCTGCAGACTGACGACGACACGATCCTTGCCGCGCCGTTTGGCGTCATACATGGCCGCGTCAGCGATCCGTACCGCGTCTTCGGCGCTCTCCGGCACACCGCAGTAGATCCCGATCGACACGGTACCCTCCGTCCGTTCGGCCACGGCCTCCTTGAGGCGCTCTGCCAGCGTCGCGGCGCGCGCCGCATTGCCGCTTTCCAGCACCACGGCGAACTCGTCCGCGCCCCAGCGGAAGTTGAAGTCGGATCGGCGGGCCACGTTGCGCAGGATACTCGCCAGGTCGACGATGAAACGATCCCCCGCCTCGTGGCCGTCACGATCGTTGATCTTCTTCAGCGAGTCGGAGTCCATGTAGAGCAGACCCAGCGGGCGCTCGGTGCGTTTCGATGATTCAACCATGCGGGCGAAGATGTCCTCGAAGCCGCGGCGGTTGAACAGCCCCGTGAGAGGATCGACTTTTGACTCCACCTCCATCTGCCGCGCCCGGGAGGCGTTCACTCGTGCCAGATCGCGGAACAGCTGCAGCGCTGCCGTGCCCGTCTCGCCCTCGAATGACCCGTCGTCGGCGAGCCAGACGATCTCGTCTCTCCCACCTTGTTTGGCCAGAGCCAGCATCTGTGAAGCGGCGGCGTAGAGCAGGCGCACCGCCTCCTCGCTGACAACGAGCAGATCGGGCTGGATGGTCACCCCGCCACCGGACAGGGCCACATGTGCCTGCAGTCGCCGCTGGGCGGCCAGCTTGACCGCGCCACGGACCTCATCTGCGCCCTCGGCGTTGATGCCCAGGGCGGCATAGGAGTCCCCACCGATACGGTACGACACCGGTGTGAGATCGGCGATGACCTCTTCGACGAGCGTCAGGATCGAGTCTCCTGTCTTGGCGCCGAGGTCAGCGTTGATCTGGTGGAAATGATCGATGTCGAACAGGACAAGAGATTCGAAGCGCCCCTCGCGCAGACTTTCGGCGAGGTCGGCGTTCAACTGAGTAATGCCGGGTTGAGGAGTGTTCATCGGGGGAGATCTCCGGAATCGTGCGCGGCACTGTCAGGAATGTAGCGGTTTGTCAGGCCTCAGGCACGGCCAGATCTCCAGTACCTGACGCAGGCTATTCTTCGTTGCCCGCGGCATCACCCTTCCCCAGCCGCTGTCCAGCTCGACGTGGGGTATCTCCTGATGCCAGCGAATCGCCTGGTAGGCCACGTTCAGCTGTCGGCTCAGGATGTGCACTTCCGTCAAGCGGCGTGGCGACTCCAGACAGGTCCATTCCTTCAGATAGGCGTCGCGGATCGCCCGGCACAGCCGGTCTCCCCGGTGTTTCATTTCCCAGTCCCAGTGTGGCACGCCACGTGGTCGATCCACGAAATCGAGCATCCGCTGCAGGCTGAGAAACGGATGCGACACGACTGTGTCGCCCCAGTCGTAGAACAACGCCTCGTCACCGATGGCGATCAGGTTCCCGGAGCGAAAATCCTGGTGATGAAGGCTCTCCGGGATGTCATACGTCGAGAGTTTCGCACAGAGCTCGCCAACCACCGGCTGAAGCGTGCGCAGACCGGCCATCTCGGCTGCCGTCAGCGGCTCTGGATCGGACAACAGGATGTCCTCGTCGGCAAGCACCTCGGCGAACAGGGCCGGAAGCCGGCACAGACGACGGTCCGGGCAGCCCATTCCGAGCCACTCGTCGACGGCGACGGCGCAGTCCATCTGCAGTTGCCCGAACCGGGACGCCGCCGCAACCCAACGCTCCGGCGCCATCTTCTCGATCGGCTCACCGTCGAAGTTCTCCATCAACATCCAGCCGCGCTCATCGGCGGCCAGCAACCGCGGCAGGCACTGCGCCCAGCGTGGCTGCAGTGCCAGAATCAAGTCCACCTCACCAGGCGGCTTGTCATAGACCGCCTTGAAGAACAGCTGACCTGACGTCGTCGGGACCTCGAGCAGGCACGACCAGCTCCACGCTGCCTTGAATTGCCGGATGGGGCCATTGGCCTGCAGTCCGAGATCTGCAAGTTGCTCGCGGATCCAGACCACGGCCTCTGCATGCCACCCCGGTCGTTCCCAGGGCGATCGTGTGGGAGGAGCCGGCGCGCCGGATGCTTCGCGGAGCCAGGACTCGAGCACCGTGCGGTCCGCCTCCGCCAGGCGCGTCAGGTCAACCAGTTCGCTGATCGGCACCCAGTGACCGCGCGTCGGTTCGCCGCCGTGCACCTCGACTTCGCACCAGTAGCGCTGACCGCTCTGGCCCAGGTCCCGAAGGACGGTGACATCCAGGCCGAATCGTCCGCCGATCCGAAGACCGATTTCCTTCACGGCCATTGCCGACCATCCGTCAAGCGTCCACGCCAGTGTCGGCAACCTGCGGCCATCGTCACAGTCCTCCAGCAGCAGACGACGGCGAGGGCCATCCGGAATCACGCAGTGAGTGGCGGGTATATCTTCATTCATAGCACACACTATAGAGGTGTCGGTGAACACCACCAAGCCCTTCCCCACACCGTTGACACCGTCCTGTGCCACGCACAGTCTGTGGTCCGTCAACCCGTCACAGGAGACTGATATGCTGCCCGTCGGTGAACCCGTCCCTCCCCTCGATGCGCCTCAACAGCCGGAGCGCCGCACCTACGAAGGCCGCTTCGTGCATCTTGGGCCCGTCGACCCGGTTGGTGATGCCGACGAGCTGTTCCCCCGCTCCCACGGCAGTGACGACGCCGAGAAGCTGTGGACGTACATGCCGTATGGCCCCTTTGACAACGGCACGGGGATGCAGAAGTGGATGGCGGAGATCGCCCCCAGTGCGGATCCGATGTTCTTCACCGTGCGCCACGCCGAGACCGGCGCCGCCCTCGGCATGGTGTCATTCCTCAACATCGCCGCGCCGGACCGCTGCCTCGAGCTGGGCCACATCTGGTACGTGCCCGCCGCCCAGCGAACGCGGGCCAATACGGAGGCAGCCCACCTCATGCTGGAGGAAGCCTTCGAGCGCCTGTGCTGCCGCCGCGTCGAGTGGAAGTGTGACTCGCTGAACGCGAAATCCCGATCCGCCGCATTACGTCTGGGGTTCAGCTTCGAGGGCATCTTCCGCCAGCATCGCATCGTCCGTCAGCGCAACCGTGACACAGCCTGGTACTCCATGCTCGACAGCGAGTGGCCCCGGGCACGGGACAATCTGCGCCGCTGGCTCTACGACAACGAGGATGGCTCCCTGTCACTGACCGCGCTGAACCGGAACGGCACGACGTGAGCACGCTCATCGATGCCTGCCAACGGGCGGCGTTGAACCGCCAGAGCCTGCTCACTCCCACGATGTCAGCAATCCCGCGTCGCCAAGGACCGGATCGCGGAGTGGACGGGGCACCGCCGCGATTCGTGGTACGGCGGCGGCCCGATCTTCCATCGTGTCCCGGCACAGATCGACGCTGTCGCTGTCATTCGGATAGGCGCCGATGACGAGCAGATCGCTGCTGGCCCCCAGATTGTAGTGACTGACTCCTGCGGGGATCAGTACCGCATCTCCCACCGCCACCTCCAGCTCCACCCCCTGCGGCCCCCCGAACTCGACTCGCGCCGTGCCGGCAGCGATACCCAGCACTTCGTGTGCTGAGCTGTGGTAGTGGCGGAAGGAGTAGATCCCGTTGCGCCAGGAGCGGCCCCAACCATGGCCGGCGAAGAGATCTACGAACTGGTGCGCCCGATCCGCGGTATTCGCCAGTGCCGACGGGTAGACGAGCAGCGGCAGCGGGCTGTTTGGAATCAGCCCGTCGTCGGCGAGCAGGATGGGGCGCGGTGGTGTCATACCCGGCGTGTGCCGACAGAGATCCCTACCTCGGTAATCCGCACACGGAGGAGATCGACTCCGTCTAGCCCGCCCATGATTCACCTGCCTCCTCGACGAGAGCGCGGCGCAGTAAGGCGCCGACCGGTGGCGCGTCCTGTGCCAGGTTGGCATCCTCCCACGGATCTGCATCCAGGTCGAACAGTCGATCCTCCTGACCCTTCTGGACGACGAGCTTGTGGTGGCCGTCCGTTGCCGCGCGCCAGTCGTCCAGCCCGCTGACAACCACTTCGCGGTGATCGGCGGAGGCATCTGACAGCAGCGGCTGCAGAGATCGACCATCGGCGTCGGGAAGCGGCCGCGAACCGGCCCGCTCGAGAAGCCATACTGGCAGATCGTGGAGCACCACGGGCGCGGCGCAGGTAGCGCCTTCGGCGACCTCCGGTCCAGCGATGACGAGGGGTACGCCCACCGAAGGCTGATGCCAGGTGCTCTTCCCCCAGCGGCCGTGATCGCCGAGCATCTCGCCGTGGTCGGAGGCGTAGATGACGATCGTGTTCTCGAGTTCGCCACGCGCCTCAACTGCCTGCACGAAGCGCCCCACCTGGGCGTCGATGTTCTCGATCATGGCGGCATAGTTCTGCCGGTTGCGCAACAGCCCTTCCCGATCGGATTCGTCGTTGTCGTGCGGTGCCTCGAACGCCTCGTGCTCCCAGCGAGCCCGCATGGATGCCGTCACATCCATCGGATTGTGTGGCCCGGTGAAATTGACCACCAGGTGCCACGGCGTGTCCTGCGGGAACCCTCGCAGAAACCGGAGGCCGTTGTCGGCCACCCAGTTGTCGCAGTACGCGTCGTCGGGCAAGGTCGTGGTGTAGGCACCCATGTGCTGCTTCAGCTCGGCGTGTTCCTGCAGGTAGACCTCGGCGAAACCGCGCTGCTCGAGAAAGGCCAGGTACGGCCCTCTGGGTTCTCCGTGTATCCGGTAGCTGCCGGAGCCGTCGAACTTGCCCTCGTTGTCGATGCCCTCGGTGAACCCCCACTCCGGCAACAGTCGCGAACCGTCCAGCTCCCACCAGCGATTCTCCGGATCGGTCACGTTCTTGTGCAGGTCAAACTTGCCGACGCCGGCGACACGATACCCGGTATCACGCAGACCCTGGAAATACGTCGGCTGGTCGAGAGGATAGTTGGCGCCGTTGTCGGCGACGCCACAGCGGTCGTACCGCCTTCCCGAAGCCACACACGCACGCGAAGGGGCGCACAGTGGCGAGGAGCACCACGCGCGGGTGAAGTTGGTACCTCGCGCCGCCAGGGCGTTCGTGTTCGGCGCGCGCAGTGGCAACTGCCGGTTGAGTCCGGTCCAGTCGTGGCGCTGCTGGTCAGGGAAGAAGAACAGAATGTTCGGTGGACGGGACATGTCGACCTCCAGGCTCGAAACATCGGCTGGCACGGATCTGCTGCCTGTGGGTGTGTAGCCAAGGGACAGATGGCCGTACGAGTCAAGGGCGATGGTGCCGGCCGCTTGTTGTGCGTGTTCGATCGAACAGGGATACTCCAGAGTATGAATTGCTGACGGATCGACAGGAGAAAACGGTGAGCAGAAAGGTGAGGAGAAACGTCTCGTGGGGTATGGTGCTGCTGCTGGTCGGCGTTGCCGTCGGCCTGGACATTGCCTCCAGAACCGAAGAGGGCAGCCCGGACAGCTATTCCATGGTGGACGCCCTGTCGGCGGCCACCCGACCAGGCACTTCGGTAGTCGGGTTGATCGGATCCGACCATGATGGGCTGCCCGATCCTGCGTCCCGTGACACAGAGCTGACCGAGGCACAGGTGGAGGACATGGTGCGGCGGGCGGTGGCCATGGCCGGAGGCCTCGCCCAACGGATCGAGCCGGATGCTGACTGGGTAGCCTTCAAGGTCAACATCGTGGAACTGAAGAAGCGAGGCTCGGGCGTGATCACCGACTGGCGGGTGGTGAAGGCGCTGGTCAGGATCGTCCACGAAATCGTACCCGAGGCGCGTATCACGATTACTGAAGGACCGCCGGAGTGGATCCCTCCGGGCAGTCCCGAGGTGCAGGTCGATGGGGACGTTGCCATCGTCGACGGCTTCGAAGTCGCCGGGTTCCGGCAGCTTCTGACCGATCCCGATCTGCAGGGCATCGATCTGGACATTCTGGATCTGAATTTCGACGAAGTCCATGACGTCGATGTTCCGGGCGGCGGCTACGCTCGCGACACGTGGACCATGCCCGAGGTGATCCTGGAGAGTGATTTCCTGATCAGTGTGCCGGTGCTCAAGATCCACGATGCCATCGGCATGACCAACGCCATGAAGAACTTCATCGGCAGCGTACCGGGAATGGTCTACGGCTGGCCGAAGATGAGCGGTTACCCCCCTCACAGCGGCAACCCCGGTATCCCGCATCACTCGGGAATTCTCGACGAGACCATCCTCGACATCGTCTCGGTGGCCGAACCCGATTTCGCCGTGGTGGACGCCATCATGTGTATGGAGAGGGACAAGACCGACCGCTATGGTGGCGGCATACCGGTACGGATGAATACGATCATCGCCAGCGCCGACATCATCGCTGCCGATGCGGTGAGCGCCTGGACGATGGGGCTCAATCCCTTCGATATCGAATACCTGACCCTGGGTGCGTTCCGCGGCCTCGGGCAGGTGGACCCGGAACGGATCAAGGTGAAGGGTGACCCCGTCGCCAGGATCCAGCGCCGTTTTGTAAAGAGTCCCGCCGACTGGGGCCAGATGGGCGAGTACGGCCACTACGGGCAGGGTTGCCGCACGTGGCTGGTCAAGGGCCCGTTCCCGCGGGCGAGTGGGGATGATGGCGAGTACATCGATGTGACGGACCCGCGAGCCCTGCCGGGAGAAAACGGCTGGACCGCGCCGGTGTATTTCCACGAAGACAAGATCGATCTGGACAAGTTCTACGACGATCCCTCCGCGTGCGCGGTGTACGCCTACGCCGAGTTTGAGGCACCGAAAGAGCAAATGGCGGAGCTGTGGGTCGGCTCGGATGAGGGCATGCGCGTGTGGATCAATGGCGAGCAGGTGTACGAACACGATGGCAGACGACGTCACCGGCTGCCCAACGATCGGCGGACGATCCGGATCCACGAGGGAAACAACACCGTACTGGTACGAGCCGATCAGGGCCGCAGCCGGTTCGACTTCAGCCTCAACATCTGCGAACCGGAGCAGGATGCACGGTACGACGGCAACCGCGTATGGGGATTGAAGTTCACGGTCCCGGACGGCACATCGGATACCGCGATGGAGCAGACGGAGCTGGCCTTCGACACACCCGGAGAGAAGCTCCCTGAAGGGGCGATCGTCCTGGAGAAGGCGCGCTTCATGCGCCACACCGATCTCGTCATCGGGGGCCTCGAAGGGGTTGTCCGCCACCTCGACGAGGACGTTCCGCCGTACCGGGTGATGGGCGCCACCGGACACGCCTTCCGGTTCTGTGTTGCTGATTCGGTGAGCCCCGCCGGTACCAGCGAGATCGACGTCCCCGGCAACCTGGCCATGTACGAGAATCTCGGCTACGCAATCCAGCACATCGGCGCCGACGTGGACGATGGAGAGTTTCCTGAACGACAGCAGCAGGCGTGGGAGGCGATCACTGCAAGTCTGGATCGGGGAACACCAGCCATCGCTCGCTTCGGCATCTTCTACTGGGTTGTGAAGGGGTACCATGAGAAGAAGGAAGAGATCTACATCTCCAGTTGGGGGGGAGGCGTAGAACCTGTGTCTCTGGAAGACCTGGGCACATTGGCGGAGGTCGGCGCCCCTGGGCTGGACATCTTCATCTTCGGTGCCCCCCGCCAGGTCGATCCGGTAGCTGTGGCACGGGAAGTGATCGAGCTCGCTCTCAGGGAGGCACACCGACCGTCGACAGACACGTATCACTACGGCCTTGATGCCTACGATCACTGGATGGTGGAGCTGACTGCCGGCCGGGTGGATGGCTTCGGTCAGGCGCTGACGGCGGATCTGGTATTCGAGCGCCGGACCATGGCGGCCGAGTACCTGCGTGAGGCGGCACCCCGGTTCCCACAGCAGGTCTCTGCCGAACTGCTGCGGGCGGGACAATACTATGATGAGGAAGTGGTGTCCCTGACCACCTTGGCCAGTATGACGCCGATGGGGATGGGCGATTCGGTGGATCTCGAAGATCCGGAGAACCTGTCCAGGATGGTGGCCCTGGTGCGTGCGGCGAGGGCTTCAGAGGAACAGGCGGTGCGCGCTCTGGAGGAGGCCCTGGAAGAAATGAACCGCTGACGATCGGCCGGCAACAGGTGCGCGCAAGAGGGGTTTTCTGCTAGAGTATCACTATAGGAGGAGCCCATCATGCGAACAGCACGACCTGCCGGTTTGCTGCTGGTGGCTGGCCTGCTGGGTTGCGGCAGCGACAGCGGTACGGGAGGCATTGCTTCGAGCGCCCCCTTCGCCCTTCGCTTTGCCCCCGGACAGATGACCGAGTTGGTACAGGGTCAGCACTGCGTGCTGCTCCTTTCCCTCGAACCCGCCACTGGCGGACCGGTCACACTGCGGGCGTCCGCCACTGAAGCCGAGGTACGCATTGAGCCCTCGACGCTGCCCTCCGATGGGCTGGCGGAGATGACGGTCGTGCCGAAACCCGGCGTCACCGGGGACGTGGATATCCTGGTCTATGCCGAGCGCGGCACCCACCTCTGCACCGATCCCTTGACCCTGAGGGTAGCCGCCGACGGCGCGAGGGCCGGCCACGTCGCCGATCTGGCCCTGCAGGCCGCCGGACACCGCCAGCGTTTCGTCGCCTGGCTTGCCGCCGAACGGCCGGAACTGGGCATCACGGCCGACACCGCGTGGGATGGCACCATCGTCAAGCCGGACATACTCGTCGTCAACCACTACCTGTTCTTCTCCGACGAGTGGGAGATGGGCCTGCAGTGGCGTTTGATGACCCCGCCCCAGGACTGGTCGCGCATCTACCTGCGCCGGCGCTTCGTCGACACGGTCCCGTCCATGGCGTTCGAGATTCCCTCCTACACGACCGGTATGGTACGCCAGGTTGAGCCGTCGGCCGTGCAGATGACGGAAATCACTCGCTAG
>PVBE010427943.1_pt1 | contig 47326 bp, 46 predicted proteins | sample 1631181 | NCBI WGS metagenome assembly PVBE01 (sample SAMN08397723, study PRJNA350692) | Marine metagenome, whole genome shotgun sequencing project. | isolation source: water | place: Pacific Ocean | collected 2012-04
ATTGTAGGGTCTCGGACGCCACGGCAGACGGGCTCGCGTCCGTGTACGTGAGAGTAATGACGTCGGATGCGCCAACTTGAAGTTCGGGAGGGTCGGCGGTGCCGTCGGAGGCTGATGACGAACGACAATGTTGACCCTGAACACGCCTGTGACCGGTCCGGTCTCGTTCAGGGCCACCACTATGCCGGTGGGGTCCGTCTGCGAGGTAACTTTCACGGCTGTGCCGGTGTCGTTGCGGTCAGAACCATGGTAAAGAGCGTAGACGACGCGATTGGCCTGGGTGTTGTTCACATCGATCCGACCGGTAGATCTCGTCACGAAGGTCAGGACCGTCGTCGGCGACGACGTGTTACCGCTGGCGTCGGACAAGAATACATCGTTCGTATTGATTACCGTATCGGTATTTGCGGAGAATCGGCTGGCCAGGCTCATTGGGTTGCCAGCGCTCCCGCTGTCTTTGATAGGAACCGAAGCAAGACCGAAGAACGTAGCTCCGGCCCCACTTGCAAGAATGACCATTTCGGCGCCGCGCAGGTCGGGCAGTTGGACGCCGACCCATTGGCCACGATAACTTTGCTCAAAGTCGCGCCGCCCGCATCGACTGTGAATGGCTTGTTGACCGTCAGTTGTGTCGCGGACCCGACGGATATGACTTGCCGCACCGTTCCGTCGCCGACGAGGACGGTGTCACCGGGTCCGATAACAGTGTCGGATGTGGTCGCCGTGGTGGAGAATGCCGTCCCGGAGCCCGTCACAGTTACAGAACCCGAAACAGTTGAGACGGTTCCTGAGATAGCCGCCATGTCGGTCGGTAAGAGGACGCGTTTGACCGACACGTTCAAGTTAGCGTCGATCACCTCCAGTCCGACCTGATCTCCCCGAACCGCCGAGCTTAGAACGTTTGGTGACGACGCGTCGGCATCATCAATGAAAGCCAGCAATGCATTCGATGTAGGGGAAAGGGTAAACGTCGGGGCAGGAGTGGACGAAGGTCCGGGAGTTGGCGTCGGCTTGGGAGGTGGTGGTGGATCAATTAGTAACGTTCTGGTTGCGGTGGCCTGCGGGGACTCATCGGTATAAGTCAGGGTCACCACGTCGGTTGCATTAACTTGCAGCGCTTTTCGTCGATATCGGTTGCGAAACGCATCGCGGCCGGCAGGCTGGAGACGTCGTGAAGACCGCTGTCCCACTGGCCCGGTGGCCCAAATGAAAGCGCCTGTGGCGCCCTAGATCATCGAGTGGCTCTGGCCGCCGTCAACGACGATGCACGCGCCAGTGATCAAACCGGCCCGGTCGGAACACAGGAACGCGATCAGGTCGCCGAGAGGCTCTGGCCAACCGAATTTGCCCATCGGAAGTTGTGTCGCTATGAACTGCTCCACGACTTCGGGCGGCTGGTTGTTTTGGAACGACTCCCAGGAGCCGCCGGCGTGGGCGATGGACCCGGGCGCGATGCTGTTCACCAAAATGCCGTCCTTGGCCAGCGACATGGCGGTGCTACGAGTCGCGCCGATCAGCGCTGCCTTCGCGGCCATGTATGAGATGTTGCCGCCCGTCTCTCGACCCCATATAGACGCGATGTTGATGATGCGGCCCCAGCTTTGGCCCTGCATGTGCGGTATCACTTCTCGCATTAACTGGTATCCGCCGAACACGTTGAGGTCGAACGTCGCCTTGAAGTCGTCGACGGACGTGCCGGTGATGTCCTCTCGAGAGCGCGTGCCGCCCACGTTGTTGATGAGTATGTCGATCAGCCCCAAACCGGTGACGGCGTTTTTGTGGAGCTCGGCCATGGTTTCGACGTCCGAGACGTCTCCGATGAGTCCGATAGCCTTGACGCCCAGCGCTTCGAGCTCGGCCACCGTCGAGTCCAACGTGTCCTGCGTCCTACCGCAAATCGCAACGTTTACGCCCTCCGCTGCCAGCGAGAGCGCCGCTTGCCTGCCGAGCCCTCGGCTCCCGCCAGTGACCAGGGCGGTCTTGCCTGCTATACCCAGGTCCATATCGACTGCCTCCAATGTTTGATTTCGGCCATCAGGGTATCACGGGCGCCAAGGGGGAACAATTTCGCGGCCTTGACTCGGCTCGTCGCCTCACATAATATGCTTCAGTGCGAGCGGGCCGCCTACAGGCACGGATTGCGCAAATCGCCGGAGCAGTGAGCAGCCAGCGCCATATGTACCTCGATCTTCACTCGCATTCAGTCTCATCGGACGATTCCAGAGCTACAGTCGAACAGTATGCCAAGTGGGTCGGCGTTCTACGGGGCAAGGGGTTCCAGATCGACGGCTTTGTGCTAACAGAGCATCGGAAGTTCGACTTCGACCAGGACTATTCAGCGCTATCGGCCGACAGCAACGTCCTTATCCTAAAAGGCTCTGAGCTCGACACTAATTTCGGCCACTTCCTTGTCTACGGGGTGACCGAAAAGCTGACCGATCGCGTGAACTTTTCCGATGTGCACATGGATGGCCTCGAGTTGGTGGCGGCCGCGGCGGACACCGGCGCGGTGGCAATCCCGGCTCACCCTGGCAGGTTCGGAATCGGGCTGTGCGAGTTTGAAGGGGACTACAGCGTTCTTCACGCGGGCGAGCGTTTTAACGGCAGCAACCGTCCGGGCGAACAGGAGAGGGCCGAGGAGTTCTTGTCCGGCCTCAACCTGGCGGGCACCGGCGGCAGCGACGCGCACCTGGTCAGCGCCATCGGCAAATGCATGACTCGGTTCGAAGGATCGATATCGGATGAAACCGAACTGGTGCGGGAGATAAAAGGCGGCGCCTTCTCTCCCGTTTGGCTCGACGACACACAACAGGGGTAACAATGACCAACGAAGATCCTGATCTGAAGTTCGACCGCAGCCTGCTGGGCGCGGAACAGGACATGGGCTCAGTGCAAGTGACGCGCGAAATGATCGTGCGCTTTGCACGGTCTACAGGCGAAACCAATCCAATCTACTTTGACGACGAAGCCGGCAAGAAATCGGAGCATGGGAGCATCATCGCTCCTCCGACATTTTGCAATTCGTTCGTAAACGGCGGGACCCGCCCCGATATTGGGTTGGAATTCGGAGACCTGAGCCTGTTTGCCGGGCAGTCCATTGAGAGCCTGGCGCCTGTGAAGCCGAACGATTCGCTTCATGCGAGCACGAAACTGAAAGAGGTCTACGCGAAGACCGGCAGGTCGGGCAAGATGGTCTTCACCGTTTGGCAAACTAGTTTCAAAAATCAGGACGGGGGAACGGTCGCGCTTGTCGAAGAGTCCTTCGTAAGCAGAAAGAGAACGCCCCGTTGAACGACACAGAACTGTATTACGAAGACCTTGATCTCGGTGACGAAATCGGCCCAGTCGGTCGCGTTGTGACTGACGAGCAGGTGATCGAGTTCGTCACCGTCTCCCGTGACGAGGTCGGACCCAGCCGTTTCACCAGCGCCGAAGTCGCCAAGAGCGAAGGCCTGCCCAACCCCATCGTACCGGGCGCGATGAACATCGCCATCATGTCTCAACTCATCACGGGCTGGTCACCGACTGTTACCTTGCGGAAGCTCGACTGTGTGTTCCGCGGTCTGGTGCCACACAACAAGCCGCTGACGCTCAAGGGCCTGGTCACCGACAAAGACATCGTCGACGGCTCACCCCGTCTGGAATGCGACGTCACGATGGAGAACGAAGAAGGCACGCCGTTGGTCATCGGCAAGGCGACGGTAATCGTCCGCATGCGCGAGGGCTAGCAGCCCCTTTCGTCCCTTGGTGCATTCCCGGAGCAACCGTTTGCGCTTGCAAAAAGATCGCCCCCGACCGCGTTCTCGTCTGTGCCGGTGTTCGCGCCGCCGTTGACATCGATCGACGGCCCGCGTTTCCGGGACGCCGCTTTGCCGGCCGGTACGCGGCGAAATTTCCGGTCTCTTCGATCGTTGGGCAAGATCGACATCCGTCTAAAGCTCAGAAGTGAAATAGCTCCGCAGGCGGTCGATGCCTTCGTTGTATCGGTCGTTGCAGAACGCGAGTCGAAGGTCCTGCGGTATGCCGAAATCGGTTCCGGGGACAACCGCCACGTGCGCTCGGTCGAGGATGTCGAGGGCCAACTTCTTGGACGACTCAAATCCGTGTTCTCGATTCCAGTCCGAGCATCGCAAGACGGCGTAGAAGCCGCCCTCGGCATCGACTGGATCGCAACCCGTGGCCCTCAATTGCTGGGTTGTATATTCTCCGCGGGATCGATAGACGGCGGCGAGCTCTGCCGGGCTCTCGTCGTCTTCCAGGGCGGCGATCATGCCGTATTGATAGACAGGGTCCGTGCACAACAGGGTGTGCTGCTGCATTACCCGCAAGTTAACCTGTAGCTCTGCGGGGAGAATGGCAAATCCGACCCGCTTCGTGTACATGCGGAAGCCTTTGGAGAAGCTATTGGTCACGATAGAGACGTCTTTGTGTTCGGTCAGGAGTTCCAGCGATGATTGGAACTCGTCATGGAACACACAGTTGTTGTAGATCTCGTCGTTGAGGATATACGCTTGATGATCCACGATTTCATAGAGCTCGCGCAGCTCATCGGGACGTACGACGTTGCCGATGGGGTTGCCCGGTGAATTCACCACAACCAAAGAGGTCCGTTCCGACGAAAAATTCCTGCGGAACGAATCCATGTCGACCCGCATGGTGTACATGTCGATGTCGTAGAACTTGACGGTCGCGCTGGCCAGGGTCGCACAGTAAACGTAAAGGGCGTAATAAGGGCGCGGCAGAAGAATTTCCATTCCCTTGCCCGAGACAAGCTGAAAGATATTCCTGAATATCGGAGATGTGCCGGTGTTGACGATAACGTGGTCGATCGACGTGTCCGCCTGGTATTTGACGTTGTAATGGTCGACGATCGCTTCGCGCAACTCCGGAAGCCCTTCAGGATAGACTCGGCGAACGTGATCCGGGTCGGACAATGCCCCGATGATGCGGTCCAAGACGGGCTTCGGCGTCGGCAGCTCAGGGACCCCGATGGTGAGTTTTAGAACATCTTCTCCTCGCTCCAATTGTTCGTCGGCCAGTTCGTCCAAAACGAACATTTGGAACTCGAGATCATCGGGTGTGAAATCGTTTAGGGGTTTTGGCAAAATTTCTCCTATACAGTTAGGGTTGTATTTGCATCCGAGCGAGTGGTCAGGTTTCGCCGAGCAGAGATAATCTGCAAAGAATATGGCATCTGCCAGCGGCGGGAAGCCTAACCCGGTGTGACCGCGTCCAACCCGCCACACGCCGAATCGTTCGAAGGCTCGGCCTGGGTTGAGTCGGACGGTGCGTGCGGATGCAATCCGAACGGTTCCGAAGTTATCCGGGCGCCCGCATCGTCCGATAGCCGGATTGCAACGCGCCCTGATCAAAGATCGTCGTCAGTGCTCCATTATGGTGCCGCCGTTGATGTTGATCGACTGGCCGTGGATCCAGGACGCCGCCTCGGTGCACAGGTAGACGACGAAATTCCCTGTCTCCTCATCGGTGCCGTTGCGTCCGATGGGAGTGTTCGAGGCCATGTCCGACCAGCGGTCACCGCGGCCCAAGTCGTCCATTCGGTGCGTGTCGACCGCACCGGGGCAGACGCAGTTGACGTTGACGCCCATCGGACCGAGCTCGCGGGCCATCGACTGCGTCATCCCGACCAGCGCAAAGTTCCCGGCATTGTACGCCAGCGTGTTGGCGCTGCCGCGTTTGCCGGCGCTCGACGAGATGTTGACGATCTTGCCGCCATGTCCCTGGTCTTTGAGCGCCTGAACGAACGCCTTGGTGCACAGGAAGCTGCCGGTGATCTTGATGTCGACCACTCGCTGGAGGATGTCGGGGTCGAGATCAAGAATGGGCACCCGGTCCGCTCCTCGAGCGAACGCCGCGTTGTTGACGAGGATGTCGACCCTGCCGAATTCCTCGACCGTGCGGTCGATCATGTTCTGGACGTGCTCTCGATTGGTGATGTCCACGATCAACGGGAGCGCTCTCCTGCCGTGCTCTCGAATCTGATCCGCGACGCTCTCGACGTCTCGCCAGCCGACGGCCTTTTCGTCGTCCGGGAATGAATCCGGATTGCGTCCGGTGCCGGTGACCACGACGTCCGCGCCCAGTCGAGCAAACTCGACGGCGGCGGCTCGGCCGATTCCTCGGAGCCGGCCTGCGCCCGTGATGATGGCTACTTTTCCATCCAGTTCTGGCATCTTTCATCCTCTCCATGTTGTTTTGATGCACCGCGCCCGAACCGATGACGTGCAGAGTCTAACGCAAACCATCATCGACGAGGGGCGAGCAGCGCGGGGACTGGCCCGAAGTATATCGCGCACGGACTCAGGTGTAAACGAGAGGGCTCAGGCTCCAAGCTTGCCGACTAGCCAACCGGAGAGGAATTCGCGCAGCTCGTCTTTGCACTGCATCAGGCCGTGGCCGGCCTCCGGATACAGCTTCAGCTCCTTCGGTTCCAATGCCCAGTCGTAGATAAGCTCGGAGCAGCGGGGCGGCAGGCGAATGTCTTCTTGGCCGTGAACCAGCAGCAGCGGTCGAGGAGAGACGTCAGCGGCCTGGGTCGCGCCCATCGTCTGGCTCGACAAGGCGACGACCGCCTTCACACGCTCGCTGAACGGCGCCGCCGAGATGACGACCGCGCCTCCGAATGAGTGCCCGACGAGCGCGATCTCGGTGTGGCCGGTGCCAGCCAAAAACGAGACGCCGACGAGGGCGTCGAGGACTGACTCGTGCAGCACCCGAGGATCGCGGTAATTGATCCTAATCGAGGTGATATCGGGTTTGAACTGCTCCGCCAGATCGTTGAAGATGCCGTCTGCCGGTCCGGCGAATCCACCGTTGGCGCCCCAGACCCAAACGATGCCGCGAGTGGCGGTTCCGGCCTCGCCGTGATGCGCGATTGCCTGGATGTCTCCCCGGCTCGTGTGAATCACCAATCCGCTGCCCGCCTGGTCCTCAGGCGCCTGCCACGCGTCGATCTGCTTGATCTGGATTGAAAAGTCGTCTTGTGAAGTGGTCATGGTGTAACTCGGTCGATCTCCAAATCGTGTGAGCCGTCGATTAGCAGTTGGTTTCGCTGAATTCGGGCTGGTATCTTACCGTGCCGTTCAACCCTACAAGCGCTCCGTCGGCGAGTTCCATGGCGAAGAAGTACTCCACCTCATGGTACTCGTTGCCGAGCCCGAAATCGCTGGCACGCGAGAATCCGAATCGAGGATAGTACCGTTCGCTACCGAGCACAACCGCGACGTTGTATCCGGCCAGCCTGCACAGTTCCAATCCATCTCGCACCAATCGGGAGCCGACCCATCGGGCGCCGAGTTCCGGTAAGACCGCCAGCGGCGCGAGTCCGACGCCCTTGAACCCATCGTGTGGTGGATCGATTGCAACCTCAGAGAACATCACATGTCCGACGACGCGTCCGTCTTCCACCGCCACCAGTGAAACCACGGACTTGCCCGCATCGCGCAGCAATCGGACGAGATTTACTTCGTCCGAGCTGCCGAACGCCCGTTGTATTATGTCGTCGATGCCGGTGATGTCGGTGCGTTGTTCGGCGCGAATGTCAATCAAGTTCTGTTGCCTGGTTCCGGTTGCTGACGCGTTGGACGGGATCTGGGTCGGAACACCGCCCGAGTACGTCGCCCCGTCAGTCGGCCGTCTCCGAGCCCGGCGCCGGTCGCGGCATGGTGTTCGGCGCTCTTTGAGCGTCCGCTTCGACGGCGGCCTCCCAGTCCGGGATCAGCATCTTGTGCGTGGACTCCAAAAATACGATGCTGACTGCGCCCGCCAAGCTGGCGACGATCGATATCGCGATCGCAATATCGTAGCTCTCGGTCATGTCGAAGATGACTCCGCCGATCCACCCGCCCACGGCCATTCCCAGACCGGCTCCAAACATCTGGAAGCCGTGCGCCACGCCGACCGGAGCATGACCGTAGTACTTTCTGTTCAGAATCGGGAAGGCGCCGGATTCGCCGCCGTAGCCGATGCCGAAAACTATGGCGAACACGTAGAATTGCCACAGGTCGTTGGCCCAATACAGCGGAATAACGGTGACGCCCTGGAGAATGTATGCGATCGTCATGGTTGTCTTGGTGCCGGCCCGCTCGCAAAGAATGGGGACCAGCAGTCGCGTGCTAACACTGACCGCGGACATGACGGTGAGCAGGCTGGCGGCAGCGACCAACGAAACCCCGGAGTGCACAGCGATCGGGATGATGTACACGATGATGATCGCGTGACCGGCGCATCCCAAAAAGTGGATCGAGCTCAGGTTCCAGTAGGCTTTGGTCTCTCTGATGTATCGCGCGAACAGTTGGGCTTTGGTCTTGTCGACATTCTTTTGCGTCACTACCGGGTCGCCGGGTCGAGATCCGTACGGCAAAAGGCCCTTGTCCGACGGGCGGTCGTGGAAGAAGGCAATGAGGACCGCCATGATCACGCCGGAAACGGCGCCGGTGATCCAGAACGTGCCCTTCCAGCCGGTTTGTTCGACCAACAGCCCCATTATCGGAGCGGCGAGCGCGGGGCCGACGCCCCATGCGGCCATCAGCACGCCCATACCGAGCCCAAGATGGCGGCGGAACCAGATCATCGCCGCCGGAATGAGCGGAACCAAGAAGACGGATTGAGCGATGCCGAGGAGTACGCCGAAGTACAGGTAGAGTTGCCATGGCGTCGTGATCGTGCCGGTCAAGATCATCCCGATGACGAACAGCACGCTGCCGCACATCATGGCCTTTCGTGCGCCGATCCGATCGCCGAGCGTGCCAGCAAGCGGCGACGTCAGCGCGGTAACGATGCTCGCCAGCGCGTAGGCGAACGTGATCGTGCCTTGACCCCAGTCGTACGTCGCCGTCAACGGGTCGATGAACACACCGAACGCCATGCGGACCGACGCGCCTACCATCTGCATCACAGCGATGATGCTGACGATCACCCAGGCGTAGTGCCAATAGAAAGCGCCCTGTTGATTTGAGCCTGTCGTGGCGGCCCCCGCGGTCGAGTCTAGTGGCATGGGTTGGCTATTGCGGCGTTCAATGGAGGGGACACAGGAACAGGAAAGATGCCTCCCACGTTTCCTTCTCGGATTCGGTCAACGGCTCGCCCGTCGATGAGAGTCCGGAGGGTGTCGTGTCTGGGTATCCGCCGGGGGCTTGAAGGTGAGCGCCTGAGACGGCGAATGGTTGCGACCGAGCTTCGACTCGTGCATCGGCCGCCCATGCGCCGAAGAAGATCGTCAACGCAGAGGAGACGACGACCACGATCGCAAATTGTATCGGGACGCCGAAGATCCGCCGCCCGATCGCTCCGGAAGGCATTGACGGTTGATCTTTGATCGTCTGGCTGTCCAAAATCGCTAACCTCGGCAACCGTTCCAATTTACACTGGATACGCCGTCACTGCACCTGATTGCACGGTCTCGTTGCGCCTGAAGTCGACCGCGGGGCGATCAACCGAGCCTTGGCGCTGCCGACATCGCGCCACGGATGTGACATTATGCCAGTTTCGCCTGCGAAATGCCTGACTGGTTGGCTTGGACGAGGTTCGAATATGGTAGAAATTCGAACGTCACTCAGCTGGCTCGAACGACGCGTTTTCTCGTTCGGAGGTAGAATTGTGGTGCATAATGGCGATAAACAAAATAAGCGGCATTGTCCAAAATGTGTCATTCTGATCCTTCCGGGCGCGGAAGGATGAAGAATCTGGTCGCTGAACATAGCTTGTTGCCTGAGCGACCCCAAACGTTTCTTTTTCTTCGGGCCACCCAGCATGGCAAAAACGTTGAGAACAACGTATTGGGTCAATGACCGTAATGGCCCAAGCGCCTCTTGCGTGTGTGCGACCCTTCGACAGGCTCAGAGCCCGCCCTGAGATTTCCGAAGGGGCGAACGGATGGGTGCGTGGCTCACCATGGACGGATGCCCAGCATCGCGAGGAGCGTTGGCACAACTTATTTAGTTGATGACCATCAGGGCCAAGCCTTTTCTTCACTCCGAAGTACCGGCGACGCCAACCGCCCGAGATGCTCTGACCGTCAATCGAAGGTCCGAACACCGACGGTCGGCTGCGCACAAGGCAGTCTCGCCTAAAGCGGCGCGTCTCCGTGCGTGGCTCTGAAATTCGTGGCTTGTTCGAAGGCGTACGCGACGCGGAGCATCGTCTCCTCGCCGAGGTGCTTGCCCAGGATTTGGAGTCCGACGGGCAATCCGTTGGACAGTCCCGCCGGAACGGAGATGCCCGGAATGCCAGCGATGTTGGCCGGAAGCGTCAGCACGTCGTTGAGGTACATCTGCATTGGGTCGTCCGTCTTCGACCCGAGCTCGAACGCCACCGACGGACTCGTCGCGGTGACGAGTGCGTCGAACTCGCCGAACACTTCCTCGTACTCACGGCGGATCAGGGTGCGGACCCGCTGTGCCTTCAGGTAGAACGCATCATAGTAGCCCGCCGAGAGCGCATAGGTGCCCAGCATGATCCGGCGCTTGACTTCGGGACCGAAGCCTTCCTGGCGCGTCTTCTCCAGCGCGTCCCACATGCTGTCCGCCTCTTGCGCCGAGAAGCCGTACTTGACGCCGTCGTACCGCGCCAGGTTGGCCGAGCACTCGGACGGCGCGATGATGTAGTAGACGGCGAGCGCGTACGGTGTGCTTGGCAATGACACCTCGCCGGTCTCCGCACCAAGACCCTCGAGGACCGTGATCGCGTCACGGGTTGCCTGCTCAACGCCCGGCTCCATACCCTCGACGAAGTACTCTTTGGGCACACCGATACGCAGGCCTTTGAGGTCTGTTTGCAGCGATGCCGTGTAATCGGGCGGGTCGTATTCGATTGAGGTCGAGTCGCGAGGGTCGTGCCCGGCGATGGCGTTGAGCACGGTGGCGCAGTCGCGAACGTCCCGTGTCAGCGGACCGATCTGGTCGAGGCTGCTGGCGAACGCCACCAGGCCGAACCGGCTCACAAGACCGTACGTCGGCTTCATGCCGACGACGCCGCACAGCGCGCCCGGTTGCCGTATGCTGCCCCCGGTGTCCGAGCCCAACGAGTAGAAGCACTCGCCCGCCGCGACCGAAGCCGCTGGCCCGCCACTGCTTCCGCCGGGTACGCGGTTCAGGTCCCACGGGTTGTGCGTCGGAAAAAACGCTGAGTTCTCAGTTGACGAGCCCATGGCGAATTCGTCCGTGTTGCCCTTGCCCACCAAGACTGCACCCGCTCGGTACAGTCTCTCGGTGACCGTCGCGTCGTACGGGGGCACGAACGACTCCAACATCTTGGATGAGCAGGTCGTGCGGATCCCTTCGGTGCAGATGACGTCTTTAAGCTGCATCGGCACGCCGGTCAGCGGCGCGGCATCGCCTCTGGCTATGCATTGATCGGCTTGTTTCGCCTGTTCCAAAGCCACGTCGCGTGTGACCGTGACGAACGCGCCGACTCGGTCCTCGACCTGGTCGATGCGTTCCAGCGAAGCCTCTGTGAGCTCGACGGATGACACCTCGCGTTTGTCGAGCAGGTCACGGGCCTCGTGAGCCGTGAGCATGGCGAGTTGTTGGTTGGTCATTACTCCAGCACCGCCCGCACTCGGATGTGATCGACCTCGCGGTTGGGTGCGTTCGCGAGTACATCTTCGACGGGCGCCGACGGCGAGACAACATCGTCGCGCATGACGCTCGAAACGTCGACGGAGTGGCCGGTAGGCTCGACGCATTCGGTGTCGACCTGGTTCAGGACGCTGATGTTCTCGAGGATGTTCGTCATCTGATCGCGCATCAGCTCGATTTCGTCATCGGTCATGCCCACGCGAGTCAGCGCGCTGAGGTGTTTCACCTCGTCGAAGGAAATCGGATCCATTCATGGTCTCCTGTGACTGAATTGTCAGCCGGAAGTGTAACAAAGGCCCTCGGGGCGGGCAACCGATGGCGGCGTCCCGACCTCCTTTATCTCGATCGATTTCTCCGTCGATCGTGATCCTTTGACACTGCCTACGCCTCGCTCTACCATGGGTTCATGGACTCCGTCAGATCGATAGGCATCGCCGGATGCGGCACGATAGGCCGCAAGGTTGCGACCGAGCTCGACGCGGGAGCAGTTTCCGGCGCGAGGCTCGCGGCCCTCACGTCTCGCGATCTCGACAAGGCCCGAGCGTTCGCATCAACTCTGCAGACTCCTCCTCCGGTAGTTTCTTTGAACGATATGGCGCCGATGATCGACTTGGTCGTCGAGGCGGCGCCAGCGGGTGCGTTGCATGAGATCGCAACAGCGACGTTGTCAGCGGGCAAAGATCTGATGGTGTTGAGTTGCGGAGCGCTCCTGGACAGGGCAGACCTGTTCGATCTGGCGGAACGCACCGGCGCGACCATCTTCGTGCCTTCGGGCGCCATCGCAGGATTGGACGGGGTCGCGTCAGCGGCGGCGGGGCAGGTCGATTCGATTACGATGGTGACGCGCAAACCGCCCGAAGGGCTTCGCGGCGCGCCCGGCATCGAGGCGTCAGGCGTGAACCTGGACACGGTCGATGAACCGACGCTGGTGTTCGACGGTCCGGTGATCGAGGCTTGTCGTCTGTTCCCCGCCAACGTGAACGTCTCAGCGGCGTTGAGCCTGGCGGGGATCGGTCCCCACGGGACAAGCATCAGCATCTACGCCGATCCCACCGTGAGCCGCAACACCCACGAGATATTGGCGGAGGGCGAGTTCGGCAGGCTGACGATCAAGATCGAGAACGTGCCGTCGGCCTCGAATCCCAAGACCGGGGTCCTGACGGCGTTGTCGGCTTTGGCGACTCTCCGCCGAATAACATCCCACGTTCAGATCGGGACGTAGCGGGCGCTCTCGAAATGTCCGCGGCGATCCCGAATCATTGGCCGGGGCAGCTACATTCACGTCACGCGGCCAGCCTAGTCGTCGCGGACGACGAAGATGGCCACCGGAAGATTCTGAAATGAAACGTTTATTTAGGAGGAGAACTGTGGTTTCGCAGTTACGCATCTACACCATTAACCGAGGCATGATGGACTCATGGCTCAAGCTGTTCCATGAACATCTGAAACCCAACCATGAGAAACTCGGCATTCCCATCGAGGCCTCCTGGGTCAACGAAGGTCGGACAGAGTTCATATGGGTGCGAAGCTTCGATAGCGCGGAAGCGATTCCGGTTAAAGAAGCCGAGTACTACTCGTCACCCGCGCGCGTCGCACTGGGTGATCAGCCAGCGATCCATATCGCCAAAACCGAGGTCCGTGTCGTCGAGCGAACTGACCCTTAGGCCTGCATTGGGCGACGCCCTCCTGAAAAGCCAACCATGTAATCGGCCAGTCTTGCCGCGCCCCAACCGGCACGCATCTCCTCTCGTCTATTCGGATGCGTTGGTCGTGGACGGCTGAGCCGCGCTGATGTATTCTCTGCGAAGTACGCCATAGAGAACTCTTCGGCATCGGAAGGAGTTAGACGTTGGACGTGTATGAAATTGCAGAAAAATTGGTGTCCCAGAGTCGCACCGTCTCGACCGCCGAGGCAGATACGTGCGGTTTGATCGGATACATGCTAAGCACGGTGCCCGGAAGCTCCCGATACTTCCCAGGGGGCATCATCGCCTACACAGGCGGCCTGAAGGAGAAGGTGCTCGGCGTGCCCGAAGACCTGTACGACACAAAAGGCAGTGTCAGCCCCGAGATGGCGATCGCGATGGCCGACGGCGCTCGAAACGTGACTGGCACCGATTACGCGATATCGGTCACAGGCATCGCCGGCCCCACCGGAGGGCGATCCGGGCTTCCGATCGGAACGTTCTACCTCGGACTGGTGGGTCCGGACGGGCTTGAGGTCGCCGAGCGCATACACGCCGACGCCGAAGATCGCGACGGCAACAAGCGACAGGCGGCTCAAGCGGCAATCGATCTGCTCGGCAGCCATCTGGGGGCGTAGCCAAACCCAAAGTGAATTACAATTCCCGGATCGCTTTGTTGAACCCCTGCTCAGTGGCCGTCGTGAACAAAGAAACTCGGTTGATCCTCGTTGTCAGATCGACGTGTCTGCCGAGCAGTCCGTACACGTTGTCGTAGATTTCCATCGCCGATTCCAGCACGAATTGTTCGTCCCATTTTTCAGCCCACGGACTTGGGCTGTGCTCCAGCGGAAGAGGATCGAGCTCGCGCTGCAGAAACGCTTGAGCTGCTTCACGAAACACGGGTAAGTCTTCCTGCGGATCGTGCCCGTCGATGCCACGGTTGCGATAGAGAACAAGGTGGTACAGGAGCATCCACCAGTAAATCGTCAGAACCCTAGGGCCGTCGATATTGCGCCAACGACTTCGAACACCCCAGTCCAATCGGCGATCCCGGCTCTTCACCAAGAGCTGGTGCACAACCTTGCCGGCTCCGGAACAGAACAATTCCCAAAGCACGGACTCACGCTGCGTCAATCGCGACGATTCCGATTGTTTGATCGCCGACGCCGTGACCGCCTGGATTTCCCGGGCCAGTGTCGTACGTCGGCCTCTCCCTGGGATCAGCCAATCAAGGGCACTCACTTCACGCCACCTCCACGGTCATCCACGTCTCCCCGCGAGGTATCCATCGGTATATCCGAGCTGTACCGCTTTCATCAGCGCCGGGCCGATCGCGTCGGGAATCACGGTCGCGAGACCGCCGCTCGTGGATGCAAGGCGAACGATGTTTTCCTGGGCAACGTTTGCCACCACGGCTGCAAAGGGTCGGATCCATGACGGCGACGAATCAGCCGTGCCCATGCTGGCCAGCGCCTCTTCCGCGTCTAGTAGGTCATCGACGGCGGAGTCGTCGGGACGGCGCTCGAGCAACATTGCCAGGGCGTTGCTGTAGTCGGCCTCAAAACGTTCGCTCGCTGAAAGGGGGTTGCTCATCTTTCCTCCGTGGATTTTTTCGTATTCGCCGGATCGACGCTGTTCGCCAACGGTTCCCGTTGCAAAGCGATCGATATGCTCCGTTGCGAGGTAACATTCAGGTCGGTCGCGGGCGCCGCTCCGGGACCTGGACGATGCCAGTTTCAGGCGCCTCTTCGTATCGTGTCTGTCGAGATCTGCCACGTCCGACGCCGGGAACGGGAGACGGCGCGGGTTGACCTCCAATAAGGTGGGTTTTATTATTCACTCTCAACCCAAGACACGAGAGCCTGAAAATCGATATCAAACAATACATACGCGACGTTCCGGACTTTCCTTCGCCGGGGATTTTATACAAGGATATCACCCCGTTGCTGGCCGACGCGGAAGCGTTCACTCATGCGGTCGACCTCCTGGCCGAGCGCTATCAGGACACCGAAATCGACGCTATAGTTGGAATCGAGGCCAGAGGATTTCTGTTCGCCGCGCCGCTTGCGGTGAAGCTCGGCGTATCCATGGTGCCGGTGCGAAAGAAGGGCAAGTTGCCGTTCCACACGCTCAGCGTCGAATACGCGCTCGAGTACGGCACCGACATCGTCGAGATGCACATCGACGCGGTGACCGCCGGATGGCGCGTGCTGGTTGTGGACGACGTCATAGCCACCGCGGGCACGCTGGCCGCTTCGTTGAAGCTCATTGAGCAGGCTGGCGGGGAGATCGTCGGTTGCGCTGTCGTCGTTGAATTGACCGACCTCGCCGGGCGGGACATCCTGGCCGGGTACGATCTCCACTCGTTGATACAGTACTGAGTCCCAACAAATAAGGAGAAGCTGTGCCTGAGCAAAACGACCGCGAAGCGTTGATCAAGCTCCTGGACTCGGCCGTGGACGACGGCCTCACATTTTTCTTGGGTCAAGGCAGGGATTCAGACGCCAAAGTTGGCGATTGGGGCGTCTGGGAAGTGCTCTGCCACATGATCTACTGGCATCAAGCCACGGTCGATGGCGTGGAGTCGATTGCCAGCGGAGGCGGTCCACATCACATCAAAGGCGAAACCGATGAAGTAAACGATCGTATCATCGCCACCATGTCGGGGCGCAGTTCGCACGAGCTCGCCGAAGATGTGCGCGATCTTCAAGCCAAACTGGTTGCGGCTGTCCGCAAGGTCGACGACCCTACTTCGACAGTCTTCATTCGTAAAGACGGCTCCTCCGCATCGACATTCGATAGGGTCGATCAGATCACCAGGCATTGGAATGGACACATCGCAGAGTTGAGGCCCGCCCGATAGCCTTGCCGCCAGCCCGTGAAGGATCGGATTCGACAAACCGGGATCTGCAACGGCACACAATGACTAGATTGCCGAATCCTGATTAGCGTTTCATGATTGGTGATAACCTTGTCTTAAGTCCTGAATTCCTGCGAATCCTGCCGCATCGATGCCCCATTATTTGACAAAAGCGTCATTTTCGGGCAGTATGTAACTGCGTGCTGACCGGAATTTCACCGGTTTAATCTCGCGAGAGACAATCGCTGGAACATCGACGAATCTGCAACAAACTTGAAGCGCCACGCTGACCCAATGCGATCTCACATCCGGCATCTGGCATTGGGCCCGTCGCTGAATTGTAAAGGTTGTGACGGCGCCGTAAGAACTATTGGAAAGCGCCCTGAATCAATCATCGAATCGTTTGGGACGAATCGGTAGTTATCGAAGCGCATTTTCACGCATTGAAGGCATTGGTGCCACACAGAATCGGAGGTGTACCGTGGCTGTAATCACTATGGGCGGCCTCGCTGGCGGCGGAGCCAGATCCCTCGGACCTATCGTTGCAGAAAAGATCGGCTCAGACTACGTGGATCGATTGATCCTCGCCAACGTGTCCAGGCACGTCGGGGCGACCGTCGAAGCGCTGCATCAGCGTGAGGAACGCCAGCCGACGCGAGGTGAACGGTATTCGCGCATTTTGCAGCGGATCCTCGAACGGTCAGCCGTGACCGGCGCTGGCGGCGACCCGTACTTCGGCCCGGGCATTCCGGCGTACCTCACTGAAGAGTACGAAGACGTACCGCAACCAATTATCACTCGCGGGCATGAACTCGAAGACGAAAAGTACTTCACTGCCGTGCATGACGTGATTCACGAACTAGCCAACCAAGGCAATGTCGTGGTCGTCGGACGTGGCGCACACATCATATTGAAAAACGATCCCAACGTTCTTCGTGTCGGCGTCATCGCCAGCGCCGAAGACCGGGTCAGGACTCTCATGAGCCGGGAGAGGCTGAGTCAGAGCGACGCCGAGCAATGCGTTGTCGCCCGCGACGACGCCAGAGAACACTACTTCAAGAACTTCTTCGACATCGACACGCCCGATGACCCGGAGTTGTACCACATGATGGTGAACACAAGCAGCGTGTCGCGCGACGCCGCCGTGGACATGGTCGTCCAGGCGGCGAACGCGCTGGTTGCGGGCAAATTCCGGCGCGAGGCCATAGCCACCGTCTAACAAGCCGCCTCACCTCGAGCGCTACTCGCGATTCGCCCGCCCCCGGCGCCTGGTTAGCGAGACGGCGCCGGGGCGATGGCCGGCTACTGCATCTCGACTTTCCGTCGCCTGGGAGATGACGGCGCAGGATCCGCGTGATTTGGATATCGAAGCTCATCAGACGTCGGTGTTGCCACAAGCGCACCGGCGTCGTATTGTGTCCGAGTTCGGCTGGATTCGAACCAACCGGAATGGCATGAAATTCATGACCTACGCGAAGAATCTGTGACCAGCAATGGTCGAGACTCAGAGCTTCGGCGCATCGCGCCGTTGCATGCACCGGCCAGTCACGGTGCGTGCGTGGGAGCAACGAATACGCTTGACAACGGCTGCGGCCATGCCATATCGTGACGCGGTAGCAACCAGAAGAGCTTGTTGGCGCACCTTTTGGGCGTAGCCTGGAGGTGGCACGTGCTGTGGTTTCAGCGCGCTACACCGTAATCGGTCTGTTCAATAAAGGGGAGGCCTATGGCCACGCTACTTGAGGTGTCCAACCTCACAACACACTTCTTCACCCCTGACGGCGTTGTGAAAGCCGTAGACGGTATTTCGTACGAAATCGAAGAAGGCGAAGTGCTGGGCGTAGTAGGCGAAAGCGGGTGCGGCAAGAGCGTCCACGCCCTGTCTATCATGCGGTTGGTCGCCAACCCTCCGGGCAGGATTGTCGACGGCTCGATCATATTCGACGGCGAAAACATCCTGGAGATGGACGACGCCGAGATGAGGCACATTCGCGGCAACCGCGTCGCGATGGTTTTCCAAGAGCCAATGACCTCTCTGAATCCAGTCCTGACGATTGGCCGCCAATTGACAGAGACCCTTGAGTTGCACCAGGGCATGAGCAAAAGCCAGGCTCGTGAACGAGCAGCCGAGCTGCTTCAAACGGTCGGCATCCCCGACGCGGCCCGGCGGCTGAGTGACTACCCCCACCAATTTAGTGGAGGCATGCGTCAGCGGGTCATGATCGCCATGGCGCTGAGTTGCAATCCGCGGCTGATCATCGCCGACGAACCGACCACCGCGCTGGACGTAACGATTCAAGCCCAGATTCTGGAATTGATGCGCGATCTGTCCACCGAGTTTGGCACGGCGATGATCGTCATTACCCACAACCTTGGAGTCGTTGCTCGGTATGCGACCCGCGTCATCGTCATGTACGCGGGCAAGATAATCGAAGTCGGATCGGCGGAAGACATCTACCACGATGCAAAGCATCCATACACCATCGCTCTCTTGAACTCCGTGCCCAGGCTCGACTCGGTCGAGCACGTACGACTGGACGCGATCGAAGGCCTGCCCCCCGATCTCGTGGACCTGCCTATCGGCTGCTCGTTTGCGCCGCGATGCAGGTTCGCAAACGAGCAATGTCTCGCGGAGGGTCCCGTCCTCGTAGAGACGGCTCCCAATCACACGACGGCCTGTTGGCGACACCACGAACTGAACGAGCTGACCGCACAAGGCGCCGCTAGCTAGAGAGGACGCACGAACACATGACACAAAGTCAGGAAATGACGTCGACAGACCGAAACGGCGCTGACGACGCTCTGCTTGAAGTCAAAGACTTGAAGATGCACTTCCCGGTGACCTCCGGGATCGTCTTCCAGCGCAAAGTCGCCGATGTCAAAGCGGTTGACGGCATCAGTTTCACGATCAACCGTGGCGAGACCCTGGGCCTCGTGGGCGAGAGCGGCTGCGGCAAGACCACTGCCGGCAGGTGCATTCTCCAGCTCTACAAACCCACCGCCGGCGACGTGATGTTCGATGGCGAGCGGCTCAACGATCTCGACACCCGCCGAATGCGCGCCATGCGCCGTCAGATGCAAATCATCTTCCAGGACCCGTACGGTTCCCTGAACCCGAGGATGACCTGCGGCGACATCGTCGGCGAGCCTCTCACGGTCCACAAGCTGACCACCGGAAAAGGCGAGTACCACGATCGCGTGACGGAGTTGCTGCAAACCGTAGGGCTGAACCCGTACATGGCCGATCGCTACCCCCACGAGTTCAGCGGCGGGCAGCGTCAGCGAATCGGCATCGCTCGGGCGCTGGCAGTTAACCCGAGCTTCATCGTCTGCGACGAGCCGGTTTCGGCGTTGGACGTTTCGATTCAGGCTCAGGTCATCAACCTGCTCGAAGACCTGCAAGAGCAGTTCGGGTTGACCTACCTGTTCATCGCTCACGACCTTTCGGTCGTCCGCCACATCAGCGACCGCGTCGCCGTGATGTACCTCGGCCACATCGTCGAGATCGCGGACCGCAACGAACTCTACGACAACCCGCTCCACCCGTACACGCGAGCGCTTCTGTCCGCCATCCCGATTCCCGATCCGTTGGTCGAGGCTCAACGCGAACGCATCATCCTGACCGGCGACGTGCCCAGCCCGATGAACCCGCCGGCTGGCTGTGTGTTCCATACGCGTTGCCCGATCACGATCGACTCGTGCCAGGACGGAGTCCCCGAACTCCGCGAGGTGTCCCCGGAACATTGGGTTGGCTGCTTCCGGACCGAAGGATGGGACGAAGCCAGGGCCTAGAACCCGAAACCAGTCGCAACTTCGATCGCCCCTCGCGTCATCGACGCGAGGGGCGATCTGTTTTTAGTTACAAATCCGCTCTGCGCTAGGCGGTATTCAGTTGGCGCTCGCCAGTGCCGGCGCGCAGCCTTCGCCTCTTCTCGCGCTCCCACCCGCTCAGTGGAGGTTTGCCGCGTCCGGCGCAGTGGTGCGTGTACACGTGCTCGACGAATTCGTCGCCGATGTGCCCGTCGACCTCGGCTTGGACCGATGCCGATACGCGGTTGTCTCGCCATCCGCAGGTGATGCACATGGGTCCGTCTTCAGCAGACCGCGCATAGTCCAAAACTGCTCCGTTGCAACGTGGGCACGCCTGAAGTGTAATCGATGCCATTGAAGTTCTCCTCTCGAATTGCTCCGACTGTTTCGGTTCCCTTCCCTGAAGTTCAGCCGATTCGCCGGTAGCGATCTCACTGATTTGCTATGCATCGATTCGAGCCTAGAATCGATGCCAACGCGTGACCAACGGCTCTCCAAACGCTGGCTCGTTGCTGACAGAACCTGTCAGAGTTCTGAGCGGGCCCCAATCATCTCGGCTGTCTCGAACAATCACGGACCGGTGTGGGTTTGACCACATGTGATCACAGGACTACACTGACGCCGATCACCGACACGTACGAGCTTCGGGGTCGGGTCGGTGGATGCGATCTGTCAGTTGGTCCGTCATTTACGGAAGCCTTGGCGCTTGGATCTGCGCATGCAACCGTTGAGTCGACGCAAACCGTTCAATGGCGCTGGGAGGACCCGGAGCGGTTGAGGTGGGCTTCGTGGACCCGGACGGGGCCCCATCGAAATCGGCCAAGGCAGCTAGGTCATCGATGTCAATAGGGGTTTTCGGGACGGGTAAACGATCAGAGTCGAGATCGACTGCGTAGGGAATGTTCTGCACGTTCAAGATTGGGACTCGGCACGCGGCGACGAGACGATCCGGGGCGCGTTTACGGCGAGAAGCAGCGAGCTGGCCGATGGGTTGCCATATGCGTTACTGCTGAACCTGCAACCTCTCGAACAGCAAGACCGTAATGGTTCTGAGATATCTGTGCGCACCAGGAGGATCGTGGTGGCAACATTCGTACTCGTCCACGGAGGTTGGCATGGAGGTTGGTGCTGGAAGAAGGTTGTTCCTCTCCTACGCCAGCAAGGCCATGATGTGTCCACGCCGACCCTCACCGGTCTGGGGGACCGGTCTCATCTATTGACCCAGGACATCGACCTCGACACGCACATACAAGATGTCGAGGCACTATTGAACTACGAAGACTTGAGTGACGTGATTCTGGTTGGACACAGTTATGGCGGCATGGTTATCACCGGCGTCGCCGACGAAGCGCCTATGAAGCTGGCACGCCTTGTCTACCTTGACGCCACAGCCCCGACAGTGGGTGAATCGCTGTTGAGCATGAATCCGCCAGCCTTTCGCGATGCTGTACTCGAAGCCTCTGAAATTGACGGCGACGGTTGGCGCGTGCCCCCTTTTCCACTATCGACCATGGGCGTTTACGACCCGGAGGACGTCGCGTGGGTCGAGCCCAAGTTGCGCGACCATCCTCTCGCCTCCATCCGTCAACCGTTGCAATTCCACAGGTCGACAATCGAAACCATTCCGCGCTCTTACGTCCGATGCAAAGAAGGCGCACCCAACGTGAATGAAACGGCTGCAAGAATGCGAGCGAACAAAGACGGGGATTACGTCGAGATCGAATCCGGTCACGACGCGATGGTCACTGTTCCAATAGAACTTGCTGAGGCGTTGGTGAGTCAGATCTGACGCTCAGGCAGCTTCCGCAGTTGATTATTCCCAGTGTTGGGCGGCCTTGAAGCATCTGGTCGCTGGCAGAGCGTTTGTGGCCCCACCGGAGTCGGTGTCTGTGCCGCGGTCGGCTTGGTCCCGGTCTGTCTGCAACTAACATCTTCAAGGGACAATCCGGAGAGTCAAGATGAGTCCACCCGTCCACGAACCGCTGACCGGTTACCGAGAATACGAGCCAGATGAGATGCGACGGCGAGCGTCCGATTTCTACGAGGACGTTCGCAGACGCAGAACCGTGCGCGATTTCTCCGATCGTGCCGTCCCGAAGTCCGTGATCGAGGATTGCATCCAAGCAGCGGGAACAGCGCCAAGCGGGGCGAATATGCAGCCGTGGACCTTCGCCGTCGTTTCGGATCCCGCGGTCAAAGCCAAGATTAGGGTGGCCGCCGAAGAAGAAGAGCGGGAGTTCTACGCCAGCAGAGCGCCCCAGGAATGGCTCGACGCGCTGGAGCCGCTCGGCACGGACCCGAATAAACCGTTCATCGAGACTGCCCCGTACCTGATAGCGATCTTCGTCCAGAGCTACGGAGTCACGAAAGACGGCGAGCAAGTGAAGCACTACTACGCCAACGAGTCGGTCGGTATCGCAACCGGTATGTTAATCGCGGCTGTGCACAACGCGGGGTTAGTGTCGCTGACTCATACGCCTAGCCCGATGCGGTTCCTCAACGACATCCTGGGCCGCCCTCCGAACGAGCGGCCGTTCCTGCTGCTAGTGGTCGGCTACCCCGCCGAGGACGCCATGGTCCCGAAGATCGCTAAGAAGAGCCTCGACGAAATCGCGGTTTTCGTCTGAACGACCACGGCCGCCTGCGTGGGACGTCTCCTTAGGAGCGAACGAACCTCGTTGGCCTGGGCGGCGACGTCCGCGATTCGCCGATTGACGCGATCGGCGCCGGTGCATAAAGTAGTTGCCATCCCATGGTCGAATCTCCCCACGATCCAGGTATCAGGCGATGAATCAAGAAATTCGATTTTGTGCTGCCCCCGACGGAACTCGCATAGCGTTCGCGGTAGTCGGCGACGGACCTCCATTGGTTAAGGCGCCCAACTGGCTCACTCACCTCGAGTTCGAGTGGAACAGCCCGGTCTGGCGGCACTGGTGGGAGGAACTCGCTCGGGACTTCACGTTGGTCAGGTTCGACCAGCGCGGCTCCGGCCTTTCGGATCGTATTGTCAATGAGCATTCGTTTGACCTCTGGCTCGGAGATTTGGCGGCCGTCGTAGACGACCTTGGCCTCGACCGATTCTCAATGTTAGGGATATCTCAGGGCGGCGCTTTCGCGGCGGCATACATCGTACAGAACCCAGGTCGCGTCGATCGGCTCGTAATGTACGGAGCGTACCCAAGAGGGCAGGCTATGCGTGGCGGTACGACCGATGAAAAGTTTGAGGCCATGTTAACCTTGACACGGGCCGGATGGGGCCGCGATGATCCCGCCTACCGCCAAATGTTCACGTCCAGGTTCATGCCGGGAGCCACGATTGAACAGATGACGTGGTGCAACGATCTGCAGCGCGTATCGACCTCTGGCGAGAACGCCGCGGACGTAATGGCGACGCTTTCCCGGATCGATGTACTGCCGATACTGGGGGATGTCGATGTACCGACGTTGGTGCTGCATGCTACGGGCGACATGCAAGTGCCGTTCGAGCAGGGACGGCAACTCTCGTCGTTGATCCCGGACGCTCGGTTTGTCGCCCTGGACGGCAACAACCATTTCCTTCTGGCGAGCGAGCCCGCCTGGCCGATCGCCATCGCCGAGATTCGTGCGTTCCCGGGCGGCGATGCAAGAAATGACAACGGCGTGGCGACCGAGTTCGGCGCAGCCGCCGCGGGTCCGATCCCAGCCGACCTCACGACCAGGGAGGTGGAGGTGCTGCGTCATCTCGCACCGGCCGCACGAACCGCGAGATCGCCGACGAGTTGTTCATCACGTCGAACATCGTGGCCAACCACGTATCGAACATCCTCTCCAAGACGGCCTCCGCCAATCGAACCGAAGCGGCGGCATTCGCGACCAGGCATGGACTGAACTAGCCCCTCCTGATTCGGCGCTCGTTACTCGGTAGCCAATGATGGCTAGACTGCACATGGTCATGGCTAGTGATCCGCCGGATTTTCACGACTCAAGAATCGTCAATATCGGAGATGTGCGTCTCCGACAACGCTCGTAGACTTCTTGTTACCGGTCCAAGCGAAGACCGTGGCGCCAGCGACAAGGAGTCTACCGATGTCGACAATTGCCTCTCTGACAACCGTTCCCCACATTCGAGAATCCGTTCGGCAAATCAACCGATCGAACCTGTCCGCGGGCATCAGCGTATTGCTGCTGTATCTGTTCGCGGGCTTGCCCATACAGATCGGCGTCATGACCCAACTCGGCCTGTCGCCGGCTGAATCGAGCAGTTGGTTTTTCGTCACCTGGATGACGACTGGACTGTTCTCGTTCGGCCTGGCGCTCTTCACCAAGCAGCCAGTGTCCATCAAGTTGTCGATTCCGGCGCTGATCTTCCTTGCCGGAGCCGCTGGCGGGTACAGCCTGCCTCAGATTATCGGCGCCAACCTCCTGGTCGGAGTCGTCGCCATTGGGCTATCGACGTTTCGCGTAGCGGACGCTTTCGCACGCCTCTTTCCAGGTCAAGTCGCGATCGGCGTCTTCGCCGGCAGTATGCTCCTGTTCATGCTGAAGACGTCTCAATTGGCCGTTACGGACATCGCGATCGCGGGGCCGATCCTGGCGGGATTCGTGTTGACGTTAGCGGCGACGCGAAACCAGTTGCTGGCCGTCGCGCTCGCCGCGGCGGTCGGATTGCTGGGCGTCCTGCTGACCGACGGCGTTCCGAACGTAACCAGCTCTGTCGGACTGCCCGAATTCTTCCCGCTCGCGATTGAGCTCCATCCCGCGGCGATGATCGCTCTCGGCATTCCGCCCCTTATCCTCGTGGTCGTGTAGGCAACACGCAATCGCTGGCGGTCCTCCGATACGAAGGCTATCAAATCAAAGGTAACCTGTTCGGGTTCGTCGCAGGCGCGGCCACGATCGTCAACGCCCTCGGCGGCGGGCACGCGGACGGCGTCGGCGGCACAACCACGGTTGTCGGCGCCGGATCCGATGCTGGCCCGTCAGCTTACCGCTACTGGGCAATCCGTGATTTCGTCTGTGCCGGTAGTCGTGATCGCGTTCGCGGTGTCGCCGATTATTGCGCTGATTCAGGAGCTCCCGGTCGTGTACACACTCACCGTCGGCGCCCACGCGCTGGCAATGCCCTTCAAGCAGGTGCTAGCGAAGACCATGGCGGGCGCGAACAGGGCAGGCGCGTTTACCGCTATCCTGGTCGCGGCGATCCCCCTTCAGTTGGCCGGGATGCCGATGGCGTTATGGGCGTTGATCGCGGGCACGGCCGTTGTCACGCTGAGCTCTGAGCGAGCAAGGCGACACTGGCGCAACGTTTGGGCGATCATCGCAACGACGGTAGATCGTGCCGAACCAACGCATGATGCGCAATGACGGTTGTTCGCTACGCCCGCCGCAGATGCTCCATCTCGACGGCGAACCAGAGCGCCAAAGCGCCGGTGCGTTCGTCACGGCCGAATTCGGCTGCGCGGTCGAGGTAGGCTCGCAGATCGGGTTGCGGTCCTGTGCTTGTGCATCCGTCGACAAGTCCACCGTCCAGCGATATTCGCTCCGCGACGCCGCGCCACGCCAGATCTAAAAATGGCGGGTGCCGCTCGTCGAGCCACCCGCGTCTTAGGCCGCGAGCCACCGCGAACCCGAACATCGTGGTCGCCGTGTGCTCTTGGTACGAGCCGGGCACGTCCAACACCTCCATCAGCATGCCCGACGAGCGCTGGTACGCGGCCAACGCGTCGAGATGCCGGATGTGGATCGCGATGAGCTTGTCCCTGTCGGGGTGATTTTCCGGCACATATGACGGTGCTTCGGCTACCCCAGGGCCGCGAACGTGTTGCGGCGTCCTCAGAAGTACGGGACAGACCGAGCATGCCAGAACAACCCGTTCGACTGCTGGATCCCCGCGTCCAGAAGGAACTTCGTCAGAATGTCGATGTACGCGATGTCCCCGGTCACACCGTACGCCCGACCCAAGATCATCGCGGCGAAGAACATGTCCTCGATCCGATAGTCAGGATCGCACGGCGCCGGCGGGTTTTCGCCCTCGATGATTCGGAACCTGTCGGCAGTTTCGATCAGCACGTTGGCGTACCGGGCATCGCCAGTCGAATACCGTATTTGTGGGTGGAGGAGGAAACGTCATGGTCGAAGGAACGGAAATTCGTAAGGGCGACGTGATGGTGATGGTCGGGACGCGCAAGGGCGCGTTCCTGTTGAGTGGCGACGGATCCCGAGACCGGTGGCGCATATCGGGTCCTCACTGCGCGGACGGCGACGTCTTCCACATGACGTACGACCCCAGGAACGGCGCGCTCTTGGCGGCCGTGAACAACGTCTTCTGGGGCAGTCAGGTGCAGATCGGTACGGATCTGGGAGCAACCTGGACGGCGTCTGAGGGCAATCCGAAGATCTCCGACGGAAGCGAACTGGCCCTGGGTCGAATCTGGCACATTGAACCCGGCAGAGCTAACGAACCGGGCGTGCTCTACCTCGGCGCCGAACCAGCGTCTCTGTTTCGAAGCCACGACTGGGGCGCCAACTGGGAGCAGTTCAGCAGCCTGACACGCCACCCATCGCGCGACCGGTGGGAGGAAGGGAACGGCGGTCTGTGCCTCCACAGCATCGTGCTCGACCGATCGTCGAAACAACGGATGTGGGTCGGGATCTCGGCGGCCGGTACGTTCCGCACCGACGACGGCGGCGAAACCTGGGAGCCGGAGAACCTGGGTGTGCGCGCCGATTTCCTCCCCGAGACGTTCCCCGAGTTCGGCCAATGTCCGCACAAGATGCTGTCTCATCCGGCGCATCCTGAGGTCCTCTATCAGCAGAACCACTGCGGCGTCTTCCGCAGCGACGAAGCCGGCGACAATTGGCGCGACGTGACCGAAGGTTTGCCGTCCCGATTCGGCTTCGTTCTTGGCGTGCATTCGCAAGACCCGGACACGATCTTCGTGATGCCAGAGGATTCGGCTCAAGGCGATCAGATCGGCGGCAACAAGCGGTATGTCACGGACGCCAGCATGCGCATCTACCGCAGCAAAAATGGCGGCGGCGACTGGGAGCCGCTGACCAACGACCTCCCTCCAGAGCACGCTTACTTGCACACGATGCGCGAAGGCATGGCGACGGACGATCTCGACTCGTGCGGCGTCTACGTTGGCACGACTTCCGGCGAAATCTTCAACAGCCGCGACGCCGGAGATAGCTGGCAATCGATGGTTCGCCACCTGCCGCCAATCAACTCCGTCGAGGGCGCCACGGTGGTGTGACGTTGCGTCGTCAGTCGACGCTGATGTTGGTCAACCGACTAGGTTGTCCGCGGACAGCCTCGCTATTCTGGGAGCTTGTCGGATGGTTGGCCGGGCACCGGCCAGAACGCCTTCCCGAGATGGAACGAATGTTGCACCCGTCCAACCTGGCATTGGCGCCCAGGGCTGCCAGTCTGGAACGGTCGGACATGCTTTGTGTCAACAAAGCAGGGGTGCCGGGGCGAAGCCTATGCCGGGGTTTGGGGTGTCCCCAAAGTAACCTCTCGGGCGGGCGGGAGGGACAGAACAACCCGCGAAATGGGCTATCAATCGAGCACAGATTCTTCGGTGAGTCGAAACGCCCGGCAACGATTTCTTCACGGGGTTTCGATGTGGAAAGACGCCGTGAGTTCCGACCACTTAGTCAGAGCAGATCACCGGCGGCCAAATTCGCGCTCCAACTGCCCCGTCGTCATGTGGATCATCGTCGGGCGGCCGTGGGGGCAGGTGTTCGGCTGAACACACGCTTCCAGGCGCCGGACGAGGCCCGTCATCTCTTCGTGGACCAGCGTCTTGCCCGCTCGTATGGCCGAGTGGCACGCGATGGAGTACGCCGCACGTTCCTCCCACGTCTCGAAGCCGCCGCCGTCCGCCATGAGCTCAAGGATGTCGACGAACGCCTGAGCAGGGTCGGAAGCCCCCAGCAGTACCGGCACGCCTCGCACCAGGTAGGCGTCGCCCCCGAACGGCTCGACGAGAAAGCCTAGCGACGCGACGGCTTTGGCTTGCGTGCGAACCAGGTTGTGCAGCTCCGGATTCACCTCGACGACGATGGGTTCCAGCAGCGTCTGTACGTCGGGCTCACCGGACATGGCCTCGGCTTTGACTTGCTCGAATATGACTCGTTCGTGTGCCGCGTGCTGATCGATCAGGTACATCCCGTCGGGACCCTCGGCGACGATGTACGTGCTCTGCACTTGGCCCAGCACGCGCAAGACAGGCAGTGTGTTTCGCGGAACCACGGGCTCCTGTGGGATGTCCGGCACGGGAGATTCGTTTTGCCTGCCGGTTGGCGCGTCGGGCCATCCAATGGGCGGCGATGCCATACCTGCGCTGGGCCTCTCTTGCCTGAGGAACGGCGGCGCGGGCCAGAACGAGCCGGAGGCGGTCGAGCTCGACGACGGTTGCGTGTGAGCTTGGCCCTGTCTGACGCCACGAACTTCCGGCACCGGAGCGTGGGCGATCAACGCTCGCCGCACGGCTTGTTGAACCGTGGCGAAAATCTGCCCTTCTTGCCGAAATCGCACCTCGGTCTTCGACGGGTGTGCGTTGACGTCCACCTCGCCGGGCGGCACGTCGATGTTAATCACGGCCAGCGGGAACCTGCGTTCGGCCATGAAGCCGTGGTATGCCTGGTCGACGGCGACCCCGAGCGCTCGGTTTTGAATCCAGCGTCTGTTGACAAAGAAACTGACATAGGAGCGGTTGGCTCTGGACATCGATGGATCGCCGGTGAGTCCCCGGGCGGTCGACTGGCTGTCGTCATCGGCTTCTTCGGGCGACATCTCAAGCATCGCCTGCGCGGTCTTGAGCCCGTACACGGCAGCCACGGCCTCTCGGAGTGAGCCAGAACCTGGACTGGCGAACCGCTTTCCGCGATCGAGATCAAGTTCGAAGGCCACCTCGGGATATGCCAGGGCGTATCGAGTCACGACGGTTTGGATGCGAGAGGTTTCCGCTCCTGCCGATCGGAGGAACTTTTGGCGTGCTGGGAAGTTTCGAAAAAGGCCTGACACACCGATCGTCGTCCCGGTCGGTGCGCCGGTGGCTTCAAGGCGAACGACGCTTCCGTCGCTAACGTCGATGCGTGTGCCGGACTCCTCGTCTTGAGCTCGGGTCGACAGCGTGACTCGTGACACAGAGGCGATGCTGGGGAGTGCTTCGCCGCGGAATCCGAGCGTGGTTATCGCGTCCAAGTCCTCGGCGCGCGTCACTTTGCTAGTGGCGAATCGTTCGAATGCTAACTCGACCTGATCCGAAGGTATGCCCGAGCCGTTGTCGGACACCCGAATCAGTTCGACGCCACCGCCTCGTACTTCAATCGAGATGCGGGTGGCGCCGGCGTCAAGGGCGTTCTCGAGCAACTCTTTTGTCGCCGATGCGGGACGCTCGATGACCTCGCCTGCAGCGATCTTCGACGCTACGTCCGGGCGCAGGAGACGGATGGCGCCGGTCATCCTCCGGCGGGACGTGTGGCCGTGGCTGCTCGATACCCAACACGGCCGGATTCGCCGGTCTCAGCAAACTCGGTGATGATGTTGTAAATGCGGTCCATCTGATCGTCGGAGTCCGACTTGAAGAAGTACGGCGACACCAAGATGCCGCCGAAGACGTCGACGATCTCAGGATAGTCGTCGATCACGAAATCCGGCCACAGCGGCACTTTCATCTCTTCGAGGCCAGCCACGAAATCCTGGATCGGTTTCTGGTAGATCCCCGTGACAAAACTCTCCAGGTCGTGCTTTTTGACTTCCCATTTTCGCAGTCCGACGCCTGACCAGATGAAAAGGTTGTGCCCGTCGTTTACCAATCGTTCAAAAGTTTCGCGGGTCCTGGGCCGCAGGCTGCCGTCCACTGCCAGAATCGTGTAATCGACATCGAAAAATACGTTGAGCCCCAATATGCAATCCTCTTCCCAAAGCTAATCGGCCGGTTGAGCCAGCCCTCGCCAATGATACCATCACCGATCCGCACGAACCGAGGCTGGTTTACAACGCCGCGGCGTGGCCGTCCGAGCGTGGATCCGATCCCGCCGTTTTGACGCCGGTTTGCTGGTCGATCACGATCAACTTCGCCGAGCCGCCGTGACCCAAGGCCGCTTTGACATCTACTTTGTGGCCTTTCGCTCGCAGCTTCTCGACCTCAATCACGGACATCCCGGGGTCGAGCTCGACTCGCGGCGCGTCGTCGATCGACGCAGGGTCCGAGCCTGGAGTGCTAACCCAGCGAGGCGCTTCGACCGCCTGCTGAGCGTCCATGCCGTGGTCGATGACGTTGCTGATCACCTGGACGTTCCACGGGATCTGACGATCGCCGCCGGGCGTGCCGCCGACGAGCACCGGTTCGTCGTCCTTGAAAACCATGTACGCGTTGAGGGTGTGCATTGTGCGCTTGCCGCCTTCGATGACGTTCGGGTGTCCGTCAACGAGCGAGAAGCCGCGTCCGGCGCGATTGTTGAGCAGCACGCCGGTGCTGCCCGCGACGAATCCGCAGCCGAATCCCATCGACAAGCTGTGGATGAACGACGCCGCGTTGCCGTCTTTGTCGACGACGCAGAAGTAGCTGGTGTTGTCGTCGCCCGGTATCGGCGCGGCCAGAGGGCCGGGTTCGTGGACCGTCGTTGCGTTCGGCTCGATGAGATTGCGACGCTGCTCCGCGAACGACTTCGAGATGATCTCGTCGAGCGGATTCGCGATGAAATCAGGGTCGCCCATGTATCGGTTTCGATCGGCGAAAGCCAGGTTTTTCGCCTCGAGCATCGCGTGAACCGCCTCGGCGCTGTAGAAACCCATCCCCGTCAGGTCGAAGCCTTCAAGGATATTGAGCATTTGCAGGATCAGGTGCCCCTGTGACGGCGGCGCGGTCTCGTACACGGTGTGGCCGCGGTACGTCGTCGATATCGGAGGCTCGTACCAGGTCGTCTCGTGTGCCGCGAACTCCGCTTCGGTGTACAGCCCGCCGCCGGCCTGAATCGCTCGGACCATCTCCTTGGCCGTCTCGCCTCGGTAGAACTCATCGACACCGCCGTCGGCAACGCGCCGCAGAGTCCGAGCCAGGTTCTTCTGCAAGAGCACGTCGCCGGCCTGGAACGCAGCGCCGTTCTTCGTGAAGATGGCGGCCGAGTCCGCGAACTTGTTCAGCTTGTCGTTCAGTGCCGCGAAGCCGTTGGCGCTCTTCTCCGACAGAGCGTAGCCGTCTTCCGCGTGGCCGATCGCGGGCTCCAGGAGCTTGGCCAACGGCAACGTGCCCAGACGGTCGAGGATCGTGACCCAGCCGTGCACCTCGCCCGGAATCGCTGCCGCAATCGGACCGTCGAGCGGCATCTTGTCGAGTCCTTGCCTGACGAAGTAATCGCGATTCGCCGCCAACGGCGCCTTGCCGCTGCCGTTCATGCCGTAGACGCGCCCGGTCTTGGCTTCGTACATGATGACGAATGGCTCGCCGCCCAGACCGCAACCCGCCGGAACCGTGACCGCCTCAGCCGCCGCGGTGGCGATCGCCGCGTCGAACGCGTTGCCGCCGTCGGCCAGAACGCGCAAGCCCGCAGAGGCCGCCAGCGGCGAGATCGACACAACCACGCCGCCTTTGGTGTAGACCGTGCTTCTGCCCGTGTTGACCTGCGACGCCGAATCCATCACCATATTAGTACCCCTCCGATCCGTATGCTGGCGTACATCTGCGCACATGCTAGCATCACAGTCAAGCCGGGCCGGAATATCGATCGAAACGAAACCGGTCCGCATCGCGAAACGTACAAATCGTCAAGGAGGCCAAACCTTGATTGGCTTGAAGTTTGCTGCGGTCGCAATCGCAACATTGATGCTCATCGCCGCTTGTAGCGACCTCCAGGCGGAAGCGGACGAGCACTACGACCTCGGCGTCGCACACCAGGAAGCCGACGAACTGGAAGAGGCAATCACCGAGTTCACGGAAGTGATTCGCCTCGAGCCGGACCGGTACGAGGCCCACTACAACCGCGGGATCGTCAACGCCAATTCAGGGAACCTCCGAACCGCGATCGACGATTTCGACAGGGCTCTCGAACTCAAGCCGGATTACGCCGATGCGATGCATAATCGAGGCTTGACCTGGGGCAACTTGGGCCAGGAATGGCGGGCGATAGCCGACTTCGAGGCGGCGACGACGCAGGACCCGGCGCTGACCGAGGCACACGTGGCCAAAGGCGCGACGCTGATAAACCTGAGTCAGTTCGCGCAAGCCCTCGAAAGTCTAGACCGCGCGATCCTGCTGGACCCAAACCGACCCGGCGCCTTCGCGCTTCGAGCCGTCGCTCACGCCATCGTGGCCGACGACGAGTCGGCGGATTCCGACATTGCCAGAGCCGTCGAGCTCGGTTTCAGCGCGACAGCTCTGCAAGGCGACGTCGACCGTGTCAGGGAGGCGCGCGGCAACTAGCCATCGCCGTATCTGACCGATCCCACGATTCGAAGCTTTCGCGTTCGGGTCGAACACGGTATCCTAAGCCCTGGAATCGCATCGGTCCCGAAACCGGCCGTTCGCCCCTCGCATCCGCGATCTTCGGAGGAGAACCCCTTGACCCAGACGCCTACGATTCACGACGTTATCCAGGCACGAAAACGCATCACCGGCTACGTCACGCGCACGCCGTTGCACCGATACATCGCCCTCGAGAAGCTTCTGGGCGCGTCCGAAGTGCACGTCAAGCACGAGAACCACCAACGCCTCGGAGCGTTCAAGATGCGAGGCGGCATCAACCTGCTGTCCCAGCTTTCACCGATGGAGCTCAGCCGGGGCGTCTCGACGGCATCCAGCGGGAACCACGGCCAGTCGATAGCGTATGCCGCGTCGGTCTTCGGAGCGATAGCCGTCGTCGGCGTGCCGGAGGGCGCGAATCCCGGCAAGGTGGAATCGATGCGCAATCTTGGCGCGGAGGTCATACACCACGGCGCGTTCTACGACGAGACCCGTGCGTACATGGACCGGCTATCGCGCGAGGAAGGCTACCGATACATCGACGCCGTCAACGAGTCGCAACTCGTCGCCGGAGTCGGGACGTACACCCTCGAGATCATGGAAGACTTGCCCGACGTCGACGTCATCATCGTGCCCGTCGGCGGGGGCAGCGGCGCGTGCGGCGCGTGCATCGTCGCCAAGTCCGTCAACCCGAACGTGCAGGTCATCGGCGTGCAAGCCGAGCAAGCCCCTGCGGTGTTCCTCTCCTGGCAGGAAGGCAAGGTCGTGCAAGCGCCAATGCGGTCGAAGGCCGAGGGCCTCGCCACCGGCACCGGCTTCGAGCTCACGCTCGGCATCCTCCGCGAACACCTCGACGACTTCATCCTAGTAACCGATGACGAGATGGACCAGGCGATCGTCCACCACCTCCGGATGACACACAACCTCACCGAGCACGCCGGCGCGGCGTCGCTGGCCGGCGCCGTCAAGATGAAAGACCGCCTCGAAGGCAAGAAAGTCGCCCTCATCATGAGCGGCGGCAACGTATCGCTCGAACACCTGAAAGCGGCACTCGACAAATACGGATAGGCGTTGCTGATCGCGTCGTCTTCCGATCAATCGGAAGCCTGCCATAGGGCCGCAGTCGGTGGATCAACGAGCCCGGACAAAACCCGGACCTAGATACTTCGAGCTTTACGGAATTGGAGTGGAGCGAAACCGCGTCGAAATGAAGTCCAGGGGCAGAGCCCCGGCGGGTCCTAGGGTGTCCCTAGGGTTCATACAGTCCTAGTATACCTTCGGGGGTGGATGGGACAGATCTACCTTCATAACAAGACCCCTTAGGCGTACCTCTGGACCGCCGGTAATTCTCCTGCGAAGAGCACCGCTTTACCGAACTGATTCACTGTCCGCAACGCGGGCATATCCATGATAACGAAGAGCCAGGTTGTTGACCCCGAGTACAAAAGGAGCCACGACATGACCAACCAACCGATCTCCGACGACGCCCCCGGTGCGATCCTCTTCCCCGAGTACGACACGCTCTACGAACTCATCGCCTCCGAAGTCCGAGGTCTGACCGACGAACAGCTCGACTTCTCGTCCGACCAGTGGGGATGGGCCGAGTGGAGCATCCGCATCCAACTCAGCCACATGTCGTCGCTCATCTACCGCTGGCTGATCTCGCGCTGGGGCCACACCCTGTTCCCGAACGACGAACACAGAATCGACGATGTCGGCGACCTCAACCACCCCGACTTCGACCGACGCATGAACGACAACAAGTACCACGACCTGCCGATCATCCTCGAAAAGCTGGAGCAAGGCATCGACCTAGCCCGCCGAGTCCTCGCCGACCGAACTGTCGGCTTCCTGCGCTCGCACTTTTACGTCCAGGACCAGGGCCCGCACTGGGATCTGATGCTGAAAGCCCACCCGACTGGAATCACCCCCACCGGCGAGCCCGGCAAAGGCGACATGCTCCTCGAAGCCACGATGCGCCACATCTACTTCGAAGAGATAACCCACCTCTTCAACATCCAACGCCTCAAACGAGCGCAGTCGCTCCCAACTCCCGCCGATCTCCCCCGCGTCGGCTACTGGGCGCTCGAGGGGTGGGACGTCAGCGAGGCGTAGGGGGGACGGGCGCTCGTCCGGTGCCGTAGCTACCTTGCCAGCGATTCTCTTGGAATGATGGCTCTGCGTCCATCTCAAATGCAAGACCCATCGCGGTCATTTCGCCAGAAACCCGATGTTGTGCACCACCCCGAAAGCACGACCTAAATCGATGCCCAAGGCACTTTTTGACTCGGTGCTATGACGTCCCGTCTGGGCGACGGCGGCTGGAAACCTACGATGTGCATTTGCAGGTTCAATGCCTCAGATTGATGGTCGAACCTGGGCGACGGATCGAGCGTCGTCTTCAAGATTACTCGGAATCTGATTGACCGGCATCACGGCGTGAACTCCCAACATCGAGGTGCGTTTGTGACAGTCGTAATAGTGTTCGTGAGCTTCGAGTTCGAACGCGATTCTCATTTGAAAAACAGTCTCATTGGGCAGGCGCGTGAACACCAAGAACTGTTGTCGATCCAAGACACTTCGTTACCAGGGGCTTATCACACCACGGTTTGGGTCGGGAAGGCGCGAGAAGCGATCCGAAGAAGCGATTTCGTAATCGTATTGATCGGGCAAGACACACAGAATGCCCCAGGGGTGCTTGAGGAGGTGAAAATCGCCACAAACCTCAAGAAGCCGGTGATCCAGATTAGGCCTAAGGGACCGAGGTATGGCGGCGTAGATGGCCCTGGTGACATCCATGCTTGGAAATGGAAAACAATTCGGAGATTGCCAGGCGGCTGACCGAGCCTGTCAGTTGGCTAGTCCGCAATCCGACGGTGAACGCCATATTACAGGAGTTCTGTTCCCGTCACACTCGCTTTTCGCGACCTAAACATACCCGCGGACATTGATCTGTGGGACTGGGTCCGCCCCTTTACCACCCCACCGACCCCTCGAGCCGTTGGCGCACCTCTTCGGGCGTTGTGCGGATGCGTTGGCGGACGGGGGAGTCGTCGATGCGGTTGGCGGTTGTGGCGGCTTCGGCGAGGAGCTCGACGCCGCCTAGGAAGTCGGTGAGCGCGATGGTTTCGGCTCCGACGTCGCCGTCCGGGTCGGGGATCGATGTTGTCGCGTTGTGGTGGTTGACCAGCGGGAAGGCGAGGCCGGTCGCGCGGTAGCCGAAGACGGCGAAGGCAGTGCCCTCACATGAGCCGCCGCTCATCAGTCGGCGCTGGAATCTGAACTCGGGGTCGCGTTCGCGGATCGTGTCAACGGCAACGGCCAGGATTTGCTCAGCCTCGGCGTCGAACGTGTACATCGCGTCGCCGGTGCGGATGACAGGGCCGTCGCCCTGTGCGACGCCCTGGATCACCGGACTGGACTCGATGGACACGACCAGCGTGTCCATGGGCAGCGTACGGGCTTCGGCCAGCAGCCTTGCTCCGAACAGTCCGCCTTCCTCGGCTCTTGTGAACACCGCGTATAGGTCGGCTTCGACTCCGTCATGAACGAGCCGTTCGAGCGCTGCGGCCGTGGCGGCGCACCCGGCGAGGTCGTCGAGGGCGCGCATCTTGATGTAGTCGCCGTCGAGCTCGAAGTCCGGCAGGTCGAACACGATGGGCAGGCAGGGCTCGACCGAAACGTCGTCGCTGACTTCGAGCAGCGTCAGACGCTCGGACGCGTCCTCGGACAATGGCGTTTCGGGCGGTACGAGCTCACCCTTCGCGCGGCTCCCGTCCGGCAGCAAGACCTGCACCGGCACGCGCTTTCGGAGAGATGCCGCGGGCACGCCGCCGAGTGCCCGAACTACGATCTGGCCGTCGCGGACCTCCGCGATCTCGTAGCCGGGGTGGTCCATGTGCGCCACGTACGCCGTAGGTGGACGGTCGTCGCCCGCACCGTTTACGTAGTGAGCGATCACGTTGCCGAACGAGTCGACCTGCACAACGACGCCCAGGTCGCGCGCGAATTGGGCCAAGTACTTCGCCGGGCCACCCTCGTGGAACGGCGCGGCGGGTTTTCGACCGAGCTCCTCCAGAATCTCGAGCGCTCGACGTCCGTGATCGTTCATGGCCGATCTCCTTGCTGGTTTACGAGTGCGGGAAGCGTACCAGCGAGGACGGGCGCAGGCAAGCGGGAGCGGCGGGCGGCGGGTAGCGCTCAGCAGTCAGCCTTCAGCGGTCAGCGGGATTGTCGGCATCGAGGTGGTTCGACAGTTCCCGAGAAAGCCGGGATCCTGATGCGTCAGGACTTCCAAGTAGCAGCGCCTCATTTCGCCATCCTGAGCCACAGCGAAGGACCTGGTCGTATGCGAAAATTGTCTCCCTGCGGGGACCGAGATTCTTCGTCCTTCCGCACGCGGAAGGATCAGAATGGCGACACTTCAAGCGCCGTTTCTACCTCATGCGTTGTCCGTTACGCGGACATGATCCCGATTGCATCGGGACTCAATACGAACGGACTGGGGCGGGCGGATCGAGCGAGCTGACGATTGTTTCGCTTTGTCGCGACCAGCTACGGGTTCACTTTGAAGGTCACTTTTGTCACCGTGCCGTTGTCGGTAACGAAGGTGATCCGGTCGTAGGTGTTGGCGACAATGGCCTGGGATGGTTTCGCGATGATGACCATCTCTTCGCCGGGGTTGAACACGCCCGGTTCGATGATCTCGGCCGTCGACGAAGCGGCGTCCAGGTAGAGCCCTTCGATGGCCCAGGTGCTGGTTGCCGGAGGCGTGGTTGAGCTGTACGTGAGATAGAGTACGTCGATGCCTGGGCTTTCCTGGATTTCGAAAATCAGGTCCCAGTCTTCGAACATCGCCAGGGGTTCCTCACCGTCGTTGGAGAGCGTTACCTGGGCGGTCGAGCTCGCGGTCACCTCGAGTCCGAACGGTCCCGAGACTATCGTGTCCGCTTTCATTTCGGTCTTCTTCTGCTGTCCCAACCACTCCTCGGAGATGTCGCCGAAAGTTGACAGCAGCGAGTCGCCAACGGTGAGAACCACCGATAGCATGATTCCCATACTTTTCAGAAAAGCAGCGACTACGTGCACTTCAGACCGTCCGAGTGATTACATGTGCGTCCCCATATTGTCGAGACGATTCGCCTATCGCGACACAGGTGTGACCCGTTGTCGATCAAGGCACAGCCGAGGCCGAATGAAAATCGGGCGAGGCGCTGAAAATCCGGCGCGCCGTCATGACCGCCGTCACGCGACGCAAGCTCAGCTTTCAGGTTGACGCCCAACAACCCATACTCCCACACGTTGGCCTCGGCAGTGCCCATCGCCCCTCTTCATTCAAGTTAGCAAACACTCCGACTATTCGGACCGTGGCTGACACTAGTCTGAAGCGTGGGCAGCACGGACTCGGTCAGTGTGATGTCCGCCACGGCATCGGGGCCACGAATTCAGCTATCATGTTTGGACAGTCGGTTTCCGGCCTTCCGTCGTCATCTCGATCTGTCATCTCATGGAGAATCAATGGACCCGGGCGATATCCTTGTTGTTCAGCTCAGCGGCGGTCCCGGATTAGGCCGGCTCGTCGACATGGACTCGCAGCGCATTCGAATCGCCATCGGCCGGAACCGCGAGGCGCGATTGCCGTTCGCGCGTGTGTTGCTCGAGACCGGCCTGTCGGCGAGCAGTCACGACGAAGTCGAGAGTTTGACGCGCGAGTCGGAAGCGGTCGCGGCTCGCGTCGATCTCGAGGAGCTCTGGGACATCGTGTGCGACGACGGCGATTCCATGGCACTCGCGGACATCGCCGAACTCTACTGGAGCACGACGACTCCGGCTCAACTGGTCGGCTTGATGCTGCACCTCTCTCGGGACGATCTGCGGTTCGCGAAAGACGGCGCCGAGTACGCTCCCCGATCTCGCGACGACGTGGCTGAGCTCGAAGCCCGGAAACTCCGTCGCGAACGCAACCGCGAAGAGGGTGAGGCGTTGGGCAGCGACCTCGGCGCGGGCAAACTTCCCCCGGACCTGAGCTCACATCAAATCAACCAGCTCGACCAACTCAGGGGTCTTGTCCTGTACGGAGACGACTACACGCGAGCCGGCGCCGCGAAGAAGTTCCTCGAATCGTTCGCGGGCAGTGCCAGAGACTCTCAACGCGCAGCGTTCATGGCGCTCACGAGAGCCGGATACATCGACGAAGATGAGTGCCTCGACCTCGAACGAGCGTCGATTCCGATCGAGTTCGACGAAGCCACGGTGGCCGAAGCTGACGCGATTGCAGTCGCCCCGCCTCTCGAGGCTCCGCGACGACGTGACCTGACCGGACTTGAAGTCGTCACCATCGACGACAAGGGGACGCGAGATCGCGACGACGGGCTGTCGATCGAGATCGAATCGAGCGATGCCGGTTCAGCGACGGTGTACAAAATCGGCGTCCACATCACAGACGCGGGCGCGGTGGTTGAGCGCGAGTCGGCTCTCGATGTCGAGGCCGATCGGCGTATGTCTACCTTGTATCTGCCCGAGCGAACCATCTCGATGCTGCCGCCTTCCGTCAGCGCCGATAAAGGCAGTCTCAACCCAGGACAGCAACGCGCCGCACTGAGCGTGATGGCACAGCTGGACTCAGAAGGCGAAATCCTGGACTGGGAGGTTGTGCCGTCGGTGGTCGAAAGCCGGGCGGCGCTCCCTTACGAGGAGGTCGACGCGGCGCTTACGAATGCTGATGCTCCGATGCACGAATCGCTGACGGTGCTGGAGACCCTCTCGCGGGCAATGCGCACGAGGCGAGAAGCGGCGGGCGCACTGAATCTCGAGCGGGACGAGCTGTCGATCAGGGTGTCCGATGACGGAGACGTGTCGGTCCGGGTTGTTGCGCGGGCGGCGCCGGCGCGGAGCATGGTCGCCGAGTACATGATCCTGTGCAACTCGCTGTTAGCGGAGTTTTGCAAGAAAAACGAATTGCCCGCGCCATATCGATCGCAAAAGGCGCCGGACGTTCGGGACGTGATCGCGCAAACGCCCGAAGGCCCGTTGCGCTGGTATCAGATCGTGCGCAAGATGGCGCCGGCCACGATCAACACCGAGCCGGGGGCGCATGGCGGCTTGGGCGTGTCCGCGTACATCCAAGCGTCATCGCCGTTGCGGCGCTATCCGGATCTCGTGGTCCAGCGGCAGATCTCGCACTTTTTGGCGACGGGCGAACATCTCTACGACGAGGAAGCCATCGCGTCGGTGGCACAGCGCGCGGACGTGCAGATCCGTGAGCTCGGGCGCTTGGAGGAGCAGCGACGGACGTACTGGCTGCTCAAGTACCTCGACCGCCAAAGGCAAGAACTCGAAGAGATGGGCGAGGAAAGCCTATTCGACGCTGTCGTGCTCGAGAACGCCCCAAACCGAGCCGGTTCGCTTGAGCTGAACGACTATCCGTTCAGGGTCCGCGCCGCGTTGCCCAGCACCGCCGAACCCGGCAGTACGGTGACTCTCAGGCTGCATGGCGTCGATCTGTGGCGCCGAGTCGGCCAGTTCGTGGTGGCGCAGTAAGTCACGAATGGCTTGGTCCTTCCGGCGGAAGGACCAGAGCACCGGCTTATGCCCGGTGGTGGCCTTGGCGTTAGGCTCAGCCTGGGCGGGGAAGCTTGGCCGTAATGGTCATCAACTAAATATGTTGTGCCTAACGCTCCTCGCGATGCTGGGCATCCGTCCATGGTGAGCCACGCACCCATCCGTTCGCCCTGAACAACATCATGTCCGACGATCGGACAAAGTATGAGGCAGCAACGACGCCTCAACATAATGTCATTCTGAGGCCGCACCCGAAGAATCTGGGGCCCCGCAGGCATTCAATTTTGACGCTGTTACTTGGAAGCTTGTCGAAGGGCCGCCCACACGCAAGTGTCACGTGATCCGTTACGGTCATTAACCCGATGTGCAGCTCAACGTTTCTTAACATGCCGGGTGGTCTGGAGAAAAGAGTCGTTTGGGTTGCTCAGGCAACAAGCCTTGTTCGGCGACCAGATTCTGATCCTTCCCCGGAAGGATCAGAATGACACTTTTTGGGCAATGCCACTGATTTTGTTATCGTCATAGCGGCCAGAGCAACGGCGACGGAGGCCGGTGGCCTGGGTCTTTAGGCCCAGCCTGGACTGAGAAGCTTGGCCGTTTACACCGAGCCCTCCTCAGCGCCGCCCAACGTGCCCGAGTCGCCGACTGCGCTGGATCGCCGTCGCGAATGCGATCGCCATAGCCACCCACGCGGCGGCCAGGCCGATTGCGGAAAGCGACGGCACCGGCTCCGGTCCAGGCGCCGGCGCTAGGCTTGGGCCCGCGATTGGTCCGTTGACGCGCCCCGACCCGAACGTGTTGTCCGGACCCGACGCGCCCAGGTCGATGGTCGTGTCGACGATTGCCGATCTGCGCGTCGCTCGGTCTGCGGCCGGGTCGTCGCCCTGCTCGCCCGACATCAGGTCCGGCCTGATTTCGAGGAGCAGCGCTGCGAGAGCTGCGACGTGGGGCGCGGCGGCTGACGTGCCGAAGAAACTGGACGAGAAACCCCCCGAGCCGGTCACCGATACGCCGTCCGCCGCGGACACGTCAGGTTTCATCACGCCGTTGTTGGTCGGTCCACGGCTGGAGAACAACTCGATCGAATCGAATCCTGGGTCGGAAGCGCTGATCGCTCCGACCGAAACCACCCCGCCGCCGGCGTCGCCTTGAGCGGGCACGCTGCTGCCAAGCGTGTTGAAATTCATCGTCGTGCCGTTGGTGCACGACACGCCGCCAAAGACGAACAACTCGATGGTCTTCGGGCTGGCCAGATTCGCTGAGTTCTGGACGTAGATGTAGTAAGTTCGATTGGCCCCAGTTGTGTTCGTGAACGCAACCATTTCAAACGGGTCCGGCGTGACGCCTGGATTGCTCGAAATGCTGGAGGCCACAACGGAACCGGCCAAGGGGTCATACACGAATAAGTCGTAGTCGTTGGCCGCGGCGCCGAACGTGTCGTCCCAGCTCAAAAACACCGCCGCGGTTTGTCCGCCGAAGAGAACCATGAAGTTCGCGACACTGGAAGTCCCATCCAAGCACGCGGTGGTGTCGGCGGTCGGTTGAAATAGGTGTAGATTCCCACTGAAACCGACAGTTGGCGCCCCGGCGATCCCGGAATCAGCGTACGGCCCTTGGTAGTGACGACGAGCATGATTGCCGACCGATGTGTAGTAGCCTCGAATCGGATTTGATGCGCGATTGAGCTCGGTCGCCGTGTTAACCGATATCGAGCTCGATTGGTCGTACGCGAGGCCGAACCAGGCGATGTCATCGATGACGATGTCGCTGATTGCGGCCAGGTAATCGACAGCCGCCATGAACTCAAGGTCGGTCGCGAAGTTGGCAAAGCGGAGGTTTGCGTCTGGCGCGATGTCGTGCACGATCTCCAGCATCGCGGTCCCTTCGGCTCCTTTGCTCCCGTTGGACAGTCCGGCTTCCAGGTCGCCGTCGGCGCGGAACGACACGGCCGTAACGCCTCCGGTGGTCGAGATCAGCTTGTCGCCGCCGTCTCGATTCAACGCCGATGCAGGGAGATCACCGGAAGCCAACGCGTCGGTGATGCCGAAGATGCCGTCCGATATCAGGCCAACCGTAACACCGGCGCCGGTGACGGAATATGTGTTGCGAAGGTCGTTGAACTGTAGCGCCGCGTCGCCCTCGGTGGGTCTCGATCCGGCGTTCGTGCGCCCATAGTTCGGCAGCCGCACGGAGGCAAGACCACAGCCCGTTTACGTCCGCAAGCCGGTCAACGGAGACCGTCAGCTGCACCAACTCACCCGACACGTTTTCGAGTTCGATCTGCGCGCCCAACGACTCCAAGTCGGCGATCGCGGTTGATCCGGGTTGAGCCAGGCGCACGTATAACTGAGCGCGACCGGCGTCGTCCATCCGCAACAATCCGCCGTCCAGCAGCGCCTGGACCCGCACATCACCAGGAGGTATGCCAGCAAACGATGCAGCGCGGCCTCGGCGCATCCGGGCGCCGTATTCAGCGAGGAGCGCGACGTTCGAGGAGAATTTCGCGTGTTTGACGGGCGTCGTCAGTGTGGGCGATGTTGTCGTAGCGAACTGGGCCTGGACCGGGGCGCCGGTCCATCCGGGCGAGACGCCAAACCAGGCGGATAATGCGACCGCCGTGCTGACAGCGGCCGCCACGAAAGAACCCCCGAGTATTCGACGACGATTGCCAACTGGAATTTCCACTCTCCCACAAACGCGACCGATGTCGCGCACGATGTTCAAGCATCGATTTTACCGCACAACCCTGCCGTCGGAAAGCGCGACTGGCGTCAGTTTGCGTGCTCGCATCGCGATCCCGAGATAACGAGCCGCGTATCTACGGATGGCTGCGAATGTGTGGACACGAATCAAGGCTTTGGATATAATGAAGTCGGTGCCCGAGCCCGCGAATGCAGGCAGTTTCAGACGCGTTCACGGCCATCGTGCCGAGGTGGTGGAATTGGTAGACACGCAGCGTTGAGGGCGCTGTGGCCGAATAGGCTGTAGGAGTTCGAGTCTCCTCCTCGGCACCAACCATCGCTCATTCTGTAGGCAGAATTATGTGGCGACGTAGCCAAGCGGTCTAAGGCGGAGGTCTGCAAAACCTCTATTCGGCGGTTCGAATCCGCCCGTCGCCTCCATCTTCCGGTTTCACGAAAAGACCTCCGAGATCACCTCGGGGGTTTTTGTATTTACGAGATTCGGCGATGCCGTTCCGTCACCGATTCCGAAGGATTTCGTCATGAAACCTAATTTGCCGTTGATTGCGCTGATATTCGGGTTGGGTATCGCGCTAGGCGGCCTGATTCGGCTGCTCAGAAGCGACGACCTCGCCCTCCCGATATTCCTGATGGCGTCAGGCGTGTTTTGCGCGGTTGCGGCTTACGGTGCGCTCGAGCGTCGCTAAAATGGCAGACAATTTAGGCGCGACGGAATTTCGGCGCCAAGTCCCAGACACGCCCGTAGACGTCAACCACTCGCAGTGAGTCCCCTCTCGCCCGAACCCCTGTGACATCGCAGGAGGCTTCAACGGCGCCCCACCAGCGTTTCTTTTTCGAAAGTATCAATTTTGACCGAGTGCCTAGACTTGAAAGCAGTTGCCACCGGAGCCGAAACTGGACAACACGGTCCGGTCGTGCCACGCACAGGACGGTGTTGGGAGTCTGTCGTCCTTTAATACGGCGGCGCCGGAAGTTGTATACGGCCCCTGCCTGGGAGATAATTGCTGCCCACCAGGATGAGAGGACCTCGATTCAACCTCGCCGATTCACCTCGATTTGAGCCGGGAGCTGAACGATATGCGACTGGTATTGACGAACGCCAACCTGATCGACTGCGTCGATCCCGGAGTCCGAACGGAGTGCAGCGTCTCCGTGGAGGACGGCCGCATCGTCGAGGTTCACGACGATGGCCGCTCTCCGCCCCTCGACGAATCGAATGTCGTCGATCTGGACGGAGGTTACCTGCTGCCAGGCCTGTGGGACGCCCACGTTCACCTTGAGCACCCACGGACGCCCGACGCCAATGTTGCTGAGTTGACGGTCCAATACGCGTACAACGCGGCCCGGGGACTTACCGAGGCGGGCGTGGTCGGTCTACGGACCGGAGGCACTCCGGCTTTCATAGACGTGGCGCTCAGAGACGCCTTCAACTCGGGGCAGCACGTCGGGCCCAGGATCTTCGCTGGCGGCTGGTTCCTGACTACCACGGCTGGTCATTTCCTAGCGTCGGGCGCGGCCCTGGAAGTCGACGGCGCCGATGGGTTCGTTAGCGCCGTACGGGATCAGATCCGCTCGGGCGTCGATCACATCAAGCTCAACCTCACCGGTGGAGTCATGGGTCCTTCGTGGGACCGGCACTGGCACTCCTTCTTCCTGCCCGAAGAGCTGGAAGCCGCCTTCGCCATCGCGAGCCAGCGTGGGTATCCGGTCATGGCGCACGCGGCCAGCCCACAGGCGGTGAAGGATGCGCTGAGGTTAGGCGCCCACTCGGTCGAACACGGCTACATCATGGACGACGAGTGCATCGAGCTCTTCCTCGAGAAGGACGCCTGGTACGTTCCGACCCTCGGGATCACGCACCTCACTCGCGACCAGGCCACGACGTCGTGGGAGCAGGAATGGGCTGAAGAGCGAGACCTTCCGTCCGATCTCGCTGAGAGAGCCGACGCGGCCACCGACGAACATCGCAAGTGGTTCCGGCGTGCCCTGGACTCTGGGGTGAAGATGGCTCTGGGATCCGACCTGCGGCCGCCGAGCCAGGCGGTGAACCTGGAGATGGGGTTGTGGGTGAAGGACGGGGCGAGCACGTGGCAGACCCTCGTTGCCGCCACCAGGAGCGCCGCCGAGTTATGCGGCGCCGGCGACGACCTGGGCACGGTCGAGGCGGGCAAGCTGGCGGACCTGATCGTCGTCCGAGACAACCCGCTCGACGACATCGAAAACCTGCGGAAGCTGGATTTTGTGTTCAAAGAAGGCCGGCTTGTGGCCGACCACAGGGAGGAGGCAAAATGAGGCTGCTCCTTCGAAACTGCTCGATCATAGACGCCAACGAGCCGGCGCCGCGCGAGAACGCCCACGTCATTGTGGAGGACGGGTCCATCGTCGAGGTTGGCGCCGGTGGAGCCGCGAGCGCCGATGAAACCATCGACCTCGGCGGGTCCTTCCTTCTGCCGGGTCTGTGGGACGTGCACACCCACCTCAAGTCGGGCACTTGGTCCGGCATGCCGTCCTATGAGAGCCCGGCCGAAGATGTACTGACCAATGGCCGCAACGCCATGGACGCCCTCGAGGCCGGCGTGACCTCGATGCGCGTCGTGGGCGTCCAGGGATGGGCGGATGTCGCGTGGAGAGAGGCGTTTGCGTCGGGACGGTTCGCCGGTCCACGCCTGTTCTGTTGCGGCACAATCCTGAGCCCGACGGCTGGCCATGGCGCGTCTCTCTTGCGTGTTTCCTCTGGATTAGCTGGAGACCTCGACGGCCCCGAGGCCTTCGTGAAGGCCGTTCGCACCAACATCAAAAACGGCGTCGACCAGACGAAGCTGCTAACCACCGGCGGCATCATGGGCGCCGGCCACGACGTGATGTCGGCGGGCATGATGCTCAAGGAGGAGATCGAGGCGGCCGCCCGCATCTCCATCCAGCGAGGCTTGCCGGTGGCTGCGCACGCCACGAACCCCGAGGGCGTCAAATGGTGCGTGGGCGCGGGCGCCCACAGCATCGAACACGGCTACATCCTCGACGAAGAGGCGGTGCGACTTATGGCAGAGCGTGGGACGTATTACGTTCCGACGTTGGCCCTCAGCCATCTCACCGCCGACCAGGCCGGCACTCCGCACGAGCGGGCCTACTGCGAGCGCAATCGACTCCCGGACGCCTTCCGCGAGCGCGCCAACCACTTCGCGCCGGTCCACGAGAAATCGCTCAGCATGGCTCTGGAAGCGGGCATCAACATCGCGTCGGGCTCCGACCAGGGGCCGCCCCGCGACGCCGCGTTGCTCGAAATCGAGCTTCTGGCCCGCTGCGGCCTCGGCGCCCATGGCGCCATCGTCGCCGCCACCAAGCACGCCGCCGAGGTCTGCCTGGCGGGCGACCGCCTGGGGACCGTTGAGCCGGGCAAACAGGCGGACCTTATCGCGGTCCGCGACAATCCCCTCGACGACATCAGCAACCTCCGCACCCTCAAGCTGGTCCTGAAAGAAGGCCGAGTCGTCGTCGACTACCGAGGAGATTAGGCAGAGTAGGCGGCGCGATGGACATCGACGCCTTCGCCTGGGAGCTCAGCGAAGGGATCGCGGCCGGTAGTTCGACAATCCCGCTACGAGACCGGAGTCCGATTCAACGCGAAGTTCAAGTGCAGACTCGTTGGCTGGCAGCCTTTGGGACCTCTTCGAGGCGCCAGGCGCGAAGCCTACGCTGAGCGAATTCCCACCCAATGACGGCCCGGTCGATGCGCGCGCCTCTATCGTTCCGCCTTGATTTTGTCCAGCTCTTCTTCCAGAACCTCGGCGTCGTACCCGAGTTCCAGCGCTCGATCGGCGTCGCTCTGGGACTCCCCGTCCTGACCCAGTTCGGCGAACGCCATCGCTCGCACCGCGTAGGCCGGAGCAAATTGAGGGTCGAGGCGAATCGCCTCGTTGAGATCGTCGATTGCGTCCTGGGTTCGGCCGAGTTCACCGTAGACGCTTGCTCGGTTCGCGTATGCGATCGTGAACGTAGCGTCGAGGCGAATCGCAGCATCGAAGTCCTCGATGGCGTTGTCGTATTGACCGACGCTGTCGAGCACGCTGCCGCGGCTTGCAAACGCTCGGGCGTCCGCGGGATTGAGACTGATGGCTTTGTCGAGGTCGTCGATGGCGTCGTAATACTGGCGAATATTCGCGTACGACACGCCCCTGTTGCGGTAAGCTTCCGCGTGCGACGGGTCTATGGCGAGGGCTCGGCTGTACCGGGTAACGGCAGTTCTGAAGTGGCCTTGTCCTTGCGCAGTCACGCCTGCGAAATAGTGCTCGTCGGCGTCGCTCAAGTTCCCGCAAGCAGCCGCCAGCACGGCTGCAAGAACGAACACTATCGCCGGAATTGACTTCTTACCCATACTCCGCTCATTAACACCTTGTCCACCATCCACGGTTCGGCGGCGCCGATGACGGCCACGCTAAGATTCGAGGCGCGGTCCATGTTGTTACGTCCATTATCTCCCGAAACGCCCGTCCAGGTGTTAGCGTTGGCGACTTGCACGGCGCCGGCACGAAATTTGCGTGCCAGACAAGTTGTCGGAGCATCAAGCGTGAAGCGAAAACTGCAATCAGTTGGCGTGATGTCCGGAACGAAGGTTGCTGCCCACGGCGGACTTCGCCGAACAGACGGCGACAGGGCGACGTTGCCG
>PVBE012113237.1_pt1 | contig 47324 bp, 44 predicted proteins | sample 1631181 | NCBI WGS metagenome assembly PVBE01 (sample SAMN08397723, study PRJNA350692) | Marine metagenome, whole genome shotgun sequencing project. | isolation source: water | place: Pacific Ocean | collected 2012-04
CCGGCATCGCGTTATATTTTTCGCTCGCCGTCGAACCGCCGCCCTGAACCGGGCCGCTCTGGTTTGCGGCGGCGGCGTTGGCGGCGCTGGCTGCGCGGCGGCGCGACATCGTCTTTGCGGGGCTGGCTGCACTGGCCCTGGCGGGGGCGGGATTTTCGGCCGCCCAGTGGCGCAGCGCCTCGGTCGCGGCGCCGGTGCTGGAACGCGGCCTCGAATGGGTGTGGGTGACGGGACGGGTTCTGGAGATCGAAGCGCGCCAGTCAGGCCAACGGCTGGTCCTGGGCGAGGTTTCGGTTTCGCGTCTCGATCCTGCGCGCACGCCGGCCCGTGTGCGGATTACCGACCGGATCGGCGATTCGGGTGTGCGCCCGGGCGATGTCATCCGCGTCCGCGCCGACCTGATGCCGCCGCCCGCCCCGGCCGCACCCGGCGCCTTCGACTTCGCGCGCATGGCGTGGTTCGAACGCTTGGGCGCCGTCGGCTTCACGCGCTCGCGCGCGCAAATCGAACCGGCGGCCTGGCGGCCTTGCGGCAACAGGCCAGCATTCGCATCCGCGCGGCGCTGCCGGGCGATACCGGCGCCATCGCCGCCGCCCTGATGACCGGCGACCGGGGCGCCATCTCCGACGGCGCGCTGGCGGCGATGCGGGACGCTAGGCTCGCCCATTTGCTGGCGATTTCGGGCCTCCACATCGGCCTGTTCGCAGGGCTGATCTTCTTCGGTCTGCGCGCGGGTCTGGCGCTGATCCCGGCGCTGGCGCTCAGATTCCCGATCAAGAAATGGGCCGCTATCGGTGCCCTGATGGGAGCGCTCTTCTATCTGCTGATGACGGGGGCCACGGTGCCGACCCAACGCGCCTTCATCATGGCGGCCATCGTTCTCGCCGGCGTACTTCTCGAGCGTAACGCGATTTCGATGCGCAACGTGGCGCTGGCGGCGCTGGCGGTCCTGCTGATGGCGCCCGAAGTTCTGCTGGGGGCGAGTTTCCAGATGTCGTTTGCAGCCGTCGTCGCCCTGGTTGCCGCCTACGAACTGCGCCCCCGCGATGGCATTCTCGGCCCGGGTTGGCGGCGGCGGCGGGTCCTGGTTTATGCCCTCGGGGTCGCCGTCACGACGTTGATCGCAACAGCCGCCACCACGCCCTTCGCCGTTTATCACTTCAACCGGCTGGTGCTCTATGGGCTGGCCGCCAACCTGATCGCGGTGCCGCTGACCGCACTATGGATCATGCCGTGGTCGATCGTCGCATTTGCGCTGATGCCGTTCGGCCTCGAAGGGCTGGCGCTGGCGCCGATGGGGCTCGGCATCGATGCGGTGGTGTGGTCGGCAAGCTCGGTCTCGTCGTGGCCGGGCACCGTGCAACTGGTACCGGCGATGCCGATGTGGGGTCTGGTGCTGACGGCCGTGGGCGGGCTTTGGCTCCTGTTGTGGCGCGAACGCTGGCGCTGGTGTGGGGTGGGCGCGGTGATGGCCGGAATGCTGTCGCTTGCCGCCGCAAACCCGCCCGATATATTCATCAGCCGCGACGCCGACCAGGCCGCTGTGCGATTGCCGGGCGGACCCTATGTTTCCGGGCGCCGCAACACCTTCGACGCCGAACTGTGGCTGCGCCGGAGCGGACTCAAGTCGGCGGAGATCTGGGGCCGGGCCAGCGATGCGGCCCGGTGCGACGGGCAGGGATGCACTGCCGGCGCCGGTCAAGACCTGATCGCGTTTGCCCGCAGCCGCGATGCCCTGGAAGAGGATTGCCGCCGCGCCACCATCGTCATTGCCGCCGTGCCGGTGCGCGGGCGCTGTCCGTCGGCGCGGCTGGTGATCGACCGATTCGACGTCTGGCGCGAAGGCGCTCATGCGGTATGGCTGTCGGGGGACCGGATTCGGGTTAAGACTTCAGCCGAAGTCCGTGGCCTAAGACCTTGGGTAGAAACAAAAAACCGAGACGATTAAGCGCTGCGAATAGGGCTACCGAAGCACCGCCGGCTTTCGCCCGGCGGTAGCGTGCGCGTACCTTGCGTCAAGCAATCAAGCATCGAACGCCCCCGCATGAGGGCTCAAACGGCTCGTGGCGGCGCGGTCGCCCGGCGGGCGGCCACGCCCGTTCGCGCGCCGCTCGGGTCACGAGGCAGGCGAGTTAGTACTGCCGGATCAGGCCGACCAGCTTGCCCTGGATCCTCACCCGGTCGGGCGGGAAGATGCGGGTTTCGACAGCTTCGTTGGCGGCTTCGAGAGCGACCGAATTGCCTTTGCGGCGCAGGCGCTTCAGCGTCGCCTCTTCGTCGTCCACCAGCGCCACGACGATGGAGCCGTTGTCGGCCACGTCGCCGCGTTCGATGATCGCCACGTCGCCGTTGAAGATGCCGGCGTCGATCATCGAATCGCCTTCGATCTCCAGGGCGTAATGCTCGCCGCGCCCGATCATGGCGGCCGGGATGGCAAAGCGCCGTTCGGGATCGCGCAGCGCCTCGATCGGGGTGCCGGCGGCGATTCTTCCGTAGAGCGGCAGATCGACCGTGCCATCGGAGGATGTTGCCGGCGGGCTCAAGCCCGACAGCGCCTCGCCGAAGCGGCCTTCGATCACGCTCGGTGCAAACGGCCGCTCTGAGCTTGTGTACGCCGGTACCGTCGATTCGGGCAGCCGCAGCACCTCAAGCGCGCGCGCCCGGTGCGGCAAACGGCGGATAAAGCCGCGTTCCTCCAGCCCGGTGATGAGGCGGTGGACGCCGGATTTGGATTTGAGGCCGATCGCATCCTTCATCTCGTCGAAGGAGGGCGGCACGCCGCCGCTTTCGAGGCGGTCGCGGATGAACAGGAGAAGTTCGTGCTGCTTCTTGGTCAACATGGCGTCGGACCTCTCATCGGCCGCGGCAGGCTCATGAAGGCAACCGCCGCGAACAAATGCAAAACATCACCAGATGTTCTACATAGGTTCTTTTTCGCCGTCAATACCTGGTAGAGGAGGGCGGGGGCCGCTGGCTAGTGCAGCCAGCCGTTCTGGCGCACTTGCGGCGCGGGGCGAAGACAGCTCGGAACGCGCGGGTTCAGAGGGTCGGTGCGCCCGTCAAGGGGATCATTTCGGTCAGATCCCCGGCCTTGGCAGCAGGGGCGTGCGGCGCGCGAATCACCAGGCAATCGCTCTCGGTCAACAGCCGCAACATGCTCGAATCCTGTTTTTCGAACGGCACCGCCACCGTTTCTCCGCCGGGGCCGGGTTCGAGTCTGGCCCGCAAATAGTCTTGGCGGCGGTCGTTGGGCTCGAGGTCGCGCCCCAGACGGACGGTGCGGACCGAATCGGCGTCGGCCCCACGCCCGAGCAGTTTGGCCAGCGCCGGCACCACGAACACCAGTCCGCACACCAGCGACGAAACTGGGTTTCCCGGCAGCCCCAGCATCGGGGTTTCGCCGATGCGGCCGAACAACAGGGGTTTTCCGGGGCGCATGGCGATGCGCCAGAAATCGACCTGAAGCCCGCGCTCGCCGAGTACGCTTTGAATAAGGTCGTGGTCGCCCACCGAGGCCCCGCCGAGCGTAATCAGCAGGTCGGCTCCGCGCGCGCCCGCCGACATCGCCAGCAGTGACTCGCGACTGTCGAGCGCAATGCCGAGGTCCAGCGCCTCGCCCCCGTGGGCACGGATCATTGCCGCCAGCGCCAGCGCATTCGAGGAGGCAATCTGGTTGGGACCGATGGGATCGCCCGGCCGCACGATCTCGTCGCCCGTTGCCAGCAGCGCAACGCGCGGTTTACGCGTCACCTCGAGCCACGGCACGTTGGCCGCCGCCGCCAGCCCGACCTCGCGGGAACCGAGCGCGACGCCAGCGCTCAGTAGCACCTGTCCGGCGGCGAAATCGAGACCGGCCGGGCGGATGTACTTGCCCGCGGGCGCCGTCTCCTTGATCGTGATGCGCTCGCCTTGGGTCTCAGTATCTTCCTGGATGACGATGGCGTCGGCCCCGGCCGGAACCGGGCCGCCGGTGAAAATGCGCACGCACTCTCCCGCAGCGATGGCGCCCTCGAAGGCGGCGCCCGCCGGCGCCGTCCCGATCTGCGTCAGCGTCGCCGGCACGGTGGCAACGTCTTTGGCGCGCACCGCGTAGCCGTCCATGGCCGACACCGATACCGGCGGCTGGGTGACGCGCGCGGTGATGTCCCTGGCCAGCACACGCCCCGCGGCCTCGGCGATGCCGACCGATTCGGATGGCAGCGGCGACAACGCCTCGACGATCCGCGTCCGCGCGTCGGCGACCGGCATCAGGGCAGGGGCTTCGCTCATGTTCCGGGCGCGGTCCAGGTGCCGGATTTGCCGCCCGCCTTGTGCACGAGGCGCACGTCCGTGATCGTCATGGCGCGGTCCACTGCCTTGCACATGTCATAGACGGTCAGCGCCGCTACCGAAGCCGCCGTCAGGGCCTCCATCTCGACGCCAGTACGGCCAGTCAGGCGGCAGGTGGCAACGATGTCGACCGCGTTGCGGTCCTCCTCGCACGTCAACTCGACCGAGACATGCGAAAGCGTAAGCGGGTGGCAGAGCGGGATCAGGTCGGCGGTCTTTTTGGCGGCCATGATGCCGGCGAGCCGCGCCACGGCCAGTACGTCGCCTTTATTGTGCCTGCCGCCGGAAATCAGTTTCAGCGTTTCGGGCTGCATCAGAATGCTGGCGGCGGCGGTCGCGGTCCGCTCGGTTTCATCCTTGGATGAGACATCGACCATGCTGGCGCGGCCGTGCTCGTCGAGATGGGTGAGTTTCGCCATGTCAGGCAGCAGGCCTTGCGGGCACCATGCGGGCGCGGCCGTGCTCGTCGGGATGGGTGAGTTTTGTCATATCAGGCGCTCGCCGTCTGGTTTTCCCGCGCCAGCAGCGCCACTGTCGCCGCCGCCACATCGGCCTGGCGCATCAGGGATTCGCCGACCAGAAAACAGTCTGCGCCGGCCACCGACATACGGGCAAGGTCGGCCGGGCGCGCCAGACCGCTTTCGCACACGAGCGTTGCGCCTTCGGGCGCCATCGGTGCGAGGCGTTCGGTGGTCGAAAGATCGACGGCGAGGCTCTTGAGATTCCGGTTGTTGATCCCGATCAGCCGCGAGTCGAGCCGGTGCGCGCGTTCCATCTCCGATTCGTCATGAACTTCGATCAGCACGTCCATGCCGAGCGCCGCCGCCGCCTGCTCCAGTTCCGCCGCCTCGGCGTCGGTGAGCGCGGCCAGAATCAGCAGAATACAATCGGCGCCGATCGCGCGCGCCTCCGCCACCTGATAGGGGTCGAGCATGAAGTCCTTGCGCAGCACCGGCAGCGGCGCGGCGGCCCGGGCGGCGGCGAGATATGAATCCTTGCCCTGAAAATAAGGACCGTCCGTCAGCACCGAAAGGCACGCGGCCCCGCCAGCATGATAGGCGCGCGCCAGCGCCGGTACGTCGAAGTCGGCGCGGATCAAGCCCTTGCTGGGCGAGGCCTTCTTGATCTCGGCAACAAGGCCGTAGGCGCCCAAGGCGCGGCGGCGTTCGAGGGCTGCACGGAAACCCCGCGGCGGCTCCTGCGCGGCTCCGGTCTCGGCCAGTTCTTCCACCGTCACCGCAGCCTTGCGCGCGGCGACGTGGGCGCGCTTGTCAGTGCAGATTTTTGTCAGCACGCCGGTCATGAAGTCCCCGAATTGCTGATCTCGATCAGGGCTTCGAGCGCCTTGCGCGCCTGGCCCGAATCGATCGACTCGGCGGCGAGGCTTGCGCCCGTTTTCAGATCCTCCGCCCGCCCGGCGACGATCAGCGCCGCCGCCGCATTGAGGCAGACGATGCCGCGGAAGGCGCCGAGATGACCGTCGAGCACAGCACTGATCGCCAGCGCGTTGGTTTCGGCGTCGCCGCCTTTCAGGTCTTGCGGCTCGCAGGTTTCAATTCCGGCATCGGCAGGCGAGACCTCGAACGTTCTGACCTCCCCGTCGCGGAGTTCGGCGACAAAGCTCGGGCCCGTGGTGGTGATCTCGTCGAGGCCGTCCGAGCCATGCACCACCCACGCCCGTTCCGAGCCCAGGTTTTTCAGAACATGCGCCAGAGGTTCGACCCAGCCGCGCGAAAAGACGCCGATCAACTGCCGCCGCGCGCCGGCCGGGTTCGAGAGCGGCCCCAGAAGATTGAAGATCGTGCGGGTGCCGAGTTGCGCCCGCGCCGGTCCGACGTGCATCATGGCGCCGTGGTGGCGCGGTGCCATCAGGAAACAGATGTTGGCCTGCCACAGCGATTTTCGCACCAGAGTCATGTCGGCTTCGATATTGACGCCAAGCGCGGCGAGCACGTCGGCGGCGCCGGTCTTCGACGACTGCGCCCGGTTGCCGTGCTTGGCCACCGGGACACCGACGCCGGCGACGACAAAACTGGTGGCGGTCGAAATGTTGTAGCTGCCTGAAGCATCGCCGCCGGTGCCGCAGGTGTCGATGGCGCCCTCGGGCGCATCGATGGCGAGCGCCTTGGCGCGCATCGTCAGCGCCCCGCCGGTGATTTCGTCCACGGTTTCGCCGCGCAGCCGCAGCCCCATCAGAAAGGCGCCGATCTGCGCCTCGGTCGCCGCGCCGGTCATCATGATGTCGAAGGCCTGTTGGGCGCGGGGAATACCCAAGGTTTCGCCGGCGGCGACAGCGGCAAGAATATATTTGAAATCGGTCGCGCTCATGAATGCCCTGCGGTGCCCCTCGGGCGGCCCGGAGAGGCCACTCGGTCCTTCGGTTCAAATACCATGATTTCAATTCGTTAGCGGAGTTTTTTGAGATGGTTCCTGGCCACGGTCGGAACCGGGCACGGACCTGAGGGGGATGAGAAAATCAGGCCATTGAGGGAGCGTCAAACCGCGGTACCCGCAAACCTTGACCTTCCTGTAACGGGAAGGTCATATAAGGTCAATCTGCTGAAACCCCGGCACCGGAAAGCCTATGGCAATCCTCGATACCGACGACCGGCAAGAGGCCGCGAACACCGATTCGCCCCCTGAAGCGGCCGCGCCTACGGCCCGCGGCGGCAGCGATGCCGCGCCCGCCAATCAAGTTGAAGCGGCCCAATCCCGGATCGTTCTCCCGGTCGAAGGCATGACCTGCGCCTCGTGCGTCGGGCGGGTCGAGAGGGCACTGGCGAAAGCGTCCGGCGTGCACGAAGCGCGCGTCAACCTCGCGTCTGAGCAGGCGGAAGTGCTTTTCGATCCCGGCCAATCGGGCGCCGAGGCGCTCGCCGAGGCAATCCGCAAGGCCGGTTACACGGTGCCGGAACGCATCTCCGACCTCGATATCGAGGGCATGACCTGCGCCTCGTGCGTGGGCCGGGTCGAGAAGGCGCTCGGCAAGGTCGCGGGCGTCGAATCCGTCGAGGTCAATCTTGCCAATGAAACCGCGCGTATCACCGGGGTCGGCGGCGTCGTTGACAACGCGCGTCTGGTCGCGGCCGTCAAGAAGGCGGGTTACGGCGCCGAGGCGCGTTCACGCGACAAGGATTCGGCGGTCGAGGCCGACGCCCGGACGCGGGCAAAGGCGAGGCGCGAACTCGTGTTCCTGGTGCTGGCGGCGGTTTTGACCGTCCCCCTGGCTGCGCAAATGGTCTGGCGGTTCTCCGGCGTCGCGTTCGTCCTGCCGGTGTGGGTCGAGATCGCGCTGGCGACGCCGGTGCAATTCGTATTCGGCTGGCGGTTCTATGTCGCCGGCTTCAAGGCGGTTCGCGCGGCCACCGGCAACATGGACCTGCTGGTCGCGCTCGGCACTTCGGCAGCTTACTTTTTCAGTCTCTTCTTGGCTGCATATCCCGAGTTTTCCGAGGCGGGACACCTCTATTTCGAGGCCGCTGCCGTCGTTATCACACTGGTCCTGCTGGGCAAGTGGTTCGAGACTCGGGCCAAGCGCAGCACCACGGTGGCGATCCGGGCGTTGACGGGGTTGCGTCCCGAGACGGCGCGCGTTGTGCGTGATGGCGTAGACACCGAAATCGCGATTGCCGAGGTTGGCAGCGGCGATCTTGTCATCGTACGGCCGGGCGAGCGGCTGCCGGTCGATGGCGTGGTCGAAGAGGGCCACAGTCACGTCGATGAGTCTCTGATTACCGGCGAAAGCCTGCCGGTCGAAAAAATCCAGGGCGAACACGTCACCGGCGGCGCCATCAACGGCACCGGTCTGCTCAAGGTTCGGGCGACCGCAGTCGGCGAGGATTCGACCCTTGCGCGCATCATCCGCCTGGTCGAGGGCGCACAGGCGAGCAAGGCGCCGGTGCAGCGGCTGGTCGACAAGATCAGCGCGATCTTCGTGCCGGTGGTGCTGGCGATTTCGATTGTGACATTCATCGGGTGGTGGGCGGTTGGCGGCGATTTCACGCTCGCACTGCTGGCGGCGGTGTCGGTTCTGGTCATCGCCTGTCCGTGCGCGCTCGGGCTCGCCACGCCGACCGCGATCATGGTCGGCACCGGCGTTGCGGCCAAGGCTGGAATCCTGATCAAGGACGCCGAGGCGCTGGAACGCGCCCACCGCATCCAGGTGGTCGTTCTCGACAAGACCGGAACTCTCACCGAAGGCCGCCCGGCGGTCACTGAAATGGTGGCGGCGGTTGAGGGCGGGGCTGCCGAACTGCTTAGCCTGGCCGCGGCCGCGCAGAGCGCGAGCGAGCACCCGCTGGCTCATGCGGTTCTGCAAAAGGCCGAAGATGAGGGGTTCGTCCTGGCTGCGGTCTCGGACTTCCACAGCGTTACCGGTCAGGGTCTGACGGCGGTGGTCGATGGCTACTCGCTTGCTCTCGGCAACCGCCGCCTGATGGAAGGGGCGGGGATCGGCACCGGCGATCTCGAAGACCGGGCACAGGATCTCGAACGGGAAGGCCGGACGGTGATGTGGCTGGCCGAGACCGGCGAGACGGCGCGCCTGATTGGAATTATCGCGGTCGCCGATCCGATCAAGCCTTCGGCGGTGGCGGCGGTCGCCCGGTTGAAGGCGCTCGGCGTCGAAACCGTCATGATGACCGGCGACAACCGGCGCACAGCCGAGGTGGTGGCTCGCCAAGTGGGCGTTGACGGTGTTCTCGCCGAAGTGCTTCCCGAAGGCAAAGCGGCGGAAGTCGAAAGGCTCAAGGGCGAGGGAAAGATCGTGGGCATGGTCGGCGATGGCATCAACGATGCGCCGGCGCTCGCCGCCGCCAACATTGGCATTGCTATGGGCACCGGCACCGACGTTGCCATGCAGACGGCGGGCGTGACCCTGATGCGTGGCGATCCGGCGCTGGTTGCCGCCGCCATCGACGTCAGCCGGGCAAGTTACAACAAGATCCGCCAGAACCTGTTCTGGGCCTTCATCTACAACATCATTGGCCTGCCGCTCGCTGCTTTCGGTCTGTTGAGCCCGGTGATCGCGGGAGGCGCGATGGCCTTTTCGAGTGTCAGCGTGGTTACCAATTCGCTGCTGCTAAAGCGCTGGCGCGCGAAGCTCTAGCGCAAATCCCGAGCCGGCGGAATCGCCGGCGACGACGATTTGCGTTCTATGTCAAAGGGACAGAGCTTTTCGCGTGAGCGCATGCGAACGGGAAAAGCTCTAGTGGTTCAATTCCGAAATTTAGACCCGATGAAATTGGATACAAATGTCGAAAAGAATTGAGCACAAACAAAAAGTTAGCCTGGTGGTGCGGGCTGACATTAAGAGACAGAAATGGCAGAGTGGCACCACGAGGAGGGATTCGTCATGAACATCGGCGACGCGGCCACGGAAACCGGCGTGACGGCCAAGACCATCCGCTATTACGAAAGCATCGGCCTGATCCCGCAAGCGGCCCGCACCGGCAGCGGTTACCGGCAGTTCTCCGACAAGGACGTCAAGACGCTGCACTTCATCAAGCGCGCCCGCAGCCTCGGCTTTAGTGTCGAGGCCATTGACGAACTGTTGTCGCTTTACCGCGACCACAACCGCGCCAGCGGCGACGTCAAGGCGATCGCTCAGTCGCGGATTGCCGACATCGAAACCAAAGTCGTAGAACTCGAATCGATGAAGGCGACGCTCGCCCACCTGGTCCATCGTTGCCACGGCGACGACCGGCCCGACTGCCCGATCCTCGACGATCTTGCCGGCGACAATTGATCCGGTAATGGTGACGATCGCCATGAAACTCCGGGCCCTGGCCCTCGCCGTTGTGGCCACCGCCCTGCTCGCCGGCGCCCCGGTGCATGGGGACGACAGGCTTGGGGACGAAAACCGCATCCTCCTTCGGACCGCGGCCCGCGCCCCGGACGGTCAATCCACCGGTCCCGCCACACCGGCGTGGGTTCGTTACGCAGCGGCCGTGCCGGCGACGGCCAAAGCGCCGATGATCGCGCTGGTGATCGACGACGCCGGTCTCAACCGGGCCCGCACGGAACGCGCGATGGCGCTGGGTGTCCCGTTGACGATGGCATTCATGACCTATGCGCCGGACCTTATCGGTCAAAGCACCATGGCGCGGCGCCTTGGCCACGACATCATGCTGCACGTCCCGATGGAGGCGACGGACGACGCGCCCGATACCGGCCCGCGACCGCTGCTGACCGGCTTGCCGGAGGACGACTTCGATGCGCGCCTGAACTGGCATCTGTCGCGACTCGGAGGGTATGTCGGGGTCAACAACCACATGGGCAGCCGCTTTACCGCCGACCGCGACGGCATGGACCGCCTGATGGCGGAACTGTCACGGCGCGGTCTGATGTTTCTCGATTCGCGCACCACGTCTGAAACCCGCGCCCCTGGCAGCGCCAGCCGCAACGCCGTGCCATTGCTGTCGCGCGATGTGTTTCTCGACAACGACCGCGATGCCGCCTCGGTTCGCCGGCAGCTCGATACCGTGACGCAAATCGCACGCGCCAGAGGTTTTGCCATCGCCATCGGCCACCCGTGGCCGTGGACGCTGGAGGCGCTCGAATCCTGGCTGCCGGAAGCGCAGACTCAAGGATTCAGCTTCGTTCCCGTGACCGCCCTGTTGCGGTCATCTATCCGATCGGCGAACTAGCCGGAACACGAAAGGAAGCCACCATGACAGAAATCTATCTCGTCGGCGGCATGACCTGCTCGCACTGTGCCGAGACCGTCACAAACGCGATCAAGACGCGCGAAACCGGCGCCGACGTCAGCGTCGATCTCGAAAGCGGCAAGGTCGAAGTCGCGGCCGGCCCCGACGAGGCCGCCATCATCGAGGCGGTCAAGGACGCCGGATTCGAATACAAGGGCGCGGCGTAACTGTCCTTACAACCCGCCTACGGGGCGTTGCGGCAGCTGAGTACCGCTCCCGCCCAGCGGGGCGGAGGCGGACCCCGTGCCGGTCAGAAACGCATCGTTGCTGACCAGCGAATCGAACACACCCTGATTGATCGTTATCGGGTAGCGGCGCTGGATTGCGTTCTGGTATTGCTGCAACAGGTCGCCGATGAAGGCGCCGGCCAGCGCATCCCGTATCTGCGCCAGCGCCACCACGTCGGCGGTCACATCCGCGGTCCGAACGTCGTCCAGCCGCGCCAGTGCGTATCCGCCACCGCCGGGCGTGCCCGAGATATCGACGCCGCCGATATCGAACTCGAACAGGCGTCCAATTAGATAAGGCGAGAGCGAAGCATCGGGGCTGGCGCCGCCGCGCGTGAACGGTTCGGTGCGGAAGGGGACCGCGCCGTATTCACCGGCGACCGCAGCGAAGGCGGCGCCGCCTTTCAGCTTTTCGAATGCCGCGCGCGCGCGCGCCTCGGCCCGGCGCAGGCGTTCTTCGGCCATCCAGTCCGCCAGCACCGCCTCGCGCACGGTTTCGAGCGGCCGCAAGGCGGGTTCGGTTTTGGCATCGACGCGAATCAAGAAATATCCCCCGTCGGGAGCTTCCTGCGGCGAGGATTCGATGCCGATGTCGGCGGAGAACACCAGCGGAATAAACTGGTCGGGCGAGGGAATCCCGCTCACGGGTTCGCCATTTGTGTCGCGACCGGATTGGTCGATCGCGGCGATATATTTCGTCGTCAGGCCTTCGGCCTGGGCCGCCGAATCGAGCGTCGAACCGCCTGCCAGATCGTCCTCGATCCGGTTCGAAAGTTCATACACTTCATCGAGTGCTCGGGTGAGCGCCATGGCGCGGCGCAGAGGTTCGCGGATCTCGTCGAGCGGCCGCGGGCCTTCCGGAATTACCTCCGTGACCCGGAACACATGCCAGCCAAATCCGGACTCGAGCGGTTCGCTGACGGCGCCCGTGTCCATGACGAAGACGTTACTGGCAATCTCTTCGGACAGATCCTCACGCACCACCTCGCCGAGCGCGGTTCCGCCCGTGTTGACCGCGCCCGTCGCCTCGGCCACGGCGGCAAAGTCTTCGCCGGCCTCGATCCGGACGCGCGCCGAGCGCGCCGCATCTTCCGAATCGTAAAGCAGCATCTCCGCGACCCGCCGCTCCGGAAGCGAAAAATCGTCGAGCCGCAGGCGATATTCATCCTCGACCTGCGCATCGCTGATTTCCAGAGATTCGGCCACGGACTGGGCCGTCAATTCGAGGACCGTGACGGCGCGGTACTCGGGCGCGGTGTAACGCGCGCCGTTGTCCAGATGATACTGGGCGAGGGTGCCGTCGCTGGGATCTTCGATTCCGGTGATGGAACCTGCCTCGATCACAAAGATTTCGGCGATGCGCTGCTCTTCGCGGTAGCGGTACACCGGCTCGACGATCTGATCGGGGGCGATCGATCCCGCGAGCAAACTGGACACAACCTGATCGCGGGCGAGATCGCGCCGCACCAACAGCTCGAACCCTGCTGTGGTCATTCCGTTCTGGAACAACACCGTGTCGTAGACGGACCGGTCGAATTGCCCATCCGTCTGAAACAGGACATTCGAAAAGATGTCACGGCGCATCTGCCGGTCCGAAACACCAACGCCATACCCATCGGCCACTTCCAGCAAAAGCGTCTCGGCCAGAAGGGTCTGCAATGTCCGCTCCGGGATCTGGAACTGGCGCGCGGCGGCGGCACTGATCGGGCCGCGCAGCCGTTGCTCCCAGAACTGCGCCTCGCGCGAATAGGCGAGTGCATATTCGTCGATACCGATATCGCGCCCGCCGACGCTGGCGATCGATTCGGAGTTGTCGCGGTTGCGGAAAATGTCGCCGACGCCCCACACCGCAAAGCTGAGAATCAGTAGGCCGATGAAGATTTTGGCGACCACGGAGGCCACCCCTTGGCGAAGCGCATTCAGCATTTACGGGACCCGCTTTCCGGCAGATTAAATAACCGGCCGGAGCATAGGATGCGGCGCGGCCAGCGGGCAAGGCGCAGCGGCGCCGATTCGCCCGGACGCAGCCGTCTTTTCCGCCGCCGCGGCACAATTCTGGGTAACCTGCGGGTGATTGGCCGGAGGATCGGGCCCCGGATCGGGCAAGGGATCGGGCTCCGGATCGGGCAAGGGATCGGGCTCCGGGTTGAGCACGAGAACTGGCCGGCGATCTGGCCGTCGTGGCGCCGATTTGTTACACCTTCAGCGCTCCGCCCGCGCTCCGCTTGCACCTCGCCGCCCGTAACCTCCGGAATCCGATGACGAACCCGCCCAAGCCACTAATCGCCGGCAACTGGAAAATGAACGGGCTTTCCGGCTCGGGGCTCGCGCTTGCCCGCGATGTCGCCGGACGTGCGGTTGCCGCCGCCGGATTCTTCCACTGCGAGGTGCTGGTGTGCCCGCCGGCAACGCTGGTTCACGCCGTCGCCGAGGCGGTGGGCAGCGCCCTCGCAATCGGCGGACAGGACTGCCACGCCGGGGCAGTGGGCGCCCATACCGGCGACATCGGCGCTGAAATGCTGGCGGATGCGGGCTGCACTTATGTTCTGGTCGGCCATTCCGAGCGCCGTGCCGATCACGCCGAATCGAACGATACCGTGCACGCCAAGGCCGCCGCCGCCCACCGCGCCGGACTGACGGCGATCCTCTGTGTCGGCGAATCGGAAGCGGAACGCGACGCGGGCCGGGCCCTCGACGTGGTCGCAGATCAGATTGCGGGATCGCTGCCGAGCGTGGCGGCTGCCGAGAATACGGTGATCGCCTACGAGCCGGTTTGGGCCATCGGCACCGGCCGGACGGCGACGCCGGACGATATCGCCGGCGTGCACAAATTTATCCGCGAGACGATGGTGGCGCGGCTGGGCGGAGCGGGAAACGCGGTGCGAATTCTCTATGGCGGATCGGTCAAGCCCACCAACGCCGCCGAAATCCTGCGCCTTGCCAACGTCAATGGCGCGCTGGTCGGCGGCGCCAGCCTCGAGGCGGGCGATTTCTGGGCCATCGTCGAAGCCTGTCCGGCGCCCGGGTGACGATTGTCCGGGCTTGCAAGCGGCACTGGCAATCCCCTTATCGTCTGCTATAAAGGCGCCGTTTCGACGCCCCGGGACAGCCCAAGACCCGCCGGAATCATATGACTATTGTCGTTCTTGTCTTCCACGTGCTGATTGCGCTGGCACTTATCGGCGTCGTCCTGCTTCAACGCAGTGAAGGCGGCGCGCTCGGCATCGGCGGTGGGGCAGGCGGCGGCCTGATTTCGAGCCGCTCGGCCGCGAACGTGCTTACCCGCGCCACCGCTATCCTGGCCGCGACGTTCATGGCGACGAGTATTTTTCTGGCGATCATCGCCGGCACCGGCCGGGAACCCGCCTCGGTTCTCGACGCGCCGGCCGCAACGAGCGAAGAGGCCCCGGCCCCGGCGGCCCCTTCCGGCCCCGCCGTTCCGCGGCGCTGAGATGCGGCCGCGGCCGAATCAGCCCCTCTTTCAACCGTCACCCCAAGCCCCTCCGACCCCCGCGCCTATCGCGCCCCCGGTACCCCCCCTTGAGGCCCCAGTGCCCGATGTCCGGCGTGCGCTTCCGCGCGCATCAATCGTCCTATATGATGACCTTCCATGACGCGGTTCATTTTCATTACCGGCGGCGTGGTTTCCTCTCTCGGCAAGGGTTTGGCATCGGCGGCTCTGGGGGCGCTGTTGCAGGGACGCGGCTATTCGGTGCGGCTGCGCAAGCTCGATCCCTACATCAACGTTGATCCGGGCACGATGAGCCCCTACCAGCACGGCGAGGTATACGTTACCGACGACGGCGCCGAAACCGATCTCGACCTCGGCCACTACGAACGATTCACCGGGGTTTCCTCGCGCCGGGCCGACAACGTAACCACCGGCCGTATCTATCAGACCGTGATCGCCCGCGAGCGCCGCGGCGATTATCTCGGCGCGACCGTGCAGGTGATCCCTCACGTCACCAACGCGATCAAGGAATTCGTTGTCGCCGAAACCGAGGACACCGATTTCCTTCTGGTCGAGATCGGCGGCACGGTCGGCGACATCGAAAGTCTGCCGTTTCTCGAGGCGATCCGGCAGCTTGGCAACGAACTCGGACGCGAGTCCGCGCTGTTCATCCACCTGACGCTGATGCCCTTTGTCGCCGCCTCGGGCGAACTCAAAACCAAGCCGACCCAGCATTCCGTGAAGGAATTGCGCTCGATCGGGATTCAACCAGACGTCCTGCTCGTCCGCAGCGACCGCGAAATTCCCGATCCCGAACGCCAAAAGATCTCGCTTTTCTGCAACGTCCCTGTCGAAGCCGTCATTCCGGCGCGCGACGTCAAGACCATTTACGAAGTGCCGCTGCGCTATCACGACCAGGGCCTCGATGGCCAGGTACTGCGTATCTTCGGCATCACCGACCCGCCGCCGCTTGAACTTACGCGATGGGATACCATCGTCCAGCGTGTCACTCATCCCGAAGGAGCGGTGCGGATCGCCGTCGTCGGCAAGTACACCGCCTTGCAGGACGCCTACAAGTCGCTTGCCGAGGCGCTGACCCACGGCGGTATTGCCAACAACGTGGCGGTCGAACTGGCATGGCTCGAATCGGAACAATTCGAGTCTGAAAACGCGGCGCACCATCTCGAAGGCGTCGACGGAATTCTGGTGCCGGGCGGTTTCGGCGAACGCGGCACCGAGGGAAAGATCTCCGCCGTCACCTTTGCCCGCGAACACCGCGTGCCTTATTTCGGCATCTGCTTCGGCATGCAGATGGCGGTGATCGAGGCGGCGCGTAACCTGGCGGGCATCCCCGGCGCGTGCTCCTCCGAGTTCGGCGCCTGCGAGGAGCCCGTCGTCGGCCTTCTGACCGAATGGATGCACGGCAATGTGCGCGAGGTGCGAAACAGCGAGGACGGTCTCGGCGGCACCATGCGGCTCGGCGCCTATGACTGCGACCTCGCGCCCGAAACGCGGGCGGGCACACTCTATGGCCAGCCGCACATCTCCGAGCGCCACCGCCACCGTTACGAAGTGAATATCAATTATCGCGAGCGCCTCGAAAAGGCGGGGCTGGTGTTTTCCGGTATGTCGCCGGACGGGACGCTGCCCGAAATCGTCGAACTGCCCGACCACCCGTGGTTCGTGGGCGTGCAGTTCCATCCCGAGCTCAAATCTAAACCGTTCGAACCGCACCCCCTGTTTGCGTCGTTCATTCAGGCGGCGGTCGAACAGTCGCGGCTGGTGTGATGGCGAAGACGGATCAACGCCAAGTGCCGGTGGGGCCGGTGACGTTCGGCAACGAATTGCCGTTCGTGCTGATTGCGGGTCCGTGCGCGATGGAAAGCCGCGAACACGCGCTCGAGGTCGCTAGTGCCTTGCGCGGTGTGACCGCCGGACTCGGCATCCCCTTCGTCTATAAGACTTCCTTTGACAAAGCCAACCGCACGAGTTTGACCAGCGCGCGCGGCCTTGGCCTCGAGTCGACGCTGCCGGTATTCGAGGAAATCCGCGAATCGATCGGCTGCCCGGTGCTCACCGACGTTCACTCGCCGGACCAGTGCGCCGCCATCGCCGGGTCCGTGGATGTCTTGCAAATCCCGGCTTTCCTTTCGCGCCAGACCGACCTCCTGGTGGCGGCGGCCAAGACCGGCAAGGCCGTCAACATCAAGAAGGGCCAGTTTCTGGCGCCGTGGGACATGGAAAACGCGATCACCAAGGTGACCGATTCCGGCAACGCCAACGTGCTGGTGACCGAACGCGGCGCCAGTTTCGGCTACAACACGCTGGTTTCGGATATGCGCGCGTTGCCGATCATGGCGACCTTCGGCTGTCCGGTGGTATTCGACGCGACCCATTCGGTGCAGCAGCCGGGCGGGCAGGGCACCGCAACCGGGGGCGAGCGCGAATTCGTGGCACCCTTGGCGCGCGCAGCCGTCGCCGTTGGCGTTGCCGCCGTGTTTATCGAGGCCCACCCCGATCCCGACAACGCGCCGTCCGACGGCCCCAACATGGTGCCGCTCGACGAAATGCCGGCGCTCTTGAAAACGCTGAAGGCCATCGACGGGATTGCGAAATCCGGCGCGTCCTGAAATAAACCCTGCGATCAAACCGAACACCGTCCGAGGTCCGCCCATGACCGCCATCGTCGATATTCAGGCCCGTGAGATTCTCGATTCCCGGGGCAACCCGACCGTCGAGGTGGATGTCCAGCTCGAATCGGGCGCGCTCGGCCGGGCCGGGGTGCCGTCGGGCGCCTCCACCGGCCAGTACGAGGCGCACGAGAAGCGCGACGGCGGCACGCGGTTTGCCGGCAAGGGCGTCCGTAAGGCGGTCGAAGCCGCCAACGGAGAGATTTTCGACGCGATTTCGGGCATGGACGCGACCGACCAGGGCCTGATCGATCAGGCGCTGATCGACCTCGACGGAACGCCCAACAAGTCCCGCCTCGGCGCCAACGCGATCCTCGGGGTCTCGCTCGGCGTTGCCAAGGCGGCGGCCATTTCGCTCGGCCAGCCGCTTTACCGCTATGTCGGCGGCACCGGGGCCCACCTGTTGCCGGTGCCGATGCTCAATATCGTCAATGGCGGCGCGCACGCCCACAACCGGATCGACCTGCAGGAATTCATGGTAATGCCGTTGTCGGCGCAAAGTTTCGTGCACGCGCTCGAAATGGCGTCCGGCGTCATGGCCGAATTGCGCCGGCATCTGCGCGAGGCCGGACATTCGACCAACGTCGGCGACGAGGGCGGCTTTGCCCCCGATCTTGCCGGCAGCCGCGAGGCGCTCGATTTCATCATGAAGGCGATTGCGGACGCAGGCTTCACGCCGGGCGAAGATGTCGCGCTGGCACTCGACCCGGCGGCGACCGAGTTTCACAAGGACGGCGTCTACCACCTTGGAGGCACCGGCGAAAGCCTGGACGCGGCGGGGCTGGTGAAAATGTACGAGGGCCTGTGCGCCGACTATCCCATCGTCTCGATCGAGGACGGCATGGCCGAAGACGACTGGGAAGGTTGGGCAGCGCTGACCGCGGCGCTGGGCGGCAAGGTCCAGATTGTGGGCGACGATCTTTTCGTCACCAACCCGGTGCGGCTTGAGCGCAGCATCGACAACGGCGTCGCCAACGCGATCCTGGTCAAGGTCAATCAGATCGGAACGCTGACGGAGGCGATGCAGACGGTCGAGATTGCGCACAAGGCGGGCTACCGCGTGGTGATGTCGCACCGCTCGGGCGAAACCGAAGACGCGACCATCGCCGATTTGGCGGTCGCCACCAACTGCGGCCAGATCAAGACCGGCGCGCTGGCGCGCACCGACCGGCTCGCTAAATACAATCAGCTGTTACGCATTGAAGAGGAACTCGGACCCGCCGCCGTCTATGGCGGGGCTGCGGCGCTCGGGCGCTGAACGGGTCCGGTGCGGCACACCGCACCCGGCGTCGAGTGGCGCGTTGTTCCGTTCTGGATCCCGATCTGAATCCCGATCTGAATCAATGTGAGTCCCGGCGGCAACAGGGGCCGCCATTTCGCACCCCGGGCCTGGGCACGCTTGACCAACATGAATCGAATGTGATTCGATTTGCGCCATGGGGATCGCCCTCGAAATCAACCGCCGCCTCCGGCCTGCATGGCTGCCGTTCCTTGGCATTACGGCGGCGATCTATTTCGGTTACCACTTCGTCGAGGGTCAGCGCGGACTGATCGCCTGGATGAGCCTCAACGAGCGCATCGAGGCCGCACAAATTGAGCACGAGTTCTTGCTGAACGAGCGGTTGCAGGCCGAACACCGGGTCTCGCTGCTCGGTCCGGCGGGCCTCGATGCCGACATGCTCGACGAGCACGCCCGGGCGGTGCTGGGACTCGCGCGCAAGGATGAAATCGTGCTGCTCGGGCGCTGAGCCGGCCATTGACCTGGAAGTTGCCTCGGGTGGCGACCGGGGCAGCCAAAAGTGCGGATCGACGCCAATGTCGCGCCGCGGCGGATTAACCGTTTTTCGGTTAATTGCCGAATAACATATTAGTTACAATCATTTATTAGCCTTTTTCACTGCACAATTTCGGGGTGCGCGAGCGCCGATTGAGGCTATAGTTGCGCCCGCCGGGGGCCCGCCCGGCGCCAAACTCACCGGAACGCATGGCCAGAGCCGCAACCCCAAAGCCCGCCCGCAAGAAATCAGACGTCAAAGCCCCGGTCAAACCGGCGGCCTCGCCCGAGGAACTTCTCGGCTACTACCGCAGCATGCTGCTGATCCGGCGCTTTGAGGAAAAGGCGGGGCAGATGTACGGCATGGGCCTGATCGGCGGGTTCTGCCACCTCTATATCGGCCAGGAAGCGGTGGTCACCGGGGTCCAGGCGGCGCTGGAGGAGGGCGACGCGGTCATCACGACCTACCGCGACCACGGCCACATGCTGGCCTGCGGGATGGAGCCGCGCGGCGTCATGGCCGAACTTACCGGCCGGCGCGACGGCTATTCGCGCGGCAAGGGCGGTTCGATGCACATGTTCGCGCGCGAGAAGAATTTCTACGGCGGTCACGGCATCGTCGGCGCCTCGGTGTCGCTCGGCACCGGAATCGCCTTCGCCAACCAGTATCTCGACAGCGGCGAGGTCACTGTCGCCTACTTCGGCGACGGTGCCGCCAATCAGGGCCAGGTGTACGAATCTTTTAATATGGCGGCGCTGTGGAAGTTGCCGACGCTTTATGTGATCGAGAACAACCAGTACGCCATGGGCACCGCGGTCGCGCGCTCGACGGCGCAAACCAAACTGTTCAAGCGCGGCGAACCGTTCGGCATATCGGGCGCCCAAGCCGACGGCATGGACGTCCTGGCGGTGCGCGACGCGGCGAAAAAAGCCATCGCCTACTGCCGCGCCGGCAAGGGCCCCTACATTCTGGAAGCGATGACCTACCGCTACCGCGGCCATTCGATGTCGGATCCGGCGAAGTACCGCAGCCGCGACGAGGTCAACAAGATCCGCGCCGAACGCGACCCCATCAATCACGTCCGCGACGTGTTGCTGGCGGCGGGCATGGCCAACGAAGAGGCGCTCAAAGAAATCGACCACGAGATCAAGGCCGTCGTCACCGATGCCGCCGACTTCGCCCAGCAGAGCCCGGAGCCCGATCCGGCCGAACTCTATACCGACATCACCGTGGCGAACTAGGGCACGAACCGGATGCCTATTCCCGTCACCATGCCGGCACTGTCACCGACCATGACCGAAGGAACGGTCGCAAAATGGCTCAAGGCCGAAGGCGATGCGGTTTCCATCGGCGACGTGATCGCGGAAATCGAGACCGACAAGGCGACCATGGAGATTGAATCTCCGGGCGACGGTAAACTGGCCCGCATCGTCGTCGCTGAGGGCACCGAAAACGTTGCCGTCAACGCGGTCATCGCCGAACTTCTGGAGGAAGGCGAGGACAAAGCCGCGCTGGGTGTCTCGCCGCCCGCCGTGCCGGTTGAACCGGCACCGCAATCCGCTCCTGCCGCGCCTGCGCAAACCGTTTCCGTTGCCGTAAGTCCAGCCCCTGTCGCCGTCGCGCCCGCACCGATGCCGCCCGCACCCGAGCCCGAAATTCCGGCCGGCACGGAAATGGTGACACTTACGGTGCGCGAGGCGCTGCGCGATGCCATGGCGGAAGAAATGCGCCGCGACAAGGCAGTCTTTCTGATGGGCGAGGAAGTTGCCGAATACCAGGGCGCCTACAAGGTGAGCCAGGGACTGCTTGACGAGTTCGGGTCGCGGCACGTGATCGATACCCCGATCACGGAGCACGGCTTCACCGGCATTGGCGTCGGCGCCGCCTACCGCGGCCTCAAGCCGATCATCGAATTCATGACTTTCAACTTCGCCATGCAGGCGATCGACCACCTCATCAATTCGGCCGCCAAGACGCTCTACATGTCGGGCGGCATGATGCCGGTGGGGATCGTGTTCCGGGGGCCGAACGGGGCCGCGGCGCGAGTGGCCGCCCAGCACTCGCAGAATTACGCCTCGTGGTACGCGCATGTGCCCGGCCTCAAGGTGATCGCACCGTACTCGGCAGCCGACGCCAAGGGGTTGCTCAAATCGGCGATCCGCGATCCCAACCCGGTGGTTTTTCTTGAAAACGAAATCCTCTATGGCCACACCTTCGATGTGCCGGTGCTGGAGGACTACACCGTTCCCATCGGCCGGGCGCGAGTGGTGCGTGAAGGAACCGACGTGACGCTCGCCGCCTACTCGATCAGCGTGCGCGATGCGCTGACCGCCGCCGACATTCTGGCGGGCGAGGGGATTGCCGCCGAGGTGATCGACCTGCGAACGTTGCGGCCGCTCGACACGGAGACGCTCGCCACCAGCGTCTTGAAGACCCATCGCATGGTGACCGTCGACGAAGGCTGGCCCGTCTGCGGCATCGGCGCCGAGATCGCCGCCCTGATGATGGAGCACGCATTCGACGAACTCGACGCGCCGGTATTGCGCGTCACCGGCAAGGACGTACCCATGCCCTATGCCGCCAATCTCGAAAAACTGGCGCTGCCGCAGCCTGAGGACATCGTCGCCGCGGCGCGCACCGTCTGCTACCGCACCTGAGGTCAGTTTATGCCGATTCCCATCACCATGCCTGCGCTCTCGCCGACCATGACTGAAGGCACGTTGGCCAAATGGCTGATCGCCGAAGGAGACAAGGTTCAGCCCGGCGACGTCATCGCTGAGATCGAAACCGACAAGGCGACCATGGAAATCGAAGCCATGGACGACGGCACGCTGGGCAGGATTATCGTCGCGGAAGGAACCGAAGGGGTCGCCGTCAACGCCGTGATCGCCTTTATCCTGGGCGAGGACGAGGATCAAAGCGCGCTCGAGAACATCGCCGCCGGGCCCGCTCCGGCCGCGCCCGCCCAAGCCGTACCGCCGGCCGAACCGGCGCCTGAAGCCGCGGCGAGTGCAGCGGCGGCGCCTGAGGTGGCTGCGCCCGCACCGGCGCCACCGGCCGCTCCCCCTCCAGTGGCAGCTCCAGTCTCGGCTCCAATTGCGGCAGCCGCAGCAATGCCCGCAGCCGGTGGCCGCGTGATCGCGAGCCCGCTGGCGCGCCGCATGGCGGCCATGGGCGGCCTCGATCTTGCGACGCTGCGTGGGTCGGGTCCCCAGGGGCGGATCGTCAAGGCGGACGTCGAAGCCGCCCTTGCGGGCGCGCCCGCAGCCCTTGCGCCGGCGGCGGCCCTTGCGCCCGCGAAGGCACCCGTCGCGCCGATCACCCCGGATGCGCCCTACACCGAAATCCGCACCACCCAGATGCGGCGCATCATTGCCCGCCGCCTGACCGAGGCCAAAAGCACAGTGCCGCATTTCTATCTCACCATCGATTGCGATATCGGGCGGCTTCTGGCTTTGCGTAAGGAACTGAACGAACGCGGCGAAGATTTGGGTTACAAGATCTCGGTCAACGATCTCATCATTCGCGCCGCCGCTTTTGCCCTCAAACAGGTGCCCGCCGCCAACGCAAGCTGGACCGATGCCGCGATCCTGCAATACGACCGGGTCGATATTTCGGTCGCCGTGGCCGTGGCCGGGGGCCTGATAACGCCGATCATTCGCGACGCCGACAACAAGGGCTTGCGGCAAATTTCGCAAGAGATGAAGGACCTGGTTGCCCGCGCCAAGGAAGGCAAACTCGCGCCCGAGGAATACCAGGGCGGCACCTTCAGCATTTCCAACCTCGGCATGTATGGCATCCGCGAATTCGCCGCCGTCATCAATCCGCCGCACGGAGCGATCCTGGCGATTGGCGCCGACGAGCAACGCCCGGTGGTGAAAGACGGCGCGCTTGGCATCGCGTCGATGATGACGTCCACGCTTTCATGCGATCATCGCGTCGTCGATGGCGCCATCGGGTCTGAATTCCTCGCCGCCTTCAAGGGATTCATCGAAAGCCCGATGACGATGCTGTTGTAGGACGCATGGAAAAGATCAACCTTGCGGATAAGTTTTCGCTGTTCGACGACACGTGGAGCCCCCGCATCGTCGACGATTTCGACGTCAAACTTGTCAAGCTGCGCGGCGCATTCGTTTGGCACAAGCATGACGCCCAAGACGAACTGTTCCTGGTCATCAAGGGCCGCCTGACCCTCAAACTACACGACCGCGACGTGGCTCTCGAAGAAGGAGAGCTCTTCGTCGTGCCGCACGGGGTGGAGCACATGCCGGTCGCCGAAGACGAAGCGCAGGTGTTGTTGTTCGAGCGCAAGGGCACGCTCAACACCGGCGATGCCGACGATCCGCGCGCGGTGGCGGCGCCGCAATGGATTTAGGACGGCCACGCCGCACCAGAGGCGTTACATAATGGCAATCCATACCTTCGATCTTATCGTGCTCGGCGGCGGGCCCGGCGGCTACGTCGCCGCGATTCGTGCAGCCCAGCTCGGCCTCAATACCGCGCTGGTCGAACGCGAACACCTGGGCGGCATCTGCCTCAACTGGGGCTGCATACCGACCAAGGCACTGCTGCGGTCCTCGGAAATCTATCACCTAATGCAACGCCTCGACGAGTTCGGACTCTCGGCCAAGGACATCCAGTTCGATGTCACAAAGATGGTCGCGCGCAGCCGCAAGGTCGCCGATCAATTGTCGAAGGGCGTCAATTTCCTGCTCAAGAAGAACAAGGTGACCGTGTTCGACGGCCACGGGCGGCTTCAGGGGCCGGGCAAGATTCATGTCGAAAATGACGGCAAGGCCATTACCGACCTGGCCGCGAAGCACATCATCCTGGCAAGCGGCGCGCGCGCCAAAGACCTTCCCGATATCAAGGCCGACGGCAAGATCGTCTGGTCCTACAAGGAAGCGATGGTGCCCGACGCGATGCCGAAATCGCTGTTGGTGATCGGTTCGGGCGCTATCGGCATCGAGTTCGCGAGTTTCTACTGCACACTCGGCGCCGAAGTAACCGTGGTCGAAGTGCTCGACCGCATCCTCCCCGTCGAGGACGAGGATATTTCGGCGTTTGCCCGCAAGGCATTCGAAAAGCAGGGCATGAAGATATTCACCGGCGCCACCGTTTCCGATCTCAAGACATCGGCCAAGGGCGCGACGGCGACTTTCGATACCGGCGGCGGTAAGACCGAGACGCATAAATTCGACCGGGTCGTGCTTGCGGTCGGCATCACCGGCAACGTCGAGGAGATCGGCCTCGATAGCGTCTCGGGCGTTACGGTCGAAAAGGGCCATGTCGTGGTGGACGAATGGCTCGCCACCGGCGCCCCGGGCCTCTACGCGCTCGGCGATCTGGCCGGCCCGCCGTGGCTTGCCCACAAGGCGATGCACGAAGGCATCGTCTGCGTCGAAAGAATCGCGGGCCTTAAAGACGTTCATCCGATGGACACCGGCAACATCCCGGGCTGCACTTACTGCATGCCACAGATCGCCAGCGTAGGCCTCACCGAGACCGCCGCTATGGCCGCCGGACACGAGGTCAAGGTCGGGCGGTTTCCGTTCATCGGCAACGGTAAGGCGATTGCGCTGGGCGAGGCCGAGGGCCTGATCAAGACTGTATTCGATACCAAGACCGGCGAAATGCTGGGCGCGCACATGATCGGCGCCGAAGTCACAGAACTCATTCAGGGCTTTGCCGTGGCGCGCACCCTCGAAACAACCGAGGCGGACCTGATGCGGACCGTGTTCCCGCACCCGACTCTTTCGGAGATGATGCACGAATCCGTGCTTGACGCTTACGGCCGCGCCCTCCACATCTAGGGTTTAGTGCCATGACCGATACCGCACGTCCGGAAGCCGTCCCTGCGCGCCCGCGTAAGCCGGCGTGGATTCGCGCCAAGGCCCCTGTTTCGCCCGAGTATCACGAGACCCGGCGGCTGATGCGCCGGCTCAAACTCAACACCGTGTGCGAAGAGGCGGCGTGCCCCAATATCGGCGGATGCTGGGCGCTGGGCCATGCGACGGTGATGATCCTGGGCGACACCTGCACCCGCGCCTGCGCCTTTTGTAACGTGGCGACCGGCAAGCCCAACGCCGTCGATCCGCTGGAACCGGAGAACGTGGCGCTCGCGGTGGCGGGACTCGGCCTCAGCCATGTGGTGGTGACTTCGGTCGACCGCGACGACCTCGACGACGGCGGGGCCGGGCAGTTCGTGCGCGTGATCGAGCAATTGCGCACCCACACGCCGTCAACGACCATCGAAGTGCTGACGCCGGATTTTCTCAACAAGCCCGGCGCGCCCGAGGCCGTCGTCGATGCCCGCCCCGACGTGTTTAACCACAATCTCGAAACCGTGCCCCGGCTCTACCGGGAAGTCCGTCCCGGCGCGCGGTACTACCAGTCGCTGCGCCTGCTCGACCGGGCCAAGCAGCGCGACGAGACGCTTTTCACCAAATCCGGGCTGATGGTGGGTCTGGGCGAAGCCAAGTCCGAAGTGCTTCAGGTTATGGACGATCTGCGCAGCGCGAACGTCGATTTCCTGACCATCGGGCAGTATTTGCAACCGACGCCACGGCACATCGCGGTCGACCGGTTCGTGACCCCGGACGAATTCGCAATTTACGAAAAAGCGGCGCGCGGCCGGGGATTCCTGATGGTGTCGGCAACGCCGATGACGCGCTCGTCCTATCACGCCGGGCGCGACTTCGAGCAACTGCGGGCCACCCGCGACGGCGGGTAAGCCATGCCGACCCACGCCGAAAAGAAGGCACTGCCGTACTCGTGCGCGCAGATGTTCGATTTGGTGGCCGACGTGGACCGCTATCCCGATTTTCTGCCCTGGGTCGTCGCGGCGCGGGTATTCGGACAAGAGGGCAATGTCATCCAAGCCGAACTCGTCGTCGGGTTCAAGATGTTCCGGGAGAAGTTCACTTCGACAGTAACGCTGGCCCCTCCCGGGCGGCTCGACGTCGAATATACTCGCGGGCCCTTCAAGTATCTCAACAATCACTGGCTGTTCGAGGACGACGGCGCGGGCGGTTGCGTGATCGACTTCTACATCGATTTCGAATTTCACTCGCGGCTGATGCAGCGCCTGATTGGTACCGTGTTCAACGAGGCGGCTCAGCGCATGGTGCGCGCCTTCGAAATCCGCGCCCACGCCATCTACGGCGAGCCGGTCGCGGGACGAAATGCTGTCGAACCGCCACCCGCGGGCGAACCCGAGGGAGCGTGATGCGCCTCACGCCGCGCGATCCCGGTACGGCGCCATGAATCAGGGAACGCCGCCGCCATGACGAGTCCGCTAGTCACGGCGCTTGCCGCCATGACCGTCGCCTGCCCGGACCCGACCCACTTTGCCGAATTTCTGGTCGATGTGTGGGACTGGGAGATTCTGGTGAAATCGCCGCTCTCGGCCGATGTCGAGCGCCTGTGGGGCATCGATGCGGGCACTGCGGGGACTGAGTTCTTCATCGTCCGGTCGGCCGGCGCCAACCGCGGCATGGTCCGTATCGTCGCCGGCGAAGAACGTTCGCGCACACACCCCCGCGCCGCCCGATGGGGCGGATTCGAGATCGTCGTTGCGGACGGAATCGAGGGCATTCACGAAGCCATGACCGCGCACCCCGACGCAGCCCCGTTCGGCCCCGTCTTCGAATACGATTTCACAAAAGAAGACAGCAACATTCACCAGGCGTTCTCGAGCCGTTTGCCGGGCGGAACTCACGTCACTCTGACGATGGCGGTGACTCAACCCAAGTACCGGCCCTTCCATAGCGCCAACGCCCGCGTCGGGCATATTTTCGAAGTGCCGGTGACGACGCCCGACTATCGCCGCTGCCGCGCGTTCTACGAAAACACCCTCGGGATGACGCCCACGCTTGAATCCAGTTCGACCGACGGGCCGATGCACCGGGCGTGGGGCGTGCCGGCGGGTTCCATGTACTGGCTCGATATTCTCAAGGGTGACGCGCCGGATGAGGGTCTCGGCTCGGTCGAGATTCACGGATGCGGCGGCGAATTCATCGACCCCGACCCGGCGAGGCTTAGGCGCTTCGACGGGGGCGCCTGTCTTGCGACCCTTACCGCAGCGGATATCGATGCGGTGCATCGCGTGGTTCAGGACTGCGCCGAGGCAACCGTGCTATCGGATCCGCGCAGCGTCGCGGCCGCCCCATACAACGGGTCGCGCGCGTTCTGTTTTTCTGGTCCCGACGGTGAGCGAATCGAAATCTGCGAAGCGATGTGGGGGTAGGGGGCGGCGCGCGTCGAACCCTCAAGCGATCCGGTTAATGGCCGCTGCCGGCGTTCGGAAGATCGACCTGCAGATTGACCGTGAGTGCAAGGCGGACCACGTCCGAGCGCTTTGACGTGCGGGTTTTGGCCAAAATCGACTTCACCTGTGTCCGAACGGTTTCGGCAGTGACGTTGCGCATGTCGGCGATGGTCTGGGTTTCGCACCCCTCGACCAGCAGCCGGCACACCCTCATCTCGGCGCCGGTAAGGCCGTACAGTTTTCCCTGCCCGCCGTCGAGATCACCGAGCGGTTTTCGGGATCTATTGCTATGACCATGGTGCCGCGCAACCCGTCTTCGACACCGGAACGGCTGGCCATCAGGGGCGCGACGTTGAGCAGCAAGGCATCCTTCGCCGAGCGGCGCTGGGTCGTCAGCAAAGTCCCGGCGCTGATTCCGTCAGCCCGCGCCCTACCTTGGCCGCGCCAGATGACGGCGCGCTCGGGTTCTACTGGTCCGGCGCGGCGGCGGCGCATCGAGGTGTGCGAAGTGGCGTCGGGCAGGACCAGACAGGTCTGTCGAATAATGGGGACCTGACGCGCGCCCCTAGATTTCCCCACACGCCTCGATCAGCGTGCGGCCGAAAAGTTCCCGGCTTTCGAATTTTGCGTGCAGGTCCGCCAGGTCTTCCAGCGGTGCCACGATTTCGATCGGAATGCGCCAGGTGCCGTTGACGAGATTGCCGAACAGCTCGGGCTCTTCGGTGCCCTTCGTGACCGCCTGGTGGTAGTACTGAATGAACCCGGTGACGCTAAACGATTTGGTCACGATCGCCGTGATATTCACCTCGGGCGCGGGGCCGCCCATCTGGCCGAGGTAGATGACGTTGCCCAAGGGCGCGACCGCTTCGTAGTTGCGGGCCGCATCCGGCCCCTGCACGCCGTCGACGATGAGATCGGCGCCGCCGCCCTCCGTCAAACGCAGAACCTCGTCCGCCCAGTTGACTTCGCGGTAGTTGATAAGCGCGTCGGCGCCGAACTGCGCCGCATACTCTGCGCGGGGCTCACTCGAGACGAGGCCATACACGGTGGAGCCCGCCGATTTCGCGATCTGGGTTGTGAGCGCCCCGACCGCACCGGCCGCCGAATGGATCACCACCGTCTGCCCCGGCTTGACCCGGCCGGCGGAATGCACGAGGTGCCAGGCCGTCGGCGCACAGGTCGCAAAACACGCCGCCAGTTGCCAGTTGATATCGTCCGGCACTTCGCGCAACCGCGCCGCCGTGTAGAGCGCATATTCGGCATTGCCACCCCATTCGCCCACCGCCGACACGCGCTTGGCCATCCAGGCCTCATCGACGCCCTCGCCGAGGGCATCCACGCGGCCCGCGTATTCGTAACCGGGCGTGTAGGGAAATTCCGGCGCGTTCCATTTGACGCGCGCGGCGCGGCTGTGGGTGTCGAGCGGGTTGAGGGCCGCGTAGGCGACCCGGATCCGCACCTGGCCGGGTCCCGGTTCGGGTACGGGAATATCCACAAGTTGCAACACCTCGGGGCCGCCGGGTGTATCTGCGCGGATCGCTCTCATGACTTATCTCCTCCGTTTCCTTCCCCCGACACGATACAACTTCTACATTTCTCCACCGACACGAATGACGACGCGGCCCATCAGGTCGCGCCGCTCGAAGCGCGCGTGGGTTTCGGGCACGTCTTCCAGTTCGACGGTTTCAGAGACCGGAACTTTCCAGACGCCGGAACGCACCTTTTCGATCGCCTCGGCATTGTCGCGCACGCCTTCGTAAACGGCATCGAGAGCCGGCAGGTTAAAACCGCCGACAAAGATCGATTTCCCAATCAAGAGCCCTACCGGCACGTCGGCAGCCAGTGCGCCCGCGGTCGCTCCGATGTAGATGATTCTGCCGTTGGCGGCAATCGCCTCATAGTTCTTCGCCGCGCCGTCGCCCTGATTGCCATCGACGATCAGATCGGCGCCGCGGTCCGCGGTCAGGCGCAAGACTTCCTGGGCCCAGTCGTCGGCACGGTAATCGACCAGATGATCGGCGCCAAAGGGTTTCGCAAAGGCGATCTTGTTCGGTCCGCCGACGAGGCCGATGACGTTCGCACCGGCGTCCTTGGCGACCTGGGTCAGCATAATCCCGACCGGCCCGGCGGCGGAATGAAAGACGCACCACTCGCCCGGCTCGACCCGTGCGGCGGTGCGAATGATATGAAAGGCGCTAAACGTCATGCCGCCGAAGACGGTCGCGGTCTTCCAGTCGAGTCCGTCGGGGATGGGGGCGAGGCGGTCCACCGGCACGATCGAATAATCGGCGTTGCCGCCGAACGAATTGCGGGCGATCGCGCGGCTGCCGACCAACGATGAATCTCCTCCCGGACCCACTGCCTCGACGATGCCGCTATGTTCGAGCCCGGGCGTGAACGGCCACGGCAGGTCGAGCCAGGGAAGCGCCCCGCGCCGGCCGAACACGTCCATCGGGTTGAAGCTGCAGAACGCGACCCGCAAAAGGACTTCGCCCGGACCCGGTTCGGGTACCGCAATCCGGCTTAAGGTCAGGACTTCCGGCCCGCCGGGAGCTTCGGCGCGGACCACGCGCATGTCGTCGTTCGGCATCGTTTTCTCCGCGCATTGGGTCACGAATCGAGTTGCTGAAGTATCAGGTCGAGCGCGTCGGCGACGGTGGCCGCGCGCACCGCAGACCGCCCGAGATCACCGTAGCGGCGTTCGAGATGAAGAGTCTCTTTACCCGTGGCCGCGCACGCCAGATGAACAAGGCCGACCGGCTTTGATTCGGTGCCCCCACCCGGTCCGGCAATGCCGGTGCAGGAGACGCACACATCGGCGCGTGACCGCGCGAGCCCGCCCTCGGCCATCGCCCGTGACACGGATTCGCTGACGGCGCCATGAGCGATAAGCAGGGCTTCGGACACGCCCAGCATCGCGGTCTTGGCTTCGTTGGCGTAAGTGACGAAGCCGCAATCGAGGGCGCTCGAGGCGCCGGGTATCTCGGTCAGGCACGCCGCGACCAGGCCGCCGGTGCAGGATTCTGCCGTCGCCACGCGGACGCCGCGCGCGTGGCAGGCTTCAACCGCCGTCTGCGTTCTCGCCGTTAGCTCAGGCGAAAACATTGATACCTCCGGTGAGAAGAACCAGAGCATACAGCAGCAACGCGCCGTAAACCGCCGCCGCGATATCGTCCAGCATGATGCCGATACCGCCATGCATGTTGCGGTCGATCCAGCCCGCGGGCCAGGGTTTGCGGATGTCGAAAGCACGAAACAGGATGAATCCGGCGATGTAATAGCCGATCTCGGGCGGGGCAAAAGCGAGCACCAGCCACTGGCCCGCGACCTCGTCGACGACGACCGGCCCCGGATCGAAGTCGTCGCATCGTTTGACGAACCAGCCTGCCGACCAGACGCCGACGGCAAAGACAACCGCCGCCGCGCCGAGCAACGCCCAGGGCCCGGCATAGAATTGGATCGCCCACGCGAACGGCAATGCCGCCAGCGAGCCCCACGTGCCGGGTGCAATCGGCAGCAGACCGGCTCCGAACCAGGTCGAGATCAGGCACGCCGGATGCGCCAGCGGAATGTCCTGCGGCAAGGGCGTCAGTAGGCGCCTCCCCATGCTATGCCCCCGCCGGCAACCGGATGGTGGCGACGGCTTGCGCCGCAATTCCTTCGCCGCGGCCGGTAACGCCGACGCCTTCGGTAGTGGTCGCCTTGATGCTGACGCGGGACGATTCGAGTTCCAGCATCTCCGCCACCCGTTCCGTCATGGCGGCACGGTGCGGGCCGATCTTGGGGTCCTCGCAGATGATCGTCAGATCGACGTGGACGACGCTGCCGCCGCGCGCCGCAATCCGGGACAACGCATGGGTCACGAACTCGGCCGAGGCGGCATCTTTCCAGCGCGGGTCAAGGGGCGGGAAATGCGCGCCGATGTCGCCCTCGCCTGCGGCCCCCAGAAGCGCATCGGTCAAAGCATGAAGCGCCACATCGGCGTCGGAATGACCGGCGAGGCCGCGGCCGTGCGCAATCGCGACGCCGCACAGCATGACATGATCGCCGGGCCCGAATCGGTGCAGGTCGAAACCGGTGCCGACCCGGGTCTCGCCACCGGCGAGAACTTCCGCGCGTACCAGGTCGTCCGGTCCGGTGATCTTGAGATTGGATTCCTCGCCCTCGACCATGGCCACTTCCAGCCCCGCCGCCTCGGCGATGGCGGCGTCGTCGGTGAGCGCCCGCCCGGCAGCGTCACGGTGGGCGGCAAGAATGGCTTGGTAGTGAAACCCCTGCGGCGTCTGGGCACGGAAAAGCCCGGTTCGGTCCACCGTCGCCGCAACGCGCCGGCCGTCGCCGGACTTCAGCGTATCGGTTACCGCGAGGGCCGGGATCGCGCCCGCAGTCTGGTCGAGGGCGGCGGCAACCCGGGCGATCAACCCGGCGGACGGGTAGGGCCGCGCGGCATCGTGGATCAACACCTGCGACGGCGGATCGTCTTGAAGGCTCTCGAGGCCAAGGCGCACCGAATCCTGACGGCTCGGCCCGCCGGTCACAGGCGTCATCAATTCGAGGCCGGCCATGGCGCCGTCGTAGCGCCCGCGCTCGTCCGCCGCGATCACCACCCGGACCGCATCGACCGCCCGGTGACGGAGAAACGCCGCCACGCTATGGCGCAGGAGCGGGGCGCCCGCCAGCTCGGCATATTGCTTGGGCGCGCCGAAACGGGTGGCCGCGCCCGCCGCCACAATCAACGCCGCAACCTTCATGGCAACGCCGCAACCTTCATGGCAACGCCGCGATCTTCATGGCAGTGCCGCTTTCCTCATGACACAGGGGTTCCTTCGCCGCGGGCGGGGCGCGCAAGGCCGGCCGGACATGGTTCCTCGCTTCATGAAACGGGTCATAGCATGTCTGAAGCCGCGGTGGGGACGGGGCGGGCCGTTGCCGTCGCACTCTTGAAGCCGGACGGGTTCGCCCATAGTATGCCCAAAATTTCAGCACGACGGATTTTTGGCTAGAAAATGAACATATCTGTAGGCCGGCTCACCCTGCCGGGCCGGGTCCTGTTGGCGCCCATGTCCGGCATTACCGACCGGCCGTTTCGCGGCCTGGTGCAGTCCTTCGGTCCGGCGCTGGTGTTTTCCGAAATGATCGCCAGCCGCGAAATGGTTACGCGCTCGCACCGTACCCGGCGCCGCGCCGACCGCGGGACCGGGCGCGCCCCGGTTGCGGTCCAGTTGGCCGGCCGCGATCCCACGCTGATGGCCGAGGCCGCGAAACAGTGCGAGGACGAGGGCGCGCCGCTGATCGACATCAACATGGGCTGCCCGGTCAAGAAAGTGGTGGGCAGCGCCGCCGGTTCGGCACTGCTGCGCGACCTTGGCCTGGCGCGGCAAATCATCGAAGCAACGGTCGCCGCGGTGACGGTGCCGGTTACGCTCAAAATGCGCACCGGCTGGGACGATGCCAGCCGCAACGCTCCCGAACTTGCGCGCATCGCCGAAGACTGCGGCGTGCAGATGTTGACGGTCCACGGCCGCACCCGTTGCCAGTTCTATCAAGGCCGTGCCGACTGGCACTTCATCCGGCGCGTCAAGGAGGCGGTTCGGATCGCGGTGATTGCAAACGGTGACATCGATTCGGGCGCGGCGGCGGCACAGTGTCTTGAACAGTCCGGCGCCGACGGCGTCATGGTCGGGCGCGCGGTGCGGGGCCGGCCGTGGCTGGTCCAGACGATCGAACGGTTCCTGAGTGATGGCGCCGCGGCGACGGCATCCACGGTGCCCACCGCGCCGAACGGCCGCGACCTCGGGGCGCTGGTCGCGCGCCACTACGAATCGATGCTCTCGCACTACGGCGTGTCGATCGGCGTCCGGGTCGCGCGCAAGCATCTCGCGTGGTACGCGGGCGAGGGCGCACGGGCACGCGGATTCATCAACGCCATCAACCGCAGCGACGATCCGGGCGCGGTCCAGCGCCTGATCACCGGTTTCTTCGCGGAACCCGCCGCAGCGGCGGCCTGAATGGTCGCCGAGGTTTCGCACGCCGAATTGGCGCCGGCGCCCGAAGCGGTACTGGACGCGCTGCCGGATCCGGTGCTGGTGGTCGACGCCGGCGGGATCGTCCGCTACGCCAACCCGGCGGCCGAACAGTTCTTCGACACCGGCGCGGCGGTGCTGTCGGGTACGGAACTCGACGAGATCATTGCCGCCGACAGCCCGTTGATGGCGCTGGTGCGGCAGGTTCGCGATTCCGGCATCGCGGTTCACGAATATGGGGCCGAACTCGGCACCGCACGGACCGGTGTACGGTCCCTCAATATTCAGGTCGCGCCGCTCGGACGTGTGCCGGGCCGGGTGGTGGTGACGTTCCAGGAATTCACCATCGCTGCAAAACTGGATCACCGGCTGAGCCACCGCGCCGCGGCGCGGTCCGTCACCGGCATGGCGGCGATGCTGGCCCACGAGGTCAAGAATCCGCTATCCGGCATCCGTGGCGCGGCGCAGTTGCTGGAACAAAACGCCCTTGGCGAGGACCGCGAACTGACCCGCTTGATCCGCGACGAAGCCGACCGCATCGTCGGCCTCGTCGACCGGATGGAACTGTTTTCAGACCAGCGCCCGATCGAACGCGCGCCGGTCAACATCCACGAAGTCCTCGAACATGTGCGGCGCATCGCCCAAGCCGGTTTTGCGAGGCGGCTGGCGTTTCGCGAAACCTACGATCCGTCCCTGCCACCGATCTTCGGAAACCGCGACCAGTTGGTACAGGCGTTCCTGAACCTCGCCAAGAATGCGGCCGAAGCGGCATCCGAATCGGGCGGCGAGATCGTCTTCGGCACCGCATACCGCCACGGACTGCGCCTGGCGCTTCCGGGCAGCGGCGGCAACCGGCTACATCTTCCGCTTGAAGTGACGGTGTGGGACAATGGCGCCGGCGTGCCTGAAGAAATCCTGCCGCACCTGTTCGAAGCTTTCGTGACGACAAAATCAAATGGAACCGGGCTCGGCCTGTCACTGGTGGCCAAGATTATCGGCGACCATGGCGGCGTGATTGAGTGCGAATCGGCGCGGCGGCGAACCGTTTTCCGGGTGCGGCTTCCGATCCTACCTGGGTCAGGGGACGGCCACCCATGAGCGGTGAGAACATTCTCATTGTCGATGACGATGCGGCGATCCGAAAGGTTCTGGGCCAAGCCCTGAGCCGGGCCGGCTATGCCGTCCAGACCACCAGCCATGCCGCCACCTTGTGGCGCTGGGTCGAGGCCGGAGAGGGCGATCTCGTCATCACCGATGTGGTGATGCCCGACGAAGACGGACTGGAGCTGTTGCCGCGCATTCGCAAGAAACGGCCCGATTTGCCGGTGATCGTCATGAGTGCCCGCAATACCTTGATGACGGCCCTGCGCGCCGCCGAACGCGGAGCCTATGATTATCTCGCAAAACCATTCGATATCAATCAATTACATGTCGTTGTTAAGAGAGCACTTCGGTCAAAAGGCGCATTCGCCCCGGCCCCCGGCGAGGCCGCGGCGCCTGACGAGAGCCTGCCCATCATTGGCCGTTCGCCAGCCATGCAGGAAACCTACCGTCTGATCGCGCGCCTGGTGACTACTGACCTCAGCGTCCTGATCACCGGCGAATCCGGCACCGGCAAGGAACTGGTGGCGCGCGTCCTTCATGACCACGGCAGCCGCCGCCACGGCAACTTTGTCGCCATCAACATGGCGGCGATCCCCAAGGAACTGATCGAAAGCGAATTGTTCGGGCATGAGAAGGGTGCCTTTACCGGCGCCACGACCCGCCAGGCCGGGCGCTTCGAGCAGGCCGATCACGGCACCTTGTTGCTCGACGAGATCGGCGACATGCCGTTCGAGGCCCAAACGCGCCTGCTTCGGGTCCTCCAGGAGGGCGAATACACCAGCGTCGGCGGCCGCCGCCCGATCCGCACCGACGTCCGCATCATTGCCGCCACCAACCACAACCTGCGCCGGCTGGTGGAGCAGGGGCTGTTCCGGGAAGACCTGTACTACCGGCTCAACGTGGCGCCGCTGCGCCTGCCGGCCTTGCGTGAACGGACCGCCGACATTCCCGACCTGGTGCGCCATTTTCTCGCCGAGGCGGCGGCTGCGGGGCTTCCGCACAAAGTGTTCGAGCCCGCCGCGCTCGACCGTCTCGAGCGGTACGGCTGGCCGGGCAATGTGCGCGAGCTCGAGAATCTTGTCCGCCGGGTCACGGCGCTGGCGGCTGACGACAGCATCGGCGCCGACGTCGTCGATGCCGAACTCGCGGATGCGTCGGACACCGGCGGGGCGACGGAATCGGCAGAAAACCTAGGCGCTGCCGTCGAACGCCAATTGAGCCAATACTTTGCCGCCCATCCCGGCTCGCTGCCGCCGGCGGGCCTCTACGGCCGGGTACTTCGCGAGATCGAGCGGCCGCTGTTGACTCTTTCGTTGCAGGCAACCGGTGGAAATCAAATTCGCGCCGCCGCCCTGCTCGGACTCAATCGAAACACCTTGCGCAAGAAAGTTCGCGAACTCGAAATTCCGGTAGTGCGCGGCCTCAAGTGATGCAATAATGCAACATTGTGGCCCGCTTCCCGCAACCGTGCGGAAACCGGGTCCGGTACAGCATCCCGGAACATGGCCACCGACACATACCCTGCCGCGACCCTGAACGGCGCCCGTATCCTGCAATGGGCAAGGCGCGTCGGGCTGGGCCGAAAGCTCTCCATCCTGCTCAGCATCGGCGCCGTCATTTCCGGCGCCGCGACATTCGCCGCCCTGACCGGTGCACCGCCGTTCGGCCCCGACGCCCGCTCCGTTCTGGTGTTGCTGCTGATCGACCTGGTGTTGTTGCTTTCGGTCGGCGCGATCATCCTGCGGCGACTGGTTCTGATGTGGGTGGCGCGGCGCAGCGGATCGGCGGGATCGCGGCTCCATGCACGCCTTGTCGCGCTGTTCAGCATTCTCGCGGTGGCTCCGGCAATATTCGTTGCCGTCTTTTCGGCGCTGTTCTTCAGCCTTGGGATTGAGGGCTGGTTTTCCGACCGGGTGAAAACCGCGGTCGATGAATCGGCGGCGGTTGCCGAGGCTTACGTCGAGGAGCATCGCAAACTCATCATCGCCGAGGTTTCGGCGATGGCAACCGACCTCGAGCGCCAGTCGCAACTTCTGCTGCGCGACCCCGCCCTTTTCAACCAGTACGTCGAGTTTCAGGCCGGCATCCGGTCGTTGCCCGAGGCGGTGGTGTTCGACAGCAGTGGCCGCGTGTTCGGCCGTTCGCCGCTCAGTTTCTCGCTCGAGTTCGACGGCCTGCCGGTGGACATCCTGCGCGAGGCTGCCGTCGGTGACATTATCGTTCTGCAAGGCGGCGAAAACCGCGTGCGCGCGCTCACCCGCCTCGGCGGCTTCTCCGACGCCTATCTATATGTCGGGCGATTTATCGACGCCAATGTGCTGGCCCACGTCAGGCGTAACCGCGAAGCGGTTGCGGCCTACGAAAACCTCGAGGGCCAGCGTGCCGAAATCGAAGCCACGTTTGCGATGATCTTCATCGTCGTTTCGGTCATGCTGCTGCTGGTGGCGGTGTGGGCCGCCCTGGTCATGGCCAACCGGCTGGTGCGGCCGCTCGGCGATCTGGTCGTGGCGGCCGAAAAGGTCCGCTCGGGCGATCTCAGCGTTCGTGTCGGGGAAGACCCGTCCGGCGACGAGGTCTCGACCCTCAGCCGCGCCTTCAATCGCATGACCAACCAGCTCGAAGGGCAGCGCACCGAACTGGTCGACGCCAACAGCCAGCTCGACCTGCGGCGGCGGTTTACCGAAGCGGTGTTGACGGGGGTGACCGCGGGGGTGATCGGCCTCGATCCGGACGGCCGCGTAAATCTGCCCAACCGGTCCGCGCTCGATTTGCTGGATACGGACGCCGACGCGCTTTCCGGCGAGGATCTCGCGGTCGCGGTGCCCGAAATGGCGCCGCTGCTAGAGCAAGCGGCTGTCCGGCCTGATCGGCGGATCGAGGACGAAATTACCGTCTTGCGCGAGGGTCGCGAACGGCAGTTACTGGTCCGCGTGGCGGCCGAGCGCGCCGACGGCGAGCTGCGCGGCTTTGTCGTGACGTTCGACGATATTACGGAACTTGCCGCTGCTCAGCGCCGTGCCGCCTGGTCCGATATTGCGCGCCGCATTGCGCACGAAATCAAGAACCCGCTGACACCCATCCGTCTGGCGGCGGAGCGCCTGCGCCGCAAATATCACAACGAAATCAAGACCGACCCCGATGTTTTCGCCGACTGCACCGAAACCATCATCCGCCAGGTCGACGACATTGGCCACCTCATCAACGAGTTTTCCAATTTCGCGCGTATGCCGGCGCCAGAATTTCACCGCGAGGACGTTTCCGAAATCGCGCAGCAGATTCTGTTCCTGCAACAGGTCGGAAACCCTGGAATCACCTATGAAAGTTCATTACCCCTGGAACCGTTGATCATTCATTGCGACCGCAGCCAGGTCGGGCAGGCTCTGACCAACATTCTTCAGAACGCGGTTCAGGCCTTCGAGGAAATGGAGGCGCTGCCGCAAACGTCTTCCATCCGGCTGACTGTCACCGCCGACCAGGAGAGAGTGCAGATCGAAGTCAGCGACAACGGGTGCGGTCTGCCAAAAGACTTGCGCGACAGCGTGACCGAGCCCTATGTAACATCGCGAGAGAATGGAACGGGCCTTGGCCTCGCGATCGTCAACAAGATCATGGAAGATCATGGCGGTAATTTGTTGCTTGAAGACGCACCCGGCGGCGGCACGCGGGCGAGCATGACGTTCCCGCGCAACGAAAACGAAACGGACGACGAAACGATATCTGCAGGCGACGCAAAACCGGTGGTTTCTCATGGCGCGTGATATTCTGGTTGTCGACGACGAAGCCGACATTCGATCCCTGGTCGCGGGGATTCTCAGCGACGAGGGTTTTGCTGCGCGAGGCGCAAGCGACGCCGCCGGAGTGGTGGAGGCGCTGGAACGCCAGCGGCCCGACCTGGTGATTCTCGATATCTGGCTCGACGACAGTGACCTCGACGGCATGGTCCTCCTCGAAAGGCTGGCCGAAACCCATCCCGAGGTACCGGTGGTGATGATCAGCGGCCACGGCAACATCGAAACCGCCGTCCAATCGATCCGCCTCGGGGCCTATGACTTCATCGAAAAACCGTTTACCGCCGAGCGCCTCGTGCACGTCGTGCGGCGCGGCCTAGAGGCCGGACGACTGCGCCGCGAGAACGCCGACTTGAAAGTGCGCGCGGGTCAGGAAACCGAGCTCATCGGGCGCTCACCGGCGATCAACGCGCTACGCCTGGCACTGGAGAAAGTGGCGCCCACCGGGAGCCGGGTTCTGATTACCGGTCCGGCCGGATGCGGCAAAGAGGTTGCGGCGCGACTGCTCCACAACCGTTCACGGCGCGTCGATGGCCCGTTTGTGATCCTCAATGCGGCACGAATGGCACCCGAACGCATGGAACAGGAATTGTTCGGCATCGATACGAAAGAGGAGGGGCCGCGCATCGGCACCTTCGAAGAAGCCGACGGCGGCACCCTGTTCATCGACGAAGTGGCCGACATGCCGCTGGAGACCCAAGCCAAGATCCTGCGGGTGCTTCAGGAGCAGACTTTTTTGCGCCTCGGCGGCAAAAAGGAAATACAGGTCGACGTCCGGGTGGTCAGCGCCTCGAGCCGCGACCTGATGGCGGAAATCGCCGCCGGACGGTTTCGCGAAGACCTGTTCCACCGCCTTAACGTGGTGCCGATCCGGGTGCCGCCGCTCAACGAGAGGCGGGAAGATATTCCCTACCTCGCGCGCCACTTCATGACCCGGGTTGCCCATGCCACCGGCCTGCCGTCGCGCCCGATCGGCGACGACACCATCGCCGTGCTACAGGCCAAGGAATGGCCCGGCAACGTCCGCGAGTTGCGAAACATGATCGAACGGCTGCTGATCATGGCGCCGGGTTTGTCCGATACGGCGATCGAGGCGGCGACGCTGCCGGCCGACGTCTCGGCCACCTCGGCGGCGGCGCTGCGCCAGGCCGGCAACGGCGAGATCATGGCGATGCCGTTACGCGAGGCGCGCGAACAGTTCGAGCGCGAGTATCTGATGGCTCAGATCAACCGTTTTGGCGGCAACATTTCCCGTACCGCATCCTTCGTCGGTATGGAACGTTCGGCGCTGCATCGCAAGATCAAGGCGCTCGGCGTCTTCGGCGACCGCGGCCCGCAGGCTTGACGCACCTTTTGCCCTGCAAACCAATCCTGTAATTCCCAAAGGGGTGAGGCGATGAAAGTAATCGTCTGCGGTGCCGGTCAGGTCGGCTCCAACATCGTGCGGCAACTCGCCAGCGAAAAGAACGAAGTCATCGTCATCGACGAATCCGAGGACATCCTCCGCCGAATCGGCGAGACCCTCGACGTGCAGACCTTGGTCGGCCATGCCGCGCACCCGGACGTGCTGGAACAGGCCGGTGCCACCGATGCCGATATGGTTATTGCAGTGACCCAAAAGGACGAAACCAACATGGTCGCCTGCCAGGTGGCGCATTCTTTGTTCAATGTGCCGACGCGGATCGCGCGCATCCGCGCGCAAGGCTATCTCGACCAGGCGTGGAGCGACCTGTTCAGCCGCGACCATATGCCGATCGACGTGATTATTTCGCCCGAAGTCGAGGTTGCGCACGCCATTTCGCGGCGCCTCCATGTGCCCGGTGCGGCCGACATGATCCTGTTTGCCGACGACCGCGTGCGGGTGGTGGCGGTGCTGATCGAAGATGATTGCCCCTTGATCGACACGCCGCTGCGGCAGCTGACCGAGTTGTTTCCCGATCTCGCGATTCGCTTGGTCGGCATCCTGCGCGGCGATGAAATCGTGGTGCCGTCGGGCGACGAACAGATGCTGGTCGGCGACGAGGTCTATTTCGCCGTCGATGCCGCTCAGGTCCGGCGCGCTATGGCGGCCTTCGGCCACGAGGAACAGGAAGCCCGCCGGATCATTCTTGTCGGCGGCGGCAACATTGGCTTATTTCTTGCCAAGCAGTTGCTGCAGGTTCACGAGAACGTCAGTCTCAAGATCATCGAATCCAACCGCGACCGGGCCGAGTTCGTTTCCGACCAACTGGAAAAAACGATCGTCCTGCACGGCGATGCCCTCGATCAGGCGATCCTCGACGAAGCCAACGTCCGCGCCGCCGAGGCTGTCATCGCGGTCACCAACGACGATCAGGTCAACATTCTGAGTTCGCTTCTGGCCAAGCGCGAAGGGGCGAAGCGGGTCATGACCCTGGTCAACAACGCGGCCTACGAACCGTTGATGTATTCGTTGGGGGTCGATGCCGTGGTCAACCCGCGCGCCATTACGGTGTCGCGAATTCTTCAGCACATCCGGCGCGGCCGTATCCGTGCCGTCCACACCGTGCGCGACGGCAAGGCGGAGATCATCGAGGCCGAGGCGCTGGAGACTTCGCCCCTGCTGGGCCAGCCACTTCGCGATGTCAAGTTGCCGCACGGTCTGGTCATCGGCGCCGTATTGCGCGATGACGAGGTGCTGATTCCGCGTGGCGACACCGTCATCACCACCCACGACAAAGTAGTCCTGTTCGCGGCCCGCGCCGTCGTCAAGAAGGTCGAAAAAATGTTCGCCGTGCGGCTGGAATTCTTCTAGAGCCGCCGCGATCCGGACAGCGCCCCATCATGTCGATTGCCTCTGTAATGTCCGTTCTGGGCTGGACCGTTTCGCTGTTTGCGGCGGCGATGGCGGTACCGGCGTTGCTCGCGTTCGGGTATGAGGAGAACACGCTTGGCCTCACGTTCCTGGGGACCGCGGGTCTGACCCTGTTTGCGGGCGGCGCGCTGATCATCGCGACGCGTGGCGCGGTACCGACCCGGACCAAGACCGGGACCTTTCTGATTGCCGGGCTCACCTTCGTCGTGCTCGCCTTTTTCGGGGCCCTGCCGTTCTACCTGTCGGGCGTGGCGCCCAGTGCGACCGATGCCTATTTCGAGGCGATGTCCGGATTGACGACCGGCGGAGCCACCATTTTCTATTCCGTCGAAAACCTGCCCCGCAGCATCTTGCTCTGGCGCGCCGAGTTGCAGTGGATAGGCGGCCTCGCCGCGATCCTGCTGACGGTGACAATCCTATCCTTCAGCGCGGTCGGCGGCATGAACCTGTTTGTCAGTGCGATCCCTGTCGGCGGCGTCGACAGCCTTCCGAGCCGGTTGCGCGAGACGGCCCTGTCGATTTCGTGGGTCTACGCGCTGCTGACGCTGGCCGCCGCCGCCGCCCTGCTGCTGGCCGGAATGCCCGCGTTCGATGCCCTCGCGCATGCGCTTTCGACCCTATCGACGGGCGGCTTTTCGACCCGCGATGCCGGCATCGCCGCCTTTTCCGACCCGTGGATCGAATCCGTCCTGATCGTCTTCATGATCGTGGGGGCGCTCAATTTTACCCTCCATGGTGCCTTGTTTCATGGCCGCACCGCTCCCCACCGGCGTGATAACGAAAGCCGTTATTTGCTGGCGATTGCGGGTATCGGCGCCCTGCTGTGCGGGGGCGCGCTTTGGGCGCTGCACGAAACGGGGCTATGGGACAGCGTTCGCATCGGCGTCTTCAGCGCGGTTTCGGCACTGACCACGACCGGGTACAGCGTTGTGTCCGGAGCCGAGAGCCGGTCCTGGCCGACCATGATCCCGGTGGTGCTGATGGGCCTGATGCTGATCGGCGGCGCCGCCGGATCGACCGCGGGCGGGATCAAACTGATGCGCATCATCGTGTTTGTGAAACTTGCGGCGCGCGAGTTGTTGCGGCTCGCCCATCCGCATGGCGTGGTCCGGCTGCGCTACGCGGGACGGGCAATCGACGAAGATACCCTGCGCGCGATCTGGGGCTTTTTGACGATATTCATTACCGGGTTCGTCCTGATTGCGCTGGCGCTCGGCCTTTTGGGGTTCGACTTCCGCGATGCGCTGTCGGCGGCCGCGGTCACGCTGACCAACACCGGCGCGGCATGGCCGCTGATCGGCGGCGGTGAGAGCTTTGCCGAATCGCCGGTCGCCGCAAAATGGGTTCTGGCGTTGTCAATGGTAATCGGGCGACTCGAACTGGTTTCGGTGCTGGTGCTTTTAAGCCCGGCGTTTTGGCGCTATTGACGGTTGCCATGGCACGCATCGCATACGTCAATGGCCGCTACCTGCCGTTCGCGGCCGCGTGCGTTCACGTCGAGGATCGCGGCTATCAGTTTTCCGACGGCGTGTACGAGGTGATTGCGGTGCGCGGCGGCCGCCTGGTTGATACGGAACTCCACTACGACCGGCTGTGGCGATCGCTCGGCGAACTCGCCATCGATCCGGCCCGCTCGCGCGGGGCGCTCGATCTCGTGTTGCGAGAAACGATCCGCCGTAACCGGCTGCGCGACGGGATCGTCTATCTCCAGATCACCCGCGGCGTCGCCAAACGCGATCACGCCTTTCCAGACGGGGCGCAGTCCTCTTTGGTGGTGACGGCGCGGCGCGGCGGCCGCCCGGCCGCCGGCTCGGTGGAACGCGGCATCGGAATCGTTCTCCTGCCCGACCTACGTTGGCAGCGGCGTGACATCAAATCGGTATCGCTGCTGCCGAACGTGCTGGCGAAACAGGCGGCGCGCGAGCAGGGCGCCTTTGAGACCTGGCTGGTCGACACGAACGGTTTCGTCACCGAAGGAAGCTCCACCAACGCCTGGATCGTGGACGACGAGGGCAATCTCGTCACCCGCCAACTCGAAAACGCCATTCTGTCCGGCATCACCCGCCGGGTTCTGCGCGATCTCGCCGAATCGGACGGTATCAAGGTGATCGAGCGGCCGTTCAGCGCCGAGGAGGCAAAGTCCGCGGCCGAGGCGTTTATCACCAGCACCACCTCGTTCGTTCTTCCTGTGGTGACGATCGACGGCGTCGCCGTGGGCACCGGTGCGCCGGGCCCGGTCACGAAGAAATTATGTTCGCTCTACGCCGCCCATTTTAGCGGCCGGGGCCGAAACGCCCCGTAATCCGCGCCAAACGCTCTGATTCTGGCGGCAAGGCCGGGACGTTGCTGGATTTGGGGCTGGCCTCGAATCGCTCTAGACTTGACCATACTTGCATTTGTTGTGACCGGACCCAATTCAGATGCATGGGGTCACCGGACAAGACGCCGGTGCGCCGTTGCAGCTCGGACTCGGGTCAGCCAATCAACCCGCTACGAACAAGAAAGGATGGGTTGCCGTAATGCCGCCGAACAAATCAAACCTTCAGGACACCTTCCTCAATCATGTCCGCAAGGAAAAACTCCCGGTTACGGTTTTTCTCATCAACGGCGTAAAGCTCCAGGGCATGATCACCTGGTTCGACAACTTCTGCGTTTTGCTGCGCCGCAATGGTCATACCCAATTGGTTTACAAACACGCGATCTCGACGGTGATGCCGGCAGGCCCGATCCGCCTGTTCGAGGGATCCGAAGACGACGAAGCCGTGGCATCCGAGTAAGGGCCGTGGCCCGGCCGGTTTGACCGAGTACGAATTTTCCGCAAGGGCCGGCGCCGCATTCGGGGCTGTGCTCCATCCGTCGCCCAAGATGCGCCGGGCTCGCAGGTTGGCGCGGCGCGGTTCGTCGGCGCGGCGCGATTCCTCGGCCGCACTCGACGAAGCGGTGGGGCTCGCGCGCGCGATCGGTCTTGATGTCCGCCTTGCCGAAATCGTTCCGCTGGCGGGCGCCCGTCCGGCAACGCTGTTCGGCACCGGCAAGGTCGAGGAATACAAAGGCGCACTGGCGGCCCGCAAAATCGACCTGGTGATCGTCGATCACGCGCTAACTCCGGTTCAGCAGCGCAATCTCGAAACTGCCTGGGGCGTCAAGGTGATCGACCGCACCGGGCTGATCCTGGAAATCTTCGGCGAACGGGCGCGCACCAAGGAAGGCACGCTGCAGGTGGAACTGGCGGCGCTCAGCTATCAGCGCAGCCGCCTGGTACGGAGCTGGACCCACCTTGAACGCCAGCGCGGCGGCTTTGGCTTCATGGGCGGACCGGGCGAGCGCCAGATCGAAGCCGACCGGAGGCTGATTGACCGGCGCATCACGCGCCTCAAAATCGAACTCGAAACCGTGCGCCGCACCCGGCAGCTGCACCGCGAGAGCCGCAATCGCGTGCCCTATCCGGTGATCGCTCTGGTCGGCTACACCAACGCCGGCAAATCGACCCTGTTCAACCGCCTGACCCGCGCGCGCGTCATGGCCAGCGACATGCTGTTCGCCACCCTCGACCCGGCCATGCGGGCGCTGGAGCTGCCGGGCGGGCCGCGCGCGATCCTGTCGGATACAGTTGGATTCGTCTCCAACCTGCCGACCGATCTTGTTGCCGCTTTTGCTGCAACCCTCGAAGAGGTCCGGCAAGCCGAGATCATCGTTCATGTGCGTGACATTGCCCACCCCTATACCGATGCCCAACTCGACGATGTGCTCGGCGTGCTGACCAATCTCGGGGTTGACATCGAAACCGCCGCGATGGTCGAGGTGCACAACAAGATTGATCTGTTGCCGGCGGCCGAGTTGGAGGCGGTGCGCAACGGGGCCCATCGCCACGCCGGGACCGTGGCGGTGTCGGCCGTGACGGGGGAGGGGATCGACGATCTGATTGCCGTCATCGGCACGATCTTGCGCGCCGGCCGCGAAGAACTTGAAGTGCGGATTGCCCACGCCGACGGAGCCACCCTGACTTGGCTCTACGATCGCGGCGAGGTCGTCGCCCGCGCCGAAGAGGGCCACCACGCCCGCCTGCGGGTTCGTCTCAGCCCGGCCGATGCCGGGCGCTTCCGCCGCCGCCACGGCCTGGACCTCGCTGCCGCCGACTGACCTCCCGAAAATCCCCGAATTTTCACCTTTTTGGGCCCCTGATCTTCAATTGACCGTTGACACAGGCGGCGCTCACGACTATCTAGCTGGCACTCTTAAGCCGCGAGTGCCAAACGGGCGTCTGTTGCCGCTGGGCCTTGGGGTTCATGTCCAATCAACTAGATCTTATGGAGATTTCTTTATGAAAATCAGACCTTTGCACGACCGCGTGCTCGTGCGGCGGGTCGATGAGGAGGAAAAATCCGCCGGTGGGATCATCATCCCGGACACCGCCAAAGAAAAGCCCATGGAGGGCGAGGTGGTGGCCGCGGGCAAGGGGGCCCGGGGCGACGACGGCATAATTCACCCTCTCGAAGTCAAAAAAGGTGACCGGATTCTGTTCGGCAAATGGTCCGGCACCGAGGTTCGCCTCGATGGCGAGGATCTGCTCGTGATGAAGGAATCCGACATCATGGGCATCATTGAGTAAGGAGCCAGCTAATGTCAGCCAAAGAAATAAAATTCGACACCGATGCCCGCGGCAAGATGCTGGCCGGCGTGGAGATTCTCGCCAAGGCCGTCCGGGTAACGCTCGGCCCCAAGGGCCGCAACGTGGTGCTGGAGAAATCCTTCGGCGCCCCGCGCATCACCAAGGACGGCGTGACCGTCGCCAAGGACATCGAACTGCCCGACAAATTCGAGAACATGGGCGCACAGATGGTCCGCGAAGTTGCCTCGCGCACCAGCGACGAGGCCGGTGACGGCACCACAACTGCGACCATTCTGGCCCACGCCATCGTCCGCGAAGGCGCCAAGGCCGTTGCTGCCGGTATGAACCCGATGGACCTCAAGCGCGGCATCGACGCCGCCGTCGGTTTGGTGGTCGATGACGTGCTGTCCAAATCCAAGGCCGTCAAGACCGAGGAAGAAGTCGCCCAGGTCGGAACCATTTCGGCCAACGGCGAAACGGAAATCGGCGACATCATCGCTGATGCCATGCAGAGGGTCGGAAAAGAAGGCGTGATTACGGTGGAAGAGGCCAAGGGCCTGGCAACCGAACTCGACGTCGTCGAAGGCATGCAGTTCGACCGCGGCTACCTGTCGCCGTACTTCGTCACCAACGCCGAGAAGATGATCTCGGAACTCGACGATCCGCACATCCTTCTGCACGAGAAGAAGCTCTCCAACCTCCAGTCGATGCTGCCGGTTCTCGAGTCCGTCGTGCAGTCCTCGCGGCCGTTGCTGATCATCGCCGAAGACATCGAAGGCGAGGCGCTGGCGACCCTGGTGGTCAACAAGCTCCGTGGCGGCCTCAAGGTCGCAGCGGTCAAGGCGCCGGGCTTCGGCGACCGCCGCAAGGCGATGCTCGAAGACATCGCCATCCTGACCGGCGGTCAGGTGATCTCGGAAGACCTCGGCATCAAGCTCGAAAACGTGACCCTCGACATGCTCGGTACGGCGAAGACGGTTTCCATCACCAAAGAGGAATCCACCATCGTCGATGGCGCCGGCAAGAAGAAGGACATCAAGGGCCGGTGCGACCAGATCCGCGCCCAGATCGAGGAAACGACTTCCGAATACGACAAGGAAAAACTGCAAGAGCGGCTGGCCAAGCTGGCCGGCGGCGTGGCAGTGGTGAAAGTCGGAGCGGCCACCGAAGTCGAGATGGAAGAAAAGAAAGCCCGCGTGGAAGATGCTTTGCACGCGACGCGCGCCGCGGTTGAAGAAGGCATCGTGGCCGGTGGCGGCGTAGCTTTGATTCGTTGCCTCGATGCGCTCCAAAACGTAGAAGGTCTGGTGGGCGACGAAGCTGTCGGTTGCGACATCGTCACGCGCGCCCTGACTGCTCCCACGCGCTTCATCGCCAGCAACGCGGGCCTCGAAGGCTCGGTCGTTGTCGAGAAAGTCAGAGAGCTGGAAGGCAGCATGGGCTTCAACGCTCAGACGATGGAATATGAAGACCTGATCGAAGCGGGCGTGATTGACCCGGCCAAAGTGGTGCGTTCGGC
>PVBE012074710.1_pt1 | contig 47300 bp, 36 predicted proteins | sample 1631181 | NCBI WGS metagenome assembly PVBE01 (sample SAMN08397723, study PRJNA350692) | Marine metagenome, whole genome shotgun sequencing project. | isolation source: water | place: Pacific Ocean | collected 2012-04
CTGTGGTCCGCTGGTAAAGACCTGGATATGTCCTCCCTCATCGACCGCATCACGCCTCCGCCCGCCACCAAGGGCCCCTCTCTTCGCTTTTCTGCCCACCCGCCAGCTGTGGAGATTCCACCGCTGCGGACCGCCGACCCCCAAATCGAGCACGCCATGCAGACCATGTCTCCTGCCCCCATTCTGGTGCCAATCACCCAGGGGAAGACCCCGCTGCCCAAGGCAGTCCTGCCACCGCCCGTCGCTGCGAGTCCCGGGCCTGCCGCTGCCGCACCCATGGCTGCCGCAGTACCCGCGGTTCCCTCCGTGCCTGCACCCATGGCCGCCGCACCCGCGGCACAAGCGACACCGAAGACACTGGCCAGCCAGAGCCCCCACAACCCCATTCTCTCCGCGATGCACCAGCAGATCATCGCCATGGGCGTCTCAGAGCAGGCCCACATCGCCCAGCAGACAGCGCTTCACCAGCGCTTCCTGGCCATGCAGAGCCAGGCGATGCTGCTGCTCACAAACACCCCCGCTACACCAGCGCCCACCCTGGCAGCACCGGCCATGGCGCCCGTACCCACCCAGGTATCGGTACCCACCCAGACACCCCTGCCAGCGCCGATACCCGTAAAAGTCGAGGCGCCACCGCTGCCCAAGCCCGTCCCGGTCCAGGAGACCCCGAAGCTAGACCCGCCAGCCGCCACCCAGGCCACGGCACAGGAAGGCCCACCGGTACCCACCGGTCCCACCTTCGATAGGGCCCAGCTCGAGATCCACTCCACGGGACGCATCAGCGAGATCTTCGGAGAGAGCTTCAAGGTGCAGGATGACTTCCACCGGCAGGTGCGCATGCCCGAGCCGCCGCTGCTGCTCGCCGATCGAATCACTGGGCTGGATGCCGAGCTCGGCAGCATGGGCAAGGGCACCATCTGGAGCGAGACCGATGTGACCCCGGATGCCTGGTACCTGCACCAGGGCCACATGCCGGCGGGGATCATGATCGAGTCCGGCCAGGCCGACCTGATGCTCATCTCCTACCTGGGGGTGGACTTCACCAACCGGAACGACCGGGTCTACCGACTGCTGGGCTGCGAGCTGACCTACCACAAGGGCCTGCCCGAGGTGGGGGACACGCTTTCCTATGACATCCACATGGACGGCCACGCCACCCAGGGCGACGTCCGACTCATGTTCTTCCATTACGACTGCCGCATCGGCGGCGAGAACCGCCTCTCGGTCCGGAAGGGACAGGCCGGCTTCTTCACCGATGCTGAGCTTGCCGACTCCGATGGCTGCCTGTGGACGCCCGAGGAGCAGGAGCTGGTCGACAATCCCCGCCTGGATGCACCGGCGGTGGACTGCACCAAGTCTGCATTTTCTGCAGCAGAGATCGAGGCCTTTGCAGATGGGCGCCCCTGGGAGTGCTTTGGCCCCGGCTACGAGCGGACCCAGACCCACACGCGCACCCCGCGGGTCCAAAACGGTCAGATGCTCCTGCTCGGACCGGTCACGGACTTTGATCCCAAGGGTGGTCCATGGGGCCGTGGCTACATGAAGTCCACCGTCGACATCCAGCCGGACACCTGGTTCTTCGATGGCCACTTCAAGAACGACCCCTGCATGCCGGGCACCCTCATGTTCGAGGGCTGCCTGCAGCTGATGAGCTTCTACCTCTCGGCTCTTGGATACACCAACAGCCGGGATGGCTGGCGCTTCGAGCCTGTCAGTGACATTCCCTTCCAGCTCGGATGCCGTGGACAGGTGACACCTCAGTCCAAGAAGCTGACCTACGAGCTCTTCGTCGAGGAGGTCCACGATGGACCCGTGCCGAAGCTGTACGCCGACCTCCTGTGCACCGTCGATGGCCTCAAGGCCTTCCACGCCCGCCGGGTAGCTGTGCAGCTGACCCCTGCCTGGCCTCTGGACCAGGGAAGCAAGCTTCTTGAGAACTACGAGGAGCCCAAGCCGGTCGCGAAGGCCGGAGACTTCCCCTTTGACTTCCGCTCGCTGGTCGCCTGCGCCAACGGTCGACCCTCGGAGGCCTTCGGCCCCATCTACGAGCGCTTTGACGCCCCTGGCCGGGTCGCCCGCCTGCCCAACCCGCCCTACCTCTTCCTCTCCCGGGTCACCCAGACCAAGGGCGAGATCGGGTCCATGGCACAGGGCATGGAGGTCGAGGTCGAGTACGACATCCCGCCCGATGCCTGGTACTTCGACGAGAACGGATGCCGAGCAATGCCGTTCGCTGTGCTCCTCGAGGCAGCCCTCCAGCCGTGCGGCTGGCTGGCCTCCTACCTGGGCTGCGCGCTGACCACCGAGACCGAGCTGTGCTTCCGAAACCTCGATGGAGTCGGCACCCTGCACGTGGACCTGCTGCCTGACTCGGGCACCCTGGTGACCCGAGTGAAGAGCACCGGCATCTCCAAGATGGCCTCGATGATCATCGTGAACTTCGAGGTGGAGTGCACGGTGGGCGACACCCTCGTCTACGAGCTTCAGACTGTCTTCGGCTTCTTCCCGCAGAGTGCGCTGGAGAACCAGGTGGGCCTTTCCACCACGGATGAGCAGCGCGCCGTGCTCGAGATTCCTACGACCACCACGGTAGACCTGACTCTACCGAGAAAGGCCGACTGGAATCCGACACGTCCCGAGCTTGCTGAGCCCATGCTCCTGATGCTGGACCGCGTCACCCACTTTGATCCCGAGGGCGGGGCCAGTGGCCTGGGCGAGGCGCGTGGCGAGAAGGATGTGAACCCAGCCGAGTGGTTCTTCAAGGCCCACTTCTTCCAGGACCCGGTGCAGCCGGGCTCTCTGGGCATCGAGGCGATGATCCAGCTCTTGCAGTGGACCATGCTCGAGAAGGGCCTGGATGAGGGCATCGAGAGCCCCCGGTTTGAGACGCTCGGGCTCGGCGAGGAGATGACCTGGAAGTACCGAGGACAGGTCATCCCGGAGAACAAGCTCATCTCCTCCACCCTGGAGCTTACCGAGATCCGCCAAGAGGAGGGCAGCGTCCTGGCCGTGGCCGACGCCTCCTTGTGGGTGGATGGAAAGCGAATCTATGAAGCCAGCGGGCTGGGCATGCGCATCGTCTCTGGCGGCACGCCCGACACGCCGACCCGCACCCTCGATGCCGACACGGACACATGGCTCGCCGATCACTGCCCCACCTGGACCCAGCCTGCGCTGCCGATGATGTCCATGGTGGACCTGATGGCCCAGGGGGCGTGCACCTCAGACCCTGTCACCGCGCTGAGGGATGTGCGGGTCAAGGGCTGGCTTGCCTTTGATGGACCGCAGACCCTGCGGGTCGATCGCGACGGGGAGCACGTCCGGCTGGTTGCCCTGGATGCGGATGGTGCCCAGACCGAGGTCGCCACCGCCCGGGTCCAGACCGGGACCTACACGGCTCGACCTGCGCCGCTGCCGCCGATCGATGGCGAGCAGGTGGAGCTTCCCTATGAGACCGGGCACCTCTTCCACGGCCCGGCATTCCAGTCACTGATCTCCCTGATCCAGACCGAGATTGATGCCTCCTCAATCCTCCGGGTCGACTCCGGCGTGCCTCTTGGCCGCCTGAACCCAGGCCTGCTCGATGCAGCGACCCACGGGATCCGGCACGATGCGCACCCCGACAAGGTCGCCTACCCGGCCCTCATCCCCCAGATGAACTTCTACGGACCCACGCCCACCTCCGGCACCATCCGATGCGAGGTCCGAGCCGACGGCCACCTGGGCAGCGAGGACTTCCCCGCCTACCAGGTGCAGCTCATCGGCGAGGCTGGCGTGTGGTGCAGCTTCCGGCTGGTCGAGGCACGCTTCGACAAGGGCACCATCGGACGTGCCCCGGCCCTGGACCGTCGGGCATTCCTGAGGGATCGCGCCTATGTCCCTGGCATTCGCCTGAGTACCGTGACGGACGGTAACACCCACCTGACCGAGGCCGACGCGGCGAGCATCGACTGGCTGCCTGGTACTGTGGCAGAGATCTACGGCAGCCGAGACATCGAGGATATCGCCAAGCGAGAGCACATCGCTGCAGCCTGCCAGGTCCATCCAGGCATCCTTCCAGCCGGCCTGCCCCTGCAGCGCTTCAGCCTGAAGACCGAGCGCAAGAAAGATGCGGTGAAGGTCAGCGGTGATGGCCACGGCACCCTCTGCCTGGACCCAGTGGTGGACTTCTGGACCCAGTGGTTCAGCCGGGATCCATGGCCGGTCGAAGATCTGTATTACGGTCTCATCGAGCGCTTTCTGGGCAAGGTGGTGCTGACTGACCCGGCTGCTTTTGAGGCCGTTGGTGGTCAAAGCCTGCTGTACCTGGGCAACCACCAGGTCGGTGTCGAGTCCCTGCTGTTCTCGATCATCGCCTCGGGTCTGGGCGAGGTTCCGACTGTGACCCTGGCCAAGGCCGAGCACCGGCACACATGGCTGGGCAAGCTCATTGAGCACTGCTTTACCTACCCGGGCGTGGATGACCCCCGGGTCATCTCGTTCTTCGACCGGGACGACAAGGCCTCCCTGCCAAAGATCCTCGGCGAGCTCGCCGAGGACATGACGGGACCAGGCCGCAGCGTCATGGTCCACATCGAGGGCACGAGATCGCTGGACTGCACCACGCCGGTCCAGAAGATGAGCGGCGCCTTCATCGACATGGCCATGGCGGTTCAGGCACCTGTGGTCCCCATCCGCTTCGTAGGCGCCCTGCCCAGGGAGACCATGGACCAGCGGATCGAATTCCCCATCGGAATGGGCCGCCAGGACATCTACATCGGTCGGCCGATCCATCCCGAAGAGCTGGCAGGTCTGCACTATGGCGAGCGAAAGAAGCGGGTGATCAGCGCCATCAATGCGCTCGGCCCATCCAACACCATCGAGCAGCCCAACCCAGGAGATGCTGCCTTCTCCGCCAAGGTCGATGCCTGGAAGAAGGCCCACGGTGTCAGCGAGGAGCACGCGGTGCTCGGCTGCGTGCTCACCGAGCGAGAGAAGCCAACCAAGGAGACCGAGGTGGTGCTCGGCAACAAGCGGTCCTCCAAGATCTCAAAGGGACCAGCAGGAAAGTGGCTTGCACAGCTCAGTCGAAGGATCGGCCGGTCCGACTGAGTCCTCAGTCGCGCCGAACGAAGAGGAAGCTCGAGACGTACTGATCGGTGTAGATCTGCCCCTCGCAGCGAACATCGATGACCACATGCTTCCAGCTGACCTCGAGATCGCCGTAGGCTCCTGCTGCGTACAGGCCCTTGTGGAATCGCTGCTCGCTGACCACGGTACAGGCTGTACCAGCCAGATGGAGATCGGAGCGATCGTCTGCTGTCAGCAGGTGGGTATCGAACATCAGGCGCACCTCATCACCCGGCATGAAGTCGCTGTGCGGTGAGCCGTAGTGCTCGACCTCAAAGGCCATCTGCAGGCACTCGGCGGTACAGAAATACCCGCGCTGCCAGCTATCCTCGAAGTGGCCCCCATCGATGAAGAAGAGCCGCCCCTCGATAGCCTCACCGCAGGCCTCACAGGGCACATTGGACGACTGGACCTTCATGTGACGACGCGGACCCTCGGCAGCCACCACGGCCTGGGGTGCGGAGGTTCGCTTGGGGCCGCGACTGTACTCCTCGGGCTGCTTCTTGACGAAGGCTGCGCGCTTGTTGGGCGGCAGCTTCATCATATTGGCCCGCATCATCTCCCGGGCCTTGCCCCGGAAATTGAAGCGATCCAGCATCTGCTCGATCCCTTGATCCCAGTCCATAGCCCCAGTCTCCCTCGGCAGGGCCCCTCAGGACAAGGTCAGGCGGCCCTCAGATCTCAAGGCGGCAGGATGGGATACCTCTCTTTCCGAGATGTCTGACCACCCGCCGTCCAGCGCCGCTCACTGGCCGAGCCAGATCCTGCGGATTGGGCTGGCGTTGCTCCTTGGAGCATGCAGCCCCCCATCCAAACAGGAGACCCTCCAGGTATTCGCTGCCTCCTCTTTGACGGATGCCTTCGGCGCACTCGAGGAGGCATTCGAGCAGAAAAATCCGGGCAGTGAAGTAGCGATCAGCTTCGCTGGCAGCCAGGTCCTGCGGCTTCAGATCGAGCAGGGCGCACCCGCCGATGTGTTTGCTTCTGCCGATCCCCACCACCTGCAGACGCTTGTCGATGCTGGACGGATTCGTGACAGCCGGATCTTTGCGCACAATCAGCTCACCGTCATCACGCCCAGGAACAACCCAGCGGGCATCGAGACCTTTCAGGATCTGCCCGCAGCACGCCGACTGATCGTGGGGTCCCAGAGTGTGCCCGTGGGAAGCTACACCGCTGAGGTGCTGCGCCGTTCCGAGGCGGTATTCGGCACCGATTTCGTCCAGACGGTGCACAGACAGGTCGTCTCCCAGGAGAACAATGTGCGGCTGATCCGAGCCAAGGTGGCACTCGGAGAGGCCGATGCGGCCATCGTCTACCGGACGGATGCCATCTCCTCCAGCCAGGTCCGAGAGGTACAGATCCCCGCCGAGGTCAACGTGGCGGCGGAGTACCTCATCGGGCGGATCGAGGGGACAGAGCGAAGCCAGGGGGCCGCTCAGTGGGTCGCCTTCGTGACCTCGGATGCTGGGCAGGCCATCTTGGAGAGCCACGGCTTCGGAGCCTCTCAGTGAGCCCCGGACTGACCCGACGCTGGCCGGCCCTGCTCCTGGCATGCCCGATGCTCATCCTGCTCGGCCTGCCCCTGCTGGCACTCGGTCTTTCCTCCTCGCCCACGGATCTCTCGATAGGCATCCATCACCCCATGTTCGCCCCCGCCCTGTGGCTGAGTGCGCAAACCAGCCTGCTCAGTCTGGGCATCGTGGTCCTGGCAGGCACACCGCTGGCCTGGTGGCTGGCCATCGCATCTCCCCGGCAGGCCCGTGGGATTGAGCTTGTGGTCGATCTGCCCGTGGTGATTCCACCAGCCGTCATGGGCATCGCATTGCTCCAGGCCTTCGGCAGGGATGGGCTCCTCGGCACTCATCTGGCGGCCTTCGACATCCAGATTCCATTCACCACCGCCGCTGTGGTCATCGCCCAGGTCGTGGTCTCAGCCCCCTTCTACATTCAGTCTGCCGCCGCTGCGTTCCGCCGGGTCGACCCCGACCTGCTGCTCGTCGCTCGTACTCTCGGCAGAACCCAGCGGGGTGCCTTTCTTCGGGTGACGCTGCCCATGGCTCTGCCGGGAATGGTCAGCGGGGCCGCACTGGCCTGGGCCCGAGCACTCGGTGAGTTCGGCGCGACCCTGCTCTTCGCTGGCAGTCTCAGCGGCACCACACAGACCATGCCCCTGGCCATCTACACCGCACTGGAGTCCGATGTCCGGGTGGCGCTCGCGCTCGCGCTGGTGATGGCGGGCGTCTCGGTGCTCCTGCTCCTTGTCCTGCGGGCCGTACCTGCACTGTGGCTGCACCGTCGCGAAGGTGGGCAGGGCTCATGAACTGGCACATCTGGATCCAGGTACAGCTCGGCGAATTGATACTCGACGTGGACCTCGGAGGTGGTGACACGCCGCTGGCCCTCATCGGACCCAATGGTGCAGGCAAGACAACCCTGCTTCGTGCCGTAGCGGGTGCCCACAGGCCCACGGTAGGCGCCATCCGGATTGGGGAGGACACCTTGATGGATACCACCAAGAGTATCCACCTACCGCCCGAGGCTCGGGAGGTTGCCTACCTGCCACAGGGCCACGGACTCTTCCCCCACCTCTCGGTTTTGGACAACGTGACCTTCGGTCTCCTCGCCCGCGGGGTTGGCCGCGAGGCAAGTAAGGACAAGGCCCAGGCAATGCTCGAGGTCCTGGGCTGCGGAAAGCTGGCGCCGCGCATGCCGCGGGGTCTCTCCGGCGGCGAGCGGCAGCAGATAGCCCTGGCCCGTGCGCTGGTCGTCGAGCCCAGGATGCTCCTCTTCGACGAGCCCCTCTCCGCGCTGGATGCTGCCGCGCGTCGGGCCACTCGGACGCTGCTCGCAGCCCACCTGCAGCAGCTGGGCCGGCCCAGCATCATCGTCACCCACGACTGCAGGGACGTCATGGCATTGGCAGGGCGGGTCGCAGTCCTGGAGCAAGGTCGCATCGTGCAGCAAGGGCCTCCAGAGGAGCTACGAACCGAGCCTGCCACCGAGTTTGTAGCTGAATTCTTCGGCACATAAGCCAGCCCGGACATGGGCGGCTGGATAGGGGCCCCCACCTCTCCCTCCTCCTCCCCAGAGACCGACATGTCCCGATTTGAGATCTCCCTCGTCTTGATCGCGTCCGGCGGTCTGACAGGCTGCGGCACCATGAACGCCGCGCGACCCATGCAGCCAGGCACCCACCAGGTGGGGGTCAACTTCGGTGGACCGTTCACCACCTCGCTGGGTCCGCCCATCCCCATCCCCAACCTGGTGGTTGAAGGTCGCAGCGGGCTCAAGCCGCTGGGCCCCATTCCGGTGGATGTGAACTACGGCATGAACCTGACCACGCTGGCCTTCGGCGTGGTGGGAATCCACGGCGGCGGGTCGGTTCACCTCCTGGAACAAAACAATGCCCTGCCCGCCCTCTCCGTGACCGAGCGGGTCCACGTCTACACGAACAAGCTCGATGGGTCCAAGCCCAAGGAGTCCCGGGCCTGGTGGGGGCTCAATGAGCTGGACCTGACGGCGAGCTGGTCCATGGGCAACCACCTCATCTATACAGGTGTGACCGACCACATCGATATGGCGGATCCCGAGCTACTGATCGGACCCTTCGTGGGCACTGAGCTCCGTCCCAAGGGTGGTCACTTCGCCTGGCAGCTGGAGACTCGCTGGATAGGCGCCAACTTCTCTCCGGAGGTCTACGACGTCTCCTGGCTGAACACCGGAGACCCCGGACACGGCCTGTTCACCTTCACCGTGGGTGCTGCCTGGACGCTGGGCGGAAAGGACAAGTCATGAGAGTCTCACTGACATCCCTCTTCTTCCTGACAGGCTGCATCAATGTCGATGGCCTGCTTCCCTTCTTCGACAACATCCACTGCTCGGATGTCTCTGAGGCCACCTGTGATCCGGATCACAAGGGCTGGGACAAGGACAATGACCCCGACTGGGACAGAATCTGCAGTGCCTGCGACGAGGAGTATGACTGGTCCACAGAGCATCCATGGCGGGAGAAGACCCTGGATGGGAACTTCACGGATGTACGCAGCATCGACCCCGACCTGATCACGCGGGCACCCTTCGAGATCAAGGGCGGCAAGGAGCTGGATGCATACTTCATCGCCAGTCATGGCGGCGGCAATGACACCCACGAGGCGACCATCGTGCTCAGCCACGGGCGCTACGCGAGCATCGAGCACTACATGCCTCGGGTGCGGTTCCTCCACGAGCTGGGCTTCAACGTCTTCGTCTGGGACTACCGAGGCTTCGGAAAGTCCGAGCCCAAGAATCCACCAAGCCTTCCGCAGATGATGTCGGATGCAAAAGCAGCCTTCGACCACGCCAAGGACCTCGCCCCCTACCCGGACAAGCTCATCATCTACGGCATGTCGGTGGGCGGCATTCCGGCCGGAGAGATGGCAGCAAACAGGGATGCATGTGCACAGATCTACGAGGCTGCGTTCAACTCCGTGGCAGCCAAGATCGAGACCAACCTGGCCATCACCTTTCCCGGCAGCTTCCTGACATCTGGTGTCATGGAGAACGACAAGAAGCTGGCAGATACCAGGATTCCAGCGCTCATCCTGCACGGAGATGCCGACGATCGGATCCACCTCGACGAGGCCACCCGCCTGTTTGAGTCCCTACCCGAGGACCTGCCCAAGGAGATGGTCATCATCAAGGAGGCAGGCCACGGCATCGGCTTTCAGGGCGGCGTTCCCGAACAAGGCCTGACCTCCTACGGCAGGCACCTCGTGGACTTCCTCGATGACATGGCACCGGACTGCATCGCAGACTGCGGCTACGGCTACACCCTGAACGACGGCGCCTGCTACCCCGTGGAGAGTGTCGACTAGTCCGTTGTCGCGCAGGACTTCCCGTGAGATCCAATTGACTGGGCAGGGTGCCCGGGACGCTCAGGGATCAGCTGAACGTGTCCAATGAAGCGAGGCCTCAAGCACGCCGTCGCGTGACCAGCCAGGTAAGCAGCGGTGCACCCACGCTCGCCGTCACCACACCTACCGGCAGGTCCGCATGGGGCATCCACCACCGACCGAGTGCATCACAGAGCACCAGGAAGGCCGCACCACCAAGGGCGGACATCGGGAAGAGGATCCTTCGGGTGGGACCGACTCCCAGGCGAATCAGGTGTGGAACGATGAGGCCCACAAAGGCGATGGGTCCGCACCAGGCCACACACGCCCCCACACCCACAGCACCCACCGCCAGGCACAGGGTCCGAGTCCGCCGGATGTTGACCCCCTGAGCGTGGGCACGCTCCTCACCGCCGAGCATCGCCTCGAGCGCCCGGGTCTGGGCCAGCAGGATCCCGCAGCAGACCAGCGCAATCGGTACCAGCACCTGCACGCCCTGGTAGCCGACCTGTGTGAGGTGTCCTAGCGACCATCGAACCGCCTCGAATGTGGACGCCATGTCCGCCTGAAACTGAAGTCCTGTGGTGATGGCACCCGTCGCCAGGGTGATGGCAATGCCTGCAAGCAGCACATCGTTGATCCTGGCCCGGCCCGAGGCCGCGATGGCAGCGATGGCAAAGGTGACAGCCAGGGCTCCGGCGAAGGCCGCCAGAGACACCAGCGGAAGCTGTGTCATGCCCGCAGGCACCAGCACCAGCACGGCGAGTGCTCCGAGTGCAGCCCCCGCAGTGGTGCCCACCGTGCTCGGTGTCGCCAGCGGGTTGTCAAAGAGTGCCTGGTAGACCGCACCTGTCAGCCCCAGCATGGCCCCCACCACCGCACCCATTACCACCCGCGGTACCCGAAGCTGGAGCAGGATGAAGCGGCCGTGATCCTCGGAGAGGTCGCCGCCCATCCACGGAGCCAGGGCGAGCACGAGCATGCAGCCCAGGGTGAGGACAAGGAGCTTCCAGCTCATGGATTCTCCCCGGGCAGGAAGTACCTTCGCCCACCGACCGAGTGCGCATCCAGAGGTAGACGGAAGAGTCCGGAGAGCGCGGTTGTGAGCTCGGGAGCATCCAAAGCGAGATCGAAGCGAACCTGCCCCTCTGAGAGCCCAACCACCCGCACCGAAGACTCGCCCCCGACGGGCGCGAGGTGACTGAGCAGGTTCATATCGTGGGTGATGCACACGACTCCGCGACCAGCCTGCCACTGCCCGCGAATCATCCCGTAGAAGGAGGTCTGGTGCGCCGGGTCCAGGTGGTTGGCGGGCTCATCCAGCAGAAAGATCGAGGCATCCTGGGCCACCAGTGTGGCCACCATCACCCGCTGAAGCTCGCCGCCAGAGAGCGTGGAGACCGCCTGTTCCTCGAGCCCGCCTGCGCCCACCGCTTCCAGGGCTGCCCCTGCTGCTGCGAGGCTCTGCCTGCGCCCCTCGGAGAACCGAAAGCGGGCCGCCTTCACGAACTCGATCACAGGAACGGCTTCCTGAATGAGTCCGTGCTGAGGCAGCCATGCCATGGCCGCCGCTCGCGCCCGCCCCGCCATCTTTCGGACATCCTCTCCCTGCCAGCTGACCTGCCCGCGGGTGGGGGCCAGGAGCCCGAGCATGGCCCGGATGAGCGTGCTCTTCCCCGCACCATTGGGCCCGACAAGGGCCACGCACTCTCCGGGGGCCAGGCTCAGGCTGATGCCGTCGAGAATGGTCCGCCCGCCTAGGTCCACCCGGAGGTCATCGACGAGAAGTCCGCCGCTCATGGCTTCCTCGCCTGGACCTGGGCGATCTTGTCCGCCAGGGCAGCCTTGAACTCCAGCACCCCCGGGCCCGTGTAGAAGTGCGTCCGACCGATCATGAAGCCCACCTGGTCGTTCTTCACCGCCGAGAGCATCCCGAAGCGATCCCAGAAGGCCCGGTATCCCTCCAGGGTGGCGGGCGTCGTGGACGAGTCCGCGATCAAGATCACAATGATGTCCGGATCGATCTGCATGAGCCCCTCGATGGAGAGGGTGGGCGGTCCCTGGATCGCCTCGGGGATGGCGTGCCGCCCGCCGGCAGCCTCCAGCGCCGCACCGTGCAGAGAGTTGGGCTTGATGACCCACAGCTCGGTGTCCGAGGACGACGGGGCACTGAGGAGCACCAGCACGCGCGGGGAGTCCGGGCGGATGTTCGGCGCCAGGCCCTGCTCGATCCGTATCGCCAGCGCATCGGCATCGGCATCAATGCTCAGCAGCTTGCCTATCGCCCGCACGCTCTGGGCCACCTGAGGCGCCGTCAGCCAGGGCAGATTCTCCGTGGGGGCAATTTTCCGCAGGTTGTCGAGCACCACTCCCCGGCTGGCGTGGGTGCTGAGGATCAGGTCCGGGCCCGCGCGGACGATCTTCTCGTAGCTCGGACTCAGGCCGGTACCCATGGTGGGAAGTGCCGCCGTCTCCTTGAACTCATCGGTGTAGTCCGGCCGCCCGACCATCCGTCCGGTCGCCCCCAGACGAATCAGCACCTCGTGCACACCCGGATCGATCACCACCACCCGGGATGCACTCGCAGTGGGTGAGAGGGTCTCTCCGGGTGCCTGGCCATCTCCGCCCGCACCCCGAAGCCCCCACCACAGGCACAGGCCCACGAGCACCGCAGCCAGGAGACCCAGGACAAGCCGCGTGATGGGTCGCGTCAGTCCCACGGGGTCACGCTCCAGTCCATGCCTCTCCACTCCTTGCAGCTAAAGCCCGAGGTGCTCAGCTGCGCTGTCCGCTCCTCGCAGACCGCATCCACCTGACCCGCCTCATCAATCTCGCCGCGCTGCACAGCGTCCCGCTCGAGGATCCGCATCTCCCAGGCCCAGGTCTGGCAGGACTCGTAGAAGTCCTCCTGGTCGGTGTAGCCAAGGTCGGACCATTCGCCATCCCAGGTCTCCAGGCAGCCACACTGCACCGCTGCAGCCTGGGCGCACATCTGTGCGCACGGATCCGCCGGTGGATCGCAGGCGAGCAGCGAGAGGAGGAGGAGCATCACAGGAAGCTCACGTTGAAGGGAGCGAGGGTGGGCTTTATGGACGCACCGTCTTCGAGGACGGGCGCGCATGTGGCTGCATCGAAGAGGATCAGGCCGGGTTCGAGTGCGGCCTCCGGTCCCCAGCCCTCGCGGACGGAGACCCACGCTCGACCACGATCGTCCATGGCCACCTCGGAGAGGTAGCTCGAGGTCACAAGCCCCGTCTGCCAGGACCCGGTCTGCAGACTCAAGCAGTGCACCCCAAAGGTCCACTCCGTGGTCGCCGTCAGGAAGACCACGTCCTCGCTGCTCGAGGCCACGTCGGTGATGTCCATGCCGACCTCCGCCTCAGTCAGCAGGGTCTCGACCTCTCCGGTCTCCACCTCCAGCGCTACCACCGCCCCGTCGAGCTCACCGTACAGGCCGGTCCGGACCAGCAACAGCCCGTCCTTCGGGCCGGGCACAAGCGATGGACTGAGCGGGGCCTCGAGGAGGGTCTGGACCTCTGTGGTCTCGCAGTCCACAGCCACGATGGCGCCGCCCTCGCTGGTCCAGCCCCCATCCTGTGCAAGCTGCTGCAGGGCGACCACCACGCGCTCTCCCACCCGCACCATGCCCGAGGCCTCCGCCGATCCGTCCGACCCAGCCCAGGGGCTCAGGTCCGCCTTGGCCACCCGCCGACCCGTGGCGTCATAGGCCGGCAGATGATCCGCATTGTGGAGGCTGACCCAGAGCCGCTCTCCGCACCAGACAGCATCCTGCGGGTTGCTCAGATCCGGCAAGGCCAGCTCCAGATCCGGCGCCACCCAGGCGCCTGGGGTGTACAGCCGGAGGGTGTCGGTGTTCAGCCGGTTGAGCACCACCACCGTATCTTCCAGTCCCCGGACCACCGCGTCCCCCGAGGTGGGTGCAAGAGTGTCCTCCAGGCCCAAGGTGTCCAGGTGCACCACGGCCAGCGAGCCCACGGAGTAATCACTGGCAATGGTGCTGAGCACCGCCAGGCTCATCTCCCCGGAGCCCGAGGCCGTGTCATCCAAGGCACCCAGAGGGCTGTTCTTGTCCGGCACCACACTCGGCATGCAGCCGCACAGTGCCAGCAGGAGGGTCCGCATCATGATGCCCTCCTCGCTTCCCAGCGCAGTCCCAGCGTCCACACCCGGCCAGGCAGGGGGTGCCCCGCAAAGTCCGTGAGCGGCTGGACCACCCTCTCCGACTGGTCTGGCTGGAGCGGGTTCTGGGGCACCACCTCCACCTGGGTGTCGAGCAGGTTGACCACTCCTGCCTGCAGCCGGGGCCACCTTGGACCGGGCTGGATCTGGACCGAGGCGCCCAGGCTGGACCTGGGTGCGGCTCGGTACCAGTTGGTGGCATCCCAGTAGTTGCCGTCGGTGTATCGATAGTCCCCGGCCAGGCGAACCACATCGGCCCCATCCGACCAGCTCAGCTCCTGCCACACCGACCAGGTCGGCACGCCGGGTAGCTGCTTATTGGCCACCGCGGGGTCTGTGTCCAGGTTCCGGGAGCGGGTCCACGTCACTGAGGTGTCGCTGGCGATGCCTGGCCGCATCGCCGCACCCAGGCTGGTCTCGAGCCCCTGCACCCAGGTCCGTCCGAAGTTCATCGGCACCATCGTGCGCTGGCTGTTCTGAATCCACACGATGCGATCACGACTGGCGCTCCAGAAGTGCCCCACATCCGCCTCCAGCGTGGCGTGGGAGCCGAGTGTCATGCGTTTTCGAGCGCCCAGATCCCACTGCCAGCCCCGCTCCGGTCTGAGATTCGGATTGCCCAGCAGGCTGCCCCGATCTCCGAAGAGCTCGGAGGTGTCCGGCGGCCGAAGATACCGGCCACCGGTGGCCCGCACGACCGCGTCCTCTCCGAAGCTCCAGCGCAGACCGAGGCGCGGATCTAGCGACACTATCGGGTCGAGTTCCTCACCCTGAAGGAAGCTCATGTGCACGATGGGTGTCACACCCAGGCCTCCCTGCTTCAGGTCAGCGTCCGCAGTCAGCGTCTCCACCATGCGCTGGAGCGGGGGGGCATCATCCTTGCTGAGAAGATCCTCGGTGGTGCCCTGCTCCAGCCGCCCCGAGGCTGCCAGCCCGAGGTGCTGCTCCCCCCTGAGGGTCACTCGCTGATGCAGGCGGAGCCCCAGGTGGGTGGCTCTCTGCACCTCCCACTGCGCGCCCAGGCCCAGCTCGTCGGCACGATCATCGTAGGTCGCCCGCCGATGGAGCCACCAGCCCGTGGCCGTCAGCAGGTGATCTCCCAGGGCGTGCCGGGCTTGTGCGCCCAGGAGATTCCGCTCGGTCCGCATGGATGCGGTCAGGCTCGGGTTGTTCACATGGCCGGGCAGCCCCTCGTCCTTGTAGAGCAGAGCATCGAGCAGCGTCAGAGTCGTGCTTCCCAGCCGGTGGCGCCCGCGACCGAGCACTGAGGCCTGCACCGCCTCGTTATTCTCCCGGGTCTCCCAGCGGTCATCCATACGAGCGTAGGGGGTGCCATTGTCCGTGAAGTAGGGGTAGGCCCCGCTGGAGGAGAGTCCCTCGATGAAGAGGGAGCCAGATGGCCCCTTACTCCCGAGCCCCACGAATCCATCCAGGCTGTAGCGGTGATGCCCGGCAGCACTCAGTCCACCGGAGAGGCCGGAGGAGTCGTCCCGTGGAATCAGATCGATGGCACCCCCGATGGCCGCCCCGCCGAGGTCTGCCGGCGCGAAGCCGCGGTAGACCTCCACGCGCTGCAGCGCCCGGAGAGGCCACTCGGAGAGGTTGACTGCCTCTCCCCCCTCCGGGTTCAAGGGAATGCCGTCCATGTAGATCTGAACCTGCCGCAGGGAGGACCCGCGGATGTGGACCCCCTGGAAGTCATCCTGGTCACCAAACCGCTGCAGGTGCACCCCGGGCGCCCGGTCTATCAGCCCCCCCAGCCCGATTCCTGGACGGAGGCGCTCGTCGATCTGAAAGACGGACACCGCCGCGGGCGTGGCCCAGGCCTCGCGCCCGACCAGGCGGGGTGCCTGCACGACCAGCTCCTCTTCCAGAACCTTGCCCTCTTCCGCATGAGCGGGAGCAAGGCTGAATAGAATCGTGAGAAACAGGAGCAAGAGCGGCACTACCTGGGGTGGAATCGAGACAGGTAGGCCACGATCTCTCCACCCCGAGAGACGTGCTCGATGTCCGCAAGGCCGGTCTCCTGGCTCCTGGATCGTCCGTCCTCCCCGCCTTCCCGCAGTGCAGTGGCAATTGAGGGGGGACGTCCCCAGTCACAGTGGCGGGGGCCGCGCCGGCTTCTCACCGGCTTCCCGTTTCACCCCCGAGGGGGCACCTTGCGGAAAACGTAAAAGAACTGAGAGTGTCCTAAGCCAAACGGTGGTCCGTGGCACACCGTGGAACCCTCACCCCTGCGCTGCCCACGCTAGAAAGCCCTCGGGGTCTGCCGTGATGCGCGTGCTGAGGTGCGCAGGCATCACTCCTGCACGCAGCTGTACCGAGACCGGATCCACCCCGATCACATCCGCGAGCTTTGCGAGTGCCTCGGAGGAGAGTCGCTTCTCATCCGACTCGACTCGACTCAGGAAGCTCGATGAGACTCCGAGCTCGCTGGCCAGGCCTCGCTGGTTCAGGCCGAGGGCCTGGCGCTGGGCGCGGAGCCACGCCCCGAACCGCTTGTGGTCCGCTGGTGCTGCATCCCGGAAGTCACTGCGGTGGTCCGCTGGTCTCTCCACACGGGGCCAGATGATCTCGGCATAGGCGGAGTGGTTGTGGATGGACTCCTGATTGTCCGCCTGGACTCGCAGCCACTCCACACCCGGCCGATCCCTCAGACGAAGCACCACATCGCGGACGAGGTCCTCGACGAACTTGGGATTGTCATAGGCCTGCTCGGTCACATGCTTCTCATCCTCGCGCTTGAGCAAGGTGTACAGAGGGGAGGAGGCACAAGCCTCCACATCCTCGATCACATCCTCGAGCCAGATGAACTCGCTGGACCTCACCTCCACCGTCACGAAGCTGCGCTGGTTGTGCGCGCCGTACTCGCTGATGGCCTTGGAGCACGGGCAAAGCGACTTCACCGGCACCTCCGCCATCAGCAAGAATCGGGTGTCCTGACCACGCCGCTCTCCCTCGAAGCGGCAGCGGTAGTTCATCAGGGAAGTCTCCTGGCTGACCGGTGCCTTCTTCTCCATGAAGTAGGTGAGATCGACCTCAATGAAGGCATCCGTCGCATCGAGGCGATCCTGGATCTGCCGGAGAATCTCCGGGAACTGGCGGAAGGTCATCTGCCCACGCACCTGGTTGAGGACCTCCACAAAGCGGCTCATGTGGGTCCCCTTGAACTCGGAGGGCAGCCCCACATAGGCGCTGATGGTCGCAACCGTGTGCTGCTCCCGGTTCTCCCGATCGAGGACACGGATGGGGTAGGAGAGCCCCTTGATGCCCACCCTGTCGATGGGAAGAGCACGGTCATCGGACTGGCTTGCGTGGTCCGGTAGCATTGTGGCTGGGCTGGGCATGATGTCCTCCGAGGGTGGCGCCCCTAATCGGGGTTTGCCTAAATGGGCAATATCTTTTTTCCCAAATAGGTTAACTCCCGGGGTCCGCTCAACTGAAGGTAGTCCGTGCCCCCCGCATCCTGGTTCCGTTCAACCAGGACCTACTTCAGTCTTTCGTGTGCCCACCACCGCTGGCGGCACGGGGGTCACTGCGCCCATGTACACGGCTACACTCGCTCCTTCGCCCTGGTCTTTCGAGGCCCAAGGCGCCTGTCGTCTGGTCGTCTAGGACGGCGTGGGCATGGTGGGATCGGCTCGCCTGGTCTTCGACTGGGTGAGTGCATGGGTACAAGACCACACCAATGGCCGTGTGCACCTCGAGAGCGTGGAGTGTCGAGAAAACGATAAGAACAGCGCCATCTACCAGCCCGAGGTGTAGCGACTGCACGGCTGCATACAGGCAGGCAACACGATAGGCAGCAGGCCCACTTCCCCTGTTGAGGTTGACCATGCTCAGACCCACTCTCCTGCCTGTCGCCATGCTGCTGACACTCTTGGCCTGCGGCGGTGACGAAAAGCCCGCCAAGGTCGAAAACGCCAAGGCCACCAAGACTGCATCCAAGCCCGCAGCATACGAGCCCCAGCAAGAGCCCCTTGTCGGGGGTCCATACCCGACCCTGCTGCTCTCTCAGGCATGGTTCCTCACCGGAACCGATGGCAAGCCCAAGCCCGGTCCTGCCCGACTCGAGATCTGGCGAAAGGGCCCCGGCGGCTGGGTCTCGACCCGGCTCGAAGACCCCGACTCCAACGTCTTCCACAAGGCGATCCTGAACAAGGATGGCTCCATTCTGACCATCGGCGGCATGGGCGCGCACTTCAAGCAGTGGCGCTTTGCGGATGGAGCGTGGAGTCAGAAGACCCTCTGGAAGCAGACCTGGGGCGGCAAGTTCGACCGGCTCCGCGACATCGAGGTTGGTGATGTCGATGGAGATGGCAAGGATGAGTACGTCATCGCCACCCACGACTACGGCGTCATCGCCGTGTACAACCCAGGCGAGGATGGCGGCAAGGCTGAGATCATCCAGATGGACAAGAAGAAGGACACCTTCGTCCACGAGATCGAGATCGGGGACATCGAGGGAGACGGAAAGCTCGAGTTCTTCGCCACCCCCTCTGACCGCAACAAGGCCAGCCACAGCCAGCACGGCGAGGTGGTCATGTACAAGTGGAATGGCAAGAAGTACGTCCGGAGCGTGGTCGATCCAGGAAAGGACACCCACGCCAAGGAGATCCTGGTCGCCGACATCGATGGTGACGGAAAGTCCGAGGTCTTCAGCGTGCAGGAAGCGGTCATCGACAAGAAGAAGAAGGTGCTCATCAAGCCCGTCACCATTCGGCAGTACAAGCGGACCAAGAAGGGAGGCTGGAAGATCGAGGAAATCGCCCAGATCAAGGACCGACAGACCCGCTTCCTGATTGCCGAGGACTTCGACGGAGATGGCAAGAAGGAGCTGATTGCAGCCGCGATGAAGACCGGCTTGTACCGGATCAACCTCCAGGGCAAGAAGTGGGTCACGACTCACTTCGACAACAACTCTGGCAGCTTCGAGCACGCGATCGTCGCAGCAGACATCGACAATGATGGAAAGCGCGAGCTGTATGTGGCTGCGGACAACCAGCAGGACCTGAAGCGATACGACTGGAACCCCGCCAAGAAGACCTTTGACCGGACCCTCATCGGCAAGCTCGAGCCCAAGGTCTACACCTGGAACGTCGAGGGCGGCCAGCTATAGCTCATGAAGACCATCCTCCCGACCCACACCCCGCTCCTCGGCCTGCTCCTGCTCGGCTGCGGCGGGGGCAAAGAGGAGAGAGGGAGAGGGGAGGTAGATACCGGGGAAGCTGACCCGGTCGACTCCTTGCTGTGTGTGCCCGACGCCCCGGGCCCCTTCCCCGCAGCACTGTACAACCACGGTGGCCTCGGCGATGCTATCGGCGGAGACCTCGAGGGCACCTGCGAGGCGCTGGCGGAGGCGGGCTACCTCGCGTACTCCAAGCAGCGTCGCCTGACCATGAGCCTGGATGGACACCTCGACGATGTACGGGCCGGCCTCGATGTGCTCAAGGAACACGAGGACTGGGACGGGACCCCGATGGCAATCCTGGGGTTTTCCCGGTGAGGGCTCTTGACCCTTCAGGCCGCCAAGGACCAGCCCGGTCTATTTGGCACGGTTGTCCTGATGGCACCGGCAGATGCCAAGGGCACGCTGATGAGTGAGCTCGAATACGTCGACCCCATTGCCGCCCCGGTGCTGATCCTGGTCTCTGAGAACGATCTGTACCAGGACGATCATGTGGCCCTTGCACAGGCTGTCTACAGTGCGCTGAGCGCTGCGGGAAAGGAGGCGGAGTACATCATGTACGAGCCCTTCGGCTCCGATGGCCACGATCGCTTCCAGGAGGTGGGCAGCTACTGGACTGATGTAGTCGACTTCCTCGAGTCCACACTCTGAGCCCAGGGAGCCACCATGGCCGGTATCGACGAATCCATTCCTTTCCACCCGCTCAACATCGCCGTGCTCACGGTGTCCGATACCCGGACCATGGAGACCGACAAGAGCGGGGCGCTGCTGCAGAGCCGAGCTGAGGAGGCCGGCCATCATGTGGTGGACCGTGTCATCTGCATCGATGAATTCGACCAACTCGTGGCACAGCTGCAGGCATGGGTGGCAGATCCTGGCGTGGAGGTAGTGCTGACCACCGGAGGCACCGGTGTGACCGGCCGGGACGTGACCCCGGAGGCCGTGGAGCATGTGGGAGAGAAGCACATCCCAGGCTTCGGCGAGCTGTTCCGCTGGCTGAGCTACCAGGGCATCTCCACCTCCACCATCCAGTCCCGGGCCACAGCCGTGGTCGCTGGTGGCACCTACATCTTCGCCCTGCCCGGCTCGACGGGCGCCTGCAGAGATGGCTGGGAGGGCATCTTGAAGGACCAGCTGGACATCCGACACAGGCCCTGCAATTTCGCTGAACTCATCCCGCGGCTACAGGAGCACAGCACCTGCCACGGTCACTGAGGCTATGCAGACGCAATTCACTTGCGTTATTCGGGCGACTGCATGACACCAGACCTACCACCCGATCCACCCACAGACCACTCCCGCCTGGACAAAGCCGGCACGGTTGCCAGTGGGCTGTGCGCCATTCACTGCGCTGTGGTGGCCCTGGTGCCCAGCCTCCTGATGGCCATGGGCCTGGGCGGTGCACTCAGCCACGAGTTCGAGTGGGCCACCACCGGTGCTGCCGTGCTGATCGGCATCTTGGCCGGGCTGCAAGGCTTCCGGAGCCATGGCTCCATTGGACTCCTCGCTGGCTTCTTGACCATGGCCGCAGCACTTATCGCTGTGCGCTTCCTGGACCACTGGGTGGCAGAAGGCGGCGCTATCGCTGGACAGCCCCTGCCCCACCTGCCCGCCATCTTCGCCGTGCTCGCCAGTATCGGCATGGTCTGGATGCACATCCTCAACCTGCGCCGAAACCGGCCGGCTCCCGAGGCCTGATCCATGCTCAGCCTCGCCGATGCCCGTACCCTACTCAAGGCCAACGGCCTGCGTGCCACAGGCCCCCGTCTCGCGGTGCTTCAGCACCCTCTCCGATCAGGCAGGGCCCATCTCCCACTCGCAGCTGCTGAAGATCCTTCCGACGGGCCAGCTCGACGAGGCCACCGTTTATCGAAACCTCTCCCGACTCTCCGATGACTCTCCCGACTCTCCGATGAGGGGATCCTGCGCATCGTGAGCCGAGCGGGCGGCATGGCCCGCTACGAGCTGGCCCCCGGACCAGGCACACCTGCGCACACCCATCCGCACCTCGTGTGCTCCGACTGCAACACCGTCTCATGCCTTCCCGTGGCTGGCATCGAGGTTCCCGCCGTGGAGGGCCCGTGGGCTGTGGCCCTCGAGAGTGCATCGCTCCAGCTACAAGGCCAGTGCCCCGACTGTTGATCCGCCCCCACCCGAGTGCGCAGCCGGTAGTGTGAGGGGGTGCATGATCCAAGCCCCAGCTTGAGTCCTCCGCTTTCCCTCTGGGCGCGTGTGTGTGGCAGCACCTTCGAGAAGATCCACACCCTTGGTGTTGGCTGCATGGTGCTCAGCCTTCTGGCATTCCTGCTGACACACCCCATGTCCAAGGTCGAGGCCTTGATCACCTTCAGCGCCTTCGGCCTGGGCTGCGCGCTCATCGGCTGGGCCACGCTGTGCAACTCCTGGGTCCGCTGGAGCACCGGTGAGGATCAGCTCGTCTTATTGAAGAACCGGCACCCTGAAGCAGCCAAACACACCGCAGAGATCGACCTGCTCGGACGCCGCATCCGCTGGGTCGGCCCCATCGCTCATGTAGACACCGGCCAAATCTCTGTGCACCCAGTCTCCCCCGATGAGCCACCTCTCAAGGGATCGGCCCTGACCCGGAGCTACGGCTTGTTTCGGGCCGTGTACTGGACCACCTGCTGCTCTCTTTCATTCCAGGTTCTCTTCGGCACCGTGGCGCTTGGCTACGGTGCTTGGCTGATGGCCAAGCTGTACCGCTACCTGCTCTCCAGCGCCTGATCCCCTTTGGCTGGAGCCAGAGGTTCAAGACGGATAGAGGCGGGCCCTACCCGGGAGCCCCCATGACGACCGACATCAAGTGGTACTACCACCGCAAGTCCTGAACAAGCTGCACCCGCGCCCAGGAGTTCCTGGGACCCAGAGACATCCAGCAGCCCGAGTTCATCATCGCCAACAAGGTCAAGATCCAAAGAGATGAGGCCCTCGATCACGCCCGGCAGGCCGAGGAGGTCTGGGTCTCGAAGGGCAAGAAGCTGATCAAGTTCGACCTCGCAGCTGGCGCATCGAACGATGACATCGCCAAGCTCATTCTGGGGCGCAGCGGCACCCTGAGGGCGCCAGCCTTCCGGGTAGGAGACATCTTCGTCGTGGGCTTCCACGCCGATGGGTATCAGGAGATCTTCGACGCGGCCTGATGCTAAGCTCGCCCCCAGCACAGGGGCACCCGCATGGGCAGCACAAAGACCGACCCCGCTCGCCCGGTGCGCATCATCGGCGGCGGCATCTCCGGGCTCTCCGCCGCCTTGCTCCTGGCTCGCGCTGGCAGAGAGGTCTGCCTGTGGGAGGGCACCAAGCAAATCGGCGGGCTCCTCGCACCCATTTCCTTCGCCGATGTGGCGTGCGATCGGGGCTCTCACCGGGTGCACCCGGAGTCCCACCCGCTGCTCCGTGAGCTCACCGTCTCAGAGGACTGGCAGTCTCGGCCCCGCCGCGGCCGACTCATTCTGAATGGTCAGCACCTGCACTACCCGCCCAATCCCCTCGGGTTCATCCGGGGCCTCGGGGTCCGGGCCAGCGCCCAGATGCTCGGTGGATTCGCCACACGGCCCGGCGCGCTTCAGGCATTCAAGAGCTGGGAGACGGATCGCTCCTTGGCCCCCGACGAGGACGTGGGCTTCGAGGACTTCATCCTCCGCCGCGTGGGTCGGGGCGCCTATGAACGCTTCTACAAGCCCTACGTCACCAAGGTCTGGGGACTGCCGCCCGCCGAGATCTCCCAGACCGTGGCCAAGCAGCGCATCTCCACCTCCAAGCCCATGGAGACCTTCCGGCGGGCCGTCTCACGTGAGAAGGTCGACCGGCGCTTCCTCTACCCCCGGGGCGGCATGGCCGGCCTGGTCCAGAGCCTCCGCAGATCGGTGGAAGAAGCTGGCGTCCAGATCGTGGAGGACCGCGCCTTTGACTCCGCAGTGGATCTCAGCCCGGACCATGACCTGGTCTTCACTGGCCGCCTCAGAGACCTGGTGGTCGGAGCGGACCTGCAGCACCGCGGCCTGTACCTCATCTTCCTGGCGATCCCCAAGGGCCTGCTCGACGAGGTCGACACCTGGTACGCGCCGGAGTCCCGCTACTGGTTCGGGCGGGTCTCCCAGCCCGCTCAGTTCTCCAGCGAGCATGCCCACGCCGATCACGATGTCTTGTGCATCGAGATCCCAGAGGGTCAGTGGGGACCTGAAAAGGACTTCCTCTCCCTGCTCCCTGCCATCCTCTCGCAGCTCCATGATGCGGGCATCCTCCCCGAGCACACCCAGCCACTCGACCAGGCTCAGCGCCACATCGAGGATGTCTACCCGCTGTACAGACGCGGCTGGTTCCACGAGTGGCGACGCGCCCTCGACGAGGTTCGCGCCATGGGAGAAATCTGGCCGCTTGGCCGCCAGGGACTCTTCTTGCACTGCAATATGGACCACTGCGTGAACATGGCGGACCAGATGGTGCAGGAGATGGAGCAAGGACAGGGGGCCGCCGACTGGATCAATCAGGCAGCCCGATACCTGGACCTGCGCGTCCGGGACTGAGGCTGCGGCCGCCACCGTCGCGTTAGGCTGACTCACCATTCATTCTGGCTGGCCTATGACCACCTCACACCCCACCTACCCGACCCTCCTCTCGCCCTTGCAGGTCGGGCGCATCACCCTGCCCAATCGAGTGCTCATGGGCTCCATGCACGTGGGGCTCGAGGAGGAGTGGGGGCGCCTGGAGAAGATGGGCGCATACTTCGCCGCGCGGGCAAGAGGTGGTGTGGGACTGATGGTCACCGGCGGTGTGGGGCCCAACCGCGCGGGTGCCGTCAAGCCCTTCGCGGCCAAGCTGACCAATCGGTACGAGGTCTACAAGCACCGCGCCGTCACCGATGCAGTCCACAAGGAGGGCGGGCGGATCGCCATGCAGATCCTGCATGCCGGGCGCTATGGCTACACCCCCTGGAACGTGGCGCCTAGCGCCCTGAAGTCGCCCATCACTCCCTTCAAGCCCCGAGCCCTCTCCGCCCGCGGCGTCGAGGGCACCATCTCCGACTACGTCCACTGCGCACAGCGCGCCGAGCAGGCAGGCTACGACGGAGTCGAGGTGATGGGCTCCGAGGGCTACCTCATCAACCAGTTCATCGTGGCCAAGACCAACAAGCGCACCGATGCCTGGGGCGGCAGCTATGAGCAGCGCATCCGCTTCCCCGTGGAGATCATCCGCCGGATGCGCAAGGCCGTGGGCGATGACTTCATCATCATCTACCGGCTCTCCATGCTCGACCTGGTCAAGGATGGATCGACATGGGAGGAGATCGTCATGCTCGCCCGGGCCATCGAGGAGGCCGGTGCCAGCATCATCAACACCGGCATCGGCTGGCACGAGGCCCGAATCCCCACCATCGCCACCATGGTGCCCCGGGCCGGCTTTCAGTGGGTCACGGCCCGGATGAAGGGGGAGGTCTCCATCCCGCTGGTGACCTCCAACCGGATCAACATGCCCAGCGTGGCCGAGTCAGTACTGGCCAGCGGCGCTGCAGACATGGTGAGCATGGCCCGACCCTTCCTGGCAGATGCCGACTGGGTGAAGAAGGCAGAGGAAGACCGCTGTGACGAGATCAACACCTGCATCGCCTGCAACCAGGCCTGCCTGGACCACATCTTCGTCAACAAGCGATGCAGCTGCCTGGTAAACCCAGTGGCCTGCCACGAGACCGAGTGGACCATCACGCCCGCCCAGACTCCCCGAAGACTAGCCGTGGTCGGCGCTGGCCCCGCAGGGCTCGCCGCCGCCACCACAGCGGCAAGCCGCGGGCACCAGGTCACCTTGTTCGAGGCCGCAGATGAGATCGGCGGGCAGTTCAACATGGCCAAGACCATCCCGGGCAAGGAAGAGTTCGCGGAGACGATCCGCTACTTCCGTAGGCAGCTCGAGCTCACAGGCGTCACGGTGCGCCTGGGAGAGAGGGTCAGCGCCCAGGACCTGGCAGGCGGTGACTTCGACGAGGTCTTGCTGGCCACCGGCGTCCATCCCCGTCAGATCAAGCTGCCCGGGATCGATCACGAAAAGGTCCTCTCCTACATAGACGTGCTCCGGGGTGGCGCAGAGGTCGGCAAGCGGGTCGCCATCATCGGCGCTGGCGGCATCGGCTTTGATATCGGCGAATTCCTTGTCCACCACGGAGAGTCCACCGCCTTGGACACCAACGCGTTTATGGCCCAGTGGGGAGTGGACCAGACCATGAGCGTGCGCGGCGGGCTCACCGATGCAGCCGACTGGACCCCAGCACGCCAGGTGACCCTGTGCCAGCGAAAAAAGGGCAAGCTTGGTGGAGGTCTGGGCAAGACCACCGGATGGATCCACCGCTCTGCCTTGAAGAACCACGGGGTCGAGATGCTCAGCGAGTGTCAGTACGAAAAGATCGATGACGTGGGCCTGCACCTCACGGTCAAGGGTGAGCCTCGGGTGCTCGAGGTGGACAATGTGGTGATCTGCGCAGGCCAGGTGTCTGCCCAGGGCCTGGTCGCTGGGCTGGAGGCTGCCGGCATCTCTCACCAGCTCATCGGTGGTGCCCACCTCGCCAGCGAGCTCGATGCCAAGCGAGCGATCGAGCAGGGTACCCGGGTCGCATCGGCACTCTGAGCACACTCAGAGCTCGAGCACCCCGTCGTCATAGACCACCGCCCGATGCAGGCTACGGGCGGGTGCTGTGCAGCCGTCCCAGACCACGCAGTCGGTCAGGCTCGCCCCTGCCGGCACACGAGCCCCGGCCCCGATGATCGACCCTGACACCTCTCCCTCGAGAATCGCGCCCTCTCCGACCCAGCTTTCGCCCGGCCCCCGCTCTCCGGTGGCCCAGGGATCCGCTGGGGGCGCCACCCGGCCGTGAAGCACGTCGAGGTTGGCCTGGAGGTAGGCCTCTGGCGTTCCCACATCCACCCACGCACCCCGGTGCACGATGCTCCCCACCCTGGCTTGAGGCACCAACTCCTTGTAGGCGGTACGGACCACACACTGCAGACCATCATCGGGCACCCGCATGACCGAGGCCCGAGTCATGGCATGAACGCCGGTGAAGTGGGTGCCCGGTATGCCATCCTCACTGGGCACCACAGTGCTGATGCGAACCACCTGACCTGCCTCATCGCGAAGCACAGGGCCTATCTCTGCGAAGTCCGGATCCGGCCGGAGCGCCATGGCTGCTCCACCCTCAGGTGCAGCGGCCATCAGCGCAGTCAGATCCACGTCCGAGAGGATGTCGGCGTTCACGATGACGAAGTGCTCTGCCATCCTCTCGATCGCAGCCCGCAGTCCGCCGCCGGTCCCCAGGATCTCCGGAAGCTCCACCTGAAGTCCCACGCCATACTGCGCCGCCCATGCAGCGACCTGCTCCCAGAGATGGTGAGCGTTGACCACAACCTCGGTGTGCCCGTGTGCCCGCACATGGGCGAGCGCGTGGTCCAGCATGGGAATGCCGCACATGGGCATCAGGGGCTTGGGCCGGGAGAGACTCAGGGGCTGCAGGCGAGTTCCAAAGCCAGCGGCAAGAAGAAAGGCAGTATTCACTGCTCCGGGCTAACCCGCCGAGCACTCTGCGCTGTCGGGCTCATCGGCTGGAAAAAAAATCTCGCGCAGCCCCCAAAAGATGAGATCCTCGTTGCTTGCAGGAGGTCGAGTGAGCGGTCCCAACCCTCGCGAAGATGCCCGGATCATCCAGGCGGTGGTTGCAGCCATGAACGGCACCGCACCCGCCAACCCGGATCTGGTCGGTCAGCTCGACCACCTCTTCAGCCTCCACCAGCCCCGCATCTTCCGGCTCTGCCTGAGGATGGTCGGAGACCCCGAGCGCGCCAATGAGCTTGCCCAGGACGCGATGCTGACCGCATACCGGAAGCTGCCCGACTTCCGAGGTGATGCCGCCTTCGGGACCTGGATCTACGGTATCGCCAAGCACCTGTGTCTCAACGCGATTCGGCGCCGGGCTGAGGTGCTCAGCGTGGATGGGGTGATCGAGGTCAATGACCGCACCCACGGCGCGCTCCGGCAGCTGCGCGAAAAGGAGCGGGAGACCCTGGTGACGGAGGCCGCCCGCGCAGTGCTCGACCCCCTCGAGCAAGAAGCCGTCTTCCTCCGATACGTAGAGGGCATGCCCCAGGATCGGATCACCGAGGTCTTGGAGCTCAAGGACAAGAGCGGCGCGAGGGGACTATTGCAGCGGTGTAGACGGAAGCTGCAGCGAGAGCTCAGGGAACGACTGGTACTCCTGGGCCACGGAAGCTCCTTTGTGCGGGGGACCCTCGCATGATCAACCACCTGCCCGCCGCGGTCCTGGTACAGCCCGAAGCCGAGCAGTCGAGAGCGACCCGGGAGCATCTGGCTGCATGCGCACGGTGCAGGGTCGAGACCCGCCTGCTCGCACTGGCCGATGAGGGCAAGGTAGATGAGACCATTCAGCGCAGCCTGGATGCCCATCGTGAGACGATCACTGGGCGAGTCCAGCACTCCATCGAGACCATCCACCACTCATCCTTCCACGACAACCTGGTGACCGAGGAGGACGGAGACGCTCGGCCTACGGTCAGTGCACGCTTGTCGGACTACCCGCGGAAGCGCTGGCTAGGAGCGGGTATCGACGCCACGGCACACCTCGCGATCGACCCCACGGACGAGACTGTGTGCGTCGTCAAGATCTACCACTCCTCCCGGAGACACACGGCCCCCAACCAGGCCCAGCGAGCCCGCATCATGGGGCTGAGACACAGGAACCTCGGGCGGCTGATCGCCGGCGGGGATGGGGATGCACCCTTCGTGGTCCTCGAGCGGGTGGATGGGCCAGACATGATCTCCTGGGTTCGCGACACAGACGCCACAAAATCCCGGCATGAGGTCAACCTGCGTCGCCTGCGCATCGCCTTCCAGCAGGTGGTCTCCGGGCTGCGCGCCCTGGATGAGGCTGGACTGGCCCACGGGCGCCTCCATCCAGGCAACCTCCGGGTGGATAGAACCGGGAGAATCGTGCTGCTCGACCACGGACTGCCCGGACCCGACCCGCTACCTCGGGAAACGCCTTCGTTCAATCCAGTCGTGGTCTACCGGGCTCCCGAGCACCGAGAGGCCGGCGGAGCCAGCTCGCGAGGGGACCTGTATGGACTCGGCATCATGATGGCCGAGGCACTCAACGGAGAGCGGCCCAGGAGCGCCACCCCCTTTGTAGACCGAGAAGAAGACATACCCGCCGACCTCCGCAAGCTCACAACCGAGCTACTCCAGGACGATCCAAGCTCTCGCCCAGCCCTCACAGAGGTGGCAGCACGACTGGGCATGGACAGGATGCCCGCCGAGACCCCCCTGGAACGCTACGACGATCTGGGCATCCTGGGAACCGGCGGCATGGGAGAGGTGCGGCGGGTCGTCGACAGGGATCTTGGCCGGACGATGGCCATGAAGATCATCCGGGCGGACTTCATGGACCGCGAGGGGGTGCGGGCCCGCTTCATCGAGGAGGCCCAGTGCTCCGCGCAGCTCCAGCATCCCGGCCTGGTCCCCGTCCATGAGCTGGGTCGACTCCCAGATGGTCGGCTGTACTTCACCATGGCCGAGGTTCAGGGGCGCACACTCCTGGAGGTAGTCAGCGAGGTCCATCGGGCCCACCGGGACGGCCAGTGGCACCGGACCGAGACCGGCTGGTCCTTCCGCGGGCTGATTGATGCCTTCGCCCGCGTGTGTGAGGCGGTGGCCTATGCACACAGCCGAGGGGTACTGCACCGGGATCTCAAGCCCGAGAATGTGATGGTCGGCGATCACGGCGAGGTCCTCGTGGTCGACTGGGGCCTGGCCAAGGTCACGGGCAGGCCCGACCGAATCCTGGCAACCGGAGAGCTCGAGCCTGTGGTCACCGACCGGTCCATGGATGACGCCATGACGACCCGACTGGGCGCGATCTCGGGGACACCCTCGTACATGCCGCCCGAGCAAGCACTGGGCCAGATCGATCAGATCGATGCCCGGTCGGATGTCTATGCGCTCGGCGCCATCCTCTACCATCTCCTCAGTGGGCGGCCGCCCTATCAGGGAGAGACTGGCCTGGATATCCTGCAGCAGGTGCTCGACGGCCCACCGAGGCCGCCAGGTCGTCCGGCACGAATGAGCGCCACCATCACGCTCCGGCTGGATCTGGAGGAGGAGGCCCCCCAGCCAGCCGACACCCTCCTGCCAGAGGAACTGGTGGCAGCGTGTACAAGGGCGATGCAGAGGAGTCCAGCCGATCGCTTCATACACGCCGGGGAATTGGCCACGGAGATCAATGCTTGGCTCGAGGGGGCACGCCGGAGGGATCAGGCGCTGGAGGTGGTGGCACAAGCCGAGGCCACCGGACCCAGGGTGGCCGACCTCAGGGCGCGGGCCGCCTCCCTTCGGGAAGAGGCTGCCGGGCTGCTTCACGGAGTCGAAGGCTGGCAGCCCGAGGAGGACAAGGCACCTGGCTGGGACAAGGAGGACGAGGCCCGCGCCCTCGATCGCCAAGCGGACCACCTGGACCTGACACAAGAGCTGCTGCTGGCAGCCGCACTTACCCAGGCCCCAGACCTGCCCGAGGCCCATGCGGCACTGGCAGCGCGCTACCGAAGGGAGCACGCGATCCACGAGGAAGCGCAGGGGGACACCGACCGTGCTGAGAGCCTGCTGAGGATGCATGCCTCCGCCCTGCCCCAGTCCCACTCAGACCGACTCGGGCACATGGCCTACCTCAGCGGAATCGGCACCCTGACCCTGGAGACAGACCCGCCCGGAGCCGAGGTGGAGCTGCACCGCTTCGAGTCGCACCATCGCCGACTGGTCCCAGTCTTCGATCGAAGCCTGGGCCCCAGCCCGATCCGGGATGTGGAGGTGGCCATGGGGAGCTACCTGTGCATCCTTCGTCATCCCGACCGTGCGGAGGTGAGGTACCCGGTACAGATCGGGAGAAGCGGCCACTGGTCCGGTGTGGCCCCTGAGGGCGAAAAGTCGCACCCCATCTGGCTGCCGGGCGAGGACTTCCTGGGATCAGAGGAGTGCTACGTCCCCGCCGGCTGGTTCACGGCAGGCGGAGATGAGAGTGCCCTGGAGTCACTCTCTCGCAGGGTGGTCTGGGTGGACGACTTTGCCATCACCCGACTCGGTGTGACCAATCAGGACTACATCAGCTTCCTCGACGATCTGGTGGACCAGGGCAGGGAGAAGGAGGCGCTCGATCACGCCCCACGAGCGCGCGGAGCCAGTGCTGGAGCGCAAGGCGGGCTCATCTACGGCTACGAAGGAGGACACTTCAGCCTTCAGCCTGATGTCGATGGCGACATCTGGTTGCCAGACTGGCCGGTCTGCATGGTCAGCTGGCACGGCGCGACGGCCTATGCCCAGTGGAGCTCTCAGCGCACAGGCAAGCCGTGGCGACTCCCCCACGAGCTCGAGTGGGAAAAAGCCGCCCGCGGGGTGGATGGTCGGCACTATCCCTGGGGAGACGGATTCGACCCCAGCTGGTGCCACATGAATGAGAGTCACCAAAACCGACGACTTCCAGCGGAAGCTGGGCAGATTCCAGTGGACGAGAGCGTCTATGGTGCTCGGGACATGGCCGGGAACATCCGGGACTGGACCGCGACCGCCTACCTCGAAGAGGGAGACACCCAGGACGGCGAGCGGGTGAGCACCCTCGAGAGCACCGAGGCCTTCCGTGTCCGGCGAGGCGGCTCCTGGGACGGGGACTCCCGGAACTGTCGGGCGGGAAACCGAAGCAGGTATGTCTCGGAGTACCGGGTCGACACCCTGGGCCTGCGTCTGGTCCGATCGATCCCCTGAGTATGTGTTCGCTCAGAGCTCAACGGCGAAGTCGTAGGTCCCCATGAGGCCGCCGCTGCCGTCATCGAAGAGCGGCAAAATAAGTTCCTCCACGACGAACTCATCACCCTCGATGTAGGGGTCGCCCTCGAAGTACAGCTGGGTGGTCTTACACACCCGGCCATCCACCCAGATCTTGATGTGGATGTGGCTGGGGCGGAAGGCCGGCCCGTTGAGGTACCAGCCGGGCTTGAGTGTGTGGAAGGCGTACCGACCCTCCGCGTCCACGGCCATCCGCCCGCGGTATTCTCTCTCGGGAGACCGGTTGTCGTACTGACCCTCTGGAGAGCTGTGCCAGATCTCCACCACAGCCTCAGGAATTGGTCGACAGAGAAGATCGGTCACACGCCCCCGCATGGTCAGCGATGTCCCCGTGTGCCCATACAGATCAAACTCATCACGAACCGGCACATCCTCGATCCAGAAGGGGCCCTCGGTGTTGTCCGGTGTCTCTGAGCAGATGGGGGGCGAGCCGGTGTCCAGGGGGGAGCCTGTATCCAGCGGCGAGCCCGTGTCCGAGGGGTAGTCTGAGTCCGTCCCCGGGTCACCTGAATCCGTCTCCCCGAGCCGGGGCACGCGCTTGATGCTCTGGGTGGTACAGCACAAAGCCAGCCCCACCACACCGGTCAATCCAATGGAGAGGAAGGCTCTTCGGGTCTCCTCGGTACTGGGTCTACGCTGACTCAATTTGTGCAGGTCCGGCGACGGAGACAAAGCACGATGAGGGCCAGCCACACCGGACCCTGCCCGCGAGACGATGCGCAGCCACAGCCGGTCTCCTTGGGTGTCGATTTAGCTGTGTCCTCTGCTTCATCCGTCCCACCGGTGTCCTTCATCAGCCCGGTGTCCACAGTCTCGTTCCCACCACCACCGCCCGCTCCGGTGTCATCGCTTCCGCCCCCACCACCGGTGTCATCCCCGCCACCGATGGCGTCTGCCATCACCCTTGCCGCTACCGACTGGAGTATGTCCCTGTCGTGCTCGGTCACGGTATCCGGTGCCCAACTCAGGCCCACTGGGCTTTGTTGGGTGAAGGCAGCGTAGAACACCAGGCCGGCCAGATACGACCCCAGCACGGAGGGGTGGGAGTCATCACCGGAGTACAGGCGGGAGAACAAGGCGCCAGGGTCCTGCGGGTCCTCACCCACCGCCGTGTGATCATCGTAGATGGTCTGCCAGGCCATGCCCACGGGCACGACCTCTACGGGGTACCCAGCACCCACGATGCCCTCGGCAAAGGCGTAGTAGCCCGAGGCCAGGTGGCCCTGCATGGTGGGGAAGTCCGGGTAGCGCCAGAGGTTGTCCGGATCACCATCTCGGCGGCCCCAGGTCATGAAGAGGCGTGGCTGTGCACCGGCCGCATCCACCAGGGCTGCGAGCTCTATCACCGCACTCAGAGACTCCTGGAAGTAGTACTCATCCTGCGGAAACCCGGGGATCTGGCTCTGGTCCTGGAGGACGATGAGCCCCCATGACCAGGTCTCCGTGTCCATCAACAATCCATGAAGCTCCGATCCATCCGCCTGGGCTTCACCCAGGTGCATCGGAAACGTCTGCCCAGACCGGGCATAGCGCCGCGTCTCGATCTCCCACTCGGGCATGCCCTCCTCGACCAGCGCTGCGTAGCTCTGAGGGATGGACGTGGGGTCGTTGAATTGAGTGTAGCTATTGCCGATGAAGAGGACATCTCCACCCGCAGCCATGGCCGGGAGACCAACGAGAGTAGCGAGCAGGACCACGGACATGGCACCCCCTGGTGTGGAGATTACCGTACCTCAAGTGCCCGGCTGGCGCGTGGTCATTCCTCTACTGGCATGCCCTCGCTTCTCAGACCGCGCAGCCAGTGCAGCGCATCGGCAGCCCGCCCCTCCACCCGCTGGCTCACGTCTCGGAGCCAGTCGTTCATCGCTGGCTCATCTGGGTCATCCGCCCGAACCGGGTACTCGCCATCCAGGATGGTCTGGTACTCCCCGCCGTCAATCCACAGGTCCAGCTCCCGAATGCGCTGAACCGGAAACGGGTGACGACGCCCCAGCAGGGCCAGCGTCTTGGCCACACTGTCCAGCGGATGATCGCTCTCCTCGTAGCGCCTGGCCTGGGCCTGGAAGGCCTCCACGCTCGCGCCCTCACCGACTCCGCCGGCCAGGCGAAGCAGGGTGCTGCGCACCACCTCTTCATCCTGGACCACCAAGAGCCCCGCGCGATCCGCAGAGAGCTCGCTCTTTCGATCCCACTCCAGAAGTGCGCTGAGCACCGCGAGCACCGCCAGGCCTGTCAGCGGCACACTGAGCGCCAGCATCCCGGCCCGGAGCAGGAGCCTCAGCATGGTCTTGTACAAGACATGGTCCGAGAGAATGTGGCCCAGCTCATGGCCCAGGATCGCTCGGATCTGCCCCTCGTCCATCATGGCCACCGTGCCCGAATTCAGGACGATGAATGGATGATCCATCCCGACCGCACCCGCATTGACCACCGGATTCTGGGAGACAAAGAGGGGGGGGCGATATGGCGCATCCAGGGTCTGAAGAGCCTCGTCGTACAGGCCGTGCAGCTGGGGGTACTGCTCGGGGCCCACCTCGATTGCGCTCCCCAGGGTGATCATGCGGAGAGCGCGCTCGCTGAACACCCCGAAGACCTTGCGCAGCACGAGGTCGAAGCCGGGCACACGCTGGAGGGCCTGAAGGGCCGCCGTATCTGCGGGATGCTCCCAGGCGCGGGAGGAGATCTCTGGAAAGCTACGCGGGGTGTCGGCCATGGATTTTACCTATAGACTGATGCCCACCAAGGAGGGCGAGATGTGGTGGTTTATAGCGGGGCTTGCCCACGCCGATGTCGATGCCTCGGACCGATGGCTGGGAAATGAGCACCTCTCCATCGGCATTCACGCCGATGGCTCTCTGGTAAACCCTGAACTCGATGTAGGCATCCAGTGGGATCCCGATGGCCCGGAAGGTCCCATCCCACTGGGAGGCGACATGATCATGGTCGGCTACCAGTGGGAGATGTGGGCCTGGTCCTACACGTTCGATGATGAAGAGTACCGCGGCGTCAACATCGGGCCGCACGACGACTCCTCCATGGACCTGGAGTGGGAGGGTCCCTGGTCGACCGGGACCATCCACGGGCTGAAGGCCAGCGGCAGCAACGATCACCTCGAGATTGCCCTGGAGATGGCCGTCTCCCAGGAGAGAGGCCTGCTGTGGATGGACTACACCATCACAGCTCTCGCGGACGTCGAGGACCTCTGGCTGGCCCGAGGCTTTGACCCGGACCAGGATTACTGGGCGACCGAAAGCTACAGCACGATCAACGCCTCCGGAGATGGCTACGCGACCGCGAGCGGCAGCTATGACGACCGCACCATCGCGCTCCTGGGCATCCTGGGCGGCGGGGGACTCGGGGTGGGCGGAGTGTGCAGCTGGTGCACCACACCTGCGGGAATTGTCGCGGATGCTGGCGAGTCGGGGAGCGGAGACGACCAGCCAGGTGTTGCGGTGGAGGCCGGCACGCTGGTGGCCGGAGAGTCCGCACGCGTGCGCTTCATCTACGCCTTTGGACTGGGCACGGACGAGGCCCTGAGCCTGGGTTTTGCATCCCTGACCCTCGATGACCTCGACGGGGACGGCGCCGTATCAGGCGATGATTGCGATGACTGGGATGAGACCGCGCACCCAGACGCGACCGAGATCGCGGATGGTGTCGACAACGACTGCGATGGCGAGGTGGACGAGGACACGGTGGCTTCCGACGATGATGGAGATGGCTACAGTGAGGCCGAGGGTGACTGCGATGACTCGGACCCGGCGGTCTACCCGGGCGCAGCATCCGTTCCAGGTGTCATGAACGCGGACTGCGATGGTGAGGCAGATACTGGCTGGTGGGCCGATGAGGACACCGGCAGGCCCGATGACACGGGGTCCGGCGAGGATACCGGTGCCAGCGGTGATACCGGCGCCCCCCAGGACACCGGCCAGGTGACGGTGGATAGCGGTCTACTGGAAGACACCGGGAGCCCCGGCGGAGAGGCTGCACCGGAGAAGGACCCGGATGGTCAGGGCTGCGGATGTAGTACCCAGGCGCCCGGTGGTGGTCCCATCTGGGGTCTTGCCCTCCTGCTGCTGGGTCTTTTCTATCGCCGAGAGCCCGCCGAGAAGGATGGCAGACCGTGAGACACCTACTACTCCCGCTGACCCTGCTCCCAGGCTGCATCGAGTCGGAGCTGACCCAGAAAGATACGGTCTCGGGTACCGATACCGCAGTCCCCCAGGACACCGGCCAGGAGGAGGACACGGGCGAGGACAAGCCAGACTCCGGATTGCCCGCAGTGTCCCTCTCCGCACCCACCGGCGTGGTCCTGGACCCCAAGCTCCAAGGAGAGCCCGCACTGCGCTTTGTGATCGATGTCGAAGAGTCCGACTGTGATCTCGGAGTCCACATCGACAATGGCATCGGCCAGACCCGAGCCCTCCCAGGACAAGACGTCGAGTGGGACGGGCGGGATGATCTCGGGCTGTGGTTCGAGCCGGGACCGGCGCGTGGCCGGGTGTCACTGGACTGCGGGGATGGCCCGGAGCTGCTCGATGAGCTGAGTCTGCACATCGTCCGTCTGGGTATCCAGGCGATCGATCTGCACAGCCCGGAGGGTGAAGAGGGCAATGTGCCGCTGGCCTTTCACAAGACCGGGCTCTTCCTCAGCGGCGTCAGCCTGGTGGGGGACACCCCCGAGTACCAGCTGGCTGCTGGCATCTCTGCGGCTGCGGGTGCCGTGGATGATGACAGCGGGCAGCCCCGTGAAGTCGAGCGCTGGACCAATCCAGACACCGCCCCCTGGGCCACGAGCAGCCCCATCGCTCACAATGTGCCGGCCGGCTTCGTCGCGAGCAGCCCCATTCAGGCCACTCTCACCCTGGGGGCTCAGGCCATATCCAGCTCCCGCCTGATTGCGGTGGATGCGTTTGGTTCCCGGTCTGAGGACGTGCCACCCATTCGCCTGGTGGGCAGCGAGGCCGACCTGAGCCCTGGCGGCAGCGCCACGGTGGACCTGAGCCCAGCCAGCGAGACCATGGGTCGGGAGATTCGATCCGTACAGTGGGATTTTGAGTCCGTGGACGACGAGGGAATAGCCACGCCCATTCCCGGCTTCATCCAGACCGAGCACACGCTGTACACCCTGGCAGGGCAGCCGGCCCTCCTGGATGGCACCCATATGGATGCAGCCCCGCCAGTACCCTGGATCGGCGTACTGGAGGACACCGCCGAGGTCCTCGACGGTGTGGCAGCAGAGCCCGCCCCGGTCCTCGATGCACTCAGGGACTACCTCTTCGAGCACGACTACATCATCTACGACCCGGGCGATGCGGCATACACGGACTTTACCGGGGCCTACATCTACTGGTCCAGCATCACAGCAGACCTCACGGGCTTCCTGGACCGGAGCAGCGGGCTGAACCTGTACTGCCACTCGATGTCCTGCCTACTCAGCGCCCTGGCCGGGAACGTGGGCGTGGAGGCCCAGCAGATCGTGCTGGGTGTGGGCTTCACCACCAACCAGACCCGGGCTGCCGGCACGGATAGCTGGCAGCGATGGGGCTTCAATTCCCACAGCGTGGTGACCCCGGATGGTGGCGAGACCATCTGGGACTCGTCCATCGCACTCGATGGCGATGACGAGCCAGACTCCGAGCCCATCGAGGAAGTCATGCCCCGGGGCATGGATGGCGCGGAGTACTTCTGGAGACTGACCTATGACGACATCTCCATCGTCAACGGCGGACTCTGCTTCATCCGATGAGACCCGTTGTCGCCATCTCCTGTGACCGCACCGAGGTGGTGCCTGCACCAGGTCCCAATGCCCAGGGCCGGATCCGACCTGTTCCCGCCCGGGTGATCGTCGCCGAGGCGGTGGTACAGCGGCTGCGGGAAGCGGGACTCGAGGCCATCTTGCTGCCCCCAGCACCGGAGAATGCAGCCGAGATGGTGGCCTGGACCCTTGAGCATTGCGCATCGGTGGTGATCACCGGAGGGCACTTCGACATCCATCCGAGCCACTATGACCAGGAAGTACACGGCCGTCTGGACCGGGTGGATGAGGGACGCACGGTCCTGGAGCTACTGCTGGCCCAGGCCTGCCTGGACCAGGACGTCCCCATTCTCGGGATCTGCGGCGGCATGCAGGCCCTGGCTGTAGCGGCCGGCGGAACGCTGCATCAGGACATCTCCGCCTGCGTACCTGGCAGCCTGGAGCACGAACAGCCCACCGCACCCACCGAGTCCTGGCACCCCGTCTCTCTGAGCGCATCCCTGATTCGAAAGGCCTATGGCACCTCGATGATCCGGGTCAACAGCACCCACCACCAGGCGGTGGACGATCCGGGGGGTCTGGAGGTGGGAGCCCGAGCGCCGGACGGTGTGGTCGAGGCGGTGGTGGCCCCGGACCATCGATGTGCTATCGGCCTGCAGTGGCATCCGGAGTACCTGGATGCAGCACCGTTCAAGATGCTGGCCTATTTCTCCCGCAGATAGCTGACCCTATCGGACATCGTCCGGAGTCCATGTCCCGGCTGGCCCGTGGTGCTTGACGAAGTGGGTCCGATGGTGAGTGCGGGCCTTCTGGCCGAGCAGCTTGCCCCACTGAAAGCTGAGAACCTCCCAGCCTATCCGCATCAGGCCCACATCCTTGTGTAGGTCCAGGGTCACAGCCCGCCGCTGGGGAAGCTTGAGCAGGACCCTGGTCCTCTTGAAGGGAATCCAGCGAACCTTCAGCTCAGTTGGCGTCACGCCGACCATCTTTCCATCCATCTTGATGGTGGCTCCGGGCGGATCGCTATCGAGCATCACTCGATGGGCGCAGCCGCTGATAGCAACGATGAAAACCAGAAGGGAGAGCTTGCGTGCCATGGGGGTCGCATTGTAGCCCGCCGGGCGTCCGGATACGCTGTCGGTATGCTTCGTTTCCTGCTCACTGCCATGCTCGCCCTTGCACCACTTCACGCCAGGCTGGGAAGAAGCCATCCAAGCAGGACGTGCGCAAGGAGCAGAAGGAGTACGCCGAGCTCGGCAAGCGAGCCGGCCTCTACTGGCGCAGCGTTCGCTGGGGGGATGCCACCGCTGCCAGCGCCTTCATCGAGAATCCCAACGATCAGCTGGTCTTCCAGCACTGGCTCGGCGACCAGGCCAAGGACCACAAGATCACGGAAGCCAAGGTCCTCCGGGTCGAGGTCTCCAAGGAGACGGTGAAGCCCAAGAACGGCCGCATCCGCACCGCGGTCATCACCGTATCCATCGAGGGCTTCAAGGAGCCCGAGGGAATCGTGAAGCAGCAGACACTGCGGCAGCCGTGGTACCGATCCGCGAGTGGTTGGTTCGTCGACTGGACCCCACCTCCGCCAGCCAAGCCTTGATCAGCGCCTCGTAGCCGGAGGCACCCAGACACGCCTCCGCTCGATCCCCGGACACCTTTCGTCCGAAACCTGGACAGCACTCTCCGAGATGCCAGGGTACAGACCCAGCGATGGATCTCGAGCACCTGCTGCACCACCGCTTCGGACACCCCGCCTTCCGTCCAGGGCAGGACAGGGCGGTGGCCCATGTGGTGGCCGGTAAGGATGCGCTCGTGGTCATGCCCACGGGCCATGGAAAGTCCATCTGCTACCAGCTTCCCGCCCTGGCCCACGGTGGCCTCACCCTGGTGATCTCGCCGCTCATCGCGCTGATGAAGGACCAGGTGGATGGGCTGCAGGCCCGTGGCATCCGTGCCACGCTGATCAACTCCTCTTTGGACTGGGAGACCAGAAGCGAGCGGACTGCGGCCATGATCCGGGGTGAGTACGATCTGGTCTACGTCGCACCGGAGCGGTTCACGGAGCGCTTCATGGCCGCACTGCATCGGACCGAGGTGCGCCTGCTCGCGGTCGATGAGGCCCACTGCATCAGCCAGTGGGGGCACGACTTCCGCCCGGACTATCTGCGCCTGGGCAGGGTGCGGGAAGCTCTCGGTGGCGTGCCCACGGTGGCGCTGACGGCCACCGCCACGCCCCAGGTACAAGAAGACATCCTCAAGCTGCTCGGGATCCCCGATGCCCAGCGCTTCATCACGGGCTTCGACCGGGAGAATCTGGCGCTGGAGGTTGTCAATGTGCGCACCCCGAAGGCCAAGGAGGTGGCACTCCCCGGCCTGCTTCAGGACCAGCCAGCGCTGGTCTACTGCGCCACCCGCAAGCATGTGACCGAGGTGACCCGGCTCCTCAATAGCCATGGCCTGCAGGCCGCCGCCTACCACGCTGGACTTCCCCACGAGGTCCGGCGAACAGTGCAGGAGGACTTCCTGGGTGGCCGCCTGCCGCTGGTCGTCGCGACCAATGCATTCGGGATGGGCGTGGACAAGTCGGACATCCGCACCATCGTCCACTTTGATCTTCCAGGCACCCTGGAGGCCTACACACAGGAGATCGGACGAGCGGGACGAGACGGCAGGCCCGCGCGCGCCATCCTGCTCCACCGGGCCGGAGACCGGCGACTGCAGGAGTTCTTCATCGAAGGCGCCCATCCCCCTGCGGCCCTGGTCCACCAGGTCTACGACGTGATCCGGACACCGGAGGTCAGTCCCGTGTGGTGGAGCCCGGACGAGGTGGCACAGCGATGCGGCATGGACAAGGATCATCGTCTGGCCGCCAGCTGCCTGAGTGTGCTGCGCCAGCGGGGAAGGATCGCACGGGCCACGACCCGGGATGGAGAGAGCGGCGCTGTTCGCTACGGCATCGCCATCGTCGACCCCTCGGTCCCGCTGACCCTGGATGAGGCGGAGATGAAGACCCGTCGGGACCACGCCTACACCCAGCTCGATCGCATGCTGGCCTATGGGGACGCCCCCTGCCTAAGACGCGCCATACTGAGCCACTTCGGAGAGCAGCCTCCCTGGGAGCGATGCGGGCGGTGCTCCGGCTGCAGTACAGGCCGCCCCATGGTGGATGAGCCGCGCCCGCTCAGCGCCACAGAGCTCGACAGCGTTCGCAAGGTCCTTGCATGCATGGCGCGAATGCGTCGGCCTTTCTCCGCCTCGATGATCGCGCGGGTGGTGACCGGGTCAAGGGACAAGGCGGTACGAGCCTTTGGCTTTGAGACCCTGAGCACCTATGGCCTGCTGAGTGGATGGTCCCAGGCGCGGGTCGAGCAGCTCCTCACCGCCCTGGTGCAGGCAGGTGCTGTGGAGGCCGTCCGCACCACACGGGAGCTGCGCGGACAGCGCAGGACCTACCAGAACCTGCAGCTGACCGCCCTGGGCCAGGCTGTGATGTCCGCGGAAGAGACCTCGCTAGCACTGGTGCTGCCCGAGGCCGGCCGGCCAGAGCGACTGACCGTGTCCTTCGAGGTGGACGGGGATCTCCTGGCGCGGCTCCGGGCCGTGCGACTCAGCCTGGCTCGAGACGCCGGCGTACCCGCCTATGTGGTGGCCCCCAATAAGACGCTGGTGTCCATCGCTGAGCTCAGACCCACCTCGGAGAGTGCGCTTGCGGAGGTCCACGGCATGGGCCCTGGGCGCATCGCGCGATATGGTCCGGCCTTCGTCGATGCTGTCCGGGGGTGGACCCAGTGCTGAAGCGCCTCCTGCTTGGTCTGACCCTCTGCGTGCTGCTCGGGGTCACCATCGAATTCAATCGAGGCACTCCGGCGAGGTCCGGGGAGCCGGTTCAGGTCGAGGATCAAGCAGGCAGGCGAGTGATGCTGCTCATCATCGACTCGATGAGCATCCCCAATTTCAAGAAGATGCCCGCCCTGAGGGCCATGGCCGCAGAAGGGTTCTCTGCAGAGATCGAGCCCTGCTTGGAGCGCATCACCTATGTGTGCGTCAAGGAGAGCCTCACCGGGCGCACCGCGTTCACACTGTTCGGGCTCTTCCAGAACTTCGGAGTGGGGGCCACGGATCCGGGGACCAACCTCCTGCGAGATGCTGCCGCTGCAGGGCGCAGCGTGGCCATGGTCTCTGCCGGTGATCTCAAGCCCTTCCATGTGGATGTGGCCGACAACAAGGTCTTCAAGAAGGGTCCATCGGAGCGAGAAGAGAAGCGAGTCATTGCTCGAATGCAGGACACCGATGTGCTGGTCTACCACTACATCTGGCACGACACCCAGGCACACCACTACCGGGTGGGCACCAAGAGGTACAAAAAGAGCGTCAAGCGCACCGACAAGCTCGTGGCACGGTTGGTGGAGGCGCTCCCCGAGGACATGGACCTCATCGTATATGGGGACCACGGACACGCCAAGGACGGGCGCCACGTCCAGGGCCTGGACATCCCCTCGGTGGTGGTGGTCAAGTCGCCCAATATCCAGCCACTGACCATCAAGACCGACCCGCGGATCCCCATCAGCGCGGTTCGCTTCCTCTCAGGTGCTGTGACGGGCATGCTCAGCGACCGCATCGACTGGTCACCAGAGTGGGAGGCATGGCTGGGGCCGGGCATCTCCGAGCAGACCCGAGCACTCGTTCGGTCCGGCAGTGCACCCACAGGCATCACATACCCGGTGGGAGCCACGGTGATCTGCATCCTCAGCGTGGCCCTGTGTATGGGCGTGGGACGGCGTTGGTGGGCAGTGGGGCTGGCGCTGGTGGGCATCAGCATGGGAGTGGGCTTCGAGGCCTGGATGGCATGGATCCACTTCCCCAAGGGTCTCCCACGGATCCACACGGTGCTGTACTGGGCGCCCGCTGCGGGTGCGCTGATCGGACTTGTTGCCCGGCGAAGCATCCGAGGAATCTGGCTGGGCACAACCATCACCGCCACGGTCCTGGCACTCATCCTGTTTCCTGTGGTGCACCACTACGGGGTGCTCAAGAACATCGGCAACCTCGTGGCCCCGCTCATCGCGGCCACTGCCTTGGCTGCCGCTTTGCGGAGCAGCTGGCGCAATCGGGTGCTGGTGGTGATCGGTGCTGGGTTGGCGGGCTGGGCGGTCTACAAGGTGGCTGACTTCCGGATCTTCAACCTGGAGATCGTGAAGTACAAGGGTGCCCTGTGGATCAAGAAGTCCGGCTACATGGGGCCCCTGGCACTCGGAGTGCTGGCCGGTGGACTACACGCAGCTCTGGACCGCGGGCGGCCCGTGGTGCGCGGGGTGCTGGCTGGCCTGGCCGGCCTGGGAGCTGCAGGAGTGGTGGGACTGCCGACCTATGCCTACGTGCTGCCGGTACTCGTCGCATTTGTGGGCATCTTCTGGACGGGTCCCGCCCGGGGCCGGATCCTCTCGCTCGGTAGCGCATGGGCAGCACCGTTCATCTTCCCAGACCGGCGGCTGTTCGGTGTGTACGCCACCGTCACGCTGGTCGGCATCGGACTGTGGCTGGTCAAGCAAGCCAGCACAGAGGACACCCCGGACCGCCTGACCCGCTGGGCGGGGGCCACCCTCACCATGTTGGGAGCCTACCTGGGCCTGGCATGGACCTACGGGCTCACCGTGACGGGCATCGACTTCACCTTCGCCATCCAGTGGCTCCCGGGCCGGCTGCACGAGCAGTTCTGGTGGGTGATCGCCATCCTGACCACCTGGAAGTGCATGATCCACATGCCGCTCATCGTCGCGCTGACCCAGCGTATCTACGGGAGCCAGGCCCGGGACATGGCAGACACTGCGGCTGGATTTGGGCTCCTGCGTTACGCCGTGGTCGCCTGCTTCGCCACGGCCTGGCTCGTAGCAGCAGGGGAGCAAGCGGGTGGACTGAGGCTGGCCGCCATGCTTCAGGATGGGTTCTACTGGCTCATCCTCGGCCTGATGATGGCCGGTCTGGTCCGGCGAGGAGGGCCAGCACCTGAAAAGGAACTCAGCGGATGAACCTGCACGGATTGGCCAAGACGGGATGCCTGGTTGGGCTGTACGAGGCGATCGCCATCATCCGCTGGGATTGGCTGATGAACGACCTGAGGCCTGGACGGATCGCGGTGGGTGTGGCCTGGGGCCTGGCGATCGTGGCTCTCAATGGGGCGGCGTTTACGGCACTCGGCTGGCTGTGCCGGCGATCCGTCATCGCCGTGAGCGTGCTGTACACGGCCCTGGTCTACAGTGCACGCTTCGTGGGCGGGGACAGGTGGGATGAGCAGAGCCTGTATGCCCTGGGTGCCATTGTCCTGGGGCTCTTCCTGGCACGGCGCTGGCAGCGCACCGCTGGACTGCTGGCCGTGGCACTGGCCACGCCGGGCCTGTGGGGCCGGGTACCGGTCTACACCACATCCATAGAAGAGACCGTTGTCTTCCTGCTTCCAGGAGCGGTGATCACCCTTGTGGCAGGAGCACTGCTCCCCGCCGAGGGACGAACCCGACAGGCGGCAGTGGCCGCTGCTACTGCGGGCCTGGTCATCCTTGGGCTAGCAAGCGGCGCCCACCTGGCTGGCGGCAGCTCGGCACGGGCCACATCGGACAAGCCCAACGTCCTCTTCATCCTGGTCGACACACTGCGACAAGACCACGTCCAGCCCTACGGTGACGGGGCCCAGACCCCGGGCATCCAGCGCCTGGCCACAGAGGGTGTGCGGTTCGCTGATGCAATCACGGTCATCCCCAAGACCACGCAGTCCGTGGCGGCATTTCAGACGGGCAAGTACCCGGTCAGCAACGGCGTGCGGATCCTGAAGGACCACCTGAAACCGGATCAAACCACGCTGGCGGAGGTACTGCAGGACAACGGGTACACCACCGGCGCCTTTGTCCACAACGGCTGGGTCATGCGCAGCCGAGGCTTCGAGCAGGGCTTCCACCAGTTCTGGTCCTTCTTCGAGATCGAGCGGGCCTGGGGTCCGGCACGACTGACCGGCTGGGTGACGGGCCTGGACACCTTCACGACTAAGCGCATCCGGAAGTTTGACGGCAACACAAACGCGAGAGAGGCCACCGACCGGGTCATCGAGTGGATCGAGGACGTGCCTCAGCCCTTCTATGGCTACGTCCACTACTTTGACCCCCACTGGCCCTACCGCCCTCCCGGGGAGGACGGCGAGTGCATGGTGAACAACATCACCAAGATCAAGCGGATCAGCCGCGGGATGATGATGTTCAGGAACAAGCTGCCCAAAAAGGAGAACAAGCGCGCAATGCAGCTGTACAAGGGAGAGATCGCCTACAACTCGGACCAGGTGGGCCGCCTGCTGGACAAGCTCGATGAGATGGGCATCGCAGACAACACCATTGTGGTCTTCACCGCAGACCACGGCCACAGCCTGGGAGAGCACGACTACTGGTACCACCACGGTGAGTTCCTCTACGAGGCCTCCACCCGGATCCCGCTGCTTCTCCGAGCACCGGGACAGGTCAAGCCAGGCACGGTGGTGGACGGACAGGTCCGGAGCATCGATGTCATGCCCACCCTGCTCGGGCTGGCAGGAGTGGATGCCCCGGAGACAGACGGAGTGAATGCGCTCACCCAGACACCCGGACCCGCCTTCCTCGAGACGGACATCTCCTACTTCAAGGCCAATAAGCGTCGATATGTAAAGGGAGTCAACGGCAAGCTCCGTGGCGTCCGCACAGACCGCTGGAAGCTCATCTACACCCCGCGCAAGGGCACCGGGATGTGGGAGCTCTTTGATCTCGAGCAGGACCCGGGTGAGGAGGTCAACCTGCTCAAGACCGGAGAGGCACCTCAAGCGGTCGCCGATGCGCTCCTCCATGAGCTCCGCAAGTGGATGCCCAAGGAAGAGCGAAAGGCACTCCGGAAGCTCGGCAACCGCTTCAAGACGCTGCCCAAATCCGTCAAGCTCCAAGCCCCGCAGCCGGAAGAAGAGCAGGATGCGACCAGCGATGAGAAGCTCTCCAACACCGAAAGAGAGATGCTTCGTGCCCTCGGGTACGTCGAGTAGCGGTACAATAGGGAACTACCCCGCTGGCCTTCAGGAGGTGCATGGCGTTTGGTTTGTCCCATATCGGTCCCAATGAACCGCCTTCGATCTGGCGAAGCTCACTGAAGTGGATCCTCCCCATCAGCCTCTTTTGGGGCTGTATGGAGTACGAGATCGCCAAGGATGCCAACTCTCCTGAGGATGATGATCTGCTCGTGGACTCCGCTGAGCCGGACTCCGCCGAGCCAGAAGAGGACGAGCCAGAGGAGCCAGAAGATAGCGGCGACAATACTATTGAGGACCCGACCGACGACACGGGTTTCTTCCCGCCGGACACAGGCATCCCCACCGATGAGCCGGAGGAGTGCGAAGACCCCGACCTGGACAGCACTGTCGAGGTGGATGAGACCTGCAGGAGCGAGCCTGTCACCGGTGAGATCGTGGTCCGTACCGAGTGGGCGATGTCCGACTTCATGGATCTCTGGGAGTATCGACAGGTCCTGGTTGCACCGGTCGTGGGGCACCTGACGGATGACAACGCTGATGGAATTCTAGGGGACGGGGACATGCCCGATATCGTCGTGGTGACGGATGACGGGGGCTATGCCAGCCACACCCAGGGGGTGCTTCGTGTCATCTCCGGTGATGGCACCCTGGTTCACTGGTCCGTCATGAACCAGGACGTCGACGGCGGACAGATTCTGCTCCACCGGTACTCCGGCATCGCGCTCGGCGACATCGACAACGATGGGCAGCCGGAGATCGTCACGCTGGTCGAGTATCTCCCGTTTACCGAGGGTACCCATGAAGGTGAGGAACCAGAGGACACGGATGCCCCGGTGGGTCCGCCGCCACCACCGGATCACCACGAAGAGTCCGAGCCTGAGGTTGCGCTGAACATGTGCTACCCAGCGGCCTTTGACGCAGAGGGAAACCTGGAGTGGCTCTCGCTGGAGGCGGTGTTCGACTGCGGAGGCCACACCCCGATCCTCGCCGACCTCGAGGGTGATGGGGATGTAGAGGTTGTCATCAGCTCCACCATTGTCGAAGGCCTGGACGGTAGCCTGGTAGCGATCGGAGGCGAGGGGCTGGCCAGCTATCCAGCCTACCTGGAGATCGGTGCGGTAGGTGCCGTGGTGGACCTCGACCTCGACGGATTCCAGGAGATCATCGCAGGCCGCACCCTGTATGACCCGGCCGGGGAGGTGATCTGCTCGCTATCGGACCCAGAGATCGATGGGTACACCGCAGCGGCAGACCTCGACGGGGATGGACTGGGAGAGTTTGTGGTCGTCGGCAATGGTCGTGTGGTGGTGGCAGACCACGACTGCACCTGGCGAGCCGACTGGCCGCTGCTCGGGATCGGCACCGGTGGGCCGCCCACCATCGCCGACTTCGACGCGGATGGTGAGCCAGAGATCGGGATCGCATCCGCCACCCATTACGCGGTCTACGAGCCCGATGGCACCATCTTGTGGAGCCACGCGGTCACCGATGCCTCATCCCACGCCACAGGGTCGACGGTGTTCGACTTCGAGGGGGACGGGCGACCCGAGGTGGTCTATGCGGACGAGGTGACCCTGTGGATCCTGGACGGCCCCACCGGAGAGGTTCGCCTCGCGGACTCTGCCCACGAGTCCCGCACCCTGCACGAGTTCCCGCTCGTGGTGGACGTGGATGCGGATGGCTACCCCGAGATCGTGGTGCCCAACGGGGGCGGACATCACGGGGAGGCGGATGTACGCACAGGCCTGTACGTGGTCGGCAGCGGGGACGGGACCTGGCTCGGCGGTCGACAGACCTGGAACCAGCACGCCTACAACATCGTGAATGTGAACGATGACTTGAGCATCCCCGCCTTCCCGGACTCCAACTGGCCGCTGTACAACAACTTCCGATCCGGCGACCTCAATCCCGTGGCTGGGGAAAACGCACCCGATGCGGTCCCCATCGCAGAGGCATGCCTGCTCGAGTGTGAGGAGGGGCTGATCTACATTGGCTTCCGCCTGGGCAATGCAGGCACCTCCACACTGAGGACCGACATGATGACCACGGTCTACGCCGTGGACTGGCCCAGTGATCGCCAGCTGACCACCCTGAAGGCAAGCCCACCGATCGCGCCTGGGGAGACCAGCGAGATGGAGGTCTTCACCGTGCCTGCCGACCAGGTCGGTGTCGGTGGAATCCGCATCGTCGTCGACGATGACTACGGCGTCTCCCGGGTACGGGAGTGCAATGAGGACA
>PVBE010694199.1_pt1 | contig 47288 bp, 51 predicted proteins | sample 1631181 | NCBI WGS metagenome assembly PVBE01 (sample SAMN08397723, study PRJNA350692) | Marine metagenome, whole genome shotgun sequencing project. | isolation source: water | place: Pacific Ocean | collected 2012-04
AACTCTACAAGCTTTTCGTATGCCTCGCGCTGGGAATTGGCGTCGCCAATAATGACAGAACTTCCATCATCACGGTAAGCCTTGAGCTTGAACTTGCCAAAGAAGGCGTGGTGGAAGTGGGCATACTGCATACCCCAGTCGCTGGGAACTTGGTGCATTACCAGTTCTTCAGCAAGCTCTTCTCTTGTGATGTACCTGTCAGAAGACACGAACACCTTTACGCCGTCTACTGTGTCGATCTCCAGTTCCGAGTAAAGCGCCGGTGAACCCTCTTCTTCTGCAAGTGCTTGGTTTCTAAGGTCAGCAAAAGTAGCTCGGCCAAACACACCGCGTAGAAAGTCTCTTTTGTCAGAAACGATTTCGGTTCTCTGTTCTTCTGATCGCTGCTTGAAGTGCAACAAAGCATTGCGCACAGGTTCCGGCAAGCTTTGGACTTCAACACTAAACGGGGTGGTGTCCCCCGGCTTTGATAGATACGTAACACGAGTTCCTGCTTTGAGTGCGGTGTTGTCATTTTCAAGAGGAACCCACTGGTCCATCAACTGGGCAAACCTGTAGCCCTTGTTCTTTTTCCATTCGTCAGGCATTTGGTTGTATGCCTGCGTGTCTGCTCTGGACTGCTTGCCACTGATCACCTCTTGATCCATGGCAATTGCAATGATCCGCCGAACAGCGTCACGCACTGGGTGGCCTTCACTTGTGCCAAGGACTGCGTAGTGGAGAGGCGACAAGACTTTCTTAAAGATTCCAACACGCCCCGACCCCTTTGACCTTTCGTCACCGACAAACACGTCGTCAGCTTGGTCGTAATCAGAGGGAAGCTTGTTTGTCCACTTTCGTTCAAGTTCGGACAGCCGCTCAATCATGGAAAACTGTTCTCGGTCAGCCGTAGTGGCGTCCCTAGACATTCCGTCATTGACAATGCTGAACCGGCCCTTGGAAGACTGTGTAGCGCCAGTTAGCGCTCCGGCGTCATTGGCAGCGACGTTTGCATCAATTGCATCAGAATTTGCTCGAATTCCATGTTGCTCGACGATGTCGATCCAAGACTGTTTTCCTCCGGGGAGGAGGATCTTGGAGTCGTTGTACCAAGCGACAAGGTTTCCTTCGGCGTCGGTGAGGGGGTTTTGTCCGTCATCTAAGATAAAGTCCTCGTTGATGGAGTTGCCATTTTGGAACCGCTTTCCGTTCTGGTCTGTTCTGGCCAGTTCAGAAGAAGGCTTCAAAACGCTGCTGCGCTGGCGGGACACTTCCTGCCAAAGCGCGGGTGTAAATTCGTAAGTGTTGTTGTCGATCTCGTACAAGAGTCTGGGCGCAGATTCTTGGGTAGTCGTTGGAATAAACTGCAACCCAAAGTCCGTGGCCCCATAACGACCTTCTGAAGAGGCGAGCCGCTCAGGAGCGATGGAATCGAGCTGCCCCTCCGCATCAGCCACCAGATACTGCAAGGAGCCGTGAGAGGCCGCCTGACCGCTTCTGAGGTTCCAAGTGTCCCAGTGCCATGCTCCCAGAGAAGCCTCTGAGCGGCCTATTCCGGCCTTCTCATAGACGTTCTCGATTACAGCGGCGAGTTGCGCCTCCAGAGCCTCATAAATGGCCAGAGAAGGCAGTCCGCCGTAGATATTGACCAGCCCCCCACCGTAGATGTTGATCCCATTGAAACGGCCATCGTCGTACATGTTTTCGATCTGGACCCGGTCCATAATCAAAACATCTGTTTTGCCGCTGACCAGAAGCAAGAACGAAAGAACCTTGATGTCAATGCCAATGCCTGACGGCAGCTCTGACATCAACTTCCGTCGCATCTCCTTGCCCGTGTCGTTGCTAGCAAAGATTTCGTGTGCGTGTTCAAGATACGTTCGGCCATCAGGAGCTTGCTGGCTCAACTTAGCAAGAAGTGTGTTGAACGCAGAGTTCATGTTTCCGGTTGCGCCTCTAGCAGGCTTAATCAAACCGTCTGTGATGGCCTGAGACTTTGCAGTCCATTCTTTGTTTGTCCAGCTTGCTGCTTTGCCTGACAGCACCGCGTCAATAGTCTCTTCAAACACTGGCGAAGTGAACGCTTGCAAAGCAGCAGTTTCTTGCGGGAAGGGGCTAAGTTGGCGGCTCAAAATCCCCCATGTCATAAGCATCGCTGTGTGCTTCGGTTCCATCTTGCCACTGGCGTACAGTTTGCGCATGTTCCTGCCAAGAGCCATTCCGTGCCTTCGGCCATTGAGTTGGCGCTCAGAAGCTTGGCTAAGAAGCTTGGCGTGCAAGTCATCGTTTTTGACCAATTTGATCAAGTTGTGTGGAGCAATAGGAACTTGTGCTGCACGGAACAGGTCTGCCATAAAAGCGTTGGAGTTTTTCACGCTGCCAAAAGCGTTTGGATGCCTTTGCAAAAGCAAGTCAATGTTTTGTAGTGCTTTCTTGCGACCATCGATTGTGTCTGCGTCAGAAACAAGAGGTGAAGCCGCAGTGATTGCAGTTGATGGTTTCACCAGAAGATAGGGCGGAAGCCCGCCCTTGACAGACTCTTTGACAGTCTTGGTCAAACGGGCGGTAATGTCTTTCTTGAACGCATTAGCCGCTGTGTTAGTCAGCCCAAACGCATCCTTGGCCAAAAGAGCAAAGTGCTCTGGGGTATTTACCCCACCCTTGACCATATCGGACATGACCGCAAGAAGCTGAGGTTTGACGGTCTTGAAGTTTTCAGGTTCAAGGGGCTTTCCAGCAAACAGCTTGGGCAAATCGATCTTGCGCTTTTGCAGCTTTTTGATTGCCTTGTGGCTTTCTGGGGTCAGGCTGAACCTACCCGTAGATTCTGCAAGCGGCTCTGGGCTTAGAAGTCCTTGTACGCTTCGACTTGATTCAACGCCTGTTCTACTTTTTGCGTATCCCCCGAGTACCGGCGACTGAAGTAAGCCTTCCAATCGTCTTTCTGCGCTTGGCCAGTCGTCGGTGATGTAGTTTGTTCCTGCGGGTTCTTCTCTGGTTGGGGCGTATTCGTTTGCGATCTCTGTGGCATTTGTTCCTACTCCTGTGTAAGTCATCAAAACAACATCGGGGCGTCCGTATTTTTCAAAGTCCCAGTTTACGGGTGCGTATTCATCATTGAAAGCAGCCCTGTGTGTTTCTTTGAATCCAAATGCCCCATACAAACGTGGCAAGTATCCATCAAAGGCGTCCAAAGTTCTGCCGCCTCTAGCAATAGCGTCTACTAGCGCTGATTTGCCTGCACCCTTGACTGCCCCTGAGCTAAAGACTCCTTGAATGTCGAATCCCAGTTCAGGATTATTGGGGTCGTTTTGGACAAGCAAATACCCAGAATTGCCGTCAGAAGAAAGAACAGGGTGAGCAGTTTTGTTTTTGACCTGTTCCTCTAAGCTAGCAACATCAATTTCACTAAGAAACTGAGAGCGTGGGTTCTTTTTGTGAGCAGCAACAAGATCGGTAACTGTAGCGTCTCTAAATTCGGCCTTGGGTATGTCGGGCGAAAGAGCAACGCTAAACTTCCCAAGGAACTCGAAGTCAGCCAACGCTTCTGCAAGCGCGTCGCCTTCAGCAGACTGGCGCAGAGGCTCGTTGATTGGGCCGGAAGTTACGGCAAAAATGGACAGCATTTCGTCTGCTCTGATCCAACGGTCGTTAACAAACTCCCATTCTGAATCCGTGTTTATGCCGAATTGCATCTCCATAGGGTCATAACGAGCAGCGGGGTTTACCGAAACCTTGTATCCACGCTTTGCAAGTGACCTATAAACCCGCGCTGCTGATTTTGAAACAATAGAATCGCTAACTACCGGAACGCCAGTACGCAGGCCTTCGTCAATAAGCATTTTGTACATGCGCGTACCAACGCCTTGGTTTCTGGCGAATATCTGCGAATCACTTTCGCGTACTTTCCAAACAGCACCAAGATTCGGCAACTGCGTTGATTCGGCTTTAACAGTTGCGACAATGCCCAAGTCTTCATTTCTAACGACAACGCGAAGAGGTTTAACAACATCCCCTTCTACTGGCCCGCCAATACTGATAACGGTTTTGTCTTCTTCATTTTGACGTGTAGTTACATTTACGTCACGGGGCCGATCAGAATCTAACTCTTCAAAAGAGTATTGCAGGCTTAGGCTAAACCTGCCTTCTGGTGTTTGGATAGGCTGGTCAGCTTGGGTCGGCCCCTCAAGCTCGTTCATGCGCTGCATGAACTCTTGGCGTGTTACGGGTTCAACTCTACTAAGTTCAATAGCACCCACACCAGACGGCTTGCCTGTTTCTTTTTCAGACTTGAGTACCTCAAACTCGGCAAGCAAGATGTTGGCCAAGACCTTTTTTTGTTTAGATCCTAGGAGCGTGCCCGCTCTTGCATTAATCTGAATCTTATCTGCAGCCTTTTCTCGCGACCTTTGATTTGTGATCTTGAGGCCCAACCTCTTAATCATTCCAAGGACAGAGTTAGACATGCTTGCAGCTTCTACCTGCGATGTCTCGGCAACCTGTGTTGCCATGTTTGGGTTGTCCATGAGCAAGTCGGCAACCATCTCAGCCGCCAATGCAGGAGTTTCCGACATGATCCGTTCGTCAGAAAGCTGCGCCCTAGGGTTATCTGCGTGAACTGCTCTGTACGCAGAGTTGTACTCTTTCAGCTTTCTTGCAATGGCTGCACGAATGGTGGGATCTCCACCAATCATGTTCCGAAGCATACGGTTCCATGCTCCGGGGCTTCTCTTTTCGAGATCATGCGTAGCTTCGTGCCAGAAGATTTCGTAAGCAGCCCGATTCTCAGAATACGATGCGTTAATTGCTACAACGCCGGGTGTTCCAGAGTGGTATCCACGGAAATTTGCAGGAGCGCCACGGAAAAACACAACCGTGATACCGAACTTTTTACCAAGCTCAGAAAGCTGTTTTTGGCGGTCAGTGAGAGTAGTGTTGCCGTCGTCAAAGAAAACCGTTGTGTTTTCTGCAACGTCAGGTGGTAGGTCGCGCTTCAAGTTGTTGGTTAGAGTCTGGACTCCGAGCTGAACGTTGTCCCAACTTTGCGTTGGGAAGGTCTGCGTTGGTTCTGGAGCTGCCCAACCTTGTGGCTGAACACCAAACAGATCCCCTTCTCCCCGCCTAAACATGTCAAACGCAGTTCGCCAAACGTTCAATGCGTTTTGGAACTCTGAATCTGAAACTGGAATAGTAGCTATACCCGGTATTGCCCCCTGTACCTCGAACAATTGAGACATGACATCCAGAGGAATGTCCGCACCGCCACTGCGCAACGCTTGAAGAAGGCGCATTCCTTCTTCTTGCCCATACATAGCCATGATGTGCGCGACTGTCGCGTTTGCTGCCTCAGGAACGTCTCGAACGTAGGCTTCCTCTTCACGTTCGGTCTGCGATTCCGCTTCTTCGTCTGCGCGAACATCAGCGCGTTCGACTGCGTCTTGTTCCGTCCGTACTCTAGCCTCAAAGTCTTCCCTTGTTGCGCTTTCTTCCTGAGACCTGCGTTCTTGTACCTTTTCCGCTTTTTTGGCATCTGCCGCTTTTTGCCGATCGCGTTTGGCACGGGTCTCTTGTGCAAGAGCTTTCTCCTTGTTCTCTCTAGCTTGAATCTGTTCAACAATTTGGGCTTTGGCTTCTTTTTGCGCCTTAGTCCTGTCTCTGGCAGGAAGTGTTGCTTGGCCCTTGTTTTGTCGATTGCGCAAGTCTCTTACGCGCTGCAATCTGGATTCAAACGGAAACACTGACGGCAGTCGTTCCGCGATGTCCCGGTCAGTCAAGCTGACATCCATCAGCAGATCGGTGTTTTCTTCGGTGTTGATTTCATCCAAAGCAGAGTCAATAAGCTCCCGCTCTCCAGATCGCATAGCTATGCGAGTCCGCGAAGCGTCTTCACCTTCAACCGCCGCTCTAGCTTCGGTGACTTCTGCCTCTTGTTGTCGCGCCGACGCGACATCTCGCGATTGGCGAACGCGGTCAAGCCGCAGGCCAATAAGGTTCTTGAGGCGCTTTCGAGTGGTTGTGCTGGAGTTGATGCTGTTTGGCTCAACCCCAGACGCTTGCAGCATGGGCCGCATTTCGCCGCGAGACGGGTTGTCGCTGGAGTTTTCCAAAAAGGCAATTGCTTGGTCAGGAACAGCGTCAATAAGAGCATCTACATCTGCAATAGTTGAGTCGTCTCTTGCAAGAGCCTTTTGCCAAAGGTTGGTGTTGTTTGCCCTTTGCTCTTTGGTGAGTCTTTCGGCTTTAGCTTGCTTCTTCTTTGCGGTCTTGGTTTGGCCCAGACGTGTATTACCAGTCAGGTAATCCGCCATGTGTGTTTCGGGAATTGCGTTTGTTTTGATGCCCCGTTGCTTAAGAGCGTGAATAGCCATTTCCGGTGTAACCCGAACCCGCTGGTCTCCTTCGCCAATATAAAGATGGCTGCCCTGACTAAACTCATCAAGGATTACGTTGAGCAAAGACGGGACGGGAACTTCTGCAAACTCGTCAGCTCTGTCTTCTACGACCATTCTTTGCTTAAAACGGTCAGTCTCAGTTGCAAGGTGCTTTGCGCTGGCAATCTCCATCAAGCCGGACAGAACTTGATCTCTGCTGTACTCCCCATCTTCAGCCATTCTTCTGTAGGCTTCGCGTTCTTCGTCTGAGTAGAGACGACCTTGTTCGTCAGTGTCAGAAGTTACCTCTGGGCTAAACGCACTTCTGGTAACAACACCAGCACCGCCACCAACCAAACCTGCTGCCGCAAACGTTCTGTACAGCTTGTACAAATACGTATCAGCTTCCAGAAGTCCGGTTTGCTTAAGACGTTCTTCGTCGCCTCTAAACTTTGCCAAACTGGCAATTGCGACATCAGTGAGGATTTGCTCTGCGGTTTCTTGGAAGCCTTCAGAAGCGTACCCAGCCATGAAGTTAGCAAGACCGTTCACTGCCATAGAGCGAGCCATATAGGCTTGTCCCTTGGTAGTAAACAAGAAGCCACCTTCAATGCGTGAAGTAATGGCAGTTGACACGCCTGCTGCAACTGTTTCGGTGAGGATGGTGCCAACAGCTTCGGCTGGGTCCATCCCACGGTTGACTACATATTCGTTGTAAGATTCGTTGTACTGGTGTGATGCAGATTGAAAGCCAGCGTAGCCAGCAAAAGCGCGAGCGCGTCTTTTAGCAAGGGCTTTAGCGGCAAGGTTGTTTGCTTGTCGAGCAGCTACCCCGTTAGCCATAAGACTTGCAGCAGTGGCTCCTTTTTTAGCGCCTGTAAGCAAACCCACACCAACCATAGTGAGTGCAATGTCTACGGCAAACGGTGGAACACTTTTGAGAGCGTCAACCCAAACTGAATCTGGGAGAGGGCCATAATCAAACCCAGTCCTTTCATCAAAGTTGGTCTGTGACTTGGCAAGCTCAACTTGAGCTGCAACAGTAGCACTGAAATTTTGCAGACCACGTGAAAGAGCCGACTTTCCAAAAACACCTTCTATAGAGGCGCCCGCAATACCCACAATGCCAGCACTGTTTGCAATATCGTAAAACCCTTGAGTCAGGGCCAAGCCAGCCGTTTCAAAAATCCCTCGGTCTGGAGCAGCCTCTGGGCGAAACTCCGACAAGCCAAAAAACCTGCGACTTTGGGGGGTCGCCATGCTTCCGGTGAGCGGGTTACGACGAGCCTCAAGCATTTCACGAGTAACTCGCAAATACTCAGCATCTGACAAGGGTTTGCGTTCCTTTGGGGTTGCTACGCCGTGTCTTTCTCTCAACTCACGCCTAGTAACTTGTTGCTTGGGCATAACAAGTTCTGGCGAGGTAAGAAGGCTGGTGTCGTACAGTTTGCTTTGAAGGTCTGCAATCTCTTCTGTGCCTGCACCCTCCCGAATTCGGGTTTGTATTTCTTCTTCTGTTGCGGCGTATTGGCCAACCTTTTGCTCTCGCTGGTATTCGTCAAGGTTCTTTTGGTAATCTGACTCTCGAAATGAAAACTCAGGGTCTTCGACCATTTCATCAAGCTGTTCAAACCCTCCGACCATCCCAAGAGATCGAGCTGCGTCAGCGGATTCCTTCCTCCGTCGATCTTCTTGCAGTTGGGTGTCTGGTTTTATTGAAATGGCCCCACCATAAGCGCCTAGCGGGTTAATGCTCTCATTGAAGGTTTCATCAATAAGGCTGTCCAGCTTGGTGCTGTCAAAAGAAGTCATCGGGAATACCTCGCAGTATTTTGGTCATTGCGGTTTGTGTAGCCCAGACGCCTGACCATTTCAATGGCAGACATTTTAAGAGCTTCTCTGTCTCCGAAGAATCCACTCGGAACAGATTGCATCAAAAGCTTCATCACATCTACGACGGCGCGAGAATGCTCATCGCCGCCCTCAAAGTCAAATCGGCCCCACTTCATTCTATTTTGCATAACTGGTTCCATGGCATCATCGAAAGCCTGCCTATCCAAGATGCCCTCAGCAGAGTGTTTGCCCCTAGAAACAGCAGCAAATGGTGTGTCGAACGAAAGGTGTGGCATGTCTTCCCAACTGCTAATAATAGGAACCTCTGCCCCATTGATATTGGCTGCAGGAAGGGCTCGGAACTGGAATACGGAATTCCGAGACCTTTCGTTTGAAGTCATAATTGACTGGCCCGTGTTCGGCTCGAACGATCTCTGATAGTTCTCTTGCAGTGACTGACGACCGGCTTGGGTTTTCTGTGCACCAGTCATGTTATCAAGAACATCTTGTTGCAACTGAGCGACTTCTTGCTTTTCAATCAGCCGCCGCTCGATTTCCTCTTGCATATACCTAAGCTTGAAGCTTCGTTCGTCAACTTTGCCTTCGCGCCACACCCTGTCTATGTACCGAAGATCGGTTGCGTATTCAGCGGACGCTTTGCCTTGTGCCACCTTGTCTCTAGCAATAATAAGCTCATCTCCGTGCTTCTGACGGAAACTGCTTTCAAGATCGCGGTTCTGCTCGCGAACCATTCTGTCGCGCAGGGCGATTGCGTTCAACTGTGCATCGTCAATGCCTACGTCTGGGCTTACACCTCTGAGCAAAGTTTCTGTTTCAGGTGTGACCCCAAGGCCATCAAGGATATTTGCAAGCTCGGGATCATTGTTGGCCCATTGAAGCAATTGGGCAATGCCACTGTTGTTAATTTCACCCGATGGGCTATCCAATTTCATGTTGTTTTTATTCATGTACTCAGTAAGACGGTTAAACAGCCTGCTTTGCGCAGTAAAGCGATCAGTCATTTCGTCATACTGCTGCAAGTTACCCCACACATCGTCAATCTCAGCGGTAACTTCTTCAGCAAACGCTGTTCGATCAAGGTCTTCGTCATACGAAGCAATTCCAACTGATGGGCGGTTACCTGCCTCTGGACGCTCGTATGGGTTTTGAAGTTCTTGGGGTCTTCTATCTGTTACGTAAGGAATGTCCGCAATATCAGCCTTTTGCTTTTCAAGATCGCTAGTAACTACGGCAACAGGAATTTCAGAGGCTTCGTGGAGAGTCCCGACAAAACTAAACCCTTCCGGCGTAGTCAATATCATTGCACCACTTCCACGTCGGCCAGAACCCATACCAAGAGTGTACGGAAGGTCTTCGCCATACTCTTCGCGAAGGTACTCAGACACATTGGCTATGGTTTCTGGGGCAAACCGTATCACTGGGGGTCTTTCCCCGGTCATTTGCCTCTGCCGACGCTGTTGTAGGTTTGTACGCGCGACTGTGGATTCAAGCTCTGTTTCGCTCAAATTGGGTTGTTGGCCAGAAACCAAACGGCCAATCTCTTTTCGGATTTCCTCCGACTGCATGTCTTCGGCTAGCGCCTGTTCCAACGCTTCGGAAGGAGACATGACTCGCCCATATTTTTTTGCCGCATCTTCTTTCAAAATATTTCGCTGGCGGGCGATGATACTGTTAATGCGGCCTTCGTTTGTAGACTGCTCGCGCTTGCTTTGCGAGAGTTCGGCTTCTCCAATTTCGTGCCGCCTGTTAATGACTCTCCGAGAAAGACCCTTCAGTCTTTCACGAGTTTGCAAAATGGCTTCAGTCCTTTGGGTTGGTGAAAGGTTGTATGCGCCACTAACAATTTGGTCTAGTGCTTTTCTCGCGTCCCCATATTCCTTGAAAACGGAGCCCTCAACACCCAATTCTTCTCCACGGCGTGCTAGGAAATCTGTTTGTTCGGGAGATATGTTTATCAACCCACCCTTGTCAACATCCAAGGGGCTGAACAAAGAGCCGCCACGCTGATCGCCACTCATAGCAACTCCGGACCCGTGCTCTTTGGCTTCAAGCTGGTCTGCGGGTGGCTGAGCCATTGGCGGTTGGCCTGCGGTCGGCTGAGCCATTGGCGGCTGACCCGTTGGTGGGGTATTGCTACTAGGTTGAGTAGGAATATAAGGAGCGCCTTCTCCTGCCCGAGTACCAACAATGGGTCCATCCTTCGTTTTTTTGAACTCGGACCTTCCGTCGCCATACCAAGTTTCGATCAGCCAATCGGCGGGTTTCTGGGCCATTGGCGGCTGAGCCACTGGCGGCTGGCCCATTGGTGGCTGAGCCATTGGCGGCTGACCCATTGGTGGCTGGCCTGCGGGAGGCTGAGCCATTGGCGGCTGGCCCATGCGATTGTTGTACTTTTCAAACTTCTCTTGTCGTATCTCTTCCCTGCGTTGGTCTAAAGCGTTGCGTTCGTTTGCTATGCGATCAGGGTTGGCGTCTGCGTTTGCTCGGTACTTATCGCCAAGCTCTCGTGAGCGTGCGCGGTTCTCTTCTATGCGCCTTCGATATTCTTCAGCGCGTAGTCTGCGGTTCTCTTCTATTCGCCTTCGATATTCTTCAGCGCGCAGTCTTGTGTCTTTTTGGGTAGAAGATTCCGGTGGCTGAGATGCAGGCGGCTGGCTTGTGGGCGGCTGGCCTGCGGGCGGCTGAGATGCAGGTGGCTGAGATGCGGGCGGCTGAGGTGCGGGCGGCTGAGGTGCGGTTGGCTGAGGTGCGGTTGGCCAGCCCATTGGCGGCTCTCGGCCCGGCGCGGGCGGACCCGGCGCCATAAACCGACTCATGTCGCGTCCATACCAATCGACCATCGACGCATCATTCATCCATACTTCTGGTGGTATACCCGTGCGTTCGGTGTAAAGAGCAGCCTGTTCGCGGAACGTCTTGCCGTCAGCGATATATGCTGGCTTGTTGCCCCACACTTCGTCTGTACGCGAAGCGTCTTCACCTTCAGCCTCCGCTCTATCGCGAGCGGCCCACTCAGCCCATTCATTCTGGTTATGGGGCGACGGGGCACCCCCTTCCCACATATTTGGGTTTCCCCAGTCTCTGCCCCCCCAATAACCAACAGCCAAATCTTCGAGTCCGGTGTCGGGATCTATTAATGATTGAAACTTATATCTATCATCTTCCGCAATACCCTGCTCGATTTCGTATTTGTCTAGATACTGTTGAGCCCCCTCATTAATCAGGCGGTTTTCTGCCACTCTTTTTCTACCATACCAAGTGTCGCCAAACATTTGGGCCCTAAGCCATTGTTGCCAGAATCGATCAAGGGGAGGGCGCTGATTGTGAAGGGGATGTTGTGGGTTGTTTTCATTAAGTGCCATAGTTAACCAATCAGGCTATGTAGGTGCCATCTGCAATGCTTGTTGAGCCAGCTACCGGCAAGAGCATGTTGCCCATGCCAATGTACTGGTCAAAAAACGTCTGCATTTCGCTCGCATAGTTGTTTGTGTATGCCAATGTGAACCCATCTCGAACACGGAAATCGTTGACGCCGCGAGTAATTAAGATTGATGGGCCGCCCCTGTAGAGCCTTACGGGCTCCGCAAGAACACATTCACCAACAATCAAAGACCTGTCCGCCTGTAGGGCAGTGCTGAAGTCCAAAGCAAATCTCACGTCTTGAGGGACAACCTTTTCCGACAAGTCGAAAACAGCCGTAAAATTCGCCCATGTTGAAGTTGCGTTGGTGCTGGAAAAATCAATGGTGGCTGATGCCCCAGAAAGACGTGAAGAAGTCCCATCCCACAGGGCCGCCCTCAGAATGCCACTTGTAATGGTCGTAGTGTGTGCCCTGTATGCAAAAGACACAATATACGATCTACCTGAGTAAATTTTTTCAGGAGTCCCCCCTACATTGTTGATCCTTTGAAAGACCGAGTGCTTGTAGGAGTTATTCCCGTTGAATTGCATACCGTACGTGCCACGGCTACCAAAGGTTGTTGTTGTTCTTTCTGTGTTATTAGAAAGAGCGCCACCTTGTCCGCCTGCTGTGGTTCCCAACGCCGTTCCAGTTCCACCAAGTGTGTAGGCATTCACTGAAGTGGCTGACACCCACGAATTAAAGGTGCCATTCCTCAAAATGTTGGCGTTGCCGCCGAACTTGCCCATGTTTTCGGCTGGGGTGACGCTGATCTTTTTGTTGGTCCCACTGCCAGCGGGCCAATCGTCGGCAAACCTCGATGGTTCCTTTGATCCTGTAACGGTAAACTCTTCTAATCCCGCAGACCTTCCATACGATTGATCAGCGGTGCATTCAATACGAAGGGTTTCTGCCCGTATGTTTTGGTATTTCTTAGAAGACGCCCCAGACATCCACTCTGGTGCATTGTTTGAAATTAGCACGGTTCCGATGGTGGATGTATTGGTCAGACCATCAAGTCCAGCCGACAGGGTTCCCGCGCTGATGGTGTTTTCTTCTACGTAAACATTTTGCCGATTCATGTCTTTTATGATCAGCTCCATGGCGTGGCTTACATTTTCAGGCTCTAGGCCCAAGCCATCTCTGACTGTGTCTATGACAATTTGTCGAGCAACCTGCTGGATAGCTCGATCAAGGCCCGGGCTACCGGCTGCAAGGCGGTCTCTATTGGAAATAATTGGCGCAATTTGATCGGAGTCTGCTGCCGTAAACTCCGCGTCAACATCGTTGATTTCCGTGATGAGGGTGTCACGAAAAGTGTTGTGCACCTTTGCTATTTGAAACAGACGGCCAAGACGCATAAAAAAGGCGCCAGATGCTGAACTTCCAGAAAAAGTAATAGCCATTACTAAATTCCAAACACTGTTAGGGTGACATCTGACCCTGCGCTAGCAGAGGCGACCAAACGGAAATGAGACAGATTGATGGAGCTACGGTGCAACTCAAAAGAAGAGGTTGAGCTAGCGGCTAAAGAAGTGTGCCAAATAAGGTGATCAGTGTCTGTGCCGCTTTTTAGGTTATCGGATGGTATTGCGTAAACTGAAATAATAATTGCGTTGCTTGTGTGCTTGTTGGTCGCAGACAAAGCGATCAAGCGGTCTTCTCCTAGCACGTTCAATTCAGCGTTGGTTGTTTCGAGAACGGTTTGAGAAGAAATTCTTGAGACGTAAGCCATAGGGCACCTTTTTGTTCATCGCCCTGCGACGCTTTTCGCAAGCAGAACAGGGTTTAAAGCCAAAAAACCTTGTTATTTTGGCAATAGTGTCTCCAAGACCTTCGGACTTTTTGCGAACAAACTTGCGTGAGTTTCTGGGCAAAGGGCTTTGCTCAAGATTCTTCTGTTTGCACTTGGAGCAGCCACCTGTGTTGGGCCGACTCTTTCTCTTGAGAAGTTCCTGAACAGCGTTTGGTTCATCAAAGGCTTGGCGGAATGAATTGCATTTGGCGCACTGTTGCCACACCACAGTTCCGTCGTACAAACCCAGAGAGCACGTCCGGGGTCTGGGATCGTCATTGTTCCACTCAGAACTGTTTTCGCATTGAGAGTACAACCTCTCAAAGTCATTAGGGTTGGTTACAGCCACCCTTGCCTCCATAAGTTGTTTGTTGATCGGTATTGCCAGACACAAGTAATTGAATTAACCCTTACGGAAACTGATCATCACAAATAGTTGGTGGGGGGGGGTTGGGTGGGGGGTTAACATATGTCCAACCGTCAGCGTCACAGGCATATGGAATTGAAAACGAATTCGGACCAACTATTGCTGAAATGGGGTAATTAGTCCAGTTACACCCATAGGTGTTTGGGGTAGTCCGCCACGCTCCAGCCCAACCCACGATGACCCAATCGCCACCCGAACCACCCGTATGGCACCCAAAATCTGCGCCTGCGGATCCTATTGTCGCGATTTTGCTGTAGGTGACAATTTTGTTTAACTGGTCGTTTACGCCCCTGTAAATAGAGCTTACGCGCCAGCCGCGGCCCGCTTGTCCCGGCATGCCGGGTCCGGCGCCACAACTCTCTGCGGCGCCCTGAGCTATCGCTTGATCAAGCGCGGAACAGCCGGAGTTGCAAGCACATGGATAACTGTAATCACTGTCAGCATAGGATGCCGTTGGCCATACCCCGGGGCCAGCACCTATGACGCAATACTGATCGCCCTCATTTAGTTCTGGCGAAAACCCGCAACAAGGGCGTGTGCTGCAAGCAGGGCAACCGGAGGCCGCGAAGTTTACATCGAGACATGTGGAAGCCTCGTCCCCGTCCGACCAGCAACCAAAATGCACAAGCGGAAAATGGAAGTTGGAAAATTCATCATCATCTGATTGACCACAACATGCGTAATTACCACCGGGACTCGCACCCTTGAGAACAGTGCTGGGGCAGTAATAATCTATGGGGCACATGAAAGCTGGTCGGAGGCAAGGGTTTTCCGTACTCCAGTCATGCATCCGCTGCATATACAAATTAACGGAAAACGTGGACGTTGCTGGGTTAGTAACTCTGTCTTTTGTAGGGTCCGCAATGAAGGTTGTGTTTTGGTCTACCTGATTGAGCAAACACCAAGCGGAACCAACGAGAGAAGTAAGATTTGATCGGCACCTGTCCTCCAAACAAGGGCAATTTTCTGATGGACAAGAAAGCGGTGGATACACTGGGCCGTCGCAATCCATCCGTATTTGCTGACTATTAAACCCACACTTACTTTCAACGCAATCCGGGACGCATTCATCGGTATTGGGGGTGGTCTCAATAAACATTGCCTCATTGGGCCATTGAGAATCCGGAACCCATTTCGCTGTCAAAGCACAGGTGAGGTCTTGGTATCCATGGTAAGCCCATTCGGCTGCCCCTGAAATTACGATCGGCCCGTAGTAACCGTAGCCCTCATACTCAGGGCTGCAATTCATATCGGGGTTGCCGTTGCACCCAGTCTCTCCGCAGGACGATGGTGGTTCCTCGTCGCAAGGGTATATATCTGTGCATGGCTCGCAGCAAAATTCATCGCAGGTGTGACAGCATTCGCCTTTTGCGTCACGAGTGAGATAATATTGGTGCCAAAAAAATTGGTGCGTCACGACAACACTTTAAATTAAGTTTTAAGGTGGGGGCGGGTCATCATCTGGACAAGAGACACACATCGGAACCGGGCAAGAAAACACGTATAATTTCCCACCTTCAGCGAATAACTTTCCTGTGTCTTGCAACAAAACAACAGTTCCAGTCGCTATACGATCACATCTGTACTCAGGTCCGCCGTTACCCGGGAGCACATCATTAAGGCAGTCCAAACTCAAACCCGGGGGGATAAAGTCTTTCTCGGTGTTATCACACACCAAGCCAAACTCCATCACATTCCAGCAATAACCTGACGCCGGGGATCCGGGAGCGCCAGTTGGATTGTATTCCTGAAAAATGTAGGGGGGCGCACCTATACCGTAAGAATCCTCTTCAACCGAGGCGAGAATTGTTCCCATTACCGCATACGTCGCCGCTGTGCCGGTGCTCTGTTTGTATCTCGTAGCAAGCTGTTCTAGCAATGGCAAGAATACATTCAAAGCAGTTATATCATGGCGCATCCCATTTATCTCGGTTTTGTAAGCCGACGATAGTGGACTCCCTGAAAGGGGTATGTCACTTGTATAAGGCATCTAATTAAACCCCCAACCTACGCCCATAGTTCATTATAGCTCCACGTTGCGTCACTAACATCGATTTGGGCAGCAATCTGCGTCCACGCTGTGCCAGCTTCGTTTATTACGGGCCGCATATCTTGAAACATGTAAGAGTCTACTGTAAACGCATAATACCCTCTAAATTTGTACGGCTGGCCACCCCCGCCTATGAGGGCTCCGCCGTACTCATCCATCTGCGCCCCATCAAAGCGGACCCATCCAGCGCCGAAGTTGGTGCCATTAAAGGTCACTGGACTATTGTTAAGACCACCAACTGCCGCCACGGTAGCTGCGGTAACGGGGGACGACATTGTGTAAAACGGAACCTGTACCTTAAGAACAGGAATGTTGGACTGTTCTGAAAATGCTACAGGTGACGTAGTAAGTGGAAGGTTTTGAGGGTATGCGTTTTGTCTATAATAAGTGACTGACCTAGTTCCTAGTCTGTATTGGGCAATAGCATTAAAGCTGGGTGCACTACCACTAAACCCCTGTTCAACTCCATACTGACCAGTAACCAGATACCTCTGGTCGCCCAACACAGCACACTCGACACTCAACAAGAAGCAGTCGTTGTTACTTGGGTGGGTAATTGGGGCGCCCGACACTTGACCAATTGGGTCGCCATACTCTCCCTCATCATCAACCGATAGATTGGGGTTGTTGTAGATCGGCCCCAACAGGGTGGTCATGTTGGGGTGAGCACCAGACTCTTGTTTCATTTCATTGAGAAGTGATTCAAAGCCAACCCCAGCCGTGGTTGTTACGTCACTTTTTACAATGAATTTTCTAGTCGCCTTAAGTCTTGAAATATTCGCTATAGCGTTGACATACGTAGAGCCAATAACATCAGAATGAATTATGCTTGTTGTCATGGTTAAATCGCGTAGTAATAGGTGGCTTCAACAATCCACAAGCCATCTCCCCCATCAGCAGCTCGGCCAACTCTTTGGATGGTCACCTCTTGTAGGGGCAGGTTGCCGTTAGTGATAACTGTTTGGATGTGTAAATTTTTACTTGTAGCATCATTGATGGCTGAAATCACATCAGACAAAATCGTCGCTTTGTTCTTTCTGGCATTCCCATCAACCAGAAACCTACGCACAGCCCTTTCTTGGCGGTAATTGTTACCTACAAACCCCGTGTAACTTGATCCGGGGATGTCGTAAGCGAGGATCGTGGCAGCCATTGTTTATTCCAAAATTTTATCAACCGAGTTTCTCAAGTTATTAAGCTCAACCAAGATTTGTGCAAGTGTCGAGGTAGCCTCACGAACGCTTGACTCAAGGGACGTTAAATCGATGTCCTTTTTTGCCGTCGTTTGTTCATCTTGTGCCACAATTACGCCTCCTCAATGGGGTCACCTGAACCGCCATACTGATCTGTCAACTGGCCGACAATCACAATGCCGACATACGGCTCATCAATGCTCCAGTTGATTTGTATGGATTCCACCACCATGCGGAATTGAACGTAGTACGTCTGATCGGCATTGCTGGTAACGCCCCGACCAACCAAGAACTTGACATCGATGTTGTGGCCAGCAGCGTCTTCTAGTTTTTCAATGCCCACATTGGTGGCGTCAGGAACTTGGCCACTGAAAATGGACCTGCCGCGTATCTGGGTCAAGCTTGTCATATTGGTGTCGTAAACAAAATTGTCACCACCACCAACACCAGAATCCAAGTTGTTGCTGTACTCCCCAGTAGTGTCAAGCACATCAGTAGAGAATGTCATCTGGGCCTGAGTTACCTTGATGCGATAACTGCTCCCAGCAATGGACATATTCCCTTGCAGGGTGTCTTCTGACGTACCAAGCCCAGAAGAATACGGCCTGAGAGCCAAAAATGGTTGTCTACCTCGGGGCATTTAAAACCTTACGCGATTTCAAGTGATGTCCAAGTAGGACTAGCAAAGGTGCCAATGTTGACGTACCAAGTAGTGTCCTTGTCGGTCCCGTCTGTTTGAATATAAAGGCCACCCTTGCCAGCAAAGTTTACTGAGTTGCTAGGAGCGCCAGAGCCAACAACAAGGAATGGCCCATCAAAGCCGGTTCCAGTCTGGTTCTTGGTGAGATCAGCGAGTGTGTCATGACCGGGCATGTGTATGCCTTTCTTTAGCTAGGGAAACGTGTTCCTGCGGAGTTAGTGTAATAGATGTCACTACGGTCGGTCTTGCGGCCATAGGACTCTGCCATATCTGATCTATCGGTGTTTGTGCCGAAATGCTCTACCCGATGATTCGCCCTGTCTTCGTAGACAGCGGCTTTCAATTGTGATGCGAATACCTCTTGGAACCTACCACGGCTTGGAGACTCGGGCGTGTATAGTTCAGCTAAGGCAAGCGCACTGTTGATGACCGTGCCCTCGAATTTGGCAGGAATAAGCTCATTCAAATCAATGACATCATCGGTTCCAGACGCAGCCATATTTACGTCTTTGGTGTATTTAAAGCGAAGGGTGTAGGATTTGTCGGGGGCAGGGTAAAACAAAAACCTATCCACCGTCTCATCCCACGCGACATACTCGGGTGGGCCAGTTGTAATCGGTTTGGCTGCGTACAAGTCTCTTAGTGCGCCAATGTTAATCACTTGGACGTTTGGGTATCCAGAGTTGATGTCGTGGATCATGTTGCCGTCAACTGAGCCAAAATTAATATCTGCGGCAAGCATGACGTTGTAAATCGTAAAACTAACCCCACTTTGTACGCCAGACGAAACATTAGTGACATCTGCCTCGGCAATCGTTACTGATGTGTCGGGGATGGTTACTGTGAAGTCCGTGTTACTCACATTGGTGACTTCGGTGGGAATATGCCAACCGTCTGCACCTGCCCCAATACCACTCACCTCTACCATTGCGCCGACCTGATCTGCGCTCCCGGTATTTGACCAGCTTGGGAAATTGCTTGCAACGGTGGTTGAGTCACAACCAAGCCTAATTACACCGGAGGTGACATGGGGGCAGACATCAGCGGAAACATTTGTGTGCAAAAGAAAGCCAGCAGCCGAAGATTGAGAAAACGTCACTGGTTCATTCAAAACAAGAACCTGTGTGTCCGAAAGCCAACTCCATTTGTGGGCAGAAGACTCGCCTTGAATAATTGGGGGGATAACAAATTGCTGCATGGCTCGATAGGCGATGTTGTTCAAAAAAGAACCATGTTGGCCACTCGCCTCGATCGTGTATCCATACCCAAGAAAGAAGGCTACTTCTTTTTCAATCGTCTCAACATTAACAGCCATATCGCACCTTTACTTTTTGCCCTTGTTGCTAACCCTGCGGTTGGCTGCCTTGGAAACTACACGCAAGTTTTTCTTGCTGTTGTTTTTGGGGTTGTGATCTGCATGGTGAATTTCTTTGTTATCACCCTTTTTAACCCGACCCTCTTTTTCGGCTACACGACGGTTTCGGTTCCTAGCAACGCGATCGTCTTGTAATCGGCGGTTTTTTTCGCGTTGCCGAATAGAATCCTTCTTGGCAGTCTTTTTGAATTCCCCGCGTTTTGGCATCAATAAACCCTTGCATAAGACAAATTGAGATTCACAGCACTGGCGCTGTGGCCTTGTAGGTTTGCAGCCACTCGCAATTCAGGAAAAACACCAAGCCCACCACACAACATTACCCCACCGTTACCGCCGGAAGCGCCTTGGGTAGAAATGTTACTAGCGCCCACATACATAGAATCAGTGTCGGGACTGTCATTAGTAACAGGGCGCATTTCTGATAGGGCAGCAAAAATTCCACCATTGTAACCACCAGCACTACTGAACACTTGTGCGGACCAAGCGCAATGGTCTTGTGAATGGCTCGTCAAGGTTTGACCTGAGGGTGATGTGACAACAGTATCCACACTGGTTTTTGTGTCATTTGCCCTATTGTAATTAAAGGAAAACAAACGAAGGGTCATCACTTTGTTTTCAAGCCACTGGTTTGACAGGTACTCACCAAAACCCATTACGCCCCAAATACAAACCTCTACGCCACCATTAGGTCCGCCACCAATATCTGAAAGACCTGATGCAAAACCCTTAAACGCAAACTTGTCGAAGTTGTCTGTAGAAAGTTTGGTTGTGCCTATTGTGGTGTTCAACTCCTCGTAGGAGTACCAATTTCCCGGGGCACCAAAATCTTCGTTGATTGTGTCGGGAGAGCTGCCGGTCAATTCATCTAACGATGCCCAATACAGTCCTTGTCCATTTGTCATAACAAGCCAATCAATAGATCAAGTTGACAAGAGCGTTTGCTTTGCTGCCAGTGTGGACTGCGCCAACCGTAAACGACACTACGATCTGTGAAAACACCTGAATCCCCGGAACAATTGCAAGGCCAACATTTACATCATTGACACTAAGATCCGCAACGTCGGGGGGGCCAGTATTCATTGCGGAAAGCTTAGAAAATGTTTCACCAACATCACCACTAACATCTTGTGCGCCACCACTACCAGTAAACGATGTAAACTCTGTTCCACCGGGGCTAACAAAAACAGCCGTTGATGATGCTGTTGCTGGTGGGTTTGAGGTAGAACTGTCACAAATGTCAATGGTCCCAAGTGACCACAAAAGTTTTGACCCTTCGGTGTATTGCTTTTGTGTTGGTTCACCAAACCCCATGACGCCGTAAACATCCAAAGATGCTTCGGCTCCAACGCCAGTGCCTGCCCCACCACTCAACATAAGTGGTTTAATTAGGACTGAGCTAGCGCCACCAGTTTCAATAACAGCAACCTTATTGTCGTCAATGTCGGCTTGGATCTCGGCTTGAGTTTTACAAGCTCCCGGCACGCCGTAAGTTGTCGAAGCAACCAAACCAGCTCCAGTATGGAGCCAAGTTAGACCTGTTGTAAAAGCCATTAGGGCCGCCTCTTCCCTTTGCTGCGAGCAACACCCTTTTTGACCCCACGGGCCTTGGTGCCATTACTCTTTCTTACGTCAGCCATTTTACGAGCCTTCTTTGGTGGGGGTGATCCTTTGGGCATAGCAACCTCTTTCTGTCGCGTCGGACGCGACTATCGCTTTTTCTTGGGGCAAGCCTTTTTCATCGGCTTTTTCCCTGAGCTAGACTTCTTTTTTGCGGCACCCTTTTTAAAGTAACCAGCGGGGTTTCCTTTGGGCATAGTAACCTTCCTTTAATTATGATTATTCATATTATGACTAATCAGTTTTCCATCCACCCAATACGTGAGAGAGATCAGATCCGCCAACTATGCCGTCTGCATCAAGGTCCCAAGGAGAATCCTCTTTGCCCCAATCATTCAAAAGTTCACCTAAATCATCAGCGGTAAACTGTGTCTTAATAACATAAAACTCAAAATGTCTAGGAACGCTCGTGGGAACGACCTCATACCCAGTAAGGTCGGAGCAACACCATTGCCCCTCAAGCATCCCGCTGTAGTTGATAACCCACCAGTCCACAAATGGCAAATGTGGCTCATTAGCCTTAGAGGAAACCTTGGGTCCAGCTAGGCGCCCCTCAGGGATGTCAAAATAGAAATCGAAACAATAAGGGGCGGACGCCGGTCTGTAGCGGTGAAGCCATACTGTGCCCTCGTAGATTGTTCTTGGCCCTTCTACATAAACCTCGTAGTCCAAAGTCCAATCATCGTTGTTTGTGTCACCACCCGAAATAGGGAAGGTGAAGGCTGTAATTGAAAGCAACAAAAAACTACAAAACTTCGTCATCATCATCATCATCATGCTCATCCTCTATTTCGATGACCATTAAAGCGTCCATTGCTATTTCAAATAGCACACCTGAAACCTGCCACTTATCAAGGTCAAATTCTGTTTGCCAATAATTTACGTGTTTCTGAAGCTCCGTTTTCATTTTTTGGGCAGGCGTAATCACGGCAACATCCTCACTAATTCTGCTTCCCAACATCGGCCATTTAGCCGAGAAGGTCTATCCCAAATACATTCAACAACAAGAATCGCACTCCCCCATTGGCTGCAATCTCGTCGTTTCATGTACTCGGGTTGTAGTGGTCCACAGGTTCCAACGTTGGAGTACCAAAATGGTAGGGGTATCTTTGATGTTCGTTTGCTTTGGGTTGGTGGGACTGGCCTGTGCGTATGGCCTCGCACGGTCAAGCTAAAAGGCACCCAACCACAATGGTTGAGTATTTGTAAACCCTCTAGTTCGTCGCTAGCAACCGAGCAATCAAAACCGTGATAAAAATGACATTGACCAACCCTGTACACACCTTTGGGTGATTTTTCATAGGGAACCCAAGTCCATTCGTTGAATTCTTGACCAAAATCTGGGTGGTTTCTCCAGTCAACCAGCTTCCTTAAGGTTTTAGGAACGCGCCTTGGGTCTTTGGTTAAAAGGTTATCGTCGTGGTTTCCTGTGTTGATCCATCTGCGGCAATCTGCTGGCAACTCTTCGCGAATGGATTTCAAGAAGTTGGCGGCGTGCTCATACTCATCCTCAAGGGTGTGCTCGTACTCTGAGGCTGACGCATGGACACTTGCAGCGCCAGCCTCAAACACATCACCAAGATGGCCAAAGTGAGTTAGGTCTGGAATCTTTGATAGCTGTTCAAGAACCCACTCTTGGGTTTTGGCTGGGGTGAAGGGAGAGTGCGTACATGAAATAACAGCTATTTTTGCTGTGCGCCGATTACACATACTGTGATCAACTTAAGGTTGATGCTTTCCGCCAGTAACGATCTTAAGAACGGCATTCTTAAAAACCATTCCAGCGGCAAAACTTCCTACAGCGATAAGGCCAATAAACCAAAGGGTTCCAAGAAAACTTGATGCGCTAGCGAGAAGAGTCATTTCCGTTTCTCCTGTAAAATTTGCTTGATTATCTTGTAGGTCCACGCCCCTGAAATTAGAGCGGTGCAAACCACAAGTGGGTAGAAGAGGTAATCGTCGTATTTCGCGACCATGTAGTTCAAAATCACCAAAATTATTCCAACGACTACTGGATACCACCCTTTTCGGCCTGCTGTCACCACCAGTAGTGCCATTCCCGCAACCAGACAAAGCCCACCTGTCACACTGAGAACTGTTAGTGGTTGACCACCAGTCGCCTCCCCGCTCAAGATTTGGTTGGCTTTTCCCGACGTGAAGTCCAATTTTGGTGTTTGGCATCCAGCTAAAATGGCGGCCAATAACCACAAAGCCAAGCCAGTGTTTATTCTCAACATTACTTGTCTCGCCTTATTGTGAAGGCTTTTTCAAAGTGCTGGTTGAGCTTGTGTGTGTTGGATGAAATCCTTACGCCATGCGATTCAATTTGCTTTTCTAATGCCGATAACTTGGAGTTCACTCTCCACAAAAAACCAAACACCCCCAAAATAATTGGACTAGCAAGGCTCACGACAATTCCGATAATGTGGTCCATTACCACTATTTACCTCTCTCGTAGTTCTAGTTTTTCGATTCTTCTTTTCAGTTCTTCCAGAACACTCATGTGGTTGTTGTCGTTGACTTCAGATAGCACTTGAGATTTGACCAAATCAGTCGCAATCACACGCAGCTCAGAAAGATGTGAAGAGTTCATCGCAAGAACTTGGTCACGGCGCCCAAGTGATAGGAATATTCCTGCCGCCGTTGCGATCAGAATCAGGGTCTGCAACCCAACCCAAAAGTCGTTTTTCTTATCATGATCCATGTTTTAAGGCACTCAGTAAGGGTTGAGTTTTGTGTGAAGGCGCACCGACCCCTTACACCCATGTTCAATCGGAAAAAACTTAAACTCAGTTGAGTAAAGAACATGGTTCCCATCATGGACTTTGGAGAAAGCAGTGTGTCGGACGCCGACTTTCCCGATGGGCAAAATGAGCTACCGAGCCGCTCGTGGCTGCTTGGGTGTCCCTCAGGACTGGCCCCACCAAGCAAGGGTTAGCAATGTGGCTTATGGAAAGTCGCCGCCCGCCCTTTCGGGCGAGCAGCAACCTGCAACTGGTTCAGTCCGTCCCGCAAGAGGAAACAAGAACGCGAAGACGGGTGATTTTGTCGCAAGATTTTTCTTGCTTCACGCTTAGGTTCGCGATGTTGTTTGGTGAATCGTCAGCGATGATACCGAGGCTAATTTTCTTGGATCTTGGGCTGGGTCGCCTAAGAACATCCAAAAGTATCTTTACAGATCCATACAAATTATCCGGGTCCATTTGTCGCTTTCGGTAGCCAAACTCCCTGACCACGGAAATATCGACTGGTTGATCAAACTCAACAACCTCGTCGCCGTGCGCCAAAATCAAATCAACAAGCTTTTCATGTTCCTTGTTCCTTTGCCAATAATGCATACGCATTATTGCGTTAGGGCTAATCAAGTCATAGTCAGGTATGACGCAACTCCAAATCATCGCTTACCTCTGATCAACTCAAGGAAATCTTGCCTTGTAGCACCCTCTTGCACAAACGCCCTTGCATCTTTGGCTGGCGGTATGGCAACAATAACACTCTTACAAGTAAGCCGCAATGTGGACTCCAACCTATTCGCCCCATCAAGTCCCGGACCATCGAAGTCAGCCATGATTGCAACATGACGATCCGCAACAAACTCCTTAATCAAATCAACCCCACTATTGCACGAAGGTCTCCCAATCGCATCAAAACCCATATCCAACATGCACGCGGTGTCTGTTGGCCCTTCGCAAACAACTAACCCACCCTTTCCAGTAAGGCCGGATGGGACGAAAAGTCCTTGCTTGGAACCTTTAAGAGACCATTTTTTCCCAGCAACGTTCCTAAACCGCACACCTAAAAGGCGGCCCCCAGCCCTTTGCATTGGGAACGAGTAGGCGTCTTGGGCTTTGGAGTAACCAATATGCAGCCTCTTTAGTGATTTAAGGCTGATATCGAGGTTCTCCGCCAAATCCACTAGCTTTTCCTCGGTAATTGCACGAGCTAGTTTTCTTGCGACGATTGCTAAAACCTCGTTGTGTTCCGGCAATTGTTTCTTGTGAGGCTTACGCAGCTCTTTTTTCCACTCATCAGTTTCTTTGAGAATGTGCAGATACCCTGAGCCGTCAATGTATTTCTTGCTTCCCTCTTCAATGCGCGGGCAGATGACCGCCGACCTGTCGGAGCTTACTGAACACCAATCCGTTTTTCCGCAAACAGGGCACACAAGACTACTGGATACACGCTCCCAATTACTCATAACCTCTTCCACCCATTCTGCGCCAAAGTGTCAATAGTCGCGCTGGCCTGCTGGAAAGACATATCTGTTCGGTAGCCGTATTTCTTTAAAATCCTTGCTTGTTTGTATGTGCATTGTTTTGCCTTGATCCTCCGGATCACCTCACCATACAAAACCGATTGTTGGTGTTGATTCAGGTCTTTAATGTCAATGCCACTTCGAGTGAGTGTTGTTTGGTGCCTTTGGGTTAGGGGTCTGGGTTTGTGTTTCAACACTCGGTGGGCGCCTATATTCATGACATCAAACGGGTCACCCTTCTTCTGGCGATAACTCGCCTTTGCGGTTAAACCATACTCATCACCCTTCGCTGTGACACCATGGAGATCCCTCTCTTCCTCGTGCTCCTGAGAAGCCCTCTCCATAAGAGATATCAAATCCTCTGGATCAGAAGACTCCCTAGCCATCTTAGAGGCACGCTCAACAACCTCGTCAGGGTACTTACCACCCAACACATCTGCCGCCGTTGCGAGTTTGTGTTTACTTGAGTTGCCGACAAAGTCAATTACTTCAACAGATGGCTTTCCACTACCCGCAATTGCGGCGCGTCGCTCTGCTGATGTGTCTGGAAAATCAACGATGTTGGGTAGTGGCCTAGTTCCCCTACCAACCATTTGGCACATCAGTGCTCGGGAGCAAGTTGGCCTTGCTATTGCGACAACCTCGATACTTGGGTCATCGAACCCTTCTGTAGCAATGCCAACATTGCAAAGGAATTGGTACTCGCCAGATTTATAACGGCGGATGATTTCACGGCGCTCATCCTTGGGTGTTTTCCCATGAACAAAAACCGCACGCTTTCCATGGCGGTTGATTATTGCACATAAATCGTGTGCTTGGCTGACCGTTGTGGCAAAGACTAATGTCTTCCGGTTATCAGCAATTTCAACGCAAGGAGTAGCAATACCATGAAGGCTAGACTCAAGCTCCACAACTTTTGCAAGATCACCTTGATTGAAGTCACCGGCTGTTTTTCTGACATGACTGAAATCCAACGAATCAACAACGACTTGGTTGGTTATGACTGGGACTAACCAGCCATCATGAATGGCGTCATATACCTCGTAATTGTAAGCAACATTTTCAAACACGCGACCCAAAGCAAGCTTGTCTGCTCGGTCGGGTGTTGCGCTGACCCCACACACCTTGATATTGGGGTTGCGTTGAAAGTATTTAATTGTATCTAAGTATGATTTTGCAACAGCGTGGTGTGCCTCGTCAATTACCAAAAGACCGAAGTCGTGGGGGTTGAATTTATTCCGCCTATGTACCCCATTCTTGCTGGCGTTCAAGGTTTGGACACTAGCAACAACACACTGGGAAGCGAACATGCCGCCGTAGTCCCGGAGTTCTGCCATTTCAATAGATGGCCGGAATCCGCAAATAGCGTGAATCTTTCCCGCGGCTTGGTGGATTAACTCTTCGCGGTGGGCAATAACCATCACTCGCCCAGAAGCTTTGTTTATCAACTCTGAAAACACAACTGTCTTGCCGGTCCCAGTTGGCATCACGATCAGGGTAGACGAGTTGTTCCGAAGAGCAGAGATGGACCTATTTACGGCATCTTGCTGATACGGCCTCAGTTGCATTTGGCCTCAACCTTCTTTCTTATGCTCTCCATCAATTGCATCACGAATTGCATCACGATCAAACCCATCCATCTCAAGGGTGGCGGAGGCAAACACATCCGCCATAAACTCTGAAACCACCTCTCGGCGCTCATGTGTTTTTGAGAGGATATCAACCCACGCCATCGCCATTTGTCTGAACATTTCACCAGACAAAATACCTTGGGGAGTTTCGGTGAACTTTCTGTTTTCGGTCTTCCACTTTTGCCACAAGAAGTAGGCACAAAAGACGGTTGACAATGGAAACCGTTCTACAAGGTCTTCGGGGGATTGCTCTTTATCAAACTCATCCATGATTGTTCCGTTACTCGCCATTCTGGGAACCTTCAGAATAGGCATTAAAACGCTCTTGGCACAAAAAGCCACTATTAAGGCACTTATCGCACCCCTTAGCATCACAGAACAAACATGCCGAGTATGGCTTAGAAAACTTGACTGTGCTGGAGAGGTTCTTGAAATCAGTGCGGATAGAGTTCATATCGAGCCAAACCCCATCTTTCTCCCCGCTTACTTGGTCAATTAAATTCCAAAGCTTGCGTAGAGTCGAGTGGATCTCACCAAACTTGCCTTGCGCGACATTCAAACGTGCGTCTGCAACATCTTCCTCTGACTCAATTGGGGGTGTGTCTTGAAAATCATCTTCCTTGTAAGACATTTGTCGCGTTGGACGCGACAACTCTTCAAGATCATCACCCCGCTTAATGGCGTTAACAGCCCTTCGGACATGTCTACTACTCGGCTCATCCGTGCTAGCAATCGACTTTGCTGCATCCCATGCTGTTTGCCATTGGTTTTCAGGCAAAGCCACCAACTCAGACGCAACCGTGGGGTTGGTGACTGGGATGACACCAGCAACTTCAGGCGTCTTCATGAGTTTGTAGACCCACTGCCTTCCGTAGCCCAACTCATCTTCAATGTACGCGCTAAATGACGTGTGTTCGCCTTGTTTCCATAGGGCGTTGTCCCGGACCTCAATCAAAGCTTCGGCCATCGCGACCCAATTGTCGCGAATGTTTTGCTCTGCGTCCCTAATCGCTTGGGTCGCCTGATCAAGAGTCAACGTTGCAATCTCATTACCTTCCATGGCGGTCCTCAATTGTTTCTATTGATGGCCTCAATCATGAGGCCTGTGATCATGAAGCTGAAAAACACCACTCCAGCAAGCAGCAATATACGCTCAAGAATCAAAAGGAGTTTAAAGAGCATCAGAACCCCTCTGGCTCACTATTCCCCCCAAGGATCTTCGGGGGAATCGTTGGAATCGGGCACAGGCTGCACCTCCGTAACCTCAAAGTCGGCAGCAATATCCTTGTCTCCGATAACCACCTCGGAAAACGTCTTCTTGTCCCGGATTTGTTCGTCTACCCACTCACACACCTGTGCTATCTGAGTCTCGGTGGCGGACCCATCAATGGGGATTTTCTTGAATGTAAGGATGTTTCTGGCCACATCAAAGCAATCAGCATCTGACCCACATCCACACCATTCACGGACAGTTTCAACCAACCTCTTCTTTGGGTTGGCGTGCTCTGCCTTTGGAAGTTCTGGCGTCTCCCGTTGAACAGTGACCTTCTGCTTTGGCTCCTCTGGAATCTCAGACTCACCATGCTCATGAACATACACAGGTGCACTACCAAGAGCATCTGGGCAATGCTCTCGGTAGCCAGCGGAGATTGCTCTAGCAAACAACATGGCCTTGGGCCACTTGCGCCAGTTGTCTCCACGAAGACCCGCGTTGTTCGCGTCCTGAATGGTGAAAGTCGTGGAGCCAATCTCTTCTTTGTTGGCTCCGGCCACCTCATAGAACGTGATGGTGCACTCCATCTCTGTTGTCTTGGCCCGGTAGTCGTACTTACCGGATGCCTTGATTGCAGACGCCATTGTGTTTGCAGCCAACACAACCTTGCCTTTGATGATGTGAAGGCCAGCCATGCTGTCATAGTCCGACAGGCCAAGGCCACGGCCCACGATCAACTTGGAGGCAGCAGTCGCCACCTGCTTTGCGTCAGGGAACATTCCCGACTGGACAAAGACTTCAGCCACCTGAATAGGTGACATGTTTACAGTTGCAAGATCCTTCATCAAAGCTCCTTGAAAATTTCGTCCATGTGCTCGATGCCGTAAAGCAACATTGCTTTGACCATCGCGTTTCGGGAAAAGTGCGGCAAGTGAGAAGGCTTGCCTTCGTTCAGCTCTGCGCATTTATTTGTGAGAGCCTCAACTATGTCTGAGTTGAGCGCAATACTGAAAACACGGTGCTTGTTCCCATCTTTGTTTTTGCTCATCTGTTCTCCGAAAGTGCGTTTGATTCTTTTTGGGCCTGTTTAATTTTGGGCATCCATATATCGCGTTGGTCTGGGTTCTGCCTGTACTGGTCTTCAAAGAAAATGAGACGCGCTTCTGCCCGGTACAAGGGTGTGCCTGCTTTTGCTCCGACTGTTTCTTTGGGGCTGACACTCAGTGTGTACCTGCGCCTGTTGTAGATAAAGAAGGGCTTTTTAAAATGAGTGCGGAAGGTCATTGGTTCTCCAGTAGCTCAACTGTGTCGGCGCGTGTGCAAAACTCTCTGGCGTCGCAGACTGTGCAGCCGACAGTGTCGGCAATCTTTGGAAAAAACCCAGCTCGCATCATGTTGACCCTCTCGGTCAGATCGTGGCACATCTGACTTGCACATTCTACTTTGTAGTTCACATCACGCAAGATCGATGAAACAGGTCTGTCTTCGCCTTTTGCATATTCACGAAGATTCCCTTCATCGTCGTGTCGAGTTATCTTTCTTTTGTATGGCTCCAAGTTTGGAAGATGAACCCAAATCATCTGTGCGTTTTCTTTGTAATCAATCCAGCCGTCAACCTCTGGGTACGCCTGCACTGAGCCTTGCATTGCCATTAGCCAGTACAAGTAAAACTGGTGATACCTAGCAAGGTACGCCTTGGTGGGAACGTGCTGCCTGAATTTCCAGTCTGCAATGATCAAACGATCCGGGCCGTAACCCAATACATTGTTGGTGTCTCGCAAAACCAGATCCATATGGGAAGCAAACTCGATGTCACCCAACGTCAATCTGCACGCTAACTCAGTGCCAATAAGTTTGCACTGGCCTAGCAAAGGCATGAGTTGCTTTTCATATTGGCCTGCAACAAAACAAACCGTATGACATATTTGCCCAAGGTTCTTCTCAACCGAGTCGCTCGGCACTCTACCTTCAGCAGCAAGCTCAGAAACAACCTCATTGGCTATGCCAGCGACGCCTTCACGGACCTGTTCAAATGACAGTCCCGTGTGCAGATACTCCAAACACTTACCAGCCAGAACGCCACGAAACAGGGCGGTTGTGGCAACAGGCTCAATCTTCTGTTCGTGTCTCAGCAGTACCTTCCGTGGGCACGCTTCCGTCAAGTCCGTGCTGTGTATGTCCTGACCCATCGTAAGTGGGACTCTTTGCGCCATCATGTTGTGTTCCTCTCGAATACCGCGTGCCCCAACAGGGCTCGTTTCCGCGAAGTTTGGCAAGGGATTGGGCTGCATCCACCAAACGCTGCATTGTGTTAAATGTGGGGTTGTCGTGTTGTCCGCTTAGGTATCTGCAAATCCAAGAGCGACTAACTCCACTTTCCTTAGCAAGCTCAGACAAAGTGAGCCGCCACTTTCTTTTGATTGCTTTGATGTTTTCTCGGTGCTCGTCAATCATGTTCATAGCAATAGCCATTCTCCAGTTGCTTTTAGGGGGGGTTAGGAGTTGAGGCAATTGTGTGCGTGTGTTTGTATTTCAGCCAAAAACGAATCGAGGTTTTCGACGGTTACAAGGTTTGGGTCCAAATCCATATCCATATCTACAATTGTCTTTCGGAGCCGTTCAACAAACTCAGCATCCGTCATTTTTCCGTTGGCCTCTTCGACGGCTTTGGACAAAATGCTTAGTGGATGGTCTGGGCCTTTATCACCAACCCATGCATGTTGGCAAAGATCACCAAGGTGCCGGTAGATGTCGGACAACTTGACTAGATATGACTCCCAATCACTCGCCTTCATGCCGGTAGATCCAACCCTGTCAGGGTTGTCCCGAAGCATGGCGATTGACTTGGCGCCCACATCTTCGCCAGCTTGGTTTGCTACCTGCTGGCCGATGATATCCATCATGTGCAATACGGCTGACAAAATCTTTGGCGTACCGGGCACATCAAACTTGATAGTTACGTTGTCGGGTCTGGTCGGGTCAGTGTTCATGAAATATCCTCTGCACTAATGTCTGAAAAACTTGTCCCCTCGGCGCACTTTTCAAGAATCTCCCTCATGTTGACGGCGATTCCCTTAAGGCTCTCGAACACACCATCCTCGATGTCTACGTGGTCCCCTTGGCCGTTGATGCTCAAGAGAAGGGCGTCGCCCAAGATGGGATAAGAAGAGCCAGTCAAAGATGTGGCCATCGGGTTGGGTTGTGGTCTTAAGTCAGAAATACGGGCTTCTTCGTTGCACCAAATCCAGTAGCTTCCCGAAAAGTCTGCGCCCATTTTGCGTTTGTCAACTTCAACGGTTTCACCGTAGGTGGCTTTGATCGCTTTGCACAAATCTTCCCAGCCCTGTTCTTCATGTGGGAACATCAAGAGGTGCATCGGTGGCACCCACAATTCGCCTATGGATGGTTGCTTTTCGTTTTCGTTTGTGCGGCCCAGATGCAGGCCCACGTCCTTGGACGCTGGTATGAAAAGGGTTTTCAGTGGGGGCGGGGTTATGGCTGTATCTTCAGACATGGGTCTTGGTCCTCTCGTGTTGGGTCGTTGTTTAAATCTTCAAGCATTGAAATCTCATGACGCATGAGGTCATATGCTTGTGCTCGTATGTTCCATTTGTGCGCAAAGTCAAACTGGCCTTGTTGTGCGCAATGCGAAGCAAGGTGCTCGAAGTAGTCCCTGCGCTTGGATATGTATTTGATTAAATCTGCACGTATAGCAATTCGCTTTGAGTCGATTCGTTCTATTAGTTGCTGTTGCGTAAGAGCGGGCATCAGTCTTCATCCCCCTCATCCCAACAATCAACCTTGTCTTCAGCCGCCTTCCACAATGCGCTGTCCTTGCCGTTCTGGCTTAGGTCTGAAAGAAAAACCTCCGACATCGCATCTGTAACCTCGTCGGTGGGTTCAGAAATCATGGAGTCGTTGATATAGACATCTGTCAACGAATGAAAGTCTGCCTCTTCTATGGAATCAATTTGGAAATCTCGGGTGACAAGGTGACCGGAGTCGAACTCTTCGTACACCTCCACCGTGACGGTGTACTTGCAGATGGCAGACACACAAGGGTTGGCACCCACCCCGACTGATGTCTCTACCTCTACCTTCATGTGGTATGTGTTGTTGTGGCCCATAGTCATCTGCTTCGCTCCTCCACATGCCGTGTTCACCTTTTAATCTACGAAGCCCCCGGCACACTCATGCCGGGGGCAACTCCGCAAGGCAAACACTGCCTTGTGCAACTGGAGTGTGGAGGCGCTGAACGGAAGGCATTGGTTACATGCATCTCCATGCACACTAAACTACAACAATTCTCGCAAGCATCAACCCCTTGTGCGGTTAAATGCAAAAAAATTGTCCGCCGAAGTCGCTCGGCTATAACTAACGTGTGGTATCATCGTGGCGCCTCCGACAAAGCGGCGGGCAGCAACGCGGCATGGTTCACCCTCTCAACCGAGCCGCTAGGATGTGATGCGAGGGCGTCGCACCGCACGAGCTGGCCATACCTGTCCCGGCTCTTGCTAGAATCATGTCTTGCTAGCCGCACAAAAAAACCCCCCCGACCACCTTGCAGTCGTCGGGGGGGTTTTGAATTGGTCCGTTTTTATGTGTTGACACTGCCGACTCGGCTTCGACCGTGAGTGTGCAGTGGGGTATCCCTGTCGGGAGGACCAACCTCACAAGCCCAACGGGGTTGGTCTGAGATCCTGACCACGCTGGCAAAAAAACCCCCGCACCCGTGAGGGTACGAGGGTCAAAGGGATGAAGTCCGTGCGGGTTATTCTTCCTTGCTTCTCATCCACTCTGCAAGGATCTCCTTCGCTTCTGGCTCCGAGATGTGGAACCTCATCATCAGATAAGGGACCGCGCCGTACATGTTGATCTGGCCTGCTTCCCGAACCCTATCAAGAAAAGATGAGTGTTGTTCGTTCATCATGTCAGCCTCCGTTCAAGGTTCCAAGGATGAGCACCAACGCAGCGCACAACCATGGAGCCAGCTTGAGAATCAGATGAGGTTCGGTATCCGGTGAATCGAATCGGGGGCTCATGCGTCACCTCCATTGGGATCGAAGCGGTCACCGTTCCGGGCGTAGATCGCGTATTCGCCGGAAGGCCGGACCCAGATCAGGCCGATCGGATCATCGAACCCGTACACGCCACGGTTGGCCGTCGCTGCAAAGTAGTTCAGCAACATGAGCGCGTGGATCTCCTGTTTCTCTGGGTCGGACTCGACCGAACCCTCGACGCAGTACATAGCGTTCTCCGGGCCACGCAGCTCGTCAGGCATATCCGATGTGTCGGTGATCATCAGCACGTCACCGAAGTGCAGCGTGCGGGTGAGGTCATCCATCATGGTGGTCACCATCTTCACCATCTCCAGAGGCGCATCATTGAACCGGTCATTCGGTACGACCTTTTGCGCTCGACAAAGTAGGTTGGTGCTCATCAGTTCCGAGCGGATCTTCGCGCTCGGTGGGGGGACGGTTTCGCCCATCGGCATGATGATGCGGATGGTGCAGGTTTCAGGGGTAGTCATGTTGTTCTCCAGTTGCATGGAATGAATCAAGTGCTCCCCGCCCGGAACATCCGAGCGGGGTGAAGTCAGATTGTGAGGTCGATCCTATCGTCGGTGGAAAGCTCGGCAGCGAGTCGGTCAACAACGGCGTTGACCTGCTCCCTGCTGATCAGGGTCTGTCGGTGATCCCATGGCCCGCACTCGATCACTCCGAAGTAGGCGGCGGGGTCACGGGGAGATGAACCCGGCGAATGAACGAGCCGGAACGAGACATTCGGAACGCCGACCGAGAGCAGGTCATCAATGGCCTGCTTCACTTGGTCGGGAGTCCGAAGGAGGTGGGTGGTGAAGGTGTCGTGGTTCATGTGGGTCTCCGAGGGTTAGAGCATCGCGATAAACGCGAGGCAGGTGAAGTATGGAATCCAGTCGAATGGGTCGATGTCAAGTTGCATGTTGCACTCCTGGGGTACGTTTATTGTAGTGGGGGCGAACGGAGATGATACCGCCCGCCCCCCGGAAAGGGTGTGAATCTCGCAGGTGACGATCACCCGCGCCGCGCCTCTGCGAATTGGATTGCTTTCTGCACGGTTCTAGCAATCTCAGGTCCGCACGCATCCGCAGTGGTTGAAGCGGTCACGTTGTCCTCGCCGAAGGCAGCCATCATCATGTTCTTTCTGCGTGCCAGTTGGTCAGGGTCAACGACGATGCCGCACCAACGTTCACAGCTCGCGTTGCTAGCCATGTGCGCCTGCACCTCAGAGACCACATCATGAGAGAAGTCCCCATCGGTGATGCAGATGCCAATGATCGCGTCGCGCCCAGCAACTGCACGCTGGTACTGGTCGGTCGATCGTGCGCTTGCTATGGCTTTGCCTGCTTCGGTGTATGAGCCGATGGTTCCGTTCCCATCATCGCTACCGAACAAGCCAGCAGCAGTCGGCTCGCACACATCGGTGTAGGTTCCATACGCTACGGTGACGAGGTCGATTCCTTCATACTCACCGATCGCGGTGTTCAGGGCGTGCGCCACTCGGCACGCGCCACGCGCCGGGTGCCTCCGGACAAAGCAACTCCCCATCGATCCTGATGTGTCCACTAGCAACACCACACACACCCGGGTTGGTTCCTTCGGTTGTGCTCGAACCGAGAACGGTGCACTGTGGTCGGTTGCTACTCGCACCGCACCAGAAGAGCGGAGTCTCCCTGACTTCTCACCGTTGCTCCACGCACCTTCATCGTTGTCAGTGAAGTCAAGTGACTCGCGGAACATATTGGTGAGACGGGTTGCTTCCGATTCGATCATGGCTTGTGCCTGCTCATGGCCACGCACGTTCCCAGTTGGAAGCTTCGGCGTGGTGTTCGACAGGTCGGCGTAGTCGCCGTCCATCTCACCAGAGGAGCCGCAGCCCTCACCGGGGTCGCCGTCGCTCACCTCGCCGGGCTCACCGTCGCCTGAGTCGCCGTCTCCCGGCTCGCAGTCACAAGGCTTGCCACCCGTGCCGTCGGGGCCATCGCTGTCGCTGTCGCTGTCGGAGTCGGTGCCACTCTGGGTGGGACCGTCAACGTCCTCGGTGCTGTCTTCGGTCTCGACTTCGATGCTACCGTTGCCGGGACCGTCAACGTCCTCGGTGGCGGTGACGTTGATGAGTCGCGACATGAGCGTGGCGGTGAGTCGCTTCACCTCGTCGGTGTCGCCCCGTGTCTCGGCAGCGGCGATGTCCTGAATCAGTTGCTGGTTGTTCATGGTGTTCTCCAGTTGCTAGGTGTTGATGAGTCAGCCGGTGGTGGTTTCGGTGTTGGTCAGTGCCGACGCCCATGTCATGGCGGCGTCACGTTCGATGTCATCGTCGATCGAGTTGATCATCCCGATGCACATGGCGTCGAGCAGGCCGATGCCACGGGAGGCGTGCGTTGCAGTAGCAAGCGTGCGGCGAGTGCTCACCGCCTGCGAGACTGCGCCCCCGGACAGCTTGGTGCTCTCCTCGCGGGTCCACTTCGCGAACGTTGCGATGATGTTCGCTGCGTCCTTGCTGCACTTGGTCACCTTGCGGAGCAGTGCACGTTCGGCTGCAAGCTTGAGGTAGTCAACGCGGACCTCGATGTCGGCGCGGTTGCGGAACGCCGCATCGATGCGGTCGGTGCCACGGTACGCCGCACCGATGTTCGCGGTCATGATGATGGTGACGTTCCCGGCGACCGTCACGCTGATCGGGTTGCCGTCCTCGTCAAGCACCGAGTCGATGCGGGTGGTGCCTCGACCATCGAGCAAGGCGAACCATGCATTCCGCACTGCGGCGGTGGCGCGGTTGATCTCGTCAAGGACGACGATCGCGTTGTTCATGCCGAGCACCTCGACCGTCTTGTTCGGGACAAACTTGGTGCTACCGTTGTCGGCGACCAGAGCACCGAACGCATCAGTGGGTTCCTGCAGAGTCGAGCAGTCAACGACGTGCACGGGTCGCTTGCGCTCAGCACCGTACTGCAGTGCGCCCATCGTCTTGCCGCATCCGGTCGGGCCGGTGACGAGCACCACACTGCGTGCGCCGACGTTGCTAGCTGCGTCCATCGCAGCGGTCGCGCCTTCCCACCCGGAACCCTTCCAAGTGAAGTGTTCCTGTGCAGCCGGGACCATGCTGCCATCGGTCGGCGTTGCTGCCGAGTCGATGGTGATGGTCTGCGCCGGGGCGGCGTGCTGTGCGATAAACTCTTCCAAGTTGATGCCGACCGCGTTAGCAATCTGCGCCAGCTTGGTGTAGTCGGGCGACACGTTGGTGTCGGCGGTGGTCTCGTTCACGGTCTCAGTCACGGTCGGGGTCATGAGGTTCTCCAGTTCGGTGTTGATGTCGTCGGCGGTCACGTCGGGCATGTTGCTAGTCACTGCAACGGATGGTGTGGATGATGCCACCGGCACCTGCGTCACGATCTTCGATCGCTTGCTCGGCCAGTCGAAGATGGCCATGGGTCGGTCGCCTTGCTGGTCGTCGAGGATGCACCGCATGTGGTTCGCGATGCATCGCTTGCTGGTGAGGTCGTTCATCGCCTCGCGATCGGTGAGCTTGTAGCGGTTCTGCGCCTCGTGCGACTTGCATACCTTGCGCAGTTCGGTGCTGAGGTTACCCCGCGCTCGGAGGGTGTCGGCCTGTCGCACGTATTCCATGGATGCATGGAGCAACGCTTCGAATGGGTGAGCGACTCCGATCTGTCGAAGGTGATGCACCATGTGGCGGGTTGCGTCACCGAGTCGAGTGGCCTCGATCTCCGGGACGCCCTTGTCGGTGACCTTGACCGAACCGTCCGGCATGATGCGAGCAAGGGCGTGCATCTTCCGGGGCTTGTCGGCGTGACGAACAAAGATGCACTTGCGGTCAGGTGCGTGCCACCAGAACAGTGCGGCGTGCATGTCAGTGGTGACGGGGTGATGAGTAGTCATGTGATTCTCCAGTTGCTAGGTGAGTGAGTGAGTCAGTCGAGGAGGGAAAGCATCGAGGCGGGCACGTTGTCCGCATCGAGGAAAGCAAGGCGGGCACGTCCGCCGGATCCGGGAGTGGTGAAGTACCGCACGGTCTCCCATGCGATGGGGCACGCTCGGTTCGGCTCGCCGATGTACAGGGTGTCGGCTGTCAAGTAGGTGACGAAGCCAGCAGCGAGTGCGTGCTGTTCAAGGGTGTCGAGGGTCATGGTGTTCTCCAGTTGCTCGGCTACTGCTAGCCGGTCAGGTTGTGGTGGTCAGCCCGTAGTGGCTGGCCGTGGTCCCCGTAGCTACAGGCGACGTGCCTGTCAAGGGGGCTGGTCCATAGCATCGCAACGCACGTTGCCATGGACTGCACCAGTGTACCAGATACAGGGTCTGCAACCACCCTTTTCAAGGGGAGCCGGGGAACGGCGGCAGGGTATCCCACAGGCCCAGACTTCCCCCCTAGCAACCGAGCCCCACGTAGCGGTCAGGGCGGCTAGCAAGGGCGTAGTTGCTGCCCCAGTTGCTAGGTAGGTGGCGGCGGGCGCGGCGGGGATCCAGTATCATTGCTAGGGGGCGTGGGGGGGTGCCCGAAATTTGAACCACACCCCACCCCGCTCGGCTTTCATGTTGATATACCCCTCCAGCCGATATGCGCTACAGGGACTTTGTGGTAATGAGCCGTAACAAGTCATCATGGGATCGTCGCTACTGGAATTCTGTGAGTTCTACGGATAGCGAGAACAAGCCTCATTCTACGGAGTCTAATATCCGTGGTTTTACTGCTATAGAGACGTTGAATGGCTTACGGGGTCTTGCTACGTTGTTGAGGGACATAGCGTTGTGTTCTGATGTGGATTTGAACCGGCAAGACTTGTTGTATATGGCTGACAGGTTGGAGTTTTTGTGCATTGCCTTGGAGGAGAAGGTTCGCATGAAGACAGCGGCCTCAAACGCTAAATCTGAGCAAAAGCCCAAGCCTAAGCGTGGCAAGAAGGGTAAGAGGGGCAAGAAGAAATGAGTCATGTTCCGTTTCACGAGAAGGCCAAGCGCAAGTCCAAGGCGGATATGCGCAACCGGGTCATGGAGATGGGCAAGTGGTCGGAGTTTGTTAGGGTCCGTGAGCGGAACAAGGAAGAGGGGATGGTGCCTGAGAAGGCGTGGGTGGAGGCATACGCTGAGGTGTGTGGTGGGAGCCCCGCTCCTGCTGACAGGGTTGTTTCTGAGGTTAAGAGGGTGGATTCGGTGTCGCGTCCGACGCGACAAGACACGACGGCGGATGCTTCCAAGGTGGTGTTTGCCAACAAGACATGCAGTACCCCAAGGACGGTGGAGTGGGTTGCGGCCAATATCAGGGTGAGTGATGCCAGCCCGGAGGAGGCTCCAAGTAGTGAGGCTTGGTCTATGTTGTGTTGGGTCAAGGGCAGCCCACAGGCAGAAAGCCAGTTCTGGGGGCAGATTTACACCAAGTTGCTTCCTACTCGCCAACAATTGGATCAAGACACGAAGATGGAGGATGATGGCCGTCGCGTCTTGACGTTGATAGAGAAGATCAGGGGCTTCACGGATGACGAGTGAGTATTACGACATGGTGCCAAGGGACTTGAAGGCCAACCTCAAGTTCAGGTCTGATTTGGTGAAGATGGGGAGTACGGACAAGAAGGCGGCAGAGGAGCTGTACATCATGTGCAGCCGGGACATGTTGTTCTACGTCAACGCTTTTTGCTGGACGTATGACCCCCGGGTTGGTGACGGCACCTTGCCGTTCATGACTTATGACTTCCAGAACGAGGCGTTGCTGGAGATTGACAGCGCCATTGGTGACCATGATTTGGTTATCAAGAAGAGCCGCGACATGGGGGCTTCATGGATGCTCTTGACGGTTTTTGAGTGGAGATGGCATTTCCGTTCTAACCAATCTTTTTTGTTGGTAAGCCGCAACGAGGATTACGTCGATAAACCCGGAAACCCAAAGAGCCTGTTTTGGAAGATTGATTTCATACACAAATACCTACCGGGTTGGTTGACGCCCAAGACAACCCGAACAAAGTTGAGGCTTACCAATGATGACAACAGCAGTACGATTGACGGAGAATCAACAACTGGAGACGTTGCGCGAGGGGACCGAAGAACTGCAATTGGTCTTGATGAGTTTGCTGCTTTTGATGTTGATGCCGGATATCGTGCGCTGGCTTCGACAAGAGATGCGACAAACTCGCGCATATTTAATTCAACGCCGAGTGGTACGAACAATGCGTTCTACGACTTCGCCACGAACGAAGACATCAAACAGCTCACGCTCCACTGGACACTCCATCCCCTCAAGGCTGCTGACAGCTATGAGGATGGGCAGGGGAAGACCCGTAGTCCGTGGTACGACGAAGAGTGCAAGCGATGCGCAAACCCTCAAGAAATCGCACAAGAACTCGATATCGACTTCGCGGGGTCCGACTACCAGTTCTTCGACGTGACCATCCTCGACCGACTCATGAAAGAAACGGCCTCACATCCTTTTACTATTGGCGAGTTGAAGCACAATGCTGTCACTGGCGAACCAGAAGGCTTTGAGCAGCAACCAAAGGGGTGCTTGCGGCTCTGGGTTCACCCTGACGCTCAAGGAAATCTCCCAACTGACCGACGTTATGTGATTGGTGCAGATATTGCTGCGGGAACGGGAAGTAGTAACAGCGTCTTGTCTGTTGGTGATACCAAGACCGGAGAAAAGGTGGCTGAGCTTGTTACTCCCAATCTTCGTCCTGATCAGCTTGCCACGTATGTTGTGGCGTTGGGTCGTTGGTTTGGTGGACCAGATAAGGAAGCACTGTTGATCTGGGAAGCCCCCGGACCCGGACGGAACTATGGTGATCGGATCATGGAGCTGGGTTACAAGAACATTTGGTACAAACCTGATCCATCAGGGAAGAGATCCAAGATCCCCGGTTGGTGGCCGACCAAGGACGAGAAGCGGGTCTTGTACAGTGATTACAGGACGGCCTTGTCCAAGAAGTATTTTATCAACCGAAGCATGGACGCCCTTCGAGAATGCAAGGAGATCATCTTTGCGGCCACGGGGTGGATCACGCACTCTCGTTCACTGCGAACCATCGACCCATCGGGTGCAAGAGAGAACCATGGGGACAGGCCGACCGCTGACGCTCTTCTTTGGAAGGGCATGATGCGAGCAACCCAAAGAAGAACAACCACTCCCGGTGTACCGGAAGGCTCATTGCTGTGGCGCAGGGAGCAGATCGAATCCAAAAAACGCAAAGCAATGGAATGGTAAAAAATGGCTTACCAGTATGACACACGCAAGGTAAACCGACTGCAAAACGCAGTCGAGTATTCTCGTAGGCAGCTCCTGCCTTACAGAGAAAAGCGTATGCACGCGATCAGGCAGTTTGTTGGTGCCCACTACACGGATGCTGGCGCAAAGGAACGAGTGCCACTCAACCTGTTGGAAATGGCCATCTCAATCTACCGAAGACAGATCGCTGCAAGAAGGCCGCAGGTTCTTGTCCGTGCCAAGGACATGCAGCAGGAGGGTGTTGCCGAACAATTTGAGTTTGCCTTGAACTCATTGCTCAAGGACATTGATTTTGAAACCACTGCACAGAAGTGGGTTCTTGATGCCATGTTCGGTCTTGGGATTGTTAAGGTTGGCCTGACGCCTACTGGGGCTGATGCTTATGGCTACGAACATGACCCCGGTCAGCCGTTTGTTGACAACGTTGATTTTGATGACTTCGTCTTTGACATGACAGCAAAGCGTTGGGATCAGATTCAGTTTTGCGGCAACCGATACTGCCTTCCGCTTGAAGCAATCAAGCAGATGAAGATGTTCGGTAAGAAGACTAAAGAAATCACGGCGAGCGAGTACCGCCACAATAATGAATTTGGTGAAGAACGAATCCAGCAGGTCGGTGCAGGCGAAAGCTTGTACGGAGAGCAGTATTACTCGCCTGTTGTCGAACTCTGGGATGTCTGGCTTCCCATTGAAGGCGTCATGGTTACCATGAAGGCTGATGACCGGGGGGGCATCTCCACAAGCGAACCACTCCGCGTAATCGAGTGGGAAGGCCCGGAAGAGGGTCCGTACCACACGATGGGCTTTGGAGATGTCCCCGGAAACCTGATGCCACTCCCACCAGTTTCTTTGCTGATGGATCTTCATGAGATGGCAAACAAGGTGTTCCGCAAGCTTGGTCGTCAGGCCGACAGGCAGAAGACCGTGACGCTGGTCCAAAGTGGTCAGGAAGACGATGGCCGCAGGCTTGTCGAGTCGAGCGACGGCGAAGTCATCAGGACAGACCGGCCCGAAGCTACAAGAGAAGCCCGATATGGTGGAGTCGATCAGCCGACACTTGCCTACCTTGTTCAGCTCAAGGATCTGTTCGTCTACATGGGCGGCAACCTTGATGCGCTTGGTGGACTCGGCAAACTGAGCGATACTGTTGGGCAGGAACAACTTATTGCGAGGTCAGCCTCGGCACGAATGGCTGACATGCAGGAAGCTGCCAGCAAGTCGGTCAAGAAGGTGATCAACACCCTTGGCAAGTACCTTTGGTACGACCCGGTTGCTAGCCCCAAGGTCAAGACCAAGATCCCGGATACAAACTTTGAAGTGTCTCTCACCTTCAGCCCGGATATTCGAGAAGGCGAAATCGTTGAATACGAGATCGACATTGCGCCATACTCCATGGTTGATAGAAGCCCGTCCGAAAAAGCCAAGACCCTTGGCGATCTGATGCAGGGTTTCATCATCCCGCTTGCCCCGCTCTTGCAGCAGCAAGGCATGAAGCCCAACATGGCGAAGTTCCTAGAACTCATGGCCAAGTACAGCAACACCGACGAGCTTCTTGACATCGTCACACAGCTCGATGGGCAAGACATGGCCAAGATGCAGCAGATGCAAGAGGCCGGAGTCGGTGGTCAAGAGCGGCCAACACAGTCACCAGTTACTGAGCGGCGGCAGGTCCGGGAAAATATCCCCGGATCAACCAGACAGGGACGTGATGAAGCTATGATGCAACTGCTTTCGGGTGGCGGACAGCCAGCCCAAGCAGGACAGATGGCTGAAGGAATGAGTTAATGCCGACATATTGCTACGAAGATCCGCAAGATAAGCAAATAACGTCCATTTTTATGACAATTGCTGATATGGAAAAGCGTTCTGCATCCGATATGTCCATTGAGTTAGATGGTGTTCATCTGATTCGTAGACTTGATTTGGAAATCGCAGGGTCATCTAGCAACAAGTGTGCGACTTGGCCCATGAAAAGCGATTCTTGCGGGGTTCACCCGTCTGACACAGCATCCGCCAGCGAAGCATCTGTAAAAATGGGCGTTCCAACACGTTTTGACAACAAAACAGGCCAAGCAATCTTTGAGAGTAGGGGCCACAGGGCCAAATACCTCAGGGTGCGGGGTTTCCATGACAGAAATGGCGGATATGGCGATGGCTGAAGCTAAGAATGTAGAAGAAGTAGACGAAACAAAGGATCCTTGGGACTTTGAAGATCCTGAGGTGACGGATGTAGTAGAAGAGACCCTTCCTGACAAGGAAAGCGCAGGCAGCACGGAAGAATCTGCCCTTGACTTGCCAGATGAGCTTGTTGAACGCGCAAGGAACGCGGGCTTGACAGATGATGACCTTGTTGAAATGGGTTCAGCGGACAGACTTGAGTTTGTTCTTGGGCTTGTAGAAGACAAGGCCCCAGTTGCTAGGGTAGAAAGTGCTGATACCGCTGCAAATAGCAGCGATGCGACCAATGAAGACGCTGTTGACGATAACGGCGATTCTTCTACGTCAAGCGACGATTTTAGTTGGATTGACCAGCTAGACCCGGACGAAGCTGTTGATTCTGACCAAGCTAGGGCGTTGAAAGCAATGAAGTCCCGTATGGACGAGCTGACACGCACTATGGAGTCAATGAACACCCAGACGCAGACTGTAAAGGACAACTCGTTCTTTTCCAAGCTTGGAGAAGAGTGGGAAAGCCTGTTTGGGAACTCAGCAGCTACGGATTACACACCGGAACAAGCAGCCAATCGCAATGCGGTCGTTGAAGAGATGGAAGTGCTTCGTAGTGGATACAAAGCCACAAAGAAGCAGGTTCCTGATGACGTACAATTGTTCGATCGTGCTTTGCACAGCACTTTCGGTGACCAAGTAAAAGATTTTGCGCGACAAGAACTCAACACCCGACTTCAGCGCAGAGAATCCCAGTTCATTGCACGGGCCAGTAACACTGGCGCAGGTGGCGAACTGCTTAGTGGCCGAGACAAGGCCATGAGCAACGTCCGAAACAAGATGCGAGACTTGGGATTTGATGTGCCTGAAGAAGCGGTGGACACGTTCGAGTAGCGTAGGAGGATATTAAAATGGCTACCCTTCAGGCAGCAGATATTGCTGATCTGATCACGACTACACAGCGTGATCTGGGCCGACTGCGCTGGACGGACCTTTCTTACGACCTTCAGGAGTACGTTGCTCTTCCGAGCATCCTCCAGAAGGAAAAGGTTTCGTACCAGTCCGGTCAGGCTCTCCAGTGGAACGTGATGACCGGCACCAGCGGAGCAACCCGCGACACCGGGCTTTACGAAGTTGACAGCGTGAACGTGTCCGACGTGATGACTACGGCGACTGTCCCGTGGCGTCACATGACGACCAACTACGCTATCGAGCGTCGCGAAATCGCGATGAACCGCAGCCCAGCTCAGATTGTTGATCTGGTCCGCATTCGTCGTCACGATTCGATGGTTGATCTTGCGAAGCACATGGAGCAGCGCTTCTGGTCCGCTCCGACCACTTCGACTGACAGCCTCAAGATGTTCGGCATCCCCTACTGGATCACTTGGACGGACAACTCCAGCGCAAGCCCCAACGGTGGCTTCGATGGCGGCAACCCGTCTGGCTTCTCCAGTGGTGCTGGCGGCATTGATTCGTCTTCTGTCGATAGCTGGCAGAACTGGTGTGGCAAGTACACTTCTGTTACCAGTGTTGACCTCGTCCGCAAGTGGCGCAAGGCAGCAACCTTCACCAACTTCCGTCCCCCGGTTGCTGGTGCTGAGTATGGTGGCGGTCGCAACAACTACGGCTTCTACACCAACTACGATGTGATCGGACCCCTCGAAGAGGTGCTCGAATCGCAGAATGACAACCTTGGAAACGACATCGCTTCCAAGGATGGCAAGCTCCTCTTCCGCCAGACTCCCGTTACTTGGGTGCCTGAGCTTGAGGGTCGTACTAACGACATGATCTACGGCATCAACTGGTCGGTGCTCAAGCCCGGTTTCCTTTCTGGCGAGTACCTTCGCGAGGAAGGCCCGAACGCGGCATCCAACCAGCACACCGTGTTCACCACGCACGTTGACCTGACGATGAACCTCATCTGCCACAACCGGCGGGCTAACTTCGTTCTGGCCACTGCTGATCCGACTGCCTAATTCCAGAAAGGAATATGAACAATGGCTAACGTTTCATACTCGGGTTCTGGTCTCAGTGTCCACACTGCTACCAAGAACGTTGACCCCTTCCACGCTGGGGCAAAGAAGGCGGTTGCACTTGACTTTTCTAGTGCAGCCGACATCAATGCCCTCGCAGCGGTTGGCACTTCCAGCTTCACTGTCAACGCAAACGCTGGCGCAGGTGAAGCAACCATCACTGCTGGTGGTTCCAAGGCAAAGCTGATTTACCCCAACATCAGCGGAACTTCGGCTGCGAACAGAATGACTGTTTCTGCACGCATTAAGAGTGCAGATCCAGCCGAAACTGGTCACGGCATGTTTGTTGGTTTCGCTGAAGACGTGGCAACCATCGGCAACACCATGACCGCTGCTGGTGCACTTCGCGCTGCTGCTGCGGCCAAGGACATGGTTGGTTTCTACAAGGACATTGCTGGTAATCTTGATTACTACGCTTCGTCTGATTCCACCGAAGGCGTCAACGAAGTTGATTCCACCTTTGACATGGCTGCCGACACTTACGTTGATCTTGCTGTCGAACTCATCGGCAACGAAGCAAGGTTCTACCGTGATGGTGATCTGGTCAAGACTTACACCGCGATGCATGATCAGGATGCGACTCTTTTCCCAGTGATCATTTGCTCGGAAGACGAAGTCGTGACCATCTCTGCGTTTACCGCAGGGATGTAAGAAGAACTACCCTTCTTCTCTTCTTGCCCCCCTCTCTGTACGCAGGGAGGGGGGCTTTCTATTTCTTGCTTGCCCAGACAATGGCTTCGTGGTTTACGTCTTTGACGTAGTTAGTCCAAGCATAGACCAGCGCATCTACAGCATCCACATTTTTTATGCCGTGCTTTCTGGCTATTTCAGCAACAACTACAAAAGCATCTTCTCGTATGCGGATGCTTACTGACTCTGGCTTGGATTGACCCTTCAACCGCTTTGCTCCCAGTTGAACTGCTTGCGAACCCGCTTGCTGGCGTCAATCTGCGCTCTTCGCTCTGCCTGCGGAACTGTTGCGGCAGTCTTGGCGTTCTTGATGCGTGCTTCGAGATCAGACACCCCGAACCTCATGTGGGGGTAAGCGGCATTGTGCTGATTGATTACATCAACTGCCTTGCTGTACTGGCGTCCAGACCAGAGGGTCGCAGCCTTCGTCATTGCTGCGTCGTTTGCTTCTCTGAGGATCTGCAAGCGGTCAAACTCCAGTGCCCACACAGATTCGTTGACTGTACGAGCGCCCGTGGCAAGCTGAGTCCAAAGACCCCGGCCCTTGTCTGAGTTTCTGTACCTCAAACGGCCACGGTCGTCGTACTCGTCTTCGTATCCAGCAAGATACTCAGCATTACGAGCAAGCCACTTGAACGCAGGGCCAGTGTCCTTGAGAGATCGGTACAGACGTGTCGTCGTGCTGGTTGGAGTCACGGTGTCTGCCGACAGTGCTTCGTAAAGATCCTTGATCAGGCCAACACTCGGACCCGTGTACTGGTTGAACAGTCTCTCGCCTGTGGTCTTGCCGTAAGGCTCTGACCAGAGAGAAAGCGAGCCAGACAAGTCTGCACCAAGGAAGGCTGGAAGACCAAACACAAGTGCGTTTGCAGATTCTTCGCCAACCGTGTTCTTCAGAGCCTTGCGCGTCTTGTACAACATGTTGTTGCGGTCTGTAGTTTCGTCACAAAGGCCAAGCCATTCGCATGCACTGTGCATAAGGAAGTACCCCGGCAAGAAGGTAAACAAAACGCCCTTCATGCCGCCAGCAATGGTGTTGACAAGCAACCACCTAGCTGCGCCGGGGTAGTTTTTTTCCTTGAGAAGCCCAAGGCCAAACCCGACCATGTTCATTTGGAACCTGCGGTACTGCAACAGGCTGCTAGCAATGGGTCCGTTGAGGATTGGCGGCAGGTTGGCTCTGGTGTAAGCAAACTGGCTACCAACGTAGCCTTCTCTCCTGCCGTAATCCGCAGCTTCAGCTTCACTCATGCCCAACTTGCGGCCATGCAGGTAGAAGGCGACAAACGAGAAGTTCATGTTGCGAACTTCAGACTGAGACGAAATCTTGCCTCGAAGCAGGTACTTGTCGATAAGCTCCTGCCCCTTGGTAACAGTTTCGATAGCCCTTTGACCCATCGAAGTCTCAGTTCCGTCAATGTACATGCCTGCTGACGGATCCATCCGCCCGTGCTTCCTGAGAAGCTCCTTGCCTTCAGCGCTGTTGTAAAGAACAGTCGCTTCGCGGAACGTCTTGCCGCCAATTATTGGATACACCGTTTGGAGAGGCTGGATCGAGTTGACCATCCACTGCCTTGGCGTCTTGAGCTGACGCAGGAAGTTGAACGTTCTAACCGCTGCAAGGGTTCTTCTGGTTGGCAAGTCACCAACCATGTTGCCCAAGACAGGAATGCTTTGGAGCAGCCCGTCAATCATCTGTTCAGCTTCGGTCGGTCGAATGAACAGGGTCCGGTCAAGGTGCTCTTCGAGGTACGTTGCCCAATAGGGCTCGCTGCTTCTGAGTTTCTCAATAACAGGCTGGGTTTCGCGGGTCATGATACCGCCAAACTTCCACCTGTTGAAGTTGTTGTTTTGCATTGACCAGACGCGAGGGAAGTCCATGCTGAAACCTTCAGCGGCAACTTCGCCTCTTTGCATCAAGGGCGCAAAGAATGGCTTCTTGTTTCTCTTGAGACCAACAATACCTCGCATGGCGTTGTTGACTTCCGAGCTGGTCATTTCAGCAGCAGAAGCAAGTTCTTTGGCCAGCTTGCTTCTTTGTGCGTTTGAGAGCCGGGTCATGTCAGCGTCAAAGCGACGTTCTGGCATTGCTTCAAACTTGGTGAAGTCTGATCCCCGTGGCCCTTCCTTGAACTCTACAAGCTTTTCGTATGCCTCGCGCTGGGAATTGGCGTCGCCAATAATGACAGAACTTCCATCATCACGGTAAGCCTTGAGCTTGAACTTGCCAAAGAAGGCGTGGTGGAAGTGGGCATACTGCATACCCCAGTCG
>PVBE011176353.1_pt1 | contig 47284 bp, 41 predicted proteins | sample 1631181 | NCBI WGS metagenome assembly PVBE01 (sample SAMN08397723, study PRJNA350692) | Marine metagenome, whole genome shotgun sequencing project. | isolation source: water | place: Pacific Ocean | collected 2012-04
CCGCCGTAACGGACACGTTCGCCTCGCTGGCCGGCCCGGAAAAAACGGTCGGCTCGGTCGAGGAGCGTCGAAAGCGCCGCCTGGTACCAAGCCCACCACGAGGCGCGCTCGTAAAGATCAGCCCAAATTTCGCGATTTTCGGGGTTCTCCAGGTCTTTGCAAAGGCGCTGGTAGTAGAAGATTCCAACCGTGAGGAACAGAGCAACGACCGCCGCGATGACGCCGATGTTGGTCCAAGAAGAATCGGGCATTCCCACCACATTTGCTCAACTACACCGGGCAGGATACGGAGTTCTTCGGCTTTTGGCAAATTTGCGTGGTGGTTTTACCCGCCGCTACACGCCAAACCGCGTCAGCGTCCGTTCCACCGATCCCAAGTATCCGCCGCCGAAGAGACGGACGTGGACCAATAGCGGATAGAGGTTGTAGAGGTCGCGGCGCTCCTCGAAAAAGCCTGGCGCCATCGGGCGGAGTTCAGTGTAGCGGGAAAAAAACGCTTTCCCGAATGTGTTGAAAAGTGTCGAAAACGCGAGTTCGATTTCCGGGTCGGCGTAGTAGATGGCCGGGTCCACGAAGCCCGTGATGCGGCCTGCCTGGGCCAACACGTTGCCGCCCCAGAGGTCGCCGTGAATGAGGGCGGGGCGGGGCTCGGTCAGCCAGCGGTCGAGGCGGTTGGCCAGGGTTTCCAGGCGCGCGAAGACGGCATCCGGCAGGCGGCTGGCGTCCAGCGCCTGGCGCCCCATGTAAAGCAGGCGCTGGTCGCGGAAGAACGGAATCCAATTCTCCGATTGCGGGTTCGGCTGGTGTAGGCCGCCGATCAGGGTGTCGCGCTCCAAGCCGAAGCTGTCCGCAGTGTGATCGTGGAGCGCTGCGATCAACTCAGCAGCGTGCCGTTCGGTGCCGGCGTCAAGCGCGCCGCCGCCCTCGACGTACGTCATGATCAAGATGTCGTCGGCCTTGTGCACGACTTCGGGCACCGGTAGGCCTGAATCCGTCAGAACCTCCAGCATCCAGCCTTCGAGATCGAGGCCCGAGCCTGGTTGGCCGAGCTTGACGACGAGGTCGCCGTCAGCCATTTGGGCCCGATATACGTCCCCGACGCAGCCCCCGGAAAGCGGTTTCATGGTCCGGGGCGCACGACCCAATGCCGCCTCGACCCGGGCGGCGGCGTCCATTACGGCACCTCGAAATGACGTTCGCGAATGTGGGCAAGCAGGCCGCGCGAGGCGTCTTCGAGGAGATCGAGGACGAATTCGAAGCCGTCGTCGCCGCCATAATAGGGGTCCGGCACGTCGCTCTCGGGGCTTTCGGCAAAATCGAGCAAGAGGAGGAGACGGTCTTCCGCCCCCGCCGGACACATTTGTCCGAGTTCGCCGAGGTGGCCGCGGTCCATGGCGACGATGTAATGGAAGTTCTGGAAATCCCGATTGGCCGTACGGCGGGAGCGCTGGCTGGCGATGTCGATGCCGCGCTGCCGGGCCGCCACTTGCGAGCGCGGGTCGGGCGGCTCGCCCACGTGCCAGCCGCTGAGGCCGGCAGAATCGACGGCGATGCGATGTCCCAGGCCGGCGGCTTCGACGGTTTTCCGGAACACGCCTTCGGCCGAGGGCGAGCGACAGATGTTGCCGGTGCAGACGAAGAGCACGTTGATGGTCTTGTCGGCCACGCTTGCCATACCCCGAACCCACATGTAAACCCGAGCAAATTATCGCTTCGATGATCGAAAGGCTGTGAGAGGTAGTGCCTGTGGCGGAACAGAAATTCAAGCACATCGTGATCCTCACCGGGGCCGGGATCTCGGCCGAATCGGGGCTCGGGACGTTTCGCGACGTCGATGGCCTGTGGACCAAAGTGAACCTCGAAGACGTGGCCACGCCCGAGGCGCTGGCGCGCAACCCAGACTTCGTGCACGAATTCTACAATGCGCGGCGCAAGGACCTGCTGACCGCCGAGCCCAATGACGGCCACCGGGCTCTGGCGCGGCTCGAGAAAGAGTCCTCCGGGCGCGTGCTGGTTGTGACCCAGAACGTCGACGTGCTGCACGAAAAGGCGGGCAACGAGAACGTCATCCACATGCACGGCGAGATGCTGAAAACGCGCTGCGACGAATGCCGAACTGTGTTCGATTGGCCCGGCGACCTCACGTCACGGACTCCCTGCCCCGAGTGTGCCAACGAGGGTGCCATGCGCCCCCACGTTGTGCTGTTCGGCGAAATGCCGTTCGAAATGGGGGCGATTTATGGCGCCCTGGCCCAGTGCGATCTGTTCATTTCGATCGGCACCTCGGGCAACGTCTATCCCGCCGCCGGATTCGTCGAAGAGGTCCGCCGCGGCGGCCGGGCTCACACGGTGGAGCTCAATCTGGAGCCCTCCGAAGGAGCAACGCTGTTCGCCGAGTGCATCAACGGCCCGGCCACCGAAGTGGTGCCGGCCTACGTCGAGCGGATTTTGGGAGCACCATCGTGATCGATCTGCGCAGCGACACCATCAGCCGACCCACCCCGGCCATGCGGATCGCCATGGCCGAAGCCGAAGTGGGTGACGACGTCTACAGCGACGACCCCACGATCAAAGCGCTGGAGGCCCGGGTGGCCGAGATCCTGGGCAAGGAAGACGCCGTCTACGTGCCCACCGGCACCATGAGCAACCAGATCGCGCTGCGTGCCCACACCGAGCCTGGCGATGCCGTGTTGTGCGAGGCCGGCGCCCATGTCTACTCCGTCGAAGGCGCCTCGACGGCCGCGCTTTCCGGCATCACGGTGCGGCACTTGCAAGGTAAGCGCGGAATTTTCACGGCCGCTCAGGTCGCCGCGGCGGTTTATCCCCGGCATCCCTTCATGCCCAAATCGGTGCCGCCGCCGGTCAAGCTTTTGTGCCTGGAAAACACCCATAATCTGGCCGGCGGCACGGTGTGGCCGCTGGCGGCGGTGGCCGAAGTGGCTACGACGGCGCGAGAGCACGGCCTGGCACTGCACCTGGACGGCGCGCGGCTGTGGCACGCCGCCGTGGTCACGGGCGTTCCGGAATCCGATTTTGCCGCGCACTTCGACAGCGTCTCGGTGTGCTTTTCCAAGGGCCTGGGAGCGCCGGTGGGCTCGGCTCTGGCCGGTTCGGCCGACTTCGTGGCCCGTGCCCGGCGCTTCAAGCAGATGTTCGGCGGCGGCTTTCGCCAGGCCGGCATCATCGCCGCCGGTGCTCTTTATGCCGTCGACAATCACCGCGAACGTCTGGCCGAAGACCACACCAAGGCCCGCACGTTCGCCGAAGGCATCGCCAACACGGCCGGCATCGAGGTCGATCTCGACAGCGTCCAGACCAACATCGTGCGCTTCGGTGTGACGGCCCTGGCAGCCGCCGATTTCACCGAACGCTGCCATGCCGCCGGCGTCCACATGGTGCCCGGCGGCCCCGACCAGGTGCGTGCGGTGATGCACCTCGATATTTCGCCCGACGACGTCGAGACGGCGCTCGACGTAGTGCGGGGTGCGGTATCGTCTTAGGCTTAGCCTGTGTCCGACGACGTCAGTTGATCGCCCTATCCGTGCCCTGCCAATAGGGTTTGCGCAATTCGGTTTTGAGTATCTTGCCAGCGCCCGAGAGGGGCAGCGGCTCGATCACGAAATCGACGCTGCGCGGGCACTTGTAGCCGGCGATCAGTTGCTTGCAGTGGGCCATCAGGCCCTCGTCCGTCAGCGCTTCGCCATCCTTGCAGCGCACGACGGCGTGGACCTGTTCACCCCACTTCTCATGCGGAATGCCGATGACCGCGCATTCGGCCACCGCCGGGTGCTGGTATATGGCGTCCTCGACCTCGGCCGAATAGACGTTTTCGCCACCCGAGATGATCATGTCCTTGACCCGGTCGACGAGGAAGACGAAGCCGTCTTCGTCCATATAACCGCCGTCGCCGGTGTGCAGCCAGCCATTGCGTAGCGTCTGGGCGGTTAGATCGGGTTGCTTCCAGTAGCCCTGCATGACGTTGTCGCCGCGGCCGCAAATCTCGCCCACGGTGCCGCGCGGTACCTCTTTGTCGTCGGCGTCTACGATGCGCATCTCGACGCCGGGAACGGCGCGGCCCGCTGAGCGGATCTTGCCTGCCTTGGGCCCGCTGGTGACGTGGTATTCGTGCCCCATCACTGTCAGCACGGGCGAGGATTCCGTTTGTCCATAAGCCTGCATGAAGCGGGTCTGAGGGATCGTCTCCATGGCTTTGGCGATCACCGCCTCGGGCATCGGCGAGGCGCCGTAGAGGATGTCGAGTAGCGAGGAGAGATCACTGCCGGCGGCCTCGGGATGGTTGACCACCATGTTGATCATGGTTGGAATCAGCATGGTGATGGTGACCTTTTCGCGCTCGATGGCGCGCAGCACTTCGAGCGGGTCGAAGGCTGTGATCATAGTGCTGCCGCCGGCCATGCTGGTCACGGCGAAGGTGGCGGCGCCGTTTGCCAGGTGGAACATGGGCGCCGCGTGGAGATAGTTGGAGGAGGCCCGGAAGCCGGCTTCGGCACTGAACTGCAGGGGGTTGAGCAGGAGGTTGCGGTGGCTCAACATGACGCCCTTGGAGCGCCCGGTGGTGCCGCCGGTGTAAAACAGGCCGGCCAGATCGTCGCCGCCGTTGTCACGCGGCTCGATGGGGCTGGCCTCGGCCAGCAGGGCCTCGTAAGACAGCAAACCCTCGGGCGGCGCGCCCGAGCCGACGTGAATGACCGGCCCCAGGTTTTCGATCTGGTCCCTGAAGCTTGGCAGCATATCGACGAAATGGTCGTCGACCAGCAGCACCGAGGCCTCCGAATCATTGAGCCAGTGGACGATCTCGGGTGCAGCCAGGCGCGTGTTGATGGGCACGAAGACGGCTCCGGCCCAGGGCACGGCAAAGAAATATTCGAGATACCAGTCGCTGTTCAGACCCAGCATGGCGACCCGGTCGCCGGGCTCCACGCCCAACTCGACCAGAGCCGCGGCAATCCGGGCCACGCGCTCGCCGAACTGCTTCCAGGTGCGCCGCCGCCCCAGATAATTGGTGGCCAGCCCCGGGCCATTGATCTGCACTGCACGGCCCACCACCGAACTGATACGCATCGGTTATTCCTTGTGTTGGCTTGTATCGCCGATGCCGAAGGCGGTGCGCATTTGCTGCAGGCTCTCTTGCTGCGGCGACCACATGCGACCGCCGACCACGCCGCCGTCGATCACCAGATCGTGGCCGTTGATGAAGCTGGAATCGTCGCTGGCCAGGAACACGGCGGCATGGGCGATATCCTCGGGCATGCCGGAACGCGGAATCGGCTGCATGGCGGCCAGGCCCACCTTGACGGCCTCGACGGTCCCTTCTGCCGCCGTGTCGTCGAGGCCCATAACCTTGCCGAATATGCCCGTGGCGATGCCGCCCGGCGAGATGGTGTTGACGCGCACGCTGTCTTCGCCGAGTTCCATGGCGACCGAACAACTCAGTTGCACCACCGCCGCCTTGGCGCAGCCGTAGGTCATCGACGAAGACAATCCGGCGCGCCGCGCCGCCACGCTGCCGTTGTTGATGATGGAGCCTGATTTTTGCCGCCGCATAACCGGAGCCGCGTGCTTCATGCCCAAAAAGACGCTGCTCAGCAGGACCTTCAGCGCAGCCTCGAAGCCGTCCAGCGGTATTTCCTCGATGCGGCCAGAGGGCGCCGGAGCTCCGGCGTTGTTGAACAGGCAGTCGAGGCGGCCATGCTTGGCCACCATGTGATCGATCATAGCCTTGACGTCGTTCTCAAGGGTCACGTCGGTGGCCATGAACTCGCAGCGCTCGCCAAGTTCTTCGGCGATTTCGTTGCCTTCTTTTTGCCGCCGCCCGGTGATCAGCACCTGGGCGCCTTCGTTGACGAAAGCTTCGGCCGTGCAGCGCCCGATACCGCTGGTGGCTCCGGTGATGATCGTGATCTTGCCGTCAAGCTTGCCCATCTTGTGCCCCCTGTTGGTCAAAATTATTGCGCCGTCCAGCCTCCATCGATCACCAGCGTCGCTCCGGTGATCAGGGCGGCTGCCGGCGAGGCCAGAAACACCACGGCGCCAACCACGTCTTCGACCTGGCCCAGCCGGCCCATGGGGATGCGGGCCAGGACTGATTCCTTGACCGAGTCGCCGGAGGCCATCAGCGCCTCGATCATCGGCGTTTCGGTGACGGTCGGACCCACCGTGTTTACCCGAATATTCAGGGGCGCCAATTCCACCGCCATGGATTTGCTCAAACCCACGATGAAATGCTTGGTGCCGGCGTAGATCGAATTCCCCGGCGCCCCGACGATACCGTATTGCGAAGAGATATTGACGATCGCACCGCCGCCCTGCCCAGCCATCAGGCGTGCCGCCTCCTGGGCTACGACGAAGACCGCGCGAGCGTTGAGCCCAAGCATGGTGTCGAGTGCGGCGTCATCGAATTCGAGAAAGGGCCCCATGATGGCGGTGCCGGCATTGTTCACCAGCACGTCGAGACGCCCCAGCCCGGCGATGGTTTTTCGCACTTGTGGCGTGTCGGTGACGTCGCAAACCAAGGCGCGGGCCTGGCCTCCCTTGGCGCCGATCTCTGCGACCACGGCGTCGATCTCGTCGGCGGTACGGCTCATGGCGATGACCTCGGCACCGGCCTCGGCAAGCGCCAGCGCGCAACCGCGGCCGATCCCGCGTCCGGCCCCCGTGACCAGGGCGATCTGGCCATCGAGCCGCATCGAGGGCAGCATCGTAGCATTCGGGTTCATTTCCTGAATCCTCCGTGCCGGGTCGTCGACGCAAGTTTGCCCCGCGCCTTGATGGTGCGCAAACGTCCTTTCCTGAAGTGGTGCGGCTGGCTGGCAATACGGGTTGCAAGCAGGGGTCACACGAAAACGTCAATTGGTTGCCGTGGCCAGGGTGTATATTTTTGATATCGTGAGTTCAATGCGGGCTGGTTCCACGGAAAGGCGCGCGCATCAATCAATGACAGGCACGAAGACAAGGCTGGCCGGATTCGCTAAGGCCGTACTTGCGGGCACCGTGATGAGAGCCAAATCGCCAACCGGGATCGTCGTCTTGGCGGCGCTCCTAAGCGGTTTCATTTTTTTCATCGATTACGTCATCCCTCTCGGTGTGGCGGCCGGCGTTCCCTACGTTGCCGTGGTGTTGCTGGGGATCTGGCTGCTGCAATGGCAGCATGTTGTGGCCCTCGCCGTTGCGGTGTCGCTGCTCACCTTGCTGGGTTATCTGCTGTCGCCGATGGGTGGTATCGGCTGGATGATCCTGGCCAACCGGGCCATAGCGTTGTTCGCCATTTGGGTCGTCGCCTTGGCGGTCGTCAGGCGCAAGCGCGAGGAGGCGGTGCTTGGCGAAAGCCAGGAAAGCTACCGCGTGCTGGTCGATGCCGCTCCGGACGCGGTGCTCATCCTCACCAACGACCGCATCGTCTACGCCAATCTGGCTGCCGCCGGGCTGTTCGGTGCCGCATCGGCCGGGCAACTGGTGGGGAGATCGGTCGAGGACTTCGTTCACCCCGACTATCGGAAGGTTTCTGCCATCGGACGTCAGCGTCTTCTGGAAGGCCGCGAGACCACCCGCCGTTTCGAACAGAAAGCACTAAAGCTGGACGGTAGCGCCATCGACATCGAGATAGTAGCCTCGTACCTGCGCTGGAACGGTGCCGATTCGATTCAGCCCATCCTGCGGGATATCAGCGAACGCAAGCGCAGCGAACGCGATCTGGCCGGCCGCCACGTGGAACTGGAAGCATTGGTCGAGGAGCGGGCTCGGGAGTTCCAGGTAGTGGCCGACAACGTCCCCGTCCTGATCGCCCGTTTGGACACCGAGCAGCGCTGGCTATTCACCAACCGGACCGCCGAGCAATGGCTCGACCGGAATCTCGATGAAATCCTCGGAAAGACGGTCGATGAGGTGATGGGAGGGGACTTTCATGAAACCATTTCCGCCCACCTTGAGGCGGTCCTGGCGGGAGAGCCCCAACGTTTCGAGGCAGCTCTGACCTACCCTGACGGGGTGACACGTGACGTCGACCTGACCTATCTGCCCGATTTCGCTCAGACGGGTGCAGTCAGAGGCTTCTTCAGCGTCGCCCTGGACATCAGTGAACGCAAACGCGTCGAAGAGGCGTTGAGGGAGAGCGAAGAAAAGTACCGCAGCATATTCGAGAACGCCGAAGTCGGGCTGACCCAAGCCCGCATCAGCGACGGCACCATCATCGAGGCCAACCAGCGGGCCGCCGACGTCCTGGGATATCGGGATGCCGACCAGTTGAAGCGTGAGTTCGTTCCAGAGAGCCATTGGGCCGATTTGTCGCAGCGGGAAAGCATGCTTGCCGAGATCAGGGAAAAAGGTAGCGTCGGGGATCGCGAAATCGAAATCATCCGCCGTGATGGCAGCCGCGGCTGGGGACGGATATCCGTCACCTCCTTCCCCGAAAGGGACTACCTGGTGGCAGTGGCTCTCGACATCAGCGAACGCAAGCTTGCCGAGCAAGCTCTGCGCGAAAGCGAGCGCCAGCTTTCCGAAGCCCAACGCATCGGAAAGATCGGCCATTTTCGGACGGTTTTGAATTCGCCAAAGCCCGAGTGGTCGGATCAAGTCTACCGGCTTTTCGGATACTCTCCGGAAGAGATCGAGCCAAGCGCCGAATTTGCGCTTTCCATAATGCATTCGGATGATCGCGATAGATATCTCGAGGTGCGGGACGCCGCCGTTGCGAATAAGAGCGAATATTCGATCGAGTACAGAGTCATCAAAAAGGATGGTGACGAGATTTTCGTTGCCGTGAATTCCAGACCTGAATTCGACGATGCCGGGGAAGTGGTTGCTCTATACGGCACCATCCAAGACATCACGGAGCGCAAGCAGGTCGAGGAATTGCTGCGCCAAAGCGAAGAAAGATTTCGCGATGTCCTGGAAGTGGTCGAGGAGGTGGTTTGGGAAACTAACCTCGAAGGCCAGTATACGTTCCTCTCGAAGAGTTCGCTGGACGCCTTCGGCGTCGATCATGACCAGGCCATCGGCATGAAACCTGCCGATTTCGTGGCCGAGGACGAGCGCGCGGCCATCGTCGCATTTTTCCGCGATGTCATCACTGAGCGCCGCAAATTCACCGATTTCCAATATCGCATCACGACGCCGAAAGGCCGCCGGATTTGGGTCTCGGGCAGCGGTGCACCGCTTTACTCCTCGACCGGAGAGCTGGTCGGCTACCGCGGCACGGCCCACGACGTTACGGCCAAGCGCCTGGCTGAAGAGGCGCTGCGCCAGAGCGAGGAAAGCTATCGCAGCATTTTCGACAATGCGCAGGTCGGCATCATCCGCTCGCGCATCAGCGATGGCAAACCCATGCAAGCAAATGATCGGCTAGCCGAGATTTTGGGATAAAAAAATTCCGAAGATGCCATCAACAACCACCGCGCGGACAATCATTGGATAGACCCGGAGGACCGGGAACTCTGGATTGCCGAAGGAATTAAGTACGGCTATGTGCGCAACTTCGACGGCCGGCTAAAACGCAAGGACGGCTCGATCGTCCATATCAGCTCTTCCGCCACCTTTAACACCGAGCAGGACTACATCGACGTCGTGATGGTCGATCAAAGCGATCGGGTGGAGGCTGAGGCGCGACGGAAAGCCAGCGAGACGACGTTGTCGGGCATGCTCGAAATCGCTCCTGACGCCATCATCGCTACGGGCGAGGATCTGTTGATCAGCATCTTCAACCAGGGCGCCGAGAACGTCTTCGGCTGGCAGGAGTCAGAGGTTTTGGGCCGGCATCTGGATATCCTGATACCTGAGCAGATGCGCGGCCCGCACCGGGATCAGGTCAAGGGCTTCCTGGCCTCGACCGATCAGAGCCACGCCATGTCGGAACGTGGTGAAATCGTTGGCCTGAGAAAAGACGGCAGCGAATTCCCGGCCCAGGCGTCGATATCCAAGTTGCGCCTGGGCGACGACACAATGCTAACGGTGATCCTTCACGACATAACCGAGCGCAAACAGGGCGAAGCCGAATTGGTGGCGGCCAAGGAGACCGCCGAGTACGCCGACCGCGCCAAGTCCGAGTTCTTGGCAAACATGAGCCACGAGTTGCGCACACCACTGAACGCCATCATGGGGTTCGCCCAGATGATCAAGAGCCAAAGCCTGGGTGCCCAGGCGGTGGAGCGCTACCTGGACTATGCCGATAACATTTTCGACAGCGGCGGCCATCTCCTGGCCATCATCGACGATATTCTCGACCTTTCGAAGGTCGACGCCGGAAAGGTCGAACTCGACGAGCGGGAGTTCGATCTCACCGGCACGCTCGAGGCCTGTGAAACTCTGATCATGGGACGTGCCAATATTGCCGAAGTCTCGATGGTCATCGGCGGAAAGGCCAGCGGTTTGAGGCTGTTTGCCGACGAACGCCTGGTCAAGCAAATGCTGCTGAATCTTCTTTCCAATGCCGTCAAGTTCACCCACCCCGGGGGCCGCTTGACGCTGACGGTGCAAGGCGCCGAAGACGGCCGTTTGGCGATTTCAGTTGCCGATACCGGCATTGGCATGGTCGCGAAGGACATCGCTATCGCGCTCTCACCCTTCGGGCAGATCGAGAGCGCCATGACGCGCGGCCATGAGGGAACCGGTCTCGGCCTGCCCATCGTCGTCGCGCTAGCCGAACTTCACGGAGGTGAACTGGAAATGCAGAGCGAGTTCGGGGTGGGCACCAAGGCGACGGTTTGGTTTCCCAAAGAAAGGATTGTCTACGCCGGACTAGAAATCCGGGATTCGTCTTTATAGCCCTAGCACCGATTTGGCGATGATGCCGCGTTGGATCTCGTTGCTGCCGCCGAAGATGGTGGCGGCCTGGGCGTAAAGGTGAGCTGCCACGGTGTTGCCCACGTGCTCGGGGACCAGCGGCAGGTTGCTGCCCCATTCGCTGGGCGGGATGGGGTAGGGCAGCGTGTGGTAGCCCAGGGTCTCGATGCTGAGCTGGAAGACGGCCTGGGTCAGTTCCGAGCCCTTGATTTTCAAGAGCGAGGCTTCGGGCCCGGGAGCCTGGCCGGCTTGTTCACGGGTGAGCACGCGCAGCTCGGTGTATTCGAGCGCCATGAGGTCGAGCTCGAGCTGGCCGATGCGGGCGCGCTGCTCGGCGCCCAGGCCCTCGTTGCGGGCGCTTTCCTTGAGCTTGCCGATCAGCTTGCGCGAGCGCTGCACACCGGCAATTCCGGTGCGTTCATGGCCCAGCAGAAACTTGGCGTAGGTCCAGCCCTTGCCTTCTTCGCCGATGCGATTCTCCTTGGGCACATGCACGTCCTCGAAAAACACTTCGTTGACGTAGTGCCAACCGTCGAGGGTGATGATGGGGCGCACGGTGATGCCGGGCGACTTCATGTCGACGAGCAAGAACGTGATGCCCTGCTGAGGTTTTACGTTCGGGTCGGTGCGCACCAGCATGAACATCATGTCGGCCCAGTGGCCTTGGCTGGTCCAGGTCTTTTGGCCATTGATCAGATAGTGATCGCCGGCGTCTTCGGCCCGGCTGCGCAACGACGCCAGGTCAGAGCCCGAGCCAGGTTCGGAATAGCCCTGGCACCAGAAATCGTCCGACGAAAGGATGCGCGGCAGATAGCGTGCCTTTTGCTCGTCCGTGCCGAAGGTGTAGATCACCGGCCCGACCATACGCAGCCCGAAGGGTATCACCGTGGGCGCCCAGGCATCGGCGCAGACGCGTTCGAAGATATAGCGCTGCGTCGGTGTCCAGCCAGTGCCGCCATATTCCGCAGGCCAGGCCGGGGCGATCCAGCCCCGGTCGTATAGAATGCGCTGCCAGCGGTAGAAATCTTCTTTCTCCAGGTGTCCGCCGCGCTTCACCTTGGCGCTGAGCTCGGCCGGAAGTTCGCGCTCGAGAAAGTCCCGCACCTCATCCTGGAAGGCCAAGTCCTGGTCGTTGAGTTGAAAATCCATCGCTGTTGAATCCTTAATTGGCCGGCTGCCGGATCGGATATATTACCCGTCAGTCAATCCTGACCGAACCTGCAGATGATGGCACAGCCGGCGATCATATGGCGAAGAATCCCGAATGAACGATGAAAATCAGTTGATTTTGGCCCACCTCGTCGCCGATTGGAGCGCCCGCGACTCCGAGCGTGAAGTCCTGACGTTTGTCACTGTCGAAGCGGACGGCAGTCTGGCCGGCACCGTCCGCAGCTACGGTGGGCTTTGGCGAGAAGGACAACGGCTGGCCCAGGGGCTGGTCGAAGAAAGCATGGCGCCGGGCCAGAGTTTCGCCATCGTCATGCAGAACCACCCCGAATTCGTCGACGCCATGGTGGCATCGTCAATTGCCAACACGGTGTTCGTACCCATCGATCCGCGCATCCGTGGGGCCAAGCTCGCCTATATGCTCGGTTTTGCCGAATGCCGCGGCGCCTTGGTGGCGGACTATGCGCTGGCGCAGTTCACCGAGGTGCTGGACGGGCTGGATGGCCTCGATTGGCTGTGGGTTCTCGATACCGGGATGGGAGCCGAATTGCCCGCGGCCGTCCGCGCACGGTGGCTCACCCAAGTGCAGGCCGACGCCGCTGGGCCCGACCTGGCAATCCGGGCCTCGGACCCCGGCCAGCCCATGCAAATGCTCTATACCTCGGGCACCACGGGCGATCCCAAGGCCATTCTCGCGCCCTACACCCGCTTCGGCGAGATCGCATCTTTGGGCCCGGCTATCGGCCTGCAATCAGGTGACCGGCCTTATACCGGCCTCTCGCTGACCCACGCCAACGCCCAGATCATCACGCTTGGCAATGCCCTCATGGGCGGCTACCGGACCGTGATCAGCCGCAAGTTCACGAAATCAAGGCTCTGGGACATTACCCGCGCCTACGGCTGCACCAGCTTCAACCTGCTGGGTGGCATGACGACCGCCGTCTATGCCGAGCCGCAGAGGTCTGACGACGGCGACAACCCGGTGAGATTCGTCTTCTCCGCCGGCATGCCGGCTGCCATCTGGCAAGATTTTGGCCAGCGCTTTCAGGTCGAAATCTTCGAGTTTTACGGCACCGCCGAGGGTGGCATAACGCTCAATCCACCGGGCCATGGGCCCATCGGTTCGATCGGCCGAACCCCGCCGACGCTGGTTTGCAGCGTGCGCGACGAGGACGACAACGAATGCCCGGAGGGCGTGCTGGGCGAGCTTTGCTTCCAAGACGTCGACGGCCGCCCCCCACCTGTGACCTATTACAAGGAGCCCGAAGCCTCGGCCGCCAAAACCCGCGATGGCTGGTTCCGCTCCGGCGATATCGGCCACATGCGGGATGGCTGGGTATATTTCGCCTACCGTGACGGCAGCGGCATCCGCCGCAACGGAGATTTCGTCAATCCCGCCTTTATCGAGAAGGTCTTGGCCGAGGTCGAGACGATCTCGGACGTCTTCGTATATGGCCTGGCCACGCCGGCCAATGCGCCGGGCGAAAAGGAGGTGGTGGCAGCCCTGGTGGTCGAGCCTGACTTTTCGGCAGCGGCCGTGTTCGCAGCCTGCCGGGCCGGACTGGAGAGCAATTTCGTGCCCGGCTTTCTGCAGGTGGTCGACGAGATCCCCAAGACGGCATCGGAAAAGCCGCAGGAACGATTCCTCGCCGAAGCCTTCGACGCTGCTGCCTCGAACGTGTTTCGCGCTGGCGGCTAGCCCGGTGGACGGCGCCACATATTCCGGCCAGACTGAATAACAACGTGGACCCGGGGAGATTTGCCATGTCCAGCGCCGACGCCCTCGCGCCACTGCCTGAGACCGATGTTACCGCCGCCATCGCCGAGCGGGCGGCGGCGTTGCGCTATCAGGATCTTTCGCCCGACGCCGTCACTGTCGCCGCGCAATGCCTGCTCGACTGGTTCGCCGTCACCATCGCCGGCGCTGCCGAGCCCTTGACCCGGATTCTGGTGGAGGAGGCCCGCGAGGAGGGCGGGAACGCCCAGGCCAGTTTGATCGGTGCCGGCCGCGGCACCTTGGTGCAGGCCGCCCTGATCAACGGCACTGCCTCGCATGCGCTGGATTACGATGACGTGCACCAGGCCATGAAGGGACATCCCACGGTGCCGCTGGTGCCGGCCATCCTGGCGCTGGGCGAGAGCCTGGGCGCCAGCGGACAGGATCTGATCACCGCCTTCGTGGCGGGCTATGAGACGGAATGCCGCATCGGCCTGCTGGTGGCGCCGGGGCACTACGGCCGAGGCTTCCACGCCACCGCCACCATCGGCTGTTTCGGAGCGGCGGCGGCCAGCGCAAACCTCCTGGGCCTGGACGCCGAGGCCACGGCCCGGGCGCTGGGTATCGTCGGCACTCAAGCGGCCGGGCTGAAGTCGCAGTTCGGCACCATGTGCAAGCCGCTGCACGCCGGCCACGCTGCGGCCAGCGGCCTGCAGGCGGCCCGCTTGGCGCGTCGCGGCTTCACCAGCCGGGCTGACATCCTCGAGGCCGAACAGGGGTTCGCCGACACCCACAGTGACGATTTCGAGGCTGAAGCGGCTCTCGCATCGGCACCCGAAGGCTTTTTCGTGCGCGGCAATTTGTTCAAGTACCACGCCGCCTGTTATCTCACGCATTCGACCATCGAGGCCTTGGCCGGGCTCAAGCGGGAGCACGATCTCGACCCGGCTTTGGTGGCTGCGGTGACACTGGAGGTCGATCCCGGCCACCTCAAGGTTTGCCACATCGAGGAGCCGGCGACCGGCCTCGAGGTCAAGTTCAGCCTGCGTCACACCGCCGCCATGGCGCTTTCCGGCATCGATACGGCGAACCCAGAAACCTACACCGACGCGGTTGCCGGCCGACCCGACCTGGTGGCGTTGCGCCGCCGCGTCGACGTGCTGCCGACGGGCGGCCCCGGGACCCTGGCCACAGCGGTTGTAAACCTCGACGACGGCCGTCGACTCGAATCGGAGATCGACGTCGGCATCCCCGCTGCTGACCTGGCGGCCCAGGGCGCGTGCCTGCGCGCCAAGTTCGAAAGCCTGGTGGTGCCGCTGCTGGGGGCCGAGGCTAGCGACGCCCTGCTGGCTGATCTGGCCGTGCCCGCGGACCTCGACGACGTCAACCGCCTTACCCGCCACCTCAGTAACTGGACCGTCTGATGCCGGAACCCATCGAGCCCGCTGCCGACTTCCGCGACAAGGCAGAGCTTTGGCCCAAGGGCAATTGCTACGAGGATTTCGAACCCGGCCGGATATTTCGCCACCACTGGGGACGGACCGTGATGGCGGGCGACAATTCACTCTTCAGCTCACTCACGCTGAGCTACAACCCGCTCTACTTCAACACAGCCTATGCCCGGGCACACGACCATCCCGGTGTCGTGGTCAACCCGCTCCTGGTCTTCAACACGGTCTTCGGCATGACCGTCGAGGACCTCAGCGAAGGCGGCGGGCCCTTCCTCGGCGTCGACCGGTTGAGCTACCACGCCCCGGTATACGTCGGCGATACCCTCAGCGCCGTCAGCACGGTCGAGGACCGCCGCACTTCGAGCAAATTCGAGGGCTACGGCATCGTTACCTGGCACACCGAAGGCACCAACCAGCACGAGGTATGCGTCGTCGACTACCGGCGCTCGAACCTGGTGCGCTTCAGGGACTGAACACAAATCATGGACGCAGAAGACTTCAGCGGCGACGGCCGCGGCTATATGACCGAGGAACGCCGCCTGATTCAGGATACGGCCCGCGAATTCGCCATGAAAGAGGTGCTGCCTGTGGCCAACGAGCTGGACCCGGTGCAGGGCGAGATCCCCATGGAGTTGCGCGACAAGATGGCCGAGCTTGGCTTCTTCGGCATCACCATCCCCGAGGAATACGGCGGCCTGGGGCTGGGCTGCTTCGAATACTGTTTGGTCACCGAGGAGCTGGCCCGGGCCTGGATGAGCGTGGCCAGTATCGTAGCCAGAGGCAACGGCATCTTCGGCTCCAAGGCCATGTCCGAGGAACAGCGCCGCAAGTGGCTGCCCCGCGCCGCCCGTGGCGAGTTCCTGGCTGCCGCCTCACTATCCGAGCCCTCGGCCGGATCCGACTTGGCCGCGATTTCCTGCCGGGCGCGGCTGGAAGGCGACGAGTGGGTGATCAACGGTGCCAAATATTGGTGCACGTTTGCCGATGGCGCAGACTATCTGCTGCTCTTTGCCCGCACCGACGAAAGCCCCGATGCCAAGCGCCGCCACTTGGGCATCTCGGCCTTCATCATCGAGAAACCGCGCGGCGAATTGCCGCCGGGCTGTTCCGGCAACCCCATTCCCAAGATCGGCTATTTCGGCTGGAAAACCTTTGAGCTCGCCTTCGATGACTGCCGCATCCCGGCCGACTGTATGATCGGCGAGCGCGGCAAGGCCTTCTACATCATGGCTGGCGGCCTCGAAGTGGCGCGGGCCCATACCGCGGCCCGCTCAGTGGGGCTGGCCCGGGCGGCGCTGGAGGACAGCATGATCTACGCCCAGGAGCGCGAGCAGTTCGGCCGTCCCATCGGCGCCTTCCAGGCGGTGCGCTTCAAGATCGCCACCATGGCCAGCGAGATCGAGGCGGCCCGGCAACTGCTCTATTTCGTCTGCAACGAGATCGACCAGGGCCGGCGCTGCGACAAGGAGGCCTCGATGGTCAAATATTTCGCCTCCGAGATGTCCGAACGCGTCACCAGCGAGGGCCTGCAGATCCATGGCGGCGCCGGCTACACGAAGCTGCACGCGGTAGAACGGCACTGGCGTGACGCCCGGCTGACCAAGATCTTCGAAGGCACGTCAGAGATTCAGCAGCGCATCATATCCGACAACCTGCTGGGCAAGACGGCGGATTAGCGCATGACCTTGAAAACCAGCGAGCTTACCGGCGACGACAACTACTTCGAGGACTTTGTCGTGGGCGCCGTCTTCCGCCACGCCCGGGGCAAGACGGTCGAAGCCATCGACAACGTGCAGATCACCAACCTTGTGCTCAACACCGCCCAGGCTCACTTCAACGAAGATTCGATGCGCGACAATCCCATGTTCGACCAGCGCGTCTCCTTCGGTGGCGTGACCATCGCACTGGTCGTGGGGCTGGCCATGCAGGATACCGGCGAACAGGCGCTGGCCGAATTGGGCATGGACAAGATCCGCCTCAAGGCCCCGGTATTTCACGGCGATTCGCTTTACGCTTATAGCCAGGTGCTGGCGCTGGACGAATCCGAGCGCCAAGACGCCGGCATCGTCAGCTTCCACCATTGGGGCGTCAATCAGGACGACGTGGTGGTCTTCGAGGGCGACCGCCGGGTGTTGCTCAAGCGGCGCAGCCACTGGGCCGAGCGATGAGCCAAGTTCCGGGCGGGGCGTTGGCGGGGCTCCGCGTCGTCGACCTGACGCAAATGCTGGCCGGGCCCTATTGCTCCATGCTGCTGGCCGACCAGGGCGCAGACGTGGTCAAGATCGAACCGCCCGAGGGCGATCTCACGCGCAACTTGGGCCCCTTTCTGGAGAGCGACAAAGCCGGGGCCTTTGGCGGCTACTACCAGAGCATCAACCGCAACAAGCGCAGCATCGTGCTCGATCTAAAGCACGATGATGGCAAGGCCGTGCTGCGCCAATTGGCGGCCGAGGCCGACGTGGTCATCGAGAACTACCGCGTCGGTGTCATGGAGCGCCTGGAGCTCAGTTACGAATCCCTGGCAGCCGAAAACCCGCGCCTGGTCTACGCCGCGGTGCGCGGTTTCGGCGATCCCCGCACCGGCACCAGCCCCTACGCCGAGTGGCCGGCCTTCGACGTGGTGGCCCAGGCCATGGGCGGCATCATGGGCATCACCGGACCCGACGCCGAGACACCGATGAAAATCGGCCCCGGCGTGGGCGACATCGTGCCCGCCATGCTGGCCGCCGTGGGTGTTCTTTCGGCTGTCTACCGGGCACAAAAAACCGGCGAAGGCCAGTTCGTCGACGTCGCCATGTACGATGCCGTGCTGGGGCTATGTGAGCGCATCGTCTATCAACAGTCCTACACCGGCCAGACTCCCCGGCCCGAGGGCAACGCCCATCCGCTGCTCTGTCCCTTCGGCATCTTCGCCGCAAAGGACGGCTGGGTCTCGATTGCCTGTCCGCGCGATAATTTCTGGATCATCCTGGCCCAGTGCATGGAGCGGCCGGAGCTGGCCGAAGACCCACGCTTCGCCACCAATCTGGCCCGGGTCGAGCACGCCGACCAGGTCATCGCCCTGGTCAACGACTGGAGCCGCCGGCACACCAAGGCCGAATTGATCGAGATCCTCGGTGGCCGGATTCCTTTTGGTCCGGTACAGGGCGCCGACGAGATTCTGGCAGATCCCCACGTTGCAGCGCGCCAGATGCTGGCAAGCCTGAAACCGGACGGCCTTGACGAATCCATAACCATCGCCGCCAGCCCCATCCGCATGAGCGAGACCCCGGGCGGCGTCAACAGCGCCGCCCCGGGCCTGGGTCAACACACCGACGAAGTCCTGGCCCAAGCCGGCTTTGATGCCGCCGAAATCACCCGCTTACGTGGCTCCGGTGCCGTCGCCTGACCCTTACAGCACCTCGAAGGCTTCAATGGTGACCAGGTCGGGATCGCGCCGGCCGCTGCCCAGCGCCAGCACCCGGTTCAGCCATTCGTACTTGCCGGCAGGTGCCTCGAACATGATGGCCTCGCGAAAATAGTAGAGCGCCGGGTCTACATCCTCGCCCTGGGCCAGGCGTTGCAGGACCTCGGCCGGCCCGTGACGCATGCCCCAACCTTTCATAAAAACGATCGGGCCGTCGTCGCATTGCAGCGAGACTCGGACGTCGAGCTCGGCCACACCATCGGCCCGCACCAACTGCCAATCGGAACTGCCGTCCAGCAGCACGCCCTTCAGCCGCTCGCCCGCGAAGGTGCCCCCCGACACGTGTATGAAGCGGCGGTCACCAAGCGGCGCACCGGGTGCGATCCGGGGTTCGTCGACTTGGGCTTCGAGGCGAAATAACGGGCGCAGTTCGATCATGATACGGATCCCCTATGATGGCATGGCGCGATGTTCCAGCCCCAAGGGGCGGCTTTCAAGCCTTTTCGCCGCACCCTTTACGGCGTCCCTCGGCGCTGGCACCCTGTTGCGATCAACTTCCAGGGGATGCGAGATCATGAGCCAACGACCCCAGCGCGCCCGGCGCTGCCAGCTTTCGGTACCCGGCAGCAGCGAGAAGATGATGGGCAAGGCAGCCGGCCTGGGTGTCGACCATGTCTTTCTCGACCTCGAGGACGCCGTCGCCCCGGCCGAGAAACCCGACGCCCGGGGTAAGGTGGTCGAGGCCCTCAACAGCTTGGACTTCGGGGCATCGGTACGCTGCGTGCGCATCAACGACTTGGAAACCCGCTGGGCCTACAAGGACGTCATCGAGGTGGTGACGGGCGCCGGCGCCAACCTCGATACCATCATGATCCCCAAGGTCAAGTACGCCCACGACGTGGTCTGGGTCGACATCCTACTCAATCAGCTCGAGCTCGATCTTGGCCTCGAGCGCCGCATCGGCATCGAGCTCTTGATCGAAGAAGTCGAGGGCATGCAGAACATCGACGCCATCGCGCTGTCGACACCCAGGCTCGAGGCCATGGTCTTCGGCATGGGGGATTATTCGGCCTCGCAGGGTGTCAACATCGGTGTCGCCATGGGCGCCGATTCCGATTCCTATCCCGGCGATCTCTGGCACTATCAGCGCCAACGCTTGGTGGTGGCCTGCCGGGTCGCCGGCATCGACCCCATCGACGGGCCCTTCGCCAACTTCAAGGACGACGAGGGCTACCGCCGCGAATGCCGCCGCGCCATGATCCTGGGCTGCGTCGGTAAGTGGGCGATACACCCGGCCCAGGCGGCACCCTCGACCGAGATCTTCTCGCCCACCCCCGACGAGGTGGCACACGCCCGCAAGATCGCCGCGGCCTACGACCAAGCCGTGGCCCGGGGCGAGGGGGCGGCCCAGGTCGACGGCGTCATGATCGACGCTGCCACCGTGCGGATCCTGCAAAACACACTCGACAAGGCGGACCTCTACGGTCTCTAGAGTAACGCCGGATGTCCAACGACAGGCTCTATCACGAGGTTCACGGCACCACCGGTCCCTACCTGCTGATGGTCCACGGCATGCTGTCGAGTCGCAGCCAGTGGCGTCTAAACCTTGCGGCCTTGGCTGAATTTTGCCGTCCGGTGGTGGTCGAGCTTTGGGGGCATGGCCGCTCGCCGGCCCCTGCGGCGGCCGAGAGCTACCACCCGGACGCCTATGTCGCGGCCTTCGAGGAGCTGCGCCGCGACCTGGGAACTGAGCGCTGGTGGGTCTGCGGCCAATCTTTCGGCGCCGGGCTGACGCTACGCTATGCCCTCGACCACCCCGAGCGCATTTCCGGCCAAATTTTCACCAATTCGAGCTCGGCGCTGGCCGATGCCGTGTCGGTGGCGGCGCAAAAAGCCCGGGTCGGCGAGTGGGCCGAGGCCATGGCCGCCGACGACTGGCGCTTCGAAACAATACCCATCCATCCCATCCACGCGAAAAGGCTGCCGGCGGCGGTGCAGCAGGAAATGCTGGCCGACACCGAACTGCTGGATGCCGCGGCCCTTTCCCTCACTTTTCGCTTTTCCTCGCCGAACCTCTCGGTGCGTGAGCGCATCAACGAGAACCAGGTGCCGGTGCTGCTGGTCTGCGGCGAACGCGAGGAACGGTTTGCCCCCTTCCGCGCCCACGCCGAGCGCCACCTGCCGCACCTGCAGGTGGCCGCGATCGAGGCCGGCCACGCCGTCAACATCGAGGCCGCGGAACACTTCAACGGTGCGGTGGCGGATTTCATGCGGGATGCCGTGGAATAGCCGTTTCGCGTGATCTAAGAAATCTCATTCATTACGAGTTTGTACGGGGACTCCTTGCTGCGCTTGGCGTTTCAAATAAATTCTGAGAGATTAGTGAATTAGATTTGCTTCCCCGCGCCGGGTTCGCCATAATCAGCCGCTCGAACCAGCCAGACCGGAGGCTCCGATGTCGGAAGTCGTGCTCATTGAGGCCCGCGGGGCGGTGATGTGGATCACCATCAACCGGCCTGAGAGGCGCAATGCCCTCAACGAAGCCGTCATCGCCGGTATCGGCGCCGGCATCCGCCAGGCCGAGGCGGCGACGGCCGACGACGGCATCCGCGCCATCGTGCTGACCGGTTCCGGCGACAAGGCTTTTTGCGCCGGCGGCGATTTACAGCCCAACGCCGAGGGCACGCCCTTCGAGGTCGATCCGGCCCGGCCCAAGCACTATGTGATCGAGCTTTTCAAGCAGATCGAACAGTGCGACCTGCCCATCATCGCCCGCGTCAACGGCCACGTGTTGGCCGGTGGGCTGGGGCTCCTGTGTGCCTGCGACATGGCGGTGGCGACCACGGCCGCGCGCTTCGGCACGCCGGAAAGTGGTGTCGGTCTCTTCCCCATGATGATCCTGGCCCACATGCAGCGCGTGCTGCCGAAACGAAAACTCATGGAGCTTTGCATCACCGGCGAGCCCTTCACGGCCGAAGAGGCGCTGGAGATGGGGTTGGTCAACTACCTGGCCCCTCCCGAGGAACTCGACGCCAAATTCGACTGGCTGCTCGCCCGCACCGTCGACAAGTCGCCTACCGCCATACGGCTGGGCAAGCAGGCTTTCCACGCCATCCAGGACATGACGATCCTGCAGGCCTTCGAATACACCCAGCTCATGCTGCCCAGCATGGCCCGCACCCAGGATGCCCGCGAAGGATTTGCGGCGTTTCAGGAAAAGCGCAAGCCCCAGTGGACAGGAAATTAGGATGGGAAACTGAGCGGTGGCCGTCGCCAGACGCCCCGTTACCCGGTTGCCGCGAGCCCAGCGGGTCAGCGACATCCTGGCGGCGGCCCGGGCGGTTTTCTCCGAGCGCGACTACGAGGAATCCTCGATCTCCGAAATCGCCGCCCGGGCCGGCGTCGTCGAGGGCACCATCTACAAGTTCTTCGCCGGCAAGCGTGACCTTCTGCACAAGGTCATCGACGACTGGTACGCGGGCATGTTGGCCGACTATCAGGTCCGGTTGGCCGGCATCGAGGGAACACGAAACCGACTGCGCTTCGTCATTTGGAGCCACCTCAAGTCCATTGAGGAGAGCCCCGGCCTTTGCCGCCAGGTGTTCAACGAGGTGCGGGGGCAGAGGGACTACTTCACGTCATCGGTCCATGACCACCACCGGCATTACACCTACTTTGCGCTGGACGTGCTGCGTGAGGGCATCGTTGCCGGTGAGGTGCGGCCGGACGTCTCGATCACGTTGGTGCGAGACATGATCTACGGCGCCGTCGAGCATCACTCGTTGGCCTACATCTGCGGCCAGGGATCGCTGGATGTCGAGACCGCTGCGGATCAGATAACCGATGTCGTATTGGCCGGCGTGCTGGTGACAGAGGCGGAAAGCAGCGATCAAAGACTTGACCGTATCGAAGCAAAATTGGACCGGGCTTTGGCTGCGGGAAGTTGAGAAGGAAACCCCACACATGATCGAATCCGTTCTGGTGGCCAACCGCGGCGAAATCGCCCGGCGTATCTTCACCACGCTGAAGACCATGGGAATTCGCAGCGTGGCGCTGGTTCACGCCGCGGACGCCGACAGCGTCTTCCACCGCCAGGCTGACGAGGTGGCGGTACTGGAGGGTGAGGTGGCCTCGAGCGCCTACCTCGACATTCCTCAGATCATCGAGATCTGCCGCCGCCAGGGCGCCGATGCAGTGCATCCTGGCTATGGTTTTTTGGCCGAGAACGCCGACTTCGCCGCCGCTCTGGCGGAGGCCGACATTACCTTCATCGGGCCCGAGGCCGAAACCATGCGCCTGATGGGGGACAAGATCGCCTCGCGCGATTTCGTCGCCGGTTTGGGCGTGCCGGTGGCGCCCTCGGCGACCCAGGAAGGCGGCTTTGATGCCTTCATCGCGGAGGCCGGAAAGCTTGGATACCCGTTGCTCATCAAGGCGGCGGCCGGGGGTGGCGGCCGCGGCATGAGTATTGTGCGTGACAGCGACGAGCTGCAGGCCCGGGCTGCCGCCTCCGCTAGCGAGGCCGAGCGTTACTTCGGCGACGGCAGGGTCTATGCCGAGCGTTATGTCGAACGTCCGCGCCACATCGAAGTGCAGGTGCTGGGCGACGGCCAGGGTAATTGTCTCCACCTTTTCGAACGCGAATGCTCGGTGCAGCGGCGCTACCAGAAGATCATCGAGGAAACCCCGGCGGCCAATCTCGAGCCGGCGCTCTGCGCCGCCATGTGTGGCGATGCCGTGCGCATCGCCACCGAGGTCAACTACCGCGGCGCCGGCACGGTCGAGTTCATGGTCACGCCCGAGGGCGAATACTTTTTCCTCGAGATGAACACGCGCCTGCAGGTCGAACACCCGGTAACCGAAATGGTGACCGGCATCGATCTGGTGCGCGAACAGGTCCGCGTGGCGACCGGCGAAGCCTTGGGCTTTGTTCAGGAAGATGTCGAGCGCCGGGGCCATGCCATCGAATGCCGCGTCTGCGCCGAAGACGCGGGCAACGATTTCCTGCCGGCCGTGGGCAGCGTGCTGCGCTTCCAGGCCCCCGAAGGCCCGGGCGTTCGTTTGGACAGCGGCGTTGCCGCCGGTCAGCCGGTCACCACGGTTTTCGATTCGCTGCTCGCCAAGCTGGTCGTGCATGGCGCTGACCGCGACCAGGCCATCGCCCGCTCGCGGGCCGCGCTCAGGGAGTTCGTGTTGCTCGGTGTCACCACCAACGCCGCCTATCTGGAACGCCTGCTAGACCACCAGCGCTTTCGGGACGGGCGCCTCGACACCGGATTCGTCGTCGACCAGGCCGAGGATCTGGCTTGGCAGCCGGTAGCCGCCGATCGCGATCTGGTGCTGGCGGCGGCGGCCTTGGCGGCGCGCGACGTGCGCACAGCGCTGCAAGAGGTGCCGCCGGTTTATGCCGCTATGGACGCCTGGCACAACTAGGAGACCTGATCATGCGCTGTGAATTCACTATTGCGGGCGTTGAACAGACCGTTGGCGTCAGCCGCCGCCAGGAAGGCTTTGCCCTCCATCTCGACGATCGCACCCTGGCGGCCGACATGGAATCCCTGGGCAACGGCCGTTATCGCGTCGCTCTCGACGGCCGCACGGCCGAGGTAACTCTGGCCACAGCCGGCGACAGCACCTTCGTCCATCTCGACGGCCAGTGCTGGGAGGTCGAGCGCCGCGACCCGGCTGCCGCAGCGGCAGCGGGCGAGGCCGCTGCTGCCGGCGCCGTCGTGGCGCCCATGCCCGGTACCGTCATTTCCGTGGCGGTGGAGCCAGGCCAGGAGGTGGTTCGCGGCCAGGCCCTAATGGTCATCGAAAGCATGAAGCTGGAGACCACCATGAGCGCCGATGCCGACGCTGTGGTCGGTGAGGTTCACTATCAGGCGGGCGATACCTTCCCGCTCAAGGCGGTGCTGCTCGGCCTCGAGCCGGCCGCCGGCAGCGACGACTGAACGACAAGAACCAGATCCAGGCAGGACGCTATGCAGCGCATTGACAGCAAGATCGATACCCGTTCCGAGCTCTTTGCAGCCAACCGCGGCTATCATGAAAACCTCATTGCGGAGTTCCGCGAGCGCCAGGACGCGGCCCGCCACAGCCGGCCCGAGCGTGACATCGAACGCCTCAAGCGCCAGGACAAGCTCTTGGTGCGTGAGCGTCTGGAATTGTTGCTCGATCCCGGCACGCCGTTCTGGGAGTTTTCCACTTTGGCCGCCAACGACCTCTACGATGGCGATTCGCCTGGGGCCAGCGTGGTCACCGGCATCGGCGTGGTCTCGGGCCGCGAGGTGGTGATTCACGCCGACGACAGTTCCGTCAAGGGCGGCGCCTGGTATCCCATGACGGTGCACAAGATAGTCCGCGCCCTGGATATCGCCGTCGAGAACCGGCTGCCGGTAATTCATATTTGCGATTCGGCGGGCGGATTCCTCGAAGACATGTCCGGCGTTTTCGTGCCGGGTGGACGCGTTTTCCGCAACCAGTGCATCTTGAGCAAGCTGGAAGTGCCGCAGGTGGCCATCGTGGTCGGCCACTGCACCGCCGGCGGCGCTTACGTGCCGGCGCTTTGCGAGCACACCATCATGGTACGTGGCCTGGGTGCCATCTTTCTCGGCGGCCCGCCATTGGTAAAAGCCGCCACCGGCGAGGAGGTGACGGTCGAGGCGCTGGGCGGTGCTGACATGCACACCACGATCAGCGGCACCGCCGACTATGCCGTCGACAGCGAGGCCCAGGCCATTGCACTGGCGCGCAACATTGTGCGTGAGTTCCGCTCACCCGAAAAGGCGCTGGTGCAGGAGCGTGAACCCGAGGACCCCTATTACGATCCCCAGGAGCTCTACGGCATCCTGCCGGCAGACATCAAGGTTCAGTTCGACATGCGCGAGGTCATCGCGCGCACGGTCGACGGCAGCCGGTTCCTGGAATACGGCCCCGATTATGGCACCACCCTGGTAACCGGTTTCGCCCACATCTTCGGCTACAAGGTCGGAATTCTCGGCAATAACGGCGTGCTCTTCAACGACAGCTCGCTCAAGGCGGCGCACTTTATGCAGATCTGCAACCAGAGCCGCGTGCCGCTGCTGTTTTTGCAGAACACCACCGGCTACATGGTCGGCCGGCAGTACGAAGAACAAGGCATCACCAAGGACGGCGCCAAAATGCTGATGGCCCAGGCCTGCGGCTCGGTGCCCAAGTTCACGGTGCAAACCAACGCCGCCTTCGGGGCCGGCTACTACGGCATGTGCGGCCGCGCCTGGGACCCGCGTTTCGTGCTGTCGTGGCCCAATTCGCAGATGGGCGTGATGGGAGCCGAACAGGCCGCCAACACGCTGGCCACCGTCAAGCTCGCGCAAATGCGACGGAACGGCATCGAGGCCAGCGACGCCGACGTGCAGGAGCTGCACACCCGGGTGCGCGAAAAAGCCGACCGCGAGGTCAGCGCCTACTACGCCACCTCGCGCCTCTGGGACGACGGCGTGGTCGATCCGCTGGATACCCGCAACGTACTTGGCGTGGCGATTTCGGCCGCCCTCAACGCGCCCATTGATGAACCGAGATTCGGGGTTTTCCGGGCCTAGAGGACTTGGGGACACACACCTTAATGCCTATTCGTTGGGCATTAAGGTGTGTGTCCCCAAAATTCTGGAGATCCCCATGCCCATGGAAAGTGATGACCTCCGCGAAGCCGTCGAACAGTTGGGCGCGTCGATCGCCGCGGCACAGGTCGCCGCGGCTATTGTCCGCAACCGTGAAATCATCAGCCCTGATACGGCGGCCGTCGTCTACAAAGACGTGCGGAACGCTCTCAGTAGGATGAGTGGCGGCTAGAGCCGTGTCCGATGTCCCGGCCCAACGCTAATCCCTACCGACAATAGGGCCAACCGGGTTAGGCTGGTTCCGGCCATAGCGGCGGGGAGCAGGAGCGGCGTGACCACCATCCGACTGAACACCTGCTTGGTGATTCCGGGGCACGGCGGGCGTGACTTCGAGCTGCCGCCGGACACCGAGACCATCGCTGATTTGTTGAGAACGATTGGCCGGCAGATCGATTTCGATCTGCTCGAAGGCGCCGAGCTTGCCGATCAGGTCGAGGTCTTGGTCAATGGCAAGGGCGGGCTGTTTTGCGCCCAAGGATTGGCCACACCGTTGGCGCCGGACGATGATGTCGAGATTCATTTCATTCCTTTGGGTGGAGGGTGAGCGGATGGTCGTATTCTATCGGCGGCTGCCGAAGTTCGGCTACCTGAGGCCGCGCGATCTCGACGAGGCGCTCGATCGCCTGGCCGAGGAAACGGAACGCGGCAGCAAATACCGTGTGCTGGCCGGTGGCACCGATCTGGTGCCGCAATTGAAATCCCGGGCCGTGGCGGCGCCCGAATTCGTTATCGACTTGAAGGGCATCGCAGCGCTGAGCGGCCTCGAAGACGGTGCCGAGGGTTTGCGCATCGGCAGCCTGGCCACGGTCACCGAGGTTGCGGCATCGGCCGTGGTGGCGGCGCGCTATCCGGCGCTCTCGCTGGCGGCGCGCAACATCTCGGCGCGTCAGATCCAGAACCGTGCCACCATCGCCGGCAATATCTGCAACGCCGCGGCCTCGGCCGATTCGGCACCACCGCTGCTGGCGCTGGGGGCCGACGTCATGTGCTTGAGCCGGGGCGACGAACGCCGGGTGGCGATCGAGGATTTCTTTACGGGGCCCGGCCGCACCGTCCTCAAGCCCGGAGAATTGGTCAGTGAAATCCGCATACCACCGCCCGGGGAAGGCGCCCGCAGCCTTTACCTCAAGCTGGCGGCGCGCGGCCGCATGGATCTGGCTTGGGTCGGCGTGGCGGCAGCGGGGGAGGCGGTCAACGGCGGGATCCAGAACATAAGGATCGGCCTCGGCGCGGTGGCGCCAACGCCGGTGCGAGCCCGCAAGGCCGAGGCGGTGGCGCAGGGTGGCCTGCTGAACCCCGACGTCGTGGCCGAAGCGGCCAGCGCCGCGGCCAGCGAGATCGAACCTCGCGAAGATAGCTATCGCGCCTCGCCCCGCTACCGCCGCCTGATGGTCGAGGTGCTTACCCGCCGGGCGTTAGAACAGATCGCCGGCCAGGAGACGAAGGCATGAACGAGTTGACCCTCAACTTCACCATCAACGGCCGGCGCGAGGAACGCACGGTTCCGGCCCAACGCACGCTGCTCGAACTGATCCGCGAGGAGCTCCTGTTGAGCGGCACCAAGGATGGCTGCGGCAGCGGCGAGTGCGGCTCGTGCTCGGTGCTGCTGGGTGGCCGCCTGATCAACGCCTGTCTCGTTCTGGCCGCCGAGGCCGATGGGCAGGACATCGTCACCATCGAGGGCGTGGCTGCCGACGAGACATTGCATCCCGTACAACAGGCCTTCGTCGACGAAAGCGGCATGCAGTGCGGTGCCTGCACCTCGGGCATGGTGCTGGCGGCCAAGACGCTGCTGGAAGAAACCCCCGAGCCCAGCCGTAATGAGATCCGCGAGGGTCTGGCCGGCAACCTCTGCCGTTGTACCGGTTATGCCAAGATTTTCGAATCGGTCGAAGCGGCGGCGGAGGCCCTACGGGAGGCCGGACCATGAGCAAAGAAAAGGCCCCTGTGGGGTCGAACTGGCCCGGTCTGATCGGACGCAAGCTGCCGCGGGTCGATGCCCGCGAGAAGGTCACGGGCCAAGCCCGCTACGCCGCTGATTACAACCTGCCCGGCCAGCTTTGGCTCAAGATCCTGCGCAGCCCCCATGCCCATGCCCGCATTCTCGGCATCGACACCAGCCGCGCCGAAGCGTTACCGGGTGTCCGGGGGGTGCTCACCGGAGCCGACTTCAAGGGCTATAGCTGGGGCTGGATGCCCCGGACCCGGGACGAAACCCCGCTGGCCGTCGACAAGGTGCGCCACTATGCCGAGGGGGTGGCGGCGGTGGCCGCCGAGGACGAGGAAACGGCGGAAGAAGTCTGTGAGCTGATCCGCGTCGACTACGAGGAACTGCCGGGCGTCTTCGATCCCGAAGAAGCCATGCGCGAGGGCGCGCCACTAGTCCACGACTACGCCGAGGGGAATCTGAGCTGGGATTTCCATATGGACTACGGCGACGTGGAGCAGGGATTCCGTGAAGCCGATCTGGTGCACGAGGAGCGCTTCGAAACCGGTCGCGTGATCACCGGATTCCTTGAACCGCCGGCGGCTTTGGCGCTTTGGGAAGGCTCGGGCGTCACCATCTGGGCCGCCAAGCAGAGCCCCTATTTCCATTACCGCCACCTGGCGGCGCTGTTCGGCCTGCCGCTGAGCAAAGTGCGCGTCATACAGCCCTTCATCGGCGGTGGCTTCGGTGGCACCAAGAACGATTCGCTGCCCGGCGATTTCTGCGCCGTCATGCTTTCCAAAATGACCGGCCGGCCGGTCAAGTTCGTCTATTCCATGGTAGAGGTCCTGAGCACCTGCCGACGGCGCCACAACATGACCATCGACAACAAGATGGGCATGAAAAGGGACGGCACCATCACCGCCATGCAAAGCAAGGTGATTGCCGACGGTGGCGCCTTCACCGCCATCGGGCCGCTGACCATGTACCTGACCGGCGTCATGAGCACGCTGCCCTATAAGCTGCCCAACTTCAAACACGATGCCTATCGCATCTTCACCAACAACCCGGCGAGTGCGGCCATGCGCGGTCACGGCGTCACCCATACCCGCTTCGCCGCGGAAATCCAGATGGACATGATGGCCGAAGAGCTCGGCCTCGATCCCCTCGAGGTGCGGCTGACGAACGCCGTCGAGGCGCCGCATGAGACGGTCAATGGCATCACCGTTGCGACCAGCGGATTCAAGGAAGCCTTGACCGAAGTCGGTGCCAGTGATGCCTGGCAGCAACGCAAAGCATCCGGCCAGGCGGACGCGGCGCGGGCCCACGGCGTGGGACTTTCCGGAACCTCGTACCTGGGCGGCGCCCGCCAGCGTGGCCACCAGTCCTGCGCCGCGGTGGTAAGGCTTTGCGAGGACGGCACCGTCAATTACCTGACCGGAGCCAGCGATTGCGGTCAGGGTTCCGACACCGTGCTGGTGCAGTTGGTGGCCGAGGAATTGGGCCTGGGCCTCGACGACGTCGACATCAAGCGTGTCGATACCTCGCTGACGCCGGTCGATGCCGGCAGCTACGGCAGTCGGGTAACCATTCTGGCCGGCCAGGCGGCGCAGAAGGCAGCGCGCCAGGTGCGAGACCAGCTTGCCGCCGTGGCCGCAGAGATGTGGGAGGTGGCGCCGGAACGCGTGCTCTTCCGTGACCATCAAGTCTCGGTCGAAGGTGAACCCGACAAGTCGGTTCCCTTCCGCAAGCTGGCCCAGACTGCATGCTATTCGGCGGCCGGTGCGGTGATCATCGGCAGCGGCCATTCCGACTACGGCGTCGAGGCGCTGGATATGGACACCGGTTATGGCAACCCCGGCGTCAACTACAGCTTCACCGCCCAGTTGGCCGAGGTCGACGTCGATCTCGAAACCGGTCTCGTGAAAGCCACGGATTTTCTCATTGCCCACGACTGCGGCACGCCGCTGCACCCCGTGAACGTGGTTTCGCAGATTCAGGGCGCCGCTTCCCAGGGACTGGGCCAGGCGCTCTACGAGGAGTTCAGGATGGCGGAGGGATTGACGCAGAACCCCAACTTCATCGATTACCGAATGCCGCTGGCGACAGAGCACCCGGAGATCGAGGTCAGGCACATCCTCACCGAAGATCCGGCTGGTCCATACGGCGCCAAGGAGGCCTCCGAAAGCGCCATCGTAAGCACGCCGCCGGCCATCATCAGCGCCATCCACGATGCCACCGGCATCTGGTTCACCTCGCAGCCGGTGACAGCCGAAAAGATCGCCCTGGCGCTGCACGAGAAGCGCCAAGCCGGGGAGAAGTGACGTGGAATTCATGTTCGATGAAGAGCAACGCGAATTTCGCAATCACCTGGCGCGCTGGGTCGACGACCGGCTGGTGCCGGCGGCCCAGGAACTGGATGAGAAGGGCGAGTTTCCCCGTGAGCTCTTTGAGGAACTCGGCGGCCTGGGCTACTACGGCGTGCTCTATCCCGAGGCGTACGGTGGCAGTGGGCTCGACAATCGCAACGCCCACTACACCATTCTCTGCGAGGAATTGGCCCGTGGCTCCATGGGTTTCGCCGCCATCGTTTGCATGCACGCGTCGACCGCTACCAACACGGTCTACCAGTGGGGCAGCGAAGCGCTGCGCCGGAAATACCTAATACCGGCCTTGCGCGGCGAAATGGTGGCCGGATTCGCCTTGAGCGAGCCCGACGCCGGCTCCGATGCCGCCGCCATTCGCACCCGCGCCGAGCGCACCAACACGGGTTATCGCCTCAACGGCACCAAGATGTTCACTTCCAACGGCGTGGTGGCCGACTTCATCACCGTCGTTGCGACGACGGATCCGGAAAAGGGCCTCAAAGGCATGTCGCTCTTCCTCGTCGACACCGGCACAGAGGGCTTTTCGGTGGGGCGCAAGCTCGACAAGTTCACCACGCATTGTTGCGATTCGGCCGAGTTGGTGCTGGAGGACGTCGAAGTTTCCGAGGAATGCCGCTTGGGCGACGAGGACTCGGGCTTTCTCAATGCCTACCTGTCGCTGACCATCGACCGCATCTTCACCGCCGCCCTGGCTCTGGGCACGGCTCAAGCGGCCTTTGACGCCTCGGTCGCTTACGCCAAGGAGCGCCAGCAATTCGGCAAGCCCATCGGCAAGTTTCAGGCGGTGCAATTCAAGCTGGTCGACATGCTGGCCACCCTTGAGCAGGCCCGGATATATACCTATTACGCCGCTGCCCTGGCGGATCGCGAGGCACCTATCACTGTGGAAGCGGCGCTGGCCAAGATCGTAGCCGCCGACGGCGCCAACGAGGTCTGCCAGAAGGCTCTCAACATCTTCGGCGGCTACGGTCTGATGAATGAGTTTCCCGTGCAGCGCTTCCTGCGCGATTCCTACTTCCCCATGATCGGCGGCGGTACCAGCGACATCATGCGTATGCTGATTGCCCGCCAGCTCGGGTTTTGAAGGATTGCCGCTGACCCCGGCTTCTCCTTGCCATCGCTTATGTGTCGCTCTCCGGGGACGACCTGCCTGGCCTTCCCAGCCAATTTCAGTGCGGAAGCCGGCCGCGCGTAGGTGACCACCGCCGCCGTACTGCGCGGCGATCTTCGACACGTCGACCCCGCCATCAACTGATCGGAGTTCGAACAAACGGCCGTCCGGCGTGTCCATGTAGCAACAAGCAAATGGCTCGCCCTTGGCCATCAGGTTACCGGCGTCCGAGGCCAACGTGTAGGGTAGATTGGCCGCCGGTACGTCATACCCTCCGATCACCATGCGTCGGCGAGAGACGCCGACAAGCTCGGCCACATCCTTGTGGTGCTTGCGCTCGATGGCCTCGCCCTCGCGTTGTAGATCTTCGAGGTTCACCTGCATCAGCCCGTCCCAAAGTCCGAAGTCGTAAGGATGAGATAGCAGCGCGGCTAAGATTTCACGAGTGCCCGGCAGATCAAACCGCCAAAGATCGAGATCCTGGATGTGGCGCAGGATTGCCGGCGCCTCTTTGTCGGGGTGGAAGTGCTCCCAGGCCATCATGGCGCCTGACCGCTCCATGTCGAAACGGGCGTGAATAACAGAGTGTCGCCATCCGCCGTCGCTCGACTGCGTAAACGCTTCGAGATCTTCGGCCGCCGTCATATGGTGATCGAGGATGACAATGCTTTTGGCTTTGCCCCCCATCTCGGTAAGCACAGAGCGCTTGTAGGAGAAATCGACCATGAACACGTCGCGCGCCGCGACGGCAGGTGGCGGGTCTTGGTGGACACCGGCGTGGAACTCCACGTCGTCACCGTAACGCTTCCAAACCGCCCAGGCGGCGCCGAAGCCATCGGCGCAGTTTCCGTGGTAGATGCAGAGCGGTTTCATTCACCTCCCCCTTTCTCGGTAGTGGTCCAACCTGCCACTCTACCCGCGATATGACCATCCGGGTTAGGGTGGCCTCGGCATTGAAAAGCTCTAAGGACGCAGGATGACCGCCAAGGATCTCAATCCCGCCTCACACCGTCCGCTCGAGGGAATTGTCGTGGCCGATCTCAGCCACGTGCTGGCCGGCCCTTTGTGCACCTTCCAGTTGGCGCTGCTGGGGGCCGAGGTGATCAAGGTCGAGATGCCGGGTGATGGGGATTTGCTGCGCCAATTGGGCTCGGACCCGAGCCTCAACCGCCGCCGCATGAGCAGCCCGTTTCTGTCGCTGAATGCCGGCAAGCGCTGCATCACCGCCAATCTCAAGAGCCCCGGCGGACGCGCCGTGGTCGAGCGCCTGGTCGGGCGCGCCGACGTGCTGGTGGAAAACTTCCGAGCCGGCGTGCTGGAGCGTTTGGGGCTGGGCTGGGACCACGTTAGAGAACTCAATCCACGCCTGATTTATTGCTCGCTTTCCGGCTTCGGCCAGCAAGGGCCGTGGCGCGACAAACCAGCCTACGACCACATCCTACAGGCCGTGTCAGGCATCATGGCGCTGACCGGGACCGCCAACAGCGGCCCGGTCAAGGCGGGCTTTCCCGCTGTCGACGCGGCGTCGGGTTACCTCACCGCCTTTGCCGTCCTGGCTGCCCTGATGGGACGGCACCAAAGCGGCAAGGGCGCCTTTGTCGATGTTTCCATGCTGGAATCGGTGCTGGCGCTGATGTCGACCCAGGTCGCCGACTATCTCATCACCGGCAACCCGCCGCCCCGGGTGGGCAATGCAGGGTTTTCCGGCACACCGGTATCCGATTGCTTTGCCGCGCCCGAGGGGCCGCTGTTGATCGCCGCCAACACCGAAGGCCAGTTCCGCGATCTCATGACGGCGCTGGATCTGGGCCACCTGATCGACGATCCCCGCTTTGCCGAATGGGAGCCTCGGGTGGCCAACGGCGGGGCGCTCAAGGCCGAGATCGAGGCTGCCCTGGCCGCTCGTCCGGCCGCCGAGTGGGAGGCGCGCCTCAATGCCGCCGACGTGCCGGCCGGCGTGGTGCGCAGCGTGCCCGATGTGCTGGACGAGCCTCAAGTGCGTGAGCGGGGCTATATTGCCGAGGCCGACGTGCCGGCGCTGGAGCGCCGCATCGAGGTACCGACGACACCCTTCACGATCGACGGCCAGCGGCCCCAACCGGGCGGCGTGGCGGCTGAGCTGGGCGCCGACACCGAGGCTGTGCTGGCCGAGCTAGGCTACGCTGCCGACGAAATCGCCGCCCTGCGGGCCGAGGGCGATATCTGACTAATCCGTAACTCGGGCGCTCAATGGCTTGAGCTTCAGATTGAGCTCGCAGAACGTGGGATCCCAGCCGGCGCCCTTCTTGGTGCCCCGGATGTAGCCTTTGATTTCCCGGCCCTTGTATTTGCCGTCCATTTCGAAGGAGTCGTTCTCGGGGTCGGTATAGGTGCCCTTCAGCCCACCCATGGGATCGACCACGGCGGAGAGCCGGTTGCCGCGGTGGCTGCCGCTCAGCTTGCCGTTCTGGATGCGCACCTCGTGCTCAGGGCCCTCGACAACGTGTTCGTAAGGCTGCAGCAGGGTCGTCGGCTGCGGGCATTCTGAAAGACCGTAGTGCTCGCGGAAGACCGAGCCGAAGTCGGCGATGCCCTGGCGTAGCGTGTCGACCGGCATCGGCGCCGTGCCGTAGTTGATGCGGCCGACACTTGAGAGGTCGAAGCGCTCGCGGTCGAGCTCTTCCAGCAGCCGGATCAGCATGGTCGGCACCAGGAGAAGACTGCTCACGCGCTCGCGCTCGATGATGGCCTGCATGTCCCCGGGATCGAACCGCGGCATGACAATGTTGCGGGCGCCGCGCAGATAGTAGGGCATCAGGTAGTTGCCGGCGGCGTGGGTCAGCGGCCCCACGTGGATCATCGAATCTTCTGTGCCGAGGCCGTATTCCAGCGCCGTGAAGAAGTTGTTTTGGCGTTGGTAATAGCGCCGGTGCGTGAAAAGGATCCCTTTGGGCCGGCCGGTGGTGCCCGAGGTGTAGTGCAGCCTGAGCAGGTCGTCGAATTCGACTTCGATGCCGGGCTCGCGGTCGTCGGCTCGGCCAATCAAGGTTTCGAAATCATCCTGGCCAGTGTGCGACCAGCCGACGCCATGGACCGCTTTCAGACCGGGCAAATCGCGCGTCGCCGTGTCGATGACTTCCTGGAATTCGGCCCCGGCGACGATCAATGTGGGCTCGGCGTCCTCCAGGATCTGGCGCTGTTCGGCGGCGGTGTGGCGAGCGTTGAGGCGACGTAGGTGACGCCTGCCTTGGCTGCACCGAAGACGGTGTCGAGGCTTTCGACGCTGTTGTTCAGCAGCACGGCGACGCGATGGTTCTTGTCCAGGCCGAGACCCCTGAGCGCGTTGGCAAAGCGGTTGCCGCGGCGGTTGACCTCGGTGAAGCTGAGTCGTCGGTCGCCGAACACCAGGGCCTCGCGGTCACGGTACTGGCGCGCTGCCCAGGTCAGCTCGTAGCCGGCGATGAAGGCCATGGGATGGCGCCTACACCTAGCGCCGCATGGTGCGGCGTCGTGGCCCCACCATCTCGGGTAGTTGTTCGTAGGCGTCTTCGACCCATTCGCAGAGCAGCGACCGCGTCTCGCGCGGGTCGATGACGTCGTTGATACCGAAGCGTTCGGCCGTGCAGAAAGGTGAGGTGAAGCGGGCGAAGTAGTTCTCCAACTCCGCCAGCCGGGTCTCGGGATCGGGGTGTTCGGCCAGCTCGCGCCGATAGGCCGCGGCCACGCCGCCTTCGATGGGGATCGAGCCCCAGCTTGCCGAGGGCCAGGCGTAGCGCATGTTGATGCCGCTCAAACGGCCATGGGCGGCGCCGGCGACGCCGAAGGCGCGGCGCACGACGATGGTGCACCAGGGCATGATGCTCTGTTCGATGGCGGCGATGGCGCGCACCGCCGCCCGCACGGTCCCGGCTTCTTCGGCCTCCCGCCCGATAAGTATGCCGGGCTGGTCGAAAAAGCTCACCAGGGGCAGGTGGAAGGTGTCGCAGAGATCGCCGAAGGTCTCTATCTTCTGCGACGAACGTAGCGTCATGGCGCCGCCGTAATGGTAGGGGTCGTTGGCCAAAACGCCCACCGGATAGCCGTTGAGGCGGCCCAGGCAGGAGATTGCCGAGGGCCCGTTGTGACGGCCGATCTCGAAGATCGAGCCCTGATCCAGCACCATCTCGAGGATGCGGCGGGCCTTGTAGACCCGGCGGCGCTGGCGCGGAATGCTGCTCAGCAGCGCTTCCTCGCGCCGTTCGGGGTCGTCGTCGCAGTCTTGGCGCTGGGGCAGCCGATTGACGTTCTGCGGCAGGTAGGAAAGAAAGCGCTGCGTCTGTTCGATGGCCTCGGCCTCGCTGTCGGCCTCGTTGTCGACCACACCCGAGCCGCGGGCGTGGATGCGATAGCCGCCCAGATCCTCTTTGCCGATGTCCTGGCCCATGCCGGCCGACACCACCGGCGGTCCGGCTGCGAAGACCTGGGTGGTGTCCTTGACCATGACCGAGAAATGGGCGTCGGCGACCTTTAAGGCGCCCAGCCCGGCGCACGATCCCAGCGCCACGGCCGCCACCGGCACCTTGCCCAGGAGGTCGAGAACCGCATACGAGGGATAGCCGGGAAGCTTAGTGGCGCCCTGCTTTTCCAGGAGTTTTACGGAACCGCCTGCGGTGTCCACCAGGCGCACCAGCGGCACACCCATGTCGACCGCCTGGCGCTCGATGTAGATCCATTTTTCGGCGATGGCCGATTCCGAGGAGCCGCCGCGGATGGTGAAGTCGTCGGCCGAAACCAGCACCCGGCGGCCGCCCACGCGGCCCTTGCCGATTACAGAGTTGGCCGGGCGCACATCTATCAGCTCGCCCGTATCGGGGTCGTAGTTGCCTGTGCCGGTGAGGCTGCCGAGCTCACGGAAGGTGCCCTCGTCGAACAAATGATCGATGCGTTCGCGTGCCGTCAGTTTGCCCGAATTGTGATGGCGCTTGACCGATTCTTCACCGCCCAGCGCCAGGGCATATTGACGGCGGCGCTCGATCTCGTCGATTTCCGGCTGCCAGGTCATGTCCTGCGCGATCTCCTCCCAAGGCCCAGACGGCAGTTTACGTAACCCGTCGCCGGACCTGTCAAGAAGATTGTTGACAATCTTATTATCGACTTGGTTCACTGAGCGGCACGAGACCACGCAGGCGAGGTGCCCAGATGCCCCATGAAGAACGCGTTGCCGAGCTGGCGCGGCGGCGCCAGGCGGCCCTGGCCATGGGCGGCGAAAAGCGCCTGGCGAAGCGGGCCGAACGGGGCATTCTCGACGCCCGCCAGCGTCTCGATCACCTGCTCGACGAAGGCAGTTTCAAAGAGGTCGGCCTATTTGCCACCTCGCTCAATCCCAACGATCTCGATACCACCCCGGCCGACGGCAAGGTCACGGGTTTCGGCCGCATCGCTGGGCGCAAGGTTGCGATCGCGTCCAACGACTTGACGGTCAAGGGGGCTTCGTCCAACAGCACCAATTCCAAGAAGGTCGGCTACATCAAGGACACCGCCACGCGCACCGGCATGCCTATCGTTTACCTCGGCGAATCCTCGGGCGCCCGCATGCCCGACGTCATGGGCGCCGTGGCCATGGGCTCGGGTGGTCAGGATTCCGAGCTATACCTGCGCCGGCGTGAAGTGCCCTGGGTTTCGGCCGTGCTCGGGCCTTGCTACGGATCTTCGAGCTGGTATGCCGCGCTTTCCGATTTCGTGGTCATGCGCAAGGGCGCCGAACTGGCGGTCTCCAGTGCCCGCGTCACTTCGCTGGCCATCAGCGAGGACACCGATACCGAAGACTTGGCTGGCTGGCGTCTGCACGCCGAGACCACGGGCATGATCGATCTGGCGGTAGAGAGTGACGAGGAAGCGCTAGATGCGGTGAGCCGATTCCTTTCCTATCTGCCCAGCCACCATCAAGAGGCTCCGCCCCGGGCGGCGGTGCCGGCCGGCTCCGACGCGGCCGCCGCCGACATGCTCGATCTGGTGCCGGAGGAGCGCCAGAAGACCTACGATGTGCGCCGCGTCATCGAGGCCATGGTCGACCGAGACAGCTTTTTCCCCTTGAAGGAACGCTTCGGCCGCGTCGCCGTGACCGGACTTTGCCGGCTCGACGGCCACCCGGTGGGCATCGTCGCCAACAACCCGCGCGTCAAGGGCGGCGCCATGGACGTCGATTCCTGCGACAAGGTGACGAGTTTTCTAGTGCTCTGCGACAGTTTCAATATCCCCATCGTGCTGCTTGTGGATACGCCGGGCTTTCTCGTCGGCATCGAGGGCGAGCGGCGCAAGGCGCCGGGCAAGATCATGAACTTCATGCATGCTCTGCAGCTCTGTTCGGTGCCCAAGATTTCGGTCATCATGCGCAAGACCTATGGCCAGGCCTTCCTCAACATGGGCGGTGGCCGCAATTCCGACGAAATCGCCGCCTGGACTACCGCCGAAGTCAGCTTCATGGCCCCCGATATCGGCGTCAGCGTGGTCCATGGCGTGACCCCGGAATCGGACCCCCAACGCTATGAGGAGCTCTTTCAGTCCATGCAGCGCGATTCATCGGCCTACGATGTGGCGCGCTGCTTCGGTGCTCAGGACGTCATAGACCCGCGCCAGACCCGGGCCTATCTGATCGAGGCGCTGGAGTTTCATCGCCGGGACTTGACCAATGGCGTCGGGCGGCACGAAATGCGGACCTGGCCAACGACTTATTAGAGGGGGGGGGGGCGGTTTGGCAGAACTCCGAACAATTTCGCAAACCACCGTCGAACTCGACTGGCGCCTGGTACCGGAGACGCGGCCGCTTTCGCTCTCGGAACAGATCGCCGAGCGCCTGAGCCAGGAGATCCTGGCCGGCACCTACCAGCCCGGCCAGCGCATTCTCGAACAGCATATTGCCGGGCGCTTCGAAGTCAGCCGCGGCCCTGTGCGCGAGGCGCTGCGCTTGCTGGAGCGCGAAGGGGTAATCGAGATCCTGCCGCGGCGCGGCGCCCAGGTGACCTCGCTCACCGTCAAGGAAGTCACCGACATCTTCGACATCCGCGGCGCCCTGGTCGGGCTCTGCATGGTTCTGGCCATGGAACGGCTCGAGCCCGGGCAATGGGGCCAGGTCAAGGAATGGGTGGAGCGTTTGGGACGTTTGGCGCGCGAGAACGGCGGCGCCGACGAGTATCTCTCAATCAGCTTCCGCCTCAGTCTTTTTCTGGGGCGCAGCAGCGGCAATGAGCGGCTTTACGAGCTCTTGCGTTCTCTGTCGCGCCAAACAGTGCGCTATACCGCCCTCGGCTTGGGCACTCAGGCCAGGCGGCGGCAGTCGGCGCGTACCTGGCGGCATTTGCTCAAGGCCGTGCTGGCGGGTAACGCGGCCGAGGCCGAGGTCGCCGCACGCACCCTGGTCAAAAAATCTCGGGATGCCGCCATCCGCCGGCTCGAGGCGGCAGGCCATGCCGGCACCTGACCATCCGGCTCTCGGCCGCCGCACCGTGTTGGCCCTGGGCGGGCTGTGCGCCCTGGCGCTGGTCGGCCACACTTTGGTTCTGCCGCTACTGCCGCCGGTCTGGCGCCAGGCCGGCAGTGCACCGCTTTACTTGGTCGGCGTCGCAGGAGCTTTGTTGCTGCTGCTGCCGGCGGCTTTTGCCTGGGCCAAACGCAGCGCCGTTTCGCCCCGGCCCTGGTTCCTGGCGCACGCCTTGGCCGGGGCAGCCGGTTTGGTGCTGGTAGGGGTTCATGCCGCCGGCCACTGGGGTAGGCCGCCGGCCTTGCTATTGCTGCTGGCCATCGCGCTGCTGCTCCAGGGTCTGCGCGCTCGCACCAAAGGTGCCGACAAGTTGGCGGGCCTCATGGCCTCGCGGCCCCAGGCCTTTGAAGGCGAGCCGGATCGGACGGCCCTGGCCGAACTCCTGGAGCGCAAGCAAGGGCTGCTGGCGCGCCTCGATGCGGCGGCCGAGGAGGCGACGTTTTCGCCGGGCCCCGGGCACTGGCTGCGCCGCCCCGGCCTGACGCTGGCCTACCAGCGTCTGGTGCGGGCCGAGGCCGAACTTCTGGGCGCCCGCCGCGCCGCCGGGCTGGAGCTTTCGCGCTGGCGGCAAGTCCATATGTTTGCCGGCTGGCTGTTGTTCGCCGGTATTTTTGTCCACGTCGTCACGGTGACCTTTTTCGCCGGCTACGTGGCTGCGGGCGGCGACATTCATTGGTGGCACCTGGCCGCCTGGGGCGCATGAGCCGCCTGGCGCTCGCCATCGACCTGGAGCGCTGCACCGGCTGCAAGAGCTGCGAGGCGGCCTGTAAGCAGGAGCACGGCCTGGGCCCCGGCGAGCGGCGCAACAAGGTGGTCTGGCTGCAGGGCGGCACTGCGCCGGCACTGCAGTTCCTGCCCGTCATGTGCCAGCACTGCCAGCGCCCGGCTTGCCTGCGGGCCTGTCCCGTGCGGCCCAAGGCCATCGAACGCAACCCCGAGACCGGTGTCGTCAACATTGACGAATCCCGTTGCACGGGCTGCGGCGAATGCGTGGTTTCCTGTCCCTATGGTGCCATCGGCTTCGATGCCGAGGGCCACCATGCGGTCAAGTGCGATCTCTGTGCCGACCGCCGCGCCCGCGGCGAAACCACGGCCTGCGCCGCCGTCTGTCCCGGTCTGGCGATTCGCTTGGGTGAGCGCGATGAACTGCTGGCCGAGGCGGACGCATCGGACCGCCAGGTGCGCGATCACGATTCCTACCTTTTGGGACCGGCGACGCTTTATCTCGAAGCCTCGCGGCCCTCGGCCGACTTGGCGCCGCCGGCTGTCACCTTGGGGGCGGTAGGCGGCCGCGGTCCAGGGCGGGCCGACACTGCTTTTCCCTATGGCACGGCGCCCGAGGCGCGGCTGCCGGATCGGGTCGAGCCGGGCGGCTGCAACATCTGCTTCAATTCCTGTTCGCTCAAGTTCCACCTGCGTGAGGGCCGCCTGGTGCGGGTCAGCGGCAACGACGAAGATCTCGTGCTGGGTGGCCGGGTCTGTGCCAAGTCGCAAATGACGTTGCAGCAGTACCACGACCCGCGCCGTCTGAAGCGGCCCTTGAAGCGCGTCGGCAAGCGTGGCGAAGGCCGCTTCGAGGCCGTCTCTTGGGACCAGGCGCTGGACGAGATCGCTGCCAAGCTAAAGGAAACCGCGGCCCGTCATGGAACGGAATCGCTGGCCATCTTTTCCGGCACCCGGGCCGGCATCATGACCAACCGCGGCTACATCCACCTTTTCAGCCGGCTTTTCGGCACGCCCAACGTCGAGGGCACCGAGCCGCTCTGCGCCACCGGCAAATCGATCGCCTATACGCTCACCCAGGGCACGGTGCTGATCGCCAACAGCTTCACGCCTGATGACATCGGCAGCACCGGCATGCTGGTCTATTTCGGCGACAACCAGGCTGAAACCCGGCCGGTTTACTTCGGCCAGGTCAACGATTGGCGCATCCAGCGCCGCATCCCCATGGTCGTGGTCGATCCGCGCTTCACCGTGACCGCCAGCAAGACCGATCGCTGGCTGGCGCTCCGGCCGGGCAGCGACATGGCCATGGGCCTGGCAATGGTGCACCATATTTTGGCCCATGACCTACACGACCGGACCTTTTGCCAGGCCTGGGTGGAAGGTTTCGAAGCCTGGCGCGATTTTGTTTTCGAACGCGGCTACGACGCCGACTGGGCGGCGCCTATCTGCGACCTTGAGGCGGCCGAGATCCGCCGCCTGGCGGCGGAGATAGCGGCCGCCGATGGTTGCATGATCTTCGCCAGCCGCGGCATCAACCAGCACAGCAACTCGGTCCAGACCAACCGAGTGCTGATGTTTCTGGCCGCCATTACCGGCAATTGGGGGCGCCGGGGTGGCGGTTATTTCAACATGGCGTCGGGCACACCCCTCAGCCTCACCATGCCCGAAGAGCGCGCCGCCCCCATCGTGCGGCCCATGGTGCGGCGCAACCCTGCCAACTGGTTGGCTGCCATGAGCGAAGGCAAGCCCTATCCCATCCGGTCGCTGATCAGCGGCAACAACCCGCTGGGTCAGTTGCCCAACCAAAACGCCGTGCGCCAGGCCTTCCAGTCCCTCGACCTGGTGGTCCACATCGACCTTTTCGAAAACGAGACCTCGGCTTTTGCCGACTATCTGCTGCCCGTGGCCACGGGCATCGAGAAGGGTGGCATCAACCGGGCCAATGACGACCGCCGCATCGTCTGGAACGACAAACTGATCGAGCCGCCGGGCCAGGCCCGATCGGACGGCTGGATCTGGATCGAGCTGGGCAAACGTTTCGGTTTCGAAGATGTGCTCAAGGACGACTACAAAGAGCCCGCCGTTTTTTGGGACAAGTTCTGTGCCGACAACGACGAGATAAGGGGCTGCACCAGCAAGCGCCTGCGGGCAACGCCCCGGCGCTGGCTGCGAACCCCGCTGGTCGATGAAGAGGCGGTGGAGCAAGAGACACTTTATCTCGAGCCCGGGCCTGACGGTAAACGCTTCCCCACACCCGGCGGCCGGTTGGAATTCTGGACCCCGGAGCTGGAGGAACGCTTCGGACGGCTCGGTCTCTCGGCCCTGCCCGAGTTCTATTCCGAGCGCGAGCAACGCATCGACCTGCCGCACATCGAGTTGTTGCTGGGCGACGACGAAGAGGGCGTGCTCTCGCCTTTCCACCCGGTCCCCACAGGTGCTTCGCCGGCTCGCATCCGCCAGCCTGACACCTACGCCGGGGCCGAGACCCCGGGGGCGGAGTTGCGGGCCCAGGGTTTCGAGCTTGAACTGATAACCGGCCGTGCCGCAGCGGCGCATTTCCATAGCTGGACGCACCATTTCTGGCAGGCCCAGGAGATGTGGCCCGACCTCTACGCCCAGATCCACCCCGAACGGGCGGCGGAACTGGGCATCGAGGACGGCGCCCGGGTGCTGATCGAGACCGCGCACGGCAATCTGGAAGCCGTGGCCTGGTTGACCCCTGGTATCCGGCCCCATGCCGTCTACGTGCCCATGGGCTGGGGCGAGCGCCAGCCTTTCAATCCCTGGCGTTCGGTCAATTTCCTCACCGACGGCGCTCAGCGCGACCCGATTTCGGACCAGGTCAACCTCAAAAGCTTGTTTTGCCGGGTACGCGCAATCCAAAATTGAATTCATGAACGATGTATCTCAAAGCGAACCGGCGCGCATTCTCGCCGATGTCTTCGGCTTCGACGGATTCCGGCCCGGGCAAGAGCCTGTGGTATCGGCGCTGCTGGGCGGCGCTCATGCGCTGGCGGTGATGCCGACCGGCTCGGGCAAATCACTGTGTTTCCAGATCCCAGCCCTGATGATGGACGGCCTGACGGTGGTGGTGTCACCGCTGGTGGCTTTGATGGAGGACCAAGTGGCGGCGCTGAGGCTGGCCGGTGTGGCGGCCGAGACCATCAATTCCTCGCGCGACCGGCCGACCAACGTAGCCAGCTGGCGGCGCGTCGCGGCCGGCCAGTCGCCGCTTCTCTACATCGCACCCGAGCGCCTGATGACGGAACGCATGCTGGCCGCACTCGGGCGCCTGCCGGTGCGCCTTTTGGTCGTCGACGAAGCCCACTGCATCTCCCGCTGGGGACCCTCGTTCCGGCCCGAGTACGAGGACTTGGGGCGTTTAGGCACGCTCTTTCCCGGCGTCCCAGTGGCTGCTTTCACGGCCACTGCCGACCAGACCACACGGGCCGACATCGCGGCAAAGCTGTTCTCCGGCCGGGCCGAAATCTTCGTCTCCGGCTTCGACCGTCCCAACATCCGGCTGGGCGTCGAAATGCGCCGCGATGGCAAACGCCAATTGACGGAATTCGCCCGAGCCCGGGCCGGAGCCAGTGGCATCGTCTATTGCCTGTCGCGCAAGAAGAGCGAGGAGACGGCACAACTTCTTGATAGCCAAGGCCTGCATGCGCTGCCCTACCATGCCGGCATGGAGAAAGACGAGCGAGCCAGGAACCAGGACATCTTCATGACCGAGCCCGGCGTCATCATGGTGGCCACGATTGCTTTCGGCATGGGTATCGACAAGCCCGACGTGCGGTATGTCTTTCATACCGACCTGCCGGGCAGCGTCGAGGCCTACTATCAGGAGATCGGCCGGGCCGGGCGCGACGGCCTGGCAGCCGAGGCGCAGATGCTCTACGGCCTCGACGACATCCGCATGCGCCGCATGTTCATCGACCAGGAAGGCGGGGACGACGATCACCGGCGGCGCGAACATAAGCGTCTGGACGCCCTCATCGCCTATTGCGAAACGCCGGAATGCCGGCGCCAGGCGTTGCTGGGCTATTTCGGCGAGAACCCCAGCCCCTGCACCAATTGCGATGTTTGCGAGAATCCGCCCGAAGTCGCCGATGGCAATGCTGTTGCAGAACAGGCGCTGGCGGTGGTGGCCGGCACCGGCCAACGCTTCGGTGCCGCCCACCTTATCGACATCCTGCGCGGCGCCGACACCGAGAAGGTGCGCAACATGGGCCATGAACGACTGCCCAATTATGGTGTGGGTAAGGACCTGGCCAAGGACGAGTGGCGTTCGATCCTGCGCCAATTGGTGGCGGCGGGGTATCTCGAGCTCGATATCAAGGGTTTCGGCGGCCTCAGTATCACCGGTCGCGGCCAGGCCCTGGGGCGCGGCGAGGAGACCTTCCGCTACCGCCGTGACACCTTCAAGAGCGGGCGGCCCAAGACGGTCAAGAAGAGTGCCGTGGTCTCGCAGCTCAGCGACGACGAAACCGAACTTTTCACCGCCCTCAAGGATTGCCGGCTGGAGCTCGCCCATGAACGCGGCGTCCCGGCCTACGTCATCTTTCCCGACCGCGCTCTCGCCGACATGGCGCACCGCCGCCCCGCCAACGAGACCGAATTCGCCGACATTCACGGAGTCGGCGCCGCCAAGCTGCGCGACTTCGCGGCACCGTTCCTGGCCGTCATCGCAAACTTCGCGGAGGGCTCGACCGAAAATACGCTGAACGAGAGCTAGGAGGAGAGAACATGTTAGAACGCATTACGCACATCGGCATCGTCGTCGAGGACATTGCCGAGGCGGAGAAATTCTGGAGCGAGCGCTTCGGCCTCAAGCGCTATGCCGAACTGGAGGTCGAGGTCGAAGGCATCCGCAGCATCTTTCTTTCGGTCGGTGGCACGCCCGACGAGATGTCGATCGAGCTCATCGAGCCCTACGACAAGTCCGACATGTCGAACGCCGTAGCGCGCCGTCTGGCTCAGTCGGGTGAGGGGTTCTACCATCTGGCGGCGGAGGTCGCCGACGTCGCGGCCACCTCCTCGGAGCTCAAGGAAAATCAGGTGCGGGTCATCGACCGTCCGGCCATCGAGCCCGAGGATTCGGCGCGCTGGTTGGTCCATCCCAAGGACGCCAATGGCGTCATGGTGGAAGGCCTGGAAACCGGCTGGAGGGACTAACCCGCCAGGCTCACTGGACCACGATGGTGCCGTTGGCTGCCCAGGGACCAAGGGGGAAGTGCAGCGGGGACTGACATTCCAGCTCGTGTTCGCCAGTTTTGACGGCGACGAATAGCAAATTCTTTTCCTCGTCCGGCTCGAACACCAGCCTGCTGACGATGGGGAGATTGGTCTTTCCTGCAGCCGCCTTCAAGTGCCGGACGGCGATTGATTGGAAGAAACCGCTCGAGCTGAAGGTGTGCTTGAAGGCACCCCGGTTGATGATTTTCAGGCGGTAAGGTTTGCCCGCCTCCAGCACCAGCCGCGAGGGTTGGAATTCGTATTCGGTAATCAATACGGTCACGTCCTCGGGGTTCGACCAGTCGGTGACAGCAACCCATTCCTTGGGTTCCGCCACGTGCTCTGCCGTCGGTGTCTCCAGGAACTTGTCGTTCCGGGAGCACGCCGCCAGGACGAATATGAGAGCAATCGCCAGAATTCTCAGTACCATCGTCTCCGGGCCTCCCGAACTCGAAATCGCAATATCCCCATGCTGAACAGGCCCAGCATAGCACGCCGACGAGGAAACATCCCTCAATCGGCACCCAACTTGCGGCCGTCGTATACACAGACGATGAGAGCGCGGCGAAGTTCCAGCGTCAGGCTGCCGTCGATACTGCCGTGGTAGCATCCCTTGGCCTTGAGATCGTGCTGGTAGGCCTTGACCACCTCGACGCCGCCCATGCGCATGGCCCGCAGGTATTGTGCTACGGCCTCGTCGTAGCGACGGTTTTCCACCTGGGCGGCGGCCAGGGTGTCGATGGTATCGGCCTGTTCCTGGCGCGATATCGCCTCTCGGGCCAGGCGTAGCGCCTCGACTCCGTCGCGGAAGGCCGGGTCGGCGGCGGTGGCGTACAGCCAGGCCAGGTTGTTGTAAGGCGCGGCATATGCCGGCATGGCCTCGATGGCAGCCTGAAAATCCGCAACTGCCAGGGCATAGTCGCCCTTTGCCTTGTGTGCCTGACCGAGGTTGTTGTGGGCATAGGCCATAAGGCGGCGGTCGCGACCGTGGGCCAGGGCTTGCTGGCAATCGGCGACGGCCGCGCCGTAGCGCTGCATGTCGTAGAGCGTCCAGCAGCGGTTGAAATAGGCGGTGGCGAAGTCGGGCTCCAGATCCAGCGCTGCGGCGAAATCGTCCAGCGCATGTTGAGGCCGGCCGATCATCTTGTAGGCCAGACCTCGATTGCTGTAGGCCGTGGCCAGCTTGGGATCAAGCTCGATGGCCCGGTCGTAATTGGTTATCGCCTCCGTTGGCCGGCCGCCACTGCGCAGGATGTCGCCGAGATTAAGGTAGCTGGGAGCAAAGTTCGGCTCGATCTCCAATGACCGGGTGAAGTCGCTGAAGGCCGGTTCCGGCCGGCCCAGTTCACGATAGGCGAGACCCCGATTGCTGTGGGCCAAGGCCAGGTTGGCAGGCTCCAGCCGGCCGCTCTTGATGCACTGCGAGTAGAGCTCGACTTGGCGTTCGGGCATTCCCTTGCCGGCCAGGGCGGTGGCCTGGCGGCAGGCCGTCAGGTCTTCGGGCTCGATGGCTGCCGGTGGTGCAGGGGTTGGTGGTGGCGGTGCGGGTTCGGGCTCGGGCTGAGGTTTGAGGCGGACCGGTTTGCGCCGCGGTAGGCCGCGCGCAACTGGAGCCGGGCGGGCGGCCTTGGGCGGTTCTTCTGGGGTCGCGGCAGTGGTCTTCTTATTTGGCTCGGGTTGCGCTTTCGGCGCTGGTTCGGGCTCGGATTTCGGTTCGGGTTTTGGCTCCGGTTTCGGTTCGGGTTTTGGCTCCGGTTCAGGCTCCGGCTCCGGTTCGGGCTTCGGCTCTGGTTCCGGCACTGGTTCGGGCTCGGGCTCGGGCTCGGGCGCCGGCGCCGGCGCCGGCTCCGGCTCAGGTTCCGGTTCAGGCACGGGTTCACGCCTTGGCGGCGGCGCAATTTCGATGACGGCAATTGCCAACTCGGAATCTGGTGGTGCTGCCGTTTCGTCGTAGCTCAGCTGAAGCCAGGCGACCAGGCCGCCGAATCCAGCCAGCAACACAGCGCCGACTGCCACCAGCGCCAACGCGCTTCGGCTAGGTCACATAACCATAAAATTGATTCCCAAAGGCGCTGGTTTGTGATTCAAGATTCCAAACGGTTGGAGTTTTGCTATGGCGCGTTTTGATTTGACGGATTTCGAGTGGTCGGTGATCCAGCCCTTGTTGCCGAACAAGCCGCGCGGGGTGCCGCGGGTGGATGACCGCC